>Ga0065721_10052239_pt1 | contig 12369 bp, 14 predicted proteins | sample Mesricmetagenome_FD_59108 | JGI IMG/M metagenome (GOLD analysis project Ga0065721, IMG submission 59108) | Mesophilic microbial community from rice straw/compost enrichment Sample: eDNA_1 v2 (version 2) | ecosystem: Engineered > Solid waste > Grass > Composting > Bioreactor | place: USA: Davis... | reverse complement strand
TCGGCCTCGGCATTCCGTTCGAAGTGCTCATCATGCACTTCACCGCGAGCTACTCGGCTTCGCGGGCGGCGCTTGAGACCGCGTGGCAGTTCTTCACCGACCGCCGCGTGTGGCTGGCGCGCAACTTCTGCCAGCCGGTCTATGAATGGTTCCTCTTCGAAGCCGTCGCGCGCGGCCTGATCGACGCGCCCGGCTTCTTCGACGACCCGGTCAAGCGCGCCGCGTGGTGCGGCGCTGAATGGATCGGGCCGTCCCGCATCGTGCTCGATCCGAAGAAGGAAGCCGACGCCGAGAAGGTGTGGGTCGATATGGGCGTCAAGACGGTCGAGCAAGTCACCATTGCTCAGACCGGCGGCGACTTCTGGCGCAATCAGGAAGCGCGCGGAGAGGAAGTCGCCTTGCGCCGCCGGCTGAAGCTTGAGCCGGCCGAGCCTGCCGCGCCGGGCGCGCGGGCGCCGAACACCCAAGACCAAGACGAGGGGGATTCTGATGCGGGCACTTGAGGCCGCGCTGAATGCCGTGTGGGCGATGGAAGAGGGGGCGCTTGAGACGCTCCTGACCATCGCCGCGCGCGAGCACGAGGTCACGCCCGAGGCTCTTGAGGCTTACCGGGCGAAGTCGCTGGCGAACGCCGAGCGCCTGTCGGTGCGCAAGGGCGTCGCGATCCTCGACGTGCGCGGCCCGCTCTTCAAGCGCGCGAACCTCTTCACCGAGATTTCGGGCGCGACCTCCTACGAGCAAGTTCGCCGCGACTTCCAACGCGCGATCGACGACCCCGACATTCGGGGCGTGCTCCTGAACATCGACTCGCCGGGCGGCGAGGCGAACGGCACCGCCGAGCTTGCGGGCGCGATCTACGGCGCGCGGGGCACGAAGCCGATTCACGCCTACGTCGGCGGCATGGGCGCCTCGGCGGCCTACTGGCTGGCGAGCGCGGCCGACCGCGTCGTCGCCGACCCGCTGGCGATGCTCGGCTCGATTGGCGTGCAGATGGGCTACCGCGTGGCCGCGCCGCGCCCCGGCGAGAAGAGCATCCGCTTCGTCTCGTCTCAGTCGCCCATGAAGAACGCCGACCCCGAGACCGAGGAAGGCGCGAAGGCGATGCAGGCCACCGTCGACGCGATGGCTCAAGTCTTCGTCGAGGCCGTCGCCCGCAACCGGGGCGTGGCTGTCGAAACCGTCCTGAAGGACTTCGGCCAGGGCGGCATCTTCGTTGGCGCCGGCGCGGTGGACGCCGGGCTCGCCGACGCCCTCGGCGACTTCGAATCCGTGCTTGCCGACCTCTCGGCGGCACGCCCCAAGGCCGCGTCGAGCGGCCGTTCACCGTCCAAAGCGAGGATGCAGATGGACAATGAATCGGGCGCTCCGGCCGCCGAAACCTCGCCGGAAGTGACCACGGAAGCCGCCGCTGTGGCGCAGGCGCAAACCGCGCCTCAAGCCGCCGTGACCGAGGCTCCGGGGCAAGACGCCATCGAGGCCGCCGTGAAGGCCGAGCGTCAGCGGATCGCTGACATTCGCCGCTTCGGGGCCGCCTTCGGCGCGACCGAGGCCGCCATCAGCACGGCTATCGAAAGCGGCTCTTCGCTGGAGGCGTTCTCTCGCACCCTCGCGGAAGCTGAAGAGGCGAGGAAGGCCGCGAAGGTCTCGGCTCTGGCGGCTGACGAAGAGGCGCTCGATGCGCCTGCCGCTTCGACCGGCCGTGAGTCCGAAGGCACCAGCGCTTCCGACCTCGTGAAGCGGATCATCGCCTCCGCGCGTGCGGTGGCTGGCGACCAGTAAGAGGGCTGACGGAGAATGATCGGCAACGCTGACGGGCTGCGCAACGAGGGCACCTATACGCCCGACGCGCTGTGCGACCGCGACACGATCCAACGTAAGGCCGTCATTTCCGGCGGCCAAGGCGCGCTGAAGCGCGGTGCCGTGCTCGGCAAGGTGACGGCAACCGGCGAATTCGTGCTGTCGGCGGCTGCGGCCACTGACGGCTCGGAAGTGCCTGATCGCATCCTCGCCGAAGACGTGGACACCACGGCCGGCGATGTCGAGGCGATCACCTTCATCGCGGGCAAGTTCAACGGCAAGGCGCTGATCCTGGGCGCGGGGCACACCCTCGCCAGCATCGAGGCCGGCCTGCGCGACAAGAACATCTACTTCGAATCTGCCGTGGGCTAAGGGGGCGGCAAGGAACATGGACATCTTCGACACCCACGTTCTGAACGGCGTCGTCGACGAACGTGTCGAGCCGGTCAACTTCCTCACCAATACCTTCTTCGGCGAGGTCTCCGAGTCCGAAGAAGAGACGATCTACTTCGACCGGACTGCCGAACGGCGTCTCGTGACTCCGTTCGTCTCGCCCCTGCACGAAGGCAAGGTCATCACCGAAGCCGGCTACGAGACCGACTCGTTCAAGCCGGCCTACGCGAAAGACCTGCGCATCTTCAATCCGCGCAAGGGCTTCAAGCGGCGCCCCGGCGAGAAGATCGGCGGCCAACTGACGCCGCAACAGCGCCTTGAGGCGGCCGTCGCGTTCAACATCGACGAGCAGCTCGCGATGCTGAACCGCCGCTTCGAAGTCATGGCCGGCGACGTGCTCGTGAACGGCAAGGCCACGATCTCGGGCGAGGCGTACCCGACGAAGATCGTCGACTTCAAGCGCAAGGTCGAGCTGCGCGACGTGCTGGCGGGCGCCGACCAATGGGCGGCGGGTAAGGCCGGCATGATCCAGCAGCTTGAGGATTGGGCGCAGATGGTCTTCGACGCTTCGGGCGTCGCTCCCGACCGTGCGGTCATGACCTCGGATGCGTGGAAGCTCCTGAAGACCGACCCGGCCTTCGACAAGCTGATCGACACGACCAAGGCGCAGACCGGCGGCGCTGTGATCCAGACCGGCCCGACCCTCTTCAAGAAGGATGGGGTGCGGAAGGTCGGCGTGGCTGGCGACCTTGAGCTGTACGTCTATTCGGGCCGCTACGTGGACCCGGAAGACATGCAGGAGAAGGACATTCTGCCGGCCTTCACCGTGCTCGTCGGCTCGCCGGGCGTCGACGGCGTGCGCCACTTCGGGGCCATCCAAGACCTCGATGCGGGCCTGCAAGCGCGCCAATACTTCGTCAAGAGCTGGACGGTGCCGAACCCCTCGGCCCGCTACCTCCTGATGCAGTCGGCGCCGCTTCTCGTGCCGTACCGCGTCAATGCGGTGGGCGCCTTCACGGTGCAGAGCGCCTAATCATGCGCATTGAGGCTCTCGTGAGCCTGCGCGGCATCCCGGCCGGCGGTCGCACGCCGGCCGGGGGCTTCGCGACGGTCGACGACGTGCAAGGGCGTGCCCTGGTGCGTCTCGGCTACGCGCGTGAGATTCCCGAAGGGGATGAGCCCGTTCCCGCGCCTGTGGCTCCCGCACCCGTTCCGCCGCCGCCGCCGGCCCCGGCCGCCGAGCCGGTCGAGGCGTTCGCGCCTGCCGACGAGCAATTCGCCGAGGCGAAGGCCGTCGACGCCGAGCGCGAGGCCGACATGATCGAGATTTTCGAGCTTCTGGACGCCGACGACTTCGTGCAGACCGGCAACCGCGCCGGCCGGCCGAAGGTCAAGGCCGTCGAAGAGGCGCTCGGCTACAACGTCACGATGGCCGAGGTCGATGCGGCCTTCGCCAAGTGGCAGGCGAGCCGTGATTGAGACCGACGAAGACCGCGCGATCTTCGTCGAGGCCGATGAATTCGGGGTCGTCGCCCGCGTCGAGTTGAACACGGGCGACGCCTTCGATGTCGCCGGCATCTTCGACGACCGCCCCGTCACCGGGAATCCCGGCTACGCGGGCGCCGCGCTCTCGGGCAGCGGCCCGACCTTCACCGCGATCTCAAGCGCCGTGGCGGCCGTGAAGGTCGGCCGAGCGACGCTGACGATCAATGGCAAGACCTATGGCGTGCATGACCTGAAGCCTGACGGCACGGGCATGACGCTCATTCGGCTGATGAAGGCATGACGCCATGCACGGTCGAAAGGCTATCCGCGAGGCGTTCCGGCAACGCCTGATCGGCCGCACGGCGGCTGAAGACCGGGTCTTCGCATCCAGGCTCGCGCCGATCCGCGTCGGGATGCTGGAAGACGAGGGGCCGGCCCTCCTGATCTATGTGCGCGGCGAGACCATCGACCCCGCCGACTACTCGATCACGGGCGAAGACGGCGTCGCGCGCCGGCGCCTTGAAGTGACCATCGAGGGCGTCGCCATCGGGTCGCAGACGGTCGACGACGTGCTCGACGACCTCGCGAATGAGATCGAGGCCGCCCTAGAGGATTGGGACATTCCCGGCTACGAGGCCGCCGATCCGCGCCTCGTCGAGAGCGAGATCGACGTGAGCGAGGCATTCGAGCGCCCGGTCGGCTCGTGCGCGCTGACCTACGTGCTCAACTACTACACGCCGTTCCGCGTCCGCGACCCCGGCACCACGCCCGACGATCTCTTCGCCGAGATTCAGCACTCGGGCCGCCGTGAGCTTCTGATCGACGGGCCGGGCAACGGCGTGATCGTCGACGAGGCGGCCTGATGTTCGGCGCCCTGCGCGATCCGGCCCGCACCGGCGGCGTCGGCTCGCCCGACGTGACCGAGACCGAGCGCCGGCTTGCCGACGTGGTGCGCTTCGGCAAGGTCGTCGAGGCCGACTACGCGCACCCGCCGAGGGTCCGCGTGGGGATCGGCCAGGAAGACGACCCCGAAGGCTACATCGTCACGGGCTGGCTCCCGATGGCCGGGGGCAGGGCGCGCGGCGACACCGAATGGCATCCGCTTGAGGTGGGCGAGCGCGTGGTCGTGCTCTCCGAAGGCGGCGAGCTGCAAACCGGGCTCGTGCTGCCGGCGGGCTTCTTCACCGACGAAGACCCACCGCCGGGCGACAAGCCGGGCCTCTGGCGCAAGCGCTTCGCGAACGGCGCCGTCGTCGAATACGACCGCGACACGGGCGCGATGCTCTTCGACGCCACCGAAGCCGGCTCGCTGACTCTGCGCGCCGGTGGCGTCTCTATCGTGCTCGCTGACGGGAAGATCACCCTCAACGGGCCGGTCGAGGCTTCCGACACGGTCGAGGCCGCGACCGATGTCGTCGGCGGCGGGAAGTCGCTCAAGTCGCACACCCACCCGACGCCGAGCGGTCAATCGGGGGCGCCCTCGTGAGCGGGATCGACTGGAAAACCGGGCAAATCATCGACGGGTGGGCGCACACCGCCCAATCGTTCGCGATCCTGGTGACGACGCGGAAGAACACGCGCGTTCAGCGCCGGCACGTCGGCACCGACATTCCTAACCTCGTCGACAAGGCCGTCTCGCCGCTCACGCTGATCGACTTCTACGCGGCCATCGTCGAGGCGTCGCAGTTCGAGCCTCGCTTCCGCGTGCGCCGGATGACGACGCAGCCGAGCCCCGAAGGCCGGCCCGTCATCGCTATCGAAGGTGACTATTTCCCGAGGGGGCACCTCGGCGACTTTTCGGTCTCAGAGCCGCGAACGATGAGCCTCGCCCTATGAGCAATCGCTACACCGCCGAGACGCTCGACCTGTCGAGGCTTCCGGCGTTCTCGATCTCCGACGCGACCTATGAAGCGATCCTCGCGGAGCGCCTGACGAGCCTGCGCGAGCGCCTCGCGGCCCACGGCGTCGACTACGATGTCGGGCACCTTGAGGTCGACCCGCTGGCGATCCTTGAGCAAGAAGACGCCTATCGAGAGCTTCTGACGCGAGCCGCCGTGAACGACGCGGCCCGGCGCGTCACGCTCGCCTACGCCACCGGCGAGGCGCTCGACCACATCGCGGCGACCTACTACGCCGACATCGGCGTGCGCCGGCTGGAAGGTGAGAGCGACGAGCGCTTCCGCCAGCGCATCGCGCTCGCGCCCGAGGCCAAGAGCCCCGGCACGCTCGGCGGCTACGAGTATTGGGCGCGCAGCGCGACCCTCGACGTGGTCGACGCTCTGGCGCTGAATCACGCCTCGGGCCTCGTGCGGCCGGGTCAGATTGCCGTCGTGGTCGCCGGTGCGCCCGGCGCCAACACCGCGCCCATCGTCGAGAAGGTCGCGGCCGTCGTGCTCGATCGCGACATCAAGGCCGCCTCAGACGACGTGCGCGTGCTCGCCGCCGAGCCGCTCGCCTACGACGTGGCGGCGAAGATCTACTTGAAGCGCGGCCCCGACGCGGCGCTCGTGCAGGCCGAGGCCATCGCCCGCCTGCGCGCCCATGCGGCCGACCGGCGGAAGGTCGGCGAGATCGTGCGCGAGAAGGGCATCGTCGCCGCGCTGATGGCGCCGGCCGTCGAAGACGTTGAGGTGACTACGCCGGCCGGTGACGTGGACCCCGGCCCGGCGGGCATCGCCGAGCTGCGGAACGTGAGCGTCGCGGTCGAGGTGCTCAATGGCTGACGGCGAAAGCCTTCTGTGGAGCAACGCGAGCCCGCTGATGCGGGCGGTCTCGGAGGCGGGCGCCAGGCGCCCCGCGCCGCCGCTCGCGCTCATTGAGCGGCTGTGGAGCCCCAAGACGTGCCCGCCTGAAGCCCTGCCGCACCTCGCGGCGGCCGTGGGCGTCGCGGTGTGGAATCCCGAGTGGCCCGAGCCGGTGAAGCGGCGCGTGATCGAGCGCACCATCGTCTTGAAGCGCCGCCGGGGCACCATCGGGGCGTTCGAAGAGCACCTCGGCTTCATCGACGCCGAGTTGGTCGAGCTGCGGGCGCCGCCTCAAGTCGCTGCCCCGCGCGCGCCGCGCACCATCGCCGAGCGCGAGCGGTGGGCGCGCCAGTTCCCCGAGCTGCGCGTCTATGCCTACCGGACGAAGCACACCCGCCGAGGCGTGATCGTGGCCGGTCGCCCGCTCGGCGGTGCTCGCCGGGTCTCGCGCGTCTCTGGCGCGCCGGCAAATGCCGGCTACCGAGCGACCATCGTGGAGGGCGGCATCGAGCGCGACATTCCGATCACCGCGTCGGCCGGCGAGTTCATGGCCGCGATCCCGCGCCAGGGCGTGCGCTTCACACCCGGCCGGGTGCTCTCCCGTTCCGTGCCGCGCAGCTCGACGGCGCGCGACCGGGTCTTCACCTACCGCCCCGGCCGGCTGCGGCTGGACACCCTGCCGCCGGGCATGACGCCGCTCGACATCGAGCCGAAGCGGGTCGGCGCCGTGGCCGAGCGGCCGCGCGCGATCACGCCGGGCGTCACGCTCTTCGGCGGCCGGCGCATCCTGCGGCCGTCGACGGCGAAAGAGCGGGTCTTCGATAGCGTGCGCGTCTTCGACGCCGAGAAGGCGCGTAGGGGCGTCTCTCGGCCGCGTGGGGGGTGGATTCTCGGCCGCACGAAACTCGGGCAAGCGCCCTTTGAGCTTGAGCTGTCGGTCGACCTGTCGCGGCCGATGAAGGGCCGGCGGCCGTTCCCACGCCTGCCCGGCGTGCTTCGCGAGCACGACAAGAGCCGCGTCGCCGAGGCTATCGCAACGATCCGCGCCGCGAAGCTCGGCAGGGATAGGGTCAGGGTGAGAACGGGCCTGTCGAGGCCGATTTCCGTGGGCGACGGGCTCACCGTCTCCGGCGGCTATCGAGTGGGCCAGATCATTCGGAGCCTGTGAGAATGGAGCGCCTCGTTAAGTTCCGCGACCGCTACGAAGTTACGGCGGACGACCTGAACAACGTCGAGCTGTGGTCGCAAGAGTCGACCGACCACGTGGTCGCGGACGCCATCGAGGGCGGCCGTCGTTTCGTCGGCTTCAACGTGGTCGGCAAGAGCACGACCGAAGTCGAAGTCTCGGCCGGTCGCATCTACTTCGACGGCAAGCGCTACTTCCGCGACGGTGTGGCGACCCTCGACCTCAACTCTCTGCGCCCGGCGACGCAAAAGCGCATCGTCGCCATCGTCGCGTGGCCCGAGACCATCGACACCGACATTCAAGAGCGCGACTACGAGATCGACGCCGAGACCCAAACCTACGAGCCGCGCCCGGTTCCGATGGAAAGCCGGCGCAACGCCCGCCTTGAGGCTGTCGGCGGCTCGGAAGGGGTGAGCCCGCAACCGCCCGTGCTCGACACGAGCGTTGTCGTGGTCGCCTACGTGCAGATGTCGGCCGCCGGCATCGAGACGATCACCCGCAACGAAGACGCGGTCCTGCGCAACGCCTCGGACACCGCCGACAAGGTCGCGGCCCTTGAGGCGTTCCGCGACGAGGTCGAGCCGCAAGTCTCGACCCTGAAGACCGACATGGCGAAGCTGTCGGCGCAGACCGGCGACATCACCGACCGCAAGCTTCTCTTCGACACCGTCTCCGACATGGCGATTGTGAAGGCGGCCCTTGAGCTGCCCGACGCCTACGTCGGCTATCGCGCGAACCGCTTCCTCGACGAGTCGCAGAGCGACACGGCGGCGGCCGGCTACGCGGCCCGCATCGAGGAAGGTCTTCGCTTCCCGCTGGCGGCGCAGAAGGAACAAGCGCTCGCGCTGGCGAACCCCTACACGCCGGCCGTGAAGGTCTCGGGCGGCTCGCTCGTGCTGCCTTCCTTCACCCGGCTTGAGCGCCGGATCACGAAGGGCATGGGCGGCGAAGTCGCGCTCGCCCAATACGCCTACGAGGCTCGTACCCTCGTGCGGCTGGAAATGAGCCGCACCCGCGCTCGCTTCGGCGCCGACTTCGAAGTGTCGACCAACTCGACCTTCTGGCAGACCGGCACCTACCAAGAGCGCCTGAACGGCGGCACGCGGTCGGTGTTCTCGCGCAACGGCGAAAACTTCAACGCCTACGACACGGGCAAGGTCGACGCTGACGGGCACAAGATCATCCGCCTGTCGAAGTTTTGGGAAGACAACGTGTATGCGCCCTATTGGGCGCGCCTGACGACGAACGAAGTCGTCACCGGCTACGCGCACGTTGAGACCTACCTGAACCCGCAAGATCGGTGGGTGACGCACCTCGGGCCGCACATCACGCGCAAGCCCGCTACCGGCTCGATCACGGTCGGCATCTGCGAAACCTTCCGGGGCGAGCCCGACATGGATCGGGTGCTCGCCATGACGACCGTGCAAGCGGCCGACGTGCAGACCGTGGGCGCCGCCTCGGCGGAATTCCCGCTGCAAATCCCGGTCGAGCCGACCTTCCTCGAAGGCGGCAAGCGCTACGGCTACTTCATCATCACGGCCGGCGACTTCTGGATGGGGGTCGCGGACGACCTGAACCCGCACACCGGCGCCTACTTCTACGGCACCAACGGCGGGGTGTGGGAGACGCAACCGGGCGCGCACCTGATTTGGCGCGATTGGTCGGCGCACTTCCCGACTTCTCAGGTTCACGTCGACCTTCAACCGATGGACCTGACGGGCGGCATTCAGCTCGTCGACATTCTGGCTGACGCCGTGATCCCGGCCTCGTGCGACCTCGTGTGGTCGGTGCAGATCGGCGGCGTGTGGCGCGCGTTCGATCCGGCCGACCCCGACATTCTGGACTCGCTGCCGCCGCTTCTGCCGATGCGCGTCACCTTCGTCGGCACGCCCGACGTGATGCCCGGCCTGAAGCTGAACAACTCGCGGGTGCGCTACGGCCGCCTCGCGACGGCGGCGAAGCACGTCAGCAAGGCGAAGGCGCTGCCGGCGAACACGTCGAAGGTCGTCGTGAAGTCGCGGCTGCGAAACTTCGACCCGGCGCACCACGGCGTCACCGTCACCGTGAAGCGCGCTGACGGCACGGTCGAGACCGCCGACACCGTCGTCGACACGACCATGCCTGACGGCGTGGTCGAGCGCGAGGCGACCTTCAACCTCGCCGCCGCGACGAACGGCTTCACCACGATCACCGACATGACGACGGATGCGGCCACGCGGCCGTTCACCGTCGCCGAGCAAATCGAGATCGCCTAACGGGAGAGCGAGCTAGATGGCAAAGACCAGCACCGCGCCGGCCTTCGACCCGGCGAAGCATTACGAAGTGCAGCTCACGGCTGTCGTCGAGTGGAAGGGCACGAAGCTCTCGCCGGGCAAGCGGACCATTCTGCGCGGCGACGCGGCCGAGGCGCTGAAGGAGTCCATCGCGAGCTATCGCGAGGTCTAAGGCGCCATGCCTTCTCAGTTCGACGCCCTGAAGGTCAGGCGCGACGAGCCCATCGACGAGGACTTCTTCAACCGGCGCTTCCGGCTCGTCGACGATCGGCTCGTCTCGCTTGAGACGCTGAAAATCGCGTGGGAAGAGGCGCTTCGCGTCGTGCAAGACCGCGTGCTCTCGCGGTCGGAAGACGTGATCGCCGCCCTGCGCGATCAGCTCGTCAGCATCACGCAGCTCGAATGGCTCACGGCCCATTCGGAGACGGCGCGCACGCTGGCGAACGATGCCGTCTTCTCGCTTGAGATCATCGAAGCGGATCGGCCGCTCTTCACGCCCGGCCCTTATTCGATGCTCACGCGGACCACGGACCCGTCGACCTGGGCCATCGTGCGCACGCTCGGCTACGACCGGCAGAGCGGGCAATGGGACGTGCGAGTCGAGTCGTTCGTCGGCGCCCCCGGCCCGCATAGCGATTGGGAGATCGCGGCCGTCGCCGGCTCGACGCTGGCGCAGAAGGCTTACCTCGCCCAAGGCGAGGCGGCCCGCGACGAGGCGGCTTCTGCGCGTGATGAGGCCGTGTCGGCGAGGGTCACGGCGGTCGCCGCCAAGGATGTGGCGGTCGCCGCCAAGGATGTGGCGGTCGCCGCCAAGGATGTAGCGGTCGCCGCCGCCGAGGCTGCGCAGGCTGCGGCGGAAGGGGCTGCCGCGCAAGACCCGGCGACGCTGGCCTCGACGGGCACGTTTTCGCTCAAGGCCGAGGTGACGCCGCCGCAGATCACGAGCGATGCGGTCGACGACTACAATCCAGCCGGTCTCGCGGTGGCGGCCGTGGCGCGCATCAGTAGTGACCAACCGGGGCGGATGATTACCGGCTTTGGTGGCGGCTCTGATGGCCGACTTCTCATCGTTCAGAACGTCGGGGCGTATGCGATCCGGCTTGGCGATGGGGCAGGCGTGACGACCTCGCTCGCGGCCAATCGGCTCGCCTTGGGCGGGTCGCATTACGACCTCGCGCCGGGGGCGTCGCTGGCCTTGATCTACGACGAGACGGCGGCCCGGTGGCGCCCTGTCGGCCCGCTCGATCCCTCGCCATCCCGTAACTTCGCCCTTGCGGCGGCTATCACCTTCTAGGGACGTTTCCCATGCTCGACAAAAACGCGGCCGGCATCGAAGTGAACGCCATTGTCACGCCGCAAATCCCCAAGTCTGCGGTTGTCCAATGCACGGCGGCCAACACGAGCTTGGACGCTCCGACCAATATCGTTCAGTTGCTCCAAGCTGGCCCTCGGGGCGGGCGGCTTACCAAGCTGAAAGCCACGCCTGCGGTCAATGTCACCGCGACACAACTTCAGCTTTTCAGGGAGCCGGCTGGCGGGGATGTGTGCTTCACGCATTCCGAGCTGATGGGCGCTCACAACATCTCGGCGACCACGAAAACGCCTTCGACCGACTTTGGCTATAGCAACGACTCCCCGCTGCAACTCGGGCCGAACGAGATTCTGCACGTCGGAATCGGCGTCGCCGGCAAGGTCAACTTCGAAGCCGAGTGGTGCGACTACTGATGGCGGACCTCGCGAAACTGGCGGGGCTTGTCGGGTTGCACGGGCTCCCCGGCCCGCTGCAACTGAACGGCCCCACGCCCGTTAAGCGGGGCGGCGGCCGGGGCACCCCCCGCTTCACAATCTCGCCGGCTATCGGCGGCAAGACCGTGTGGGATTTGGACCGCGACGGGCCTCTTGTGATCCCGCAAACTTCGGCCGGGGTGCTTTACACGCTCACGGCCGAGGGAGACTTCACGGCTCCCATCAAGATGTGGGGCGCCGGCGGCGGGCAAAGGGGCGCGGGGCGTTGCGGCGGTGGCGGCGGCATGGTCGGCGGCGTCATGCGCTTCAGGCGAGGCGCGGTTTACACGTTGCTCGCCGGCGAGGACCGATACCAGCACGACACCAACAACCTCCAAGGCGGCGGCAAATCCAACCTTAGCGGGACCACCAACACGGGTTGCCCCGGCGGGGGGTTTTCCTTCATCCGGCGGGGTGCGTCTGGAACGGATTATCTCGCGATTGCGCCGGGGGGTGGCGGTAGCGGTTGGGCCGGGGCCGGGGGCGCCGGCGGCGACTTTGAAGCCGGCCTCGACGGCTACGGTCGAAACACGGCCGGGCCGGGCGCCGATGGCGGCGGCAAGGGCGCGACGGCGACGGCCGGCGGCGCGAAGGGCGCTGGTTCCGGCGGCCAAGCCGGCTCCGCCTTCCAAGGCGGAAATTCAAGCGGTGGCGGCGGGGGTGGCGGCGGCTACTTCGGCGGTGGCGGTGCGGGCAATTCGACCAG
>Ga0065721_10001987_pt1 | contig 12370 bp, 10 predicted proteins | sample Mesricmetagenome_FD_59108 | JGI IMG/M metagenome (GOLD analysis project Ga0065721, IMG submission 59108) | Mesophilic microbial community from rice straw/compost enrichment Sample: eDNA_1 v2 (version 2) | ecosystem: Engineered > Solid waste > Grass > Composting > Bioreactor | place: USA: Davis... | reverse complement strand
CAGGCATTACGATAGCGCCGGGGATCCCGGGGAAACCAGCTTGAACAGCCTGAGCATCATCCTTCCGGCCAAGAACGAGGCCGAGGGCCTGCGCCGCACGCTTCCGGCCATCCGGGAGCTGTTCCCGCAGGCCGAGCTGATCGTGGTCGACGACGGCTCCACCGACGACACCGCGGCCATCGCCGCCAGCCATGGCGCCCGCGTGCTCGGCGCCCCCTATTCCATGGGCAATGGAGCCGCGGTCAAGCGCGGCGCGCGCGCCGCGAGCGGCGAGATCCTGGTGTTCATGGACGCCGACGGCCAGCACGACCCCGCCTGCATCCCCCGCCTGCTGGACAAGCTGGCCGAGGGCTACGACATGGTGGTTGGCGCCCGCGACGGCAGCGGCCAGGCCAACCTGCACCGCGGCCTGGCCAACCGCTTCTACAACTGGCTGGCCACCCGCATGACCGGCCACCAGGTCATGGACCTGACCTCGGGCTTCCGCGCGGTACGGGCGGACAAGTTCCGCCAGTTCCTGCACCTGCTGCCCAACGGCTTCAGCTACCCGACCACCAGCACCATGGCCTTCTTCCGCAGCGCCTACCCGGTGGCCTACGTGCCGATCCCGGTGGCCAAGCGCGTCGGCAACGGCAGCCACATCCGCCCGGTCAAGGACGGCATCCGCTTCCTGCTGATCATCTTCAAGATCGCCACCCTGTACTCGCCGCTGAAGCTGTTCATCCCGGTATCCCTGTCCTTCTTCGCCACCGGCCTGGGCTACTACGCCTACACCTTCGCGACCCAGCACCGCTTCACCAACATGAGCACCCTGCTCTTCAGCGCGGCGGTGATCGTGTTCCTGATCGGCCTGATCTCCGAGCAGATCACCAACCTGACCTACGTGAAGCAGGGCTAGAAGCCGGTCCGGGACGCCCGGCGTTTACCGGATCCGTTGCCACCCCATTGGATTCGCCATGACCGCAAGCGGCGCTCTGGTACTGATCACGACCTCCTTCCCGATCGCCGGCGACGGCAGCGAGGCGGCGGGCGGCTTCGTCGATGACTTCGCTGCCGAGCTTGCGCGCCACCTTCCAGTCCGGGTCGTCGCCCCCGGCACGGAAACTCGCCGCGAGACCTGGCGCGAGGGCATGGAGGTATTCCGCTACGCCGCACCGGAGCGCCCCCTGTCGACCCTCAAGCCGTGGGTTCCGAAGGACATGCTTCTCATCCGGGACGTACTGCGTGCAGGCAGGAAGGCAGCCATCGAGGCAACACGAGCCGGCCCCACGATCCACATCCTCGCGCTCTGGGCCCTCCCCTCGGGCTACTGGGCACGCTGCGCCTCGAAGCACGGCGCCATCCCGTATTCGGTATGGACGCTGGGCAGCGACATCTGGTCGCTGGGCAGGATGCCAGTCGTGCGCAGTTACCTGCGCCGCGTCCTCGCTGGCGCCCGGTATCGTTACGCCGACGGAATGAAGTTGCGTGAGGACACTGAACGCATCGCGCGCAAAGCGACTGAGTTCCTGCCGAGCACCCGGCGGATGGAAACCACCGCACCCGCGCACCCCCGGGTTCAACCGCCCTATCGGCTGATATTCCTGGGACGCTGGCACCGGAACAAGGGCATAGACCTGCTCCTGGAGTCCCTTGGCCTGCTGACGCAGGCTGACTGGAAAAACATCGAACGCGTCGACATCTACGGTGGCGGACCGCTGGAAAATGAAGTGCGGCAGCGCACCCAAGTCCTGGCGTCCGCGGGCCACCCGGTGCGTGTGCATGGCTTCGTGGGCAAGAAGCAGGCCGAAGCCGCGCTTGCAGATGCGGATTACCTACTCATCCCGTACAAGGATCGAAAGCATCCCCGTAGTCCTGTCCGACGCGCTGAAGCTCGGCCGACCAATCGTGGCAATGCCCGTGGGAGACCTGGCCTCGATCATCGAGTCGCAACCTGCCTGCGGGCTCGTTTCCTCCGAGACCAATGCGCCGGCTTTCGCGGTCGCAATCCGGGAAGCCATCTCCACCTCCCCCCTGCAGTTCATGGAAGGAATCACGTCGGCGGCCCAACGTTTCGACCTATCCACAGTTTCTGTAAAACTTCTGGAGGCGGTCCACAGTTCCGCTCCGGGAGATCGCCCGTGACAGCCCGCAAGCACTGGCGCATCAGCGCGGCCATCATGGCCGGACTGGCACTTGCCTGGACTGCATGGCTGCTACGCGATGCCTGGGGATCCATGGGCGACCGACATGGGGAGGTCGCGTACGCGACGGCAGGCGTCGCCTTCCTGATCCTGCTTGCAAGTATGTACCTCGCACTTCCGGCCTACCAGCTACTAGTGGAGAAGGGCACCGGAAAGAACCTCCCCCACTGGGAGGCTGCCAGGCTTTATTTCATCCCACAGATAATGAAGCACCTTCCAGGCCGTTTTCTCGGGGTGGCATATCAGGCGGTTTGCGCCGACCACATCGCATCTCCCCTTCAGTGGGCGGCGATAAACATTGGGTACACTCTGCTGACCCTGGGAGTGGGCCTGTGGGTCAGCTATCTCATCCTTGCGCTATCGGGTATCACGCCGCTATGGATTGCCGCCGTGGCGCCGGTGGCGGTCTTATTGCTCACGTCCATTTGCAGACGCTGGTGCGCGCATCGGATGAAATTTCCGGAGAGGCTACGAAAGATCCAACCCATCCTTGATTCAGCTCTGACCATCCTATCTCTTGAGTATCTGCCAAGGGGCCTGCTATGGCTTGGTGCTTCCTGGGTCGCCTATCTTGGGGCCTGGTCGGCATTCGGGCTTGGGCTCGGAGAAAGCCTGCTTACCGGCATCGAGCTTTGCGCGCTCTATACGATCGCCTGGACGCTCGGGTTCGCCTCTCTGGTTACGCCATCCGGCCTTGGTGTGAGGGAACTGGCGTTCTCGTTGTTGGCCTCCAGGTATCCCGCCGACCTCGTCGCCTACGTCGCCATAGCGGCGCGTGTGGCCCTTCTGATGGCCGACCTGGTGTTGGGCTCCCTCTGCCTACTTATCCAGCGGATCCGATGACCACCAACCTTCCTACGTACGATGACGCCGGCATCAACCTGGCCGATCCGCACGACAAGCGTGGATACAAGACACGCTACATCACACAGCTACAGGTAGAGGCACTCCGCCGCTTAGCGCCCCAGCCCCGTGGGATAGCGGTGGATATAGGCTGCGGCTATGGCCGCATGAGCGGTGAACTGCTTCGGTTGGGCTATGAGCATCTTATCGGGATAGATCCGTCGGCACGGGTACTTGCTGTCGCAAGGGAACTCCATCCCGACATCGAGTTCCGTGAGGGGCAACTTCCAGACATCCCAGTTCCGCCCGGGTCGGTCGACACTGCATTCCTACTGAACGTCTTGCGCCCCCTTCATCTGATGGGTTGCTTTCCCGTAGCTGCAGGTGCTTCGAACGTTATCCGCTCTGGCGGATACCTGGTTGTGCTCGACAACCTGAGGATCGGGCATCCCGCTTATATCCCTGAGGAGCAAATCATCCAACTGTTCGCCTCGTCAGGCCTGCACCTTGTTTCTCGCACCGCGATCCGCGGTGCGAGATGGCCTTGGACCATCCTCATGCAGTACGGCCTCGTGCCGCAAAGCTGGAATCCACGACTCGTGGACCTCGAGCTGGGATTGATGCGCGCGTATCGGGGCAAACCGCGATTCCAATACCACAATGTTGTCTGGGTCTTCGGGAAGCCGTGATGGAGATTCTGCTTGTCTCGGGCGGCGCCGAGACCGTTTCGGCTTCCATCGTTGGCTGGGCCTATTCCCGGAATACCGAGATCAGGGTTTTCTCCCTCAGGCCCAAGTCCCTGCTTGAAGGTCTCCCTGGGGTACGGGAGACCCTGACCCCGCGGGCAACAAGCGGGCGGGAAGAGCTGCTGGAGTCCCTATGCTCGTTCGTCCAGCGCATCCATGCGGAGACCGGCGAGGCCGTCATCTGCCTGCCTTCCGAAGACGACTCGTTAGGCCTGCTGCTCGACGCCCATGCCCGGCTGCCCCATATCGTGCTGATGTCCAGGTGTCGCTCCTTGCGCCGGGGAGGGCTCGACAAGGCGGAACTTTTCTCCACCCTCACTGACCGAGGATTGTCCGACTGGATCGCCCCAACCAAGGTGATCAGGTCCTGGGAAGACGTCGAACGGGCGTGTGCAACATTCCCCGCCCCCCTGATCTTCAAGCCCGCATGCAAGCCCTGGGGCAGGAACCTTCAGGGGGGGGGCAAGCTGTTCGGCGAGGACCAGATCGGGAGTGCCTACGCACGCTTTGAACTGGAGGCCAGCTGGGACGCGGGGGAGGCCTGGGTAGCCCAGCCGAAGCTGCAGCCGCTCGAGGGCCACGAACGCAGCGCATGCGTGGTGAGAGGCAATGGACTCGCCTACACGGAAGTGGTTGAGCTCTTTAAGTATCCGGCCCGAGGCGGGAGCGCCTGCTGGGTGAGGACGCAACCTCATTCCACTCTCCTCAGGGAAGCGACCGAAGCCATTACATCCGCGCTCGATCTCGTCGGCATGGCCGAGCTCTCATTCCTCGCCGACGCCGATGGGAAGCCACGGCTCCTGGAGCTCAACACGCGTCCTTGGCTCCAGATGGAACTGTTGCTGCATTCGGGCTTCGACATTATCGAGGCTGCAATCGGGGCACTGACCCAAAGCGGCTGCCGCCCATTCCAGCCTGAGCTACGGGAAACCGACTGGATTAGCCTGGAGCGCCTGTGTGCGAAGTTCCTCAGGGGAGATGGCGCCCGTAGCGCCACGCTGGCCGATATTTCAAGCGCCCTTTGCCATAGCCCCTTGATCTCGATGTGGTCATCTACCGTGCCCGGACTTCGTGCCCGCTGGATAAGGTGGTTGGCAAGGAGACTTGTAAGCCAGATCGGGAAACGGTGAGCTCAGATCCCCCGAGCCAGCGATTCGGCCACGGAATCGACCACGCGAGCCACGTCGCCATCGGACATGCCGGCTGACAGTGGCAGGCTGACGGTCTGCCTGCCGATCTCCATTGCCCGCGGCCATTGCTCTGGCCGCCACCCAAACCTCTGCTGGTAATAGGGGTGTTCGGGGATTGCCATGTAGTGCACCCCCGTTCCAACTCCCTTCTGGTTCATCCGTTCGATGAATCCATCCCTCGTTACCGAACCATGGTCGCCATCAATGCGGACCGCATACAGATGGTAGGCGTGACGCATGTCTTCCCCGGGTTCCACCGGGCACTGCAGGGGCATACTACGCAGCTGTTCCTGGTAGGTCGCCCATATCCGCCGGCGTCTCAGCCAGTTCTCTTCGACACGGGCCAACTGGTGGATACCAAGCGCGGCCTGGATGTCGGTCATGTTGTACTTGAAGCCACACTCGACCACTTGGTAGTGCTTGTAGCCCTTGTCGCCGAAGCGGTGCCAAGCGTCCTTGCTCATACCATGCAATGCAAGCACCTTGGCACGGGAGATATGCACCTCGTCACGCGCCAGGATCATCCCACCCTCCGCGGTGATGACGTTCTTGGTCACGTAGAAGCTGAAGCAGCCAAAGTCACCGAAGGTGCCGGCCTTCCGGCCGCGGTACTCGGTCTCGATGGCGTGGGCACAGTCCTCAATCACCACCAGGCCATGCTTGCGGGCAATGGCCATGATCCGGTCCATGTCGCAGGGACGGCCGGCGAAGTGGACCGGGATGATCGCCTGGGTCCGCGGGGTAATCGCCGCTTCAATCGCGTCAGGGTCGATGCACTGGGTGACCGGATCTACGTCCGCCAGAACGGGTGTAAGCCCCGCATGGATGATCGCGTTCACCGTGGCACAGAAGGTAAGCGGCGTGGTGATTACCTCCGCCCCAGGCTCCAGGCCCGCCGCAATCATGCTCACGTGGAGGGCTGCGGTACATGAATTGACCGCGGCCGCATGGGCGGCGGGCAGGGACTTGTAGGCCGCGAACGCCTGCTCGAAGCGTGCCACCCGCGGCCCAGTCCCCAGCCAGCCGGAGCGCAGGACCGCCTCGACCTCATGGATTTCCTCTTCCCCGATATGCGGCGCACCGAAGATCAGTGGCGGGAGTTGCTGTGTCATGGGGATAGCAGACAAGGATCGATGGGCACTAGTGCATGATTGGACACAGAAACTCACGGGCTCGGGAGCAGGGGAGCAACCAAGGCATCAGGCAACCCTCCCGTAGCGCGGGCCTCATCCAGAGCTGCAAGCGCCAGATCTGCCCGCCCCTCCCTGGCAAGCACCCTCATGATCCTTTGCGCGTAGTCGATGTCACCCGCCTGCAGGCTCATCAGTAACGCATTGGCAAAGGCCTTCCGGGCCAAGTCCGATTCGTCGGTATACCTGAAACAGGTAGTCTCCGAATTGTGCGTAGTTGTGCGGAGCCATTACCCCCCTGTCGAACAGAACGAGGAAGGCATCCGTCAGCCGCCTGTCATCCAAGGGAATACCCTTGTACCGATGCCCCAGGAGGTCGTAAAGAGCAGTGAGGGTCTCTGGCGAAAGCGGACGTGTCCGAAGTTTGCCCGACCAGCCGATCCCATACCTCCTCGCTCCCCGGCAGGCCGTACTGAGCATGGAGCAGTAGTAGGGACTGGTCCGGAAGGATGTTGCTCGAGGGAAGGTTGGCCTCGTGCTCGAAAGTCTGCAAAGCCAGACTGAAGAACGGGGAGTCATGCGAGCCATCGGCCATCTCGTAGTACAGCACGCCAATATCATGCGCAGCCCGTGGCGATTGGGGGTTCATTGCAGCATGGGTGGTCGCGAGCAGGAGATGGTCCCCCCAGGTAGCGGACCGTATCCAGCACAGGAACACAAGCGCCATCATTACTGCGCCCAAGCCAGCAATCTTGAGGCCTGACCCATCCTGGACCGGCACCCTGCGCACGCCTTCGGCCACTACCAGGAGCAGCCCAAGCAGAGCGAAGTAGTTCCGGTGCTCGAACGCGAGTTCCAGTGCCACGACATTCGAGGTCATCGCATGGCCTGCGAAGAACCACAGCACGCCCAATGACGCCAAGGGCGCGCGGCGACGCCAGTACCAAGCCAAGCCAAGCAATCCTGACAGCAGCAGCCCACCCGCCAGCGTAGTCCAGGGCTGGAGCAGCGAAACGGATGGAGCGAAATCGTCGTAGTAGAAGGGCATACGCCCGGGCAAGGGGAACAGGATCTGGCCGATGTACATCGGCAAGATCCGCAGCTGGCTCAGCAGGCGCTGGACCACGTCGAAATCCCGGATGAAGTACGCATCCGGGTTCGCATACCTGGGAAGCACCACCGCCACGAACAGTATGGCGCCAAGCAGCGCCCCCACCCCGTAGCCCCATCGCCAGAAGCGCCGCTGCGCAGGCGTGGCACCATCAAAGCGGAGCAAGGTGAGCTCGAGCGCTAGGGTAAACAGCGGCAACAGCAGTGCGCTCTCCTTCGCGCCCAGAGCCAGCAGTAGCAGGGGCACGCAGGCCACCAACCAGGGCCAACCCCGTCGTTCCTCGACCTGCAACCTGCGCCCACGGAGGTAAGCAAGCAGGGGCCAGCGCGGTAAACGTCAGGCACAGGGTCTCCATCCGTTGCACCACGTACAGCACGGTGGACACCTGCAAAGGATGCACCGCCCAGGCTAGTGCCAGACCGCCAGCCGACAGCTGTAGGCCCTGACGTACCCCGGCCAGGGCCAGCAACTTCAGGCACAGCAGGTAAACCAGTAGGGCATTGGCCAGGTGGACCAGCAGCCCTCCCAACTTCCACCCCCATGGGTCCAATCCCCCCAGGGCATGATTGAGGGCAAAGCTGGCCATGGCCAGCTGCCTGCCCGTGCCGCCCGGATCGAAGCTGGTGGCTGCGCGCCAGAGCTGGCCCCAATCCAGGGCCGAGACATGAAGGCGCTGGTTGGTCACCAGCGCTGGGAAATCGTCGAATATGAAGGGTCCAGAGAGGCCAGGCCAGTACACCAGGGCGGCACATCCCAGCACCGCCAGGACGATGGCAACGTGCGGGCGGAACGGACGTACGCGCCCATCCAATGTTTTCCCCACCAGGATTCCCCTTGGGTTATGGCAATCAGCTGCAGCCAGCAGGATGCAGACTGGGAGAAATGGCGGGATCCACCTTGCACGCCCACTGGCCCGAAGCGATCCGTGACAGCTCGATCGTCTTGCCGACCACCTTGGGACTTCCCTTGAGCGTGCAACGGATGAAGCCGGTATCTCCGGGGCTCATGCTCAGGTTGCACCGCGGGGAACTGGTCGGTAGCCCGATGTCCGCAAGGTTAAACGTATTAACGTTATTCACCAGCACGTGGGCCTCGAAACTGCTCACGCCACCCCGGACCTCAGCCAGGCCCGCAGCCAGTTGACTCTTGGCAACGTAGTTCTGGTATGCCGGCAGCGCGATGGCCGCCAAGATCGCGATGATCGCCACGACGATCATCAGTTCGATCAGGGTAAAACCCGTATGCCCATTCCTTTGCATGCTCTTGCCCCCCCCAGCTGAGCATCTTAAAAGAAAGGGGCGTTGCCGCCCCTTTCCTGTCGTGCAATCCAACCAACAATTCGCCCGCTTAGGAGCCGGTGCAGCCGGTCGGGTTGTAGCTGGCCTTGTAGCCAGCAGCGCTGCCGCCGACACTGCAAGCCCACTGACCGGAGCCATTGCGGGTCAGGGTAATCGTCTTGCCGGTGACCTTCGGGTTGCCGCGAACCGTGCACGCGATGGCCTGCCCACTGGCGTCATTCCNNGCGGCCGCTCGGAGTAATCGCGCTGCAGCGCGCGGTGCTACCAGCCAGACCCAGACGTCGGTGGCGGCCGGGGTCGTGGCACCATTCACGCCCGACTGGATGNCTTCCTCGNAGGCGGTNACGCCNCCGCGGATGTCGGCNAGGCCNGCGGTNATCTGCGACTTGGCGACGTAGTNCTGGTAGGCCGGCAGCGCGATGGCGGCCAGGATGGCGATGATCGCCACGACGATCATCAGTTCGATCAGGGTAAAGCCCTGCTGCTTCTTCATGTTGATTCCCCTAGAACGGTTGTTGGCGGGCACGGAACCTCCCGTGCCCTTCAAGCGAGCCCGTGATCGACGACCACGTATCTGTCCCCACGCAGGTTACGTGCCAACTCCCCCACGCGACGCCCGCGGCGGCATCTTACCAATCTTGCATGGTAAACACCGAGCCCCGGCCGTCCCCAATGCGTGATCCGCACCACAAACCCGCTCCATGGCGCATTTGGCAAAAAGTGACNTTTCGCGTCACCTGAAGGCACGGTGTAGACGCCCCACCCCTCGATCAGCGGCTATCCGGCCCGAGGACCATCGGCGAGGGGGCACAGGTCCTCCAGGAGGGCCGCCCAGGCCAGCCGGCGGCGGGGTGCCTGCCGCCCCAATACCCGCTACCATGCCGGTTCGTGCCGGCATGGGGATGCCGGCTGGGGAGAACAAGCACATGTCCGCAACCCGTTCTGCCGTCAAGTCCGCGCCGGCGGCTCGCTCCACCAGTGAGCTCGCGCAGTTCGTCTGGGAGGGGACCGACAAGCGCGGCGTCAAGATGAAGGGCGAGCAGTCGGCCCGNAACGCCAACATGCTCCGCGCCGAGCTGCGCCGGCAGGGCATCACGCCCACCGTGGTCAAGCCCAAGTCCAAGCCGCTGTTCGGCTCGGCCGGCAAGGCCATCACCCCCAAGGACATCGCCTTCTTCAGCCGCCAGATGGCGACCATGATGAAATCCGGCGTGCCCATCGTCACCGCGCTGGAGATCATCGGCGGCGGCNAGAAGAACCCGCGGATGAAGNANATGGTCGGNGGCATCCGCGCCGACATCGAGGGCGGCTCCTCACTGTACGAGGCGATCAGCAAGCACCCGGTGCAGTTCGACGAGCTGTACCGCAACCTGGTCCGGGCCGGCGAAGGCGCCGGNGTGCTGGAGACGGTGCTCGACACCATCGCCAACTACAAGGAGAACATCGAGGCCCTGAAGGGCAAGATCAAGAAGGCGATGTTCTACCCGGNGATGACCATNGCCGTGGCCNTCATCGTCAGCGCCATCCTGCTGGTNTTCGTGGTCCCGCAGTTCGAGGAGACCTTCAAGGGCTTTGGCGCCGACCTGCCNGCCTTCACCCAGCTGATCGTCAATGCCTCGCGCTTCATGGTCGCCTACTGGTGGGCCGTGCTGATCGCGGCCGTAGGCGCTATTGGCGCTTTCATCTACGCCTACAAGCGCTCGACCAGCTTCCAGCACTTCCTGGACCGGGTGGTGCTGAAGATCCCGGTCATTGGCGAGATCATGAACAACAGCGCCATCGCCCGCTTCGCCCGCACCACGGCGGTGACCTTCAAGGCCGGCGTGCCGCTGGTGGAGGCCCTGGACTCGGTCGCCGGCGCTACCGGCAGCTCGGTCTACGAGAAAGCCATCCTGCGCATCCGCGACGACGTGGCGGTGGGCTACCCGGTCAACCTGGCCATGAAGCAGACCAACCTGTTCCCGCACATGGTGGTGCAGATGGCGGCCATCGGCGAGGAGGCCGGCGCCCTGGACACCATGCTCTTCAAGGTGGCGGAGTATTATGAGCAGGAGGTCAACAACGCCGTCGACGCGTTGGCCAGCCTGATCGAACCGATGATCATGGTGGTGCTGGGCGTCCTGGTGGGCGGCATGGTCGTCGGCATGTACCTGCCCATCTTCAAGCTCGCTTCCACCATCTGACCAAGACACTCCATGGCGTTCCTCGACCAACAGCCCCTGCTGGGTTATCCGCTCGTTGCCGGCGTGGGGCTGGCGGTCGGCAGCTTCCTCAACGTGGTCATCCTGCGCCTGCCACGCCGGCTGGAGTGGGAGTGGAAGCGCGACGCCCGCGAGATCCTCGGCCAGCCGGAGATCTATGACCCGCCCCCGCCCGGGGTGGTGGTGGAACCNTCGCACGACCCGGTCACCGGCGACCGCCTCAAGTGGTGGGAGAACATCCCGGTCCTGAGCTACCTGCTGCTGCGCGGCCGCTCCCGCTACAGCGGCCAGCGCATCTCGCTGCAGTACCCGCTGGTGGAACTGCTCACCGGCGTGCTGACCGTGCTGTGCGCCTGGCGCTTCGGCTTCGGCTGGCAGGGCTTCGGCGCGATGCTGCTGACCTGGTTCCTGGTCGCGCTGTCGGGCATCGACCTGCGCACCCGCCTGCTGCCGGACCAGCTGACCCTGCCGCTGATGTGGCTGGGCCTGATCGCCAGCCTGGACAACCTCTACATGCCGGCCAAGCCCGCCCTGCTGGGCGCGATCGCCGGCTACGTGTCGCTGTGGAGCGTGTGGTGGCTGTTCAAGCAGCTCACCGGCAAGGAAGGCATGGGCCACGGCGACTTCAAGCTGCTGGCGGCGCTGGGCGCCTGGTGCGGCCTGAAGGGCATCCTGCCGATCATCCTGCTCTCCTCGGTGGTGGGCGCCATCGTCGGCAGCATCTGGCTGGCCTGGAAGGGCCGCGACCGCGCCACCCCGATCCCGTTCGGCCCCTACCTGGCCATCGCCGGCTGGATCTATTTCTTCTGGGGCGATGCGATGATGGGCGCCTACATGCGCCTGGCCGGGCTCGGCTGACCGGCGCCGGCCGCCTCCCGCGGCGGCCGCCCTCGCACCACCCGCCACGCACTTCCACATGAGCAACCTGATCATCGGCCTGACCGGGGGCGTGGCTTCCGGCAAGAGCGAGCTGACCCGGCGCTTCGAGGCGCTGGGCGTGCACGTGGCCGATGCCGACGTGGTCGCGCGCGAGGTGGTGGAACCGGGGCAGCCGGCCCTGGCGGCAATCGTGCGCGAGTTCGGGCCCGGCGTGCTGCAGCCCGATGGGCGCCTGGACCGGCGCCAGCTGCGCGAGCGGATCTTCGCCGACCCAGCCGCGCGGCGGACGCTGGAAGCCATCACCCACCCCGCCATCCGCGCGGCTTTGGAAACCCAGTGCCGCCGGGCCCCGAGCCCCTATGCCATTGCCGCGATCCCGCTGCTGGCCGAAGCCGGCGGCCGCGTCGGCTATCCCTGGCTGGACCGGATCCTGGTGGTGGACGCCCCGGAAGCCGTCCAGCACGCCCGCCTCATGCGCCGCGACGGCGTGGACGAAGCCCTGGCCGGGCGGATGATCGCCGCCCAGGCCTCACGCCAGGAACGGCTGGCGCTGGCCGACGACCTGGTCGTCAACGACGGCGAGCCCTCGCACCTGGACGCGATGGTGGCCGAGCTGCACGCCCGCTACAGCGCCCTGGCCGGGGCGGCGTCCCGCGACCGCGACGGCGACCCGCTCAGGCCGTAACCGGCTCCCACAGCGCGCGGATCGCCGCGATTCCCTGCGCGCCCTGGCGCCGCGCCGCCTCGACGTCGTCCGGCCCCAGGCCGCCGATCGCGTAGATCGGCAGG
>Ga0065721_10006410_pt1 | contig 12375 bp, 11 predicted proteins | sample Mesricmetagenome_FD_59108 | JGI IMG/M metagenome (GOLD analysis project Ga0065721, IMG submission 59108) | Mesophilic microbial community from rice straw/compost enrichment Sample: eDNA_1 v2 (version 2) | ecosystem: Engineered > Solid waste > Grass > Composting > Bioreactor | place: USA: Davis... | reverse complement strand
CGGTGTGAGAATATTCTTTCCCGGCCCGCTCCACCATTTGGCGTCACCGCTGGCGAGCGCCGGGTCGTACACAATACCGACCCCACCACCGATGCTGAAAAATTCGATACCGTATTTCGCTTTCAACTGTTCGACGAGCGGCACCACTTTCTGCACCGCCAGTTGAAACGGCTTCACGTCGGTCAACTGCGAGCCGATGTGCATCTGCAGCCCGCGCAAACGCAAATTCTTCAACTTCGCCGCGCGCGCATAGACGCCAGGAATTTCTTCAAACGCGATTCCAAATTTATTTTCGTACGTGCCGGTCGTGATTTTTGCGTGCGTCTTGGCGTCCACGTTCGGATTCAATCGCACCGCCACCGGCGCTACTTTCTTCAAACGCGCGGCAACTTTGTTGATGCGCTGCAATTCCGGTTCGCTTTCGACGTTGAACGAGTAAACGCCTTTCTTGAGCGCAAATTCGATTTCCGCTTCGGTTTTACCGACACCCGCAAACACACACTTCCGCGCATCTCCACCCGCAGCAATCACGCGTTGCAACTCACCACCGCTGACAATATCGAAACCGGCGCCGAGATTCGCCAGCGTGCGAAGCACGGATTGGTTGGAATTGGATTTCATCGCGTAGCAAACCAGATGTTCCACCGGCGCCATCGCGTCATCCAACTCCTTGAACCGACGGGTCAGCGTTGCTTGCGAATACACGTAAAGCGGCGAACCGTATTTTTTGACAAGGGATTCCACCGCCACGCCTTCGCAGTAAAGTTTGCTTCCGACATAACGAAAATCATGCATGGCGCGGGAGTTTAGAAGGGTTCAACCAAAGCGCAAGCGTCGTGCGCCGCACACGCTTTCTAACGCACCAGATTAAGATGGGTGATGCGAAAACACGCGCCGGAAGGCTCGTTCGCACCACATTCAATCTCCCAACCATGCGCGAGAACGATTTGCTGCACGACCGCCAATCCCAAGCCCGTGCCTTTTTGTGTGTTGGTGAAATACGGTTTGAAAATCGCCACGCGTTCCTCCGGTGGCACCCCCGGCCCGTTATCGCGGACTTCCAATCGTCCTTCGGTCGCTGAATGTTTGATGATGCAAATGGTGATTTCGCCTCGCTCCGGCACGGCCTGCACCGCGTTCAACACCAGATTGAACAACGCCTGTCGCAACAGTTGTTCATCGGCTTCAATCGTCAATTGCTCACCGGTCACCTGCAGTTGAATCTGCTTTTCCTCCACATCGAACGAAAGCGCCCGCACTACTTCGTTGGCAACCTGATTCAACATCACCGGCGCGCGACGGACTTCGCGCGGGCGGGAATAGTTAATGAATTCGTTCAACTGCCCGGCCACGCGATCCGCTTCGTTCACAATCTCCAGCGAACGCATTCGCGTGTCGTTCGGTGTTTCCGGGTGTTTGGAAATCATCTGCGCCAGACCGCGAATGATGTTGAGCGGATTGCGCGTCTCATGCGCCAAACCCGCCGCAGCCAGATTCATTTCCTTGAGATGCAAATTCATCTCGCTCGCTCGCACGAGGCGAATTTGCAGTTCGGCATTTTTCAACGTCTTTCGCCATGCCATGCCGAACGCCAGCACCGACAGCGTCGCAAGCCCCATAATCACGCACCGTAACCACGCATCGCGACGTATCGCTTCCTCCACTGACTGGGTTGAGAGTACCAATAAAAAACTATGCACGCCCTGGCGCTCAATCATCGTGCGGAACTCGGTCTCGCTCATCCACGGTGGACGACCGAATCGCATTCGGCGCTCGCCTTCGCGGCCCCGCCGCTCGCCATTGTCACCGCGTTCTTCGCGATCGGCGCGTCGCTCAATAGTTTCGGCGGGCGCTGGGACTCCGGTGCCGATGTTTAGTGGAGGCGGTTCTCTGTCTGGTCGTGGCATGCCGCCATCCGGTGGCGGACGATTCGTTTCGCCGGGGCGACCGAAATCTTCGCGCGACAACACAATCGCCGGACTGCTGAGTTCCAAATCCCGCGTCACATTCGTACCGAGATCTACGAGGTTGACGATCGTAACGCGATTCGGCTCCCAAAGTTCAGAGCGGCCCGGGCCAGGTTTAAGATGGACATCGGCATCTGCTGGTGCGGACGCCACGACATCGCCTGCGGCATTCAACAACGCCACAGCACTGAGTTCCTCGGGGCGAATCAATCCTGCTAAGGCCGATTCAATGCGCTCTTTAGAAATGACGCCGAACCGGCGTTGCGAACGCAGCACGATGCCCACCGTGGTGGAAATATCTTTCGCGCGATGTCGCAATTCCGCGCGCGATGCCGCTTCCACGCGGGAATGCTCCATGAGCTGCCACCCGAGAATCACGAGCCAGGCCACCACCAGGAGGCTGATCACCCAATACGTGCTGCGACGGGTTTCCATGATGACGTCGTAATCTGCTGCGACAACCGCTCCGGATGCGCGCACGCCTCGCCTGACCCGACTCGTTACTGATGCAATTCCGAATCTGGCTGCACCGGCGCTGAATCCAGATACTGATTAATTTCTTTTTCCGTAAAAGCTTTCTTCGGCAACACCGCAGCCGCCCGCTCCTGGTCCGACAAAGCCAGCAATTGCGATGGCGTTTCTACAATGTGCGGCGTCAGAAAAATCAGCAGTTCGGTCTTCGTATTGTTTTTGACCTGCCGCTTGAACAGGTTTCCCAACAATGGAATGTCGCCAAGGATCGGAATTTTGCTGTCGCTCGCCGTTTTGTTGTTCTGCATCAAACCGCCGATGATCACCGGTTGTCCATTGGGCGTAACAACCACCGTGTCCGCCGCGCGCTTAGCGATAACCGGCACGCTGACGCCCGCTGCGATCGGCACCGTTTGATCCGTAAGCGACGAAATTTCCGGTGACACAATCATCTCCACCAAGCCGTCGCCAGAAATGAACGGCGTGACGCGCAAAATTATTCCGACGTCTTCGTAACTGACCGAGTTGATCGCGTTGCCGAAGTTGTCGTAGCGCACGTTGGTAATCAGCGGCACGGATTGACCGACCGTGATGGTCGCCGGTTGACTGTTGCGCGCGAGAATAGACGGACGTGACAATACTTCGGTTTTGCCAGCCTGCGCGATCGCTCGCAACGTCGCTTGATAATCCGATCCCAACACTTGATACAAGCCCGCACCCGGTGGTGTGTTGCCAAATCCGGTGATAGGCAAACCAAAGGCATTGGTTGCGATGCCGACGGCGTTGTTCAATCCCGACAAACCAAACGCATTTGCACCTGCTACCGTCGGATCGTTTCCACTGCGAAATGCGCCTTCAATGCCGAAATCGAGATTGTTGTTATACGTCACTTCGAGAAAGACCACTTTGATCAACACCTGCGGCTTCGGGATATCCAGATTGGAAATCACCTGGCTGATGTGTTGACTGGTTTCTTCGTCAGTGATGACGATGATTCGGCCGGTTTCCGGATCGCTGGAAATCGTCGCGCTGCCGACCGCCGTGCTGTTTTCGTATTGGCGCGTGCCGGATGTGTTGGCCTGTCGGTTTTGTCCAAAACCACCAAAGCCGCCGCCCGGAAATTGGGCCAGGGCTGGAAGCGCCACGAACGCGCTCAGAGCAATCGCGAGAAGCGAGTAATAGTTACGCATAGAAAATCCTGTTCCTCTCAATTTCGTTACCGTGCGGCGCCGGTTCGATTGTTTCCGCCAAACGTCCCGCCAGTACTGCCGGTGACCTGACTGTTCCGCGTGGCGCGATTCTGCAGCACGTTATTCTGCAGGGACTGCGAGTTGCGGCTGTTGCGGTTGTTGGTGTTGTTTTCAAACATGTCTTTCAACACCTGTTGCACCTGCGCCACGTCGCCGGGATCGACCTGATACACATAAACCTTTTGCTTCCGCGCGGGATTGGAATCCAACTGCCGGACCATCTCCTCAATCTGCCCCATCAAACCGCTGGTGGCGCTTACGATGATGGACGAAGTCCGCGGGTCAGGTACCGCAATCACCCGGGCCCGCTTCTTCAACCGGTCACTCTGGCTGTTGCCGCCACCGGCGTTGTTGTCGCCACCACCACGGAAAAAGTTGCGGAGACCACCCGGGCCGCCGAATCGCACCGGCGACTGACTGTTCGCTCGCGAATCGTCAGGAAACAATCCGGTCAACACGGTCGCCATCTCGTTCGGATCGGCATACTCCAATCGGAAAACGCGCAACACCGTCACTTCTTCCGCGCCCTGATCAATCGCCTGAATGATTTGCGCGACGCGATTAATGTTCGCGCGTGTGTCCGTAATGATGATTGAATTACCCGCTTCATTCGCGGTCATCGTCGTGGTGGTCGAAACCAACGGCTGCAAATCTTTCAGCAGTTGCGCCACTTCAACAAAGCGCACCGGAATGATCTGTGTGACCATTTCGTCCGTTTTCGGAATTCGATCCGGATCACTTTCCAATACGACCGGAATGTCGCGGTAACGCGCGTCATCCTTGTTCACGATGGTGAGCGTGCGTCCATTGCGAATAGCCGCGTAACCGTTGCGATTGAGCACTGAGTTCAACAGGTCCACCGCTTCCTCTTTGCTCAAAGGTTGATTACTCCACGCATCAATTTTTCCGCTGACCTTCGTATCGAGCACGATGATGAAACCTGCGGCTTCGCTCAGGTAATTCAGCACCAGATCCAACGGCACATTGCGGAAGTTCAAACGCAAACCCGGTTCGCCGTTCGGCAATAGAATCGGCTCCGGCACGGTTGTCTCGCTGGTCCCGCCGGTGGCGGTTGCGTTTGCCGATTCGGTGGCCGATGGCGGTGCTGGTGGTTGGTTCAGGGCTGGCTCTTCCGCCCCCACCGCGGTGGCGGCAAGCACGCTGCCCAACAATAAAAGTTGCGTCATTTTCATTGGCTCATCTCCCGTCGTCGTTGCATTAATCTCAAAAGTACCGGGTCGGTAATTCCCCCCGTGTCACCCGGCTCTACCTGAACCGGCTCTCCATTGGAATCCGCTTCCACTACGATAATTTCCGGCAGCTGGCCCTCTGGAAATTCTTCGCCGGCTTCCGCGCCCGAATCGTCGCCACGCGTTCGCGTGCGTACTGGAGCTGAAGCGACCTTGCGTCGCGTTTCATCATTGCTGTCGGCCACAAACCAATTGCCGTTATCTTCACGTCGCATTTGCATGCCGACCTTTAACTCGAACGTGTTCGTGCCCAACACCAACTGCACCTGGTCCACCGTCACGCGCTCCACGCGATACTCCCCAATCCGATCACCGGTTCGCACTGCTTGCTTGTAATCGTTACTCGTGCCGTCGAAGAACGCATAAATTCCCTTCTCGTAAGCCATGAGACCCACAAGCGAAAGATACTCCACCCGCGCCGTCCGCGTGCTGCGCGTGGTCGTCCGACCGGACGAACGCGCCGCTCGATTTGGATTAAAAATATTTCGGTCGCTGATCATCCGAAACGAGTCGTAACTCAGTCGATTCGAGGTGTTAGTAGATTGGGCTAGAGCCTCAACGTTATTGGTCAATAAAACGAGAAGCATGACGATTGACGATTTGCGAATCACAAATCGAAACAGTCGCTCGGATTTCGAATTTCGGGTTTCGACCTTCATTGCTTCTCCTCACCGTTCAACACCAGACCGCCAATCTGCAATCCGAGTGATAAATTTTGCCCATCTTTGTCGCGCGCCGCGATTTCCAGCGATTCGATTCGTAACGCCATCGGATCGCGTTCCACGTTGTACAAAAACTTCGCGAGTGTTCCGATGCTGCCCGCCGCGTCCACCCGACATTGCAACGTCAGCAAATCGTCCCGGTCCCGCCGCCATTGCGGCGTCACCGAATTCACGCTGATGCGCGCGTCCTGCGACCACTTGTCGAATGCATTCAACACCTGCTGTTCCGCGCGCGATTGTTCTTTCGGCAACGCGTTGGTCCGCATCTGCGCCCAGCGGTCGTTCAACACTTGTTCGCGCTCGATCAACTTCACGCCATCATCAACCTTCTTGCGCAAATCCGCGATGCGCTCCGCCCGTGTTTTCCACGCCTTGGTCAACGGCGTAATGACGAGCTTGTCCGCGACGAGCAAACCGAACACAACGGCCGCAACAATCACTAACATCTGTTGACGATTTTTAATCTGCACGTGCGCCTCCTTCCACCCACCGGAAATCAAAGGTGAATTGCAGCGGTGATTTGCCTTGAATGCGATTGACCTTCAGGTCCGCCACGTTGCCGGCATCGCGCAAGCGGTCCAGTGTCCGCAACAATGACGCGTTATCGCGGGCCGTGCCGGTGCACGTCACCAGATTCGCGTCGCGCATTTCGATTGTTTTAGCCGTCACGACGCCGTCCTCCGGAAATGCCTCTGTCAATTTCTTCAGAATGCTGAGACTGCGCACCGACTCGTCATACCACGGACGGAACTGTTTGATTTTCGCCTGCGTGACTTCCAGCGCTTCCACCTGTCGCTTCATCGCATCCCAACGGGTTTGATAACGCCACAACAAAACTTGCTGGACCAGAAACGCACCACCCACAAGCGCGACGACGCCTGCCGCAACCAGTCCCGCTTTGCGCAATTTTCCGGTACCGTAGCGGCTCATGAAGTTCTGCCACGCCGAAATTTCCGGCGGCAAAAATTCCCACTGCGCCGGCAACTTCTGCAATTTCTCCGCCGCCAGACTCAACGCCGCCGACACCGCGGTGTCTTCCGGAAGACCGGCAGGTAAATCCTTCGCGTCATAACGCGTCACCACTTCCACCGCCAGATCCGCACCCGGCAAACGCCGTTGTAATTCTCCGGCTAACTGCTGCGCCGGTTCCGTTGCGCCAAAAATCCGCACGCGCTTTAACGCCGCGCGAACCGCTTCCGGCAATTGTCCCAGCGTGATACGCACTTCGCGTGCGATCACATCAAAGTGCAATTCTGCTCGACCGCCGTTGGTTTCCACCGCGCCTTCCAACGCCCGCAAGCGCAGCACCCCGCCGCCATGCGTGATTTGCAAACCGACGTGACTCTCCCGAATCGTCACTGCCAACACCGTGTCGGAAGTCGGTCGTTGCAACGCCGTGATGCCGAGCGAAAAACTGTGCGGCTTCAATCCCGCCGCGCGCAACGCCGCCGCCAGCGCTTCCACATGCCCCAACGGCATACCAACCAATGTCGCGTGTTCTTCGCCCGTCGGTGTTTTGCTCCGCGACGCTCCAGTAATCAACGTTGCGACGTCGCACGGAAAGCTGCGTTCCGCTTCAATTTGCAGGAAGCTCGCCATTTCCGTTTCAGGCAACGGCGGAAGTTTCGTTTGCGCCGTCAGCGCCCACTTGAGCGGCAGCGCCACCACACAATTGCGCTCGCGCACTTCCGCAGCGTCGAGATGATTGCGAATCTCGCGTCCGACCAGTTCCGGCGCAGCCGTCAGCGGATCCAGCGTCAGCGGCACGATGAATGAGCTGGCGATTTGCAATCCGCGGTTCGTCCGCTTCAGCCACACGCCTTCCAGCCGGCTGCCATCGAGCGCGAGCCCGAGCAGCGAACTCATCTGCTTTCGCGAAGTTTTTTTCGTTACGTCCATCATGGTGTTGCCCGCGCCAGCCATTCCTGGCGGGTTTCAGTGCCGAGTGCCCAGCCGAGATGACTGAGATTCTGGCGATAAATAATTTTTGCCGCGCCTTCCGTTGTATCGAACACAAAGCGCGTGCGGCGATAACCGCGACCAAATTTCCCCACCGCCGCAATGTCCGCGGTGAATTGATAACTTTGCCCGGTCAAATACGGCCCGGCCTCCAACGCTTCACTTTCCGATAACACTTCTTTCACCCACGCGACCGATGTCGAACCGGCAGCGTTCGACTGCCGATAACTCACCAATTCCTCAGCTTTGTCGTCTCCAATACCCGGAATGCACGCGAGCACTGCGGCGGGCGCGGTGTTCACATTCACTTTGCCGGGCAACATTGCACCGGACTCAACCGTGATTTCCGGTTCAATCACCGCGAATTCCTCCGCTGTGAAATTGCAGAAGATGTAGAACTCCAACAGACTGGAGAATTGCCGATTCGGATCATTCAAAAACGGCGCTACGCGGGCCTGCACGCCGCTGCCCAACAAGTCGGTAATCAACGTCGCCAGATCATCGCGACTGGCGTTGATGTTGATTCGTTCCGATCCATCCGCGCGTAAATTCGATTCGCGACTCCATACCGTGATGTATTCGAGTATGCCGGGATCCACGAGGCCGTTGCGATTCCAGTCCTCTTCATTCGGATCAAGCACGCCGTTGCGATTCACATCTTCGCCCAACAGAATTTCCATCGTCGCACCATTTAAAAGTCGCAGCTCATCCACCGAATCGAATGGCGCGTTTTTGCAGTAATACGCCGGCTGCAACCGCGCATACGTCTCGGATTCCGCGCCGCCGTCCGACACTTCTTCGTCCGCATCGCGCCAATCGATGATTGCCGCCGCCAATTCCGTCGTCATGCCCGGCAACAACTCCAACATCTCCTGCGTCACATTCGTGTTGTTGATGTTCAGTTTCGAACCTTCATCCACTAATCCGAAAACCACCTGATTCGGCGTCGATTGACCATCATTGCGTCCGATCAACCAGAAATGTGCATCGCCGACCTCCACCGCTTCGCTCGCGTAATCATAAACGTAGGGAACGATGCCGTTCGTTGCCTGCTCAACCAGCACTTGAGCCACATAACGACTCGCACCTTCCACGGCCTGTTCCGCCGCGAGCAAGGCCACGCGATTGTCAGCAGCGCGCAACTCGGCGTTCATCGCGTTGCTGAAATAAAGCGTGAGCGCGACCAATCCCAACGCAATCCAGAGCACGATGACGAGAACCGAAGCGTCTTCTTTCGCTCGATGGAGAGTGAGTTTCATAATTCTCCCTCCGTAATCGAATTCGTGAGCCACTGCGTCGTCAGCGGCACGAGCAATTCCAACGGCTCTTGCGTCAACCGCATCGCGGTTGTGTTTTGAGAATTTTGCGAAGCAAGTTGAATTCGCACGCGCACCGCCTGCGGCAAACCGACTTCCGCTGCTTCGGTATCCCACGTGTTGCGCCAATCACTGCCGTTGAAACATAGAAATTCCAGACTCTCGACCTGGGTAGCGAGCACTTGTTCGATTTCGTCCTCTGCGCTCGACGCCAGAATATTTCGCGTCACGCGCCGCACGAATTCGCGACCGCTCGAATTCGTCCGCTCCAATGGATCAACCAATTCATAGCGCACCCGTTGCAAATCACTCCACGGCTCGTAGTCATCAATCACGCCAGTGGTCGTATAAAACTCGAGACTGCCCGATTGTACCGAACCAATTCCACCGCCACTGCCGCTCGCGATGAAATGCCGCGGCAACAAAGTGGAATTAGTCTGCGGCTGAACGGCGCCCTGCAAATCTCGTCGCAACACCGCGAGCGCCTGATTCAACGGCCATCGCTCATCCAACGTCCGATTCGTGGCCCGCTCCAATCGCAGCGCCGAAAAGAACACCGTGTTCATCGCCAATAACACGATTGCAAAAATCGCAACCGCCAGAAGCACTTCGAGCAACGTGAAGCCGCGACGCTTCATCTCCATCACACGACGCTCTACCGAAGAACTGAAACGTATCGAACCACAATCGACACAGCAGATCCGTTCCCGCGTTGAGCTGTCAGCCCAACCGCCGGTTACGGGAATCTGTTTGCCGTTCAATTTCATTCTTACTGCGTATTCGCCAGCGTGCTCAGTTCCACGCTGAACTTCTCGCCCTGCACTGGATATTCCACCGCCACCCGCAACAATTGCATCGGTGTCGTCGTGTTCACTTCCGTCCAGGTTTCCGTCCGCAGCGACCAGCTATATTCCCGGTCTGCTTCGTAAATCGTTCCGCTCTGCGCGGCGCTGTTCCAATTCGTCAGCACGATGCTCTCGTTCAAAATCCGCTCCGCCACCCGCACCGCCTCGCGTTTGCGTTCCGCAATCGCTCCCGCGCGACCCGCAATGCGCAGTCCTTGCAACGCCACCGGAATGACGATGGCCATGAACAGCAACGCCGCCAGCACCTCCGCCAGCGTGAATGCTTCAACGCGGCTGCGTCGCGAGCTGCAATTCCTGATTGCGAATTTCATAGTTCAACCGATTCGCCGTAAGACCGACCCACAACGACACGCCGTCGCGATCCATCAACCGAAAATTCTCGCGACTGCCTTCGCTGATTGCGCCGTCAGGTTCAAAACGAATGTGCGGTAGCGACGCGTGTTTGCTCACGGAGTTCGCGCTGCCAAACAACGTGTCACTCGTGATGGAACTTTGCAGCTGGTTCGCGGTGCCGACTTCCATCGTGACGTTGCCGTCGAGCGTATATTCCACCGCTTTCGTGTCTTCCTCGACAAAGCTCGAATCCGCTTCCAGCCCGTACGTGCGTTGCTGCAAATCGACCCAGAGAATCATCGGCAATCCTTCCGCCGCTGCACGCGTTTGACCAAGCCGCGTCAACGACATGAACCGCCGCGCCTCCGCATCCAACGCGCGACCACGAAAGAATCCCGCCAACGACGGCGACGCTAATGCGATCACCGAAACCAACAACGCCATCACGACGATCAACTCGACCAGCGTGAAAGCGCGGAGCGCGGATGTGGTCAAAGGCCCAACCGCAGCGCGTTGTTTATTCGCACAATGGTAGCGACCCGGAGCTTGCTGCGACTGGTGCGTCGCACACAGTCGCGCTCCGAAATTGCCTTGTCGCCACACTTTCATCGCTCAATTGAAAACTTACTTCTTCGCCCAATTTGTGATGTCGTCGTCGTTACCGGCTTTGCCATCCGGTCCGGGCGAGGACAAATCGTACGAAGTCGTGTTGAAACGACCGGGCGATTCGTACACGTAATCGTTGCCCCACGGGTCTTTCGGAATCTCTTTCAAATACGGACCTTTCCAGCTCGTCGCATCGCGCGGCGCTTGCACGAGATCCTGCAATCCACTCTTGCCGCGCGGGTAATAACCGTTGTCCACCTCGAACGCATCCAGTGCGGTGGAGAATGAAGAAATTTGCGTCTTCGCTGCCGTTTCGCGCGCCTGTTCACTGCGCCCGGAGAGTTTCGGATAAACAATCGCCGCCAGCGTCGCGAGAATCACCAACACAAGCAGCATTTCCACGAGCGTGAAACCACCCGTGCGGCGGCGCGACGAAACAGAAGGCGAGGAAGTTTTGCAGATTTCAATTTTTCGGATTTTGCTTTGGATTTTCATAGAATTTAACGCCCGTCGTTATTTCATGTGTTGTTGCATGGTGAAAATCGGCAGGACCATGCCGATGAAAATTGTGCCGATAAATCCGGCGATCAAAAACAGCATCAACGGCTCGAGCAACGCCACGCCGGTCTTCAGATTGCGATCGAGATCCCCTTCCGTAACGGTCGCGATGCGCACCAGTTCGGTGTCGAGCTTGCCGCTTTCTTCTGCGACAGAAATCATTTCCAGCACCGAACCGGAGAACAATTGGCGACAGTTCGCCAGGCTCTGACCCAATTGTGCGCCTTCAGAAACGCGCGTGATGGATTCCGAAACCGCATCTACCAGGATTTGATTTCCGATAGATTTACGCGCCACGTTCAGCGCTTGAACAAGATTCACCCCCGCGCCCAACAACGTGCCAAGCATCCGGCAAAAACGCGCCATCGCGAATTGCGCGATCAACGGGCCGACCACCGGCGTGCGCAACATCAGACCTTCCCAGGTTCGCCGACCTTTTTCTGAGTTGAACCACCTGCGCAACGAAAATCCCGCACCAATCAAGCCGCCCAGAATAAAGATTCCATACGAACGCAAGGCGTGACTCGTACCGATAATGACTTCCGTCAATGCGGGCAACGACGCGCCGAAGCCGGAAAAGATCGTTTGGAACTTCGGAATAAAAAACACGAGCAGGAACACGACGACGCCAATCGCGAGCAGCAGCAGAATCGTCGGATACAACATCGCGGTCATCACTTTGCCGCGGAGTTCTTTTTCGCGCGCTTGAAAATCTGCGATTTGCGCCAGCACCAGATCGAGAAATCCGCCGGTTTCACCCGCTTGCACCATCGCGACGTACACACGTGGAAAGGTTTCCGGTGACTTCGCCATCGCGTCTGCGAGCGACATACCGTCCACAACGAGATCGTGAATTTCTTTCCATTGCGCCGCGGCTGCCGGCGATGACGCTTCCTTGTGCAGAATCACCAACGCGCGACTCAGCGGCACGCCCGCGGCCAACAAACTCGAAAGCAATCGCGTGAAATTTTCCAGGTCGCGCGCCGAAACTTTGTCGCGACCAAACTTTAACGAGAAGCCGCCCGCGTTACTTTCCGTGGATTGAGCGCTTTTCTTTGCCGGTGCTGCGCCTCTACC
>Ga0065721_10052238_pt1 | contig 12377 bp, 9 predicted proteins | sample Mesricmetagenome_FD_59108 | JGI IMG/M metagenome (GOLD analysis project Ga0065721, IMG submission 59108) | Mesophilic microbial community from rice straw/compost enrichment Sample: eDNA_1 v2 (version 2) | ecosystem: Engineered > Solid waste > Grass > Composting > Bioreactor | place: USA: Davis... | reverse complement strand
GCCGCTCGTAGGAGCGGATCACCGAGGCATCGGCCGGCATGGGCACGCGGATCGCGTCCGTCCAGCCGCTGCGTTCCACCAGGGCGTGAAAGGCCTTCAGCCGCCGGAGCCGGGACGCGAAGCCGCCCGTGCCCGTCACGACGGCGATGCGCCCCGCGCCGGCGCCGCCGGGCGCGAAATCGAGATGGATGTCGAGGCGTTCCGCCTTCAGGGCGTCGTCGGCCCGTTCCGGCCATTCCACGAGCGAGATGGCGTTTTCGGTCATCTCGTCCCACCCGAGCTCATAGAGCTCGTGCCCACTTCCCAGGCGGTAGAAATCCGCGTGCACCACGGGATGGTGCGCGCCCTCGTAGGACTGCACGAGCGTGAAGGTCGGGCTCGGCACTTCGAGTTCGGGATCGCCTGCGAGGCCGCGCACGAGCGCGCGGGCGAGCGTCGTCTTGCCGGCGCCGAGGCCGCCCGAGAGGGTCACGAGATCGCCGGGGCGCAGCTCGTCGATCAGGAGCCGGGCAAAGCGTTCCGTCGCTTCCTGGTCGGGCAGGGCGACGACCCAGGACGGGTCGATCCATTCGTCTTGCGCGGTCATGAAAGCCAATCCATTCGCCATTGCGGCTCCTATTCGGCCGCCAGGGGCGGCACCGCGGAATGCGCGGACCGGCCGTCGGAGGGCGACTCGTATCGCTCATTGGGGAAAATGCACGTCACCGTCGTGCCCACGCCCGGGGCCGAGGCCAGCTCGATGCGTCCGCCATGCAGCTCCACGAAGGAGCGCACGATCGACAGCCCAAGGCCCACGCCGCGATGGCGCGTTCCGAGCGTGTGGCTCTCGAACCGGTCGAAGATCCGGGCCTTGATCTCGGGCGGGATGCCGCGGCCCTCGTCCCTCACGACGAAGATCACCTCGCCGCCGCTCTTGCGGGCCGAGACCGTGATGCTCTGCCCCTCCGACGAGAAGCCGACCGCGTTGGAGAGCAGGTTGAACAGGATCTGCCGCACGCGCTTCCCGTCGGCCACGAAGGAGCCGATGTCGTCGGGCGCGTCGATGACCACGGTGAGCGAGGATTCGGCCAGCCGGTCCTCCAGCCCGCGCATGGCGGCCTCGATGGTGGACCGGATGTCGACGAGCTCGGGCGTGAGCGCGAGGGAACCGGTGTCGATGGAGGCGAGGTCCAGGATGTCGTTGAGGATCGCGAGCAGCGCCGCCGAGGAGCGCATGATGTGGTCGGTATAATCGCGCTGGCGCGGGTTGAGCGCGCCGACCGTCTCGTCGCCGAGAAGCTGCGCGAAGCCGATGACGTTGGTGAGCGGGGAGCGCAGCTCGTAGGACACGTGATGGACGAATTCGTCGCGCAGGCGCGAGGCCTTCTCGAGCGCCTCGTTGCGCTCCTTCAGGGCGCGCTCCACGTTCACGCTCGCGGTCACGTCGATGAAGGTCAGGAGCGTAGCGCCGTCCGGCAGGGGCTGCGCCGCGCAGTCGAGGGCGGAGCCGTCCAGGCGCTCCATGCGGCAGCCGAATCCCATGCGCATATCGGGCAGCCCGGCGACCGCGCCGCGGATATCGACCCACGGCTCGTCCTGCGGGGCGAGGCGGCGGCAGGCCTTGATCACCGCGTCCACGTGCGGCTGGTCGGCCGTCAGCTCCGCGGGCAGGTTCCAGGTTTCCGCAAAGGCGCGGTTGAAGAGCTTGAGCCGCCCGTCCGAACCGAACACCGCGACGCCCTCCTTGAGGGTGTCGAGAGTCTCGCTCTGGACGCGGGTCAGCGCCGTCACCTGCGATTCGAGCTGGATGTGCTCGCTCACGTCGTCGAAGAGATAGGTCACGCCCCCTTGCGGGTTCGGGTTCATGACGACGCGCAGGGTCCGCCGGTCGGGCAGGTGCCACCAGGTCTCCTGCGAATCGACCGCGCGGTAGCTCGCCAGGATCTCGGTCTTCCAGGCCCTGAAATCCGCCTGTTCCGGCAGCTTGCGGGCCGCATAGAGCCGGTCGAGCACCTCGCCGTCCGTGGGCCGCGAGGCCAGGAAGGCCGTGTCGAGGCCCCAGAGCTGCTGATAGGCGGCGTTGCTGAAGATGAGCTGCTGCGCGGCGTCGAAGATCGCCACGGCGGTCGGCAGCTGGTCGAGGGTGCGCACATGGGCGTCCATCTGCCGCTGCAGGTCCGTGCGGACGGCCTCCAGCTCCGACACGTCGATGGCGATGCCCGCGCTGCCGCTCCCGGTCGGGTGCTCCACCACGTCCAGGATGGAGCGCTGCCCGGCCGTCACGGCCGTGACGCGGGCCGAGAAGGGGGTGCCGCCCTGGCGCAGGCGGCGGGATTCGTCCCGGGTCCGCTGCCCCAGGAGGTCGAGGGACCGGGCCGTCGCGTCCGCCACGTCAGCGGCCTCGACGGCGTTGAGATAGGCCCGGTTGGCCCAGAGGAGTCGGTCCGTCTCGTCGCGGATCCAGAGCGGATGCGCGATGGCGTCGAGGAGGTCCGTCATGGCGCGCAGGTCGTCCTGCGCGCCGGCGAGGTCCGACCGGACCGTGAGCAGCTCCGCCCGGTCGAGGGTCACGTCCCTCAGGCGCAGGATCGCCCGCCCGCCGACCGTGCGGCCCTCCACGTCGATGAAGCGGCTGCCGAGGGTGCGGGCCGTGAGGCGGAAGGTTTCCCCGCGCTGCCGCAGCTGCTCCAGGGCCGTGTCCAGAATCTTGGCGTCGCCCGGCGCGAGCCAGGCCCCGAAGGCGAGCGCCCGCTGGGCCGGCGCACCCTCGCCGATGACCGAGGGGTCGCCCTCGAAGCGCGGCTCCGCGTCGCGCCCCTGCCAGCTCACCAGGAGCTGGCGCTCCGAACCCATGAGGAGACCGGCGAGGTCGTCCGCCCCGCGCAAGGCCGCAAGCTCGGCGCGCAGGGCGCGCTCGGCCCGGGCGTGGCGCCGCTGCTCGCGCAGGAGCAGGAGGGCCGTGGTGGTGGAAAAGGCCACGAGGCCGAGGAACAGGCCGAAATAGGCGGCATTCTCGATCGGCCATCCGTTGAGGAGGCGCAGAAGGTCCTCGGCGCTTTGGGTGACGGAGGGAGGCAACTCGAAGGCCCGGGCCGACCATGCGGTCCCGCTCAGGAAGGCGGCCGCCAGGGGCGCGAGGACGCGCAGGCGCGGTCCTGTCCTGCCTCCGCTGCCGTCTTGACGCTCCCCGTGCCGGGCCATCCCGTGCTGTCCTTCCTTCGTTGGCGCCCTGACGCCGGGCCAAAGCCGACCGATTCCCGTGCGCCCTCGGGAGCGCCGCCGGAACAGGCCTCGCGTCTTCATGAACGGAATTGCGTCCCGGCTCGCCAAACTCGACCCGGCCGGACGAATCGCGTCCACTGTAGACCACCCCCGACTCCGCCAGAAAGAGGGTTAAGGGCGCCTTAAGCTTCCTCTGGAAAACCTGTGAACAAGCTGTCGACGCCTATTGCATAGGAGGCGAAACGAAGGGTCAAGCCTGCCGAATCGGGGAGGGCGTCCCGGCCAGGGCATGAAAAAGCCCGGACGAACCGGGCTTTTCCGAAGAGTTTCCTGAGACGTCGCTCAGTAGCGGTAATGGTCCGGCTTGAAGGGGCCCTTCTCGGAGACGCCGATATAGGCGGCCTGATCCGGGCGCAGCTTGGTGAGCTTCACGCCGATCTTCTCCAGGTGCAGGGACGCGACCTTCTCGTCCAGGTGCTTGGGCAGGGTGTAGACCTTGCGCTCGTACTTGCCCTGGTTGGTGAAGAGCTCGATCTGGGCCAGCGTCTGGTTGGTGAAGGAAGCCGACATCACGAAGGACGGGTGGCCCATGGCGTTGCCGAGGTTCACCAGGCGGCCTTCCGAGAGCAGGATGATGCGGTGCCCGTCCGGGAACTCGATCTCGTCCACCTGCGGCTTGATATTGTTCCACTTGAGGTTCTTCAGGCCCGCGACCTGGATCTCGTTGTCGAAGTGGCCGATGTTGCAGACGATCGCCCGGTCCTTCATGGCGCGCATGTGGTCGAGGGTGATCACGTCCTTGTTGCCGGTGGCGGTCACGAAGATGTCGGCGCGGGGAGCCGCATCCTCCATGGTGGTGACCTCATAGCCTTCCATAGCGGCCTGGAGGGCGCAGATCGGGTCGACCTCGGACACCAGCACGCGGCAGCCGGCCTGGCGGAGCGAAGCGGCCGAGCCCTTGCCCACGTCGCCGAAGCCCGCCACCATGGCGACCTTGCCGGCCATCATCACGTCCGTGCCGCGGCGGATGCCGTCGACGAGGGATTCGCGGCAGCCATAGAGGTTGTCGAACTTCGACTTGGTGACCGAGTCGTTGACGTTGATGGCCGGGAAGAGGAGCTTGCCCTCCTTGGCCATGATGTAGAGCCGGTGCACGCCCGTGGTGGTCTCTTCCGACACGCCCTTGATGGAGGCGGCGAGCTCGGCGAACCAGCCCTTCGGCTTCTCCTTCAGGAGGCGCTTGATCAGCGCGAACAGGACTTCCTCTTCTTCCGCGCCGGGCTTGTCCAGGAAGGCCGTGTCGCCCTGCTCGGCGCGCAGGCCGAGATGGACCAGCATGGTGGCGTCGCCGCCGTCGTCGAGGATCATGTTCGGCACGCCGCCGCCATGCCAGTCGAACAGCTTCGCGGTGAAGTCCCAGTACTCTTTCAGGGTCTCGCCCTTATAGGCGAAGACCGGGATGCCGGCGGCCGCGATGGCGGCCGCGGCGTGGTCCTGGGTCGAATAGATGTTGCAGGAAACCCAGCGGATGTCGGCGCCGAGAGCCTTCAGGGTCTCGATCAGCACCGCGGTCTGGATGGTCATGTGGAGGGAGCCGGCGATGCGGGCGCCCTTGAGGGGCTGCTTCGGGCCGTATTCCTCGCGCACAGCCATGAGGCCCGGCATCTCGGTCTCGGCGATCGAGATCTCCTTGCGGCCGAACTCGGCGAGGCTGATGTCTTTGACGATGTAGTCGCGCGCGTCGTTCGCGCTTTTCACGGCGGCTTGGCTCATGGGGCTCTCTCGCAGGGCTGTCTGTTGCACCGGTGGATTGGCGCCGTGTTTATCAGAGAGCCGGCAGAGAGGCAATCAACATATAAAGATGTCTTTATATGTCAGGCGGGGATCCCGCGCCTCCCGTCATTCCGGGGCGAGCGAAGCGAGAGCCCGGAACCTATAAACACCAGCGGTTCAGAAGAAAGAGCTGCGCTAGCCGTTGCGCTTTATCCTGCCTCGCAGCGTTTATGGGTTCCGGGCCCGGCCCTCTGGGCCGTCCCGGAATGACGAGGGAGGATGGGCCGATCCGTCTGAAACGTTTACTCGTCCTCGCCAAACCTGTTGGCGATCAGGTCGTCGATGGCCTGGAGGCAGGAGGTGGCGTCCTGGCCCTTGGCCGTGACCGTGATCGTGGTGCCCTGGGCGGCCGCGAGGGTCAGGAGGCCCATGATCGAGCGACCGCCCACGGTCTCGCCGCACCGGGTGACGGTCACGTCGGAATCGAAGCGCTCCACGGTCTGGACGAACTTGGCCGAGGCCCGCGCATGGAGCCCGCGCCGGTTGACGATCCGCAGCTCCCGGACCTCGGCCCCGTCCGGGACGGAGGGCGGCGGGCAGTCGCAATCCTCGTCGGCGGTCGAGCTCATGGCCTATTTTCCGGTCAGCACGCGCGATGCGATGTTGATGTATTTCCGCCCCGCCTCCTGAGCGTGGGAAACGGCGTCGGTCAGGGTCTCCTCGTCGCGCACGCTCGCCAGCTTGATGAGCATGGGCAGGTTGATCCCGGCGACCACCTCGACGGAGCTGCCGTTCATGCAGGACAGGGCCAGATTCGAGGGCGTTCCCCCGAACATGTCGGTGAGGACGACGACGCCCCGGCCCGAATTGACGCGGCAGACGGCGGCCATGATGTCCTTGCGCCGCGTCTCCATGTCGTCGTCCGGCCCGATCGTGATCGTCTCGAGCTGCTCCTGAGGCCCCACAACATGCTCCAGCGCAGCCTTGAACTCCGTCGCGAGTTGCCCGTGGGTGACGAGCACCATGCCAATCATAATGTTACTGGTCCGATCGCTCCGTTGAGCGGAGCCGCTATTTTGTGCACCGCGAAGCTAAGCGCAAGAGCAACGATGGCAAAAACTTCATCACAGTGTCACGACCGCGTCGTAGAGTCCACGCAAGCTTCCGAGGGCGATATCCAGCAAGGGTGCCCCAGTTTGGGCGCGGATGCGACGGAGCAAGACGCCGCAGACGCTCACCTGCGAATCCGCCGTCTCGGGGTGGCGCTCCGGGGCCTCTTCCGAGAGGTCGATCACCAGGCGGATCACGGCCGCGGCCTCGAAGGGGGCCCGGACGATGCCGACCCCCCGGATTTCCCGATACCCCGCGATGGACGTGACGGGCCGCGCCACGAGGCGGCCGTGCCGGGCCTGCAGGAGGGTCCGGTCGTCGCTGACGATGGACGCGAAGAGGCCCTCGGCCCTGGCCTGGCGCACCAATTCGCGCGCGAGGGTCGATTTGCCGGAACCGGCCGCCCCGCGGATCAGGATCCCGGCCTCGCCGACCGTCACGCAGCCGGCATGGACGGTCTCCCGCTCTGCCAGGGGGGCGGTCATCCGGGCTGGCCCGCAGCCGGCAAGCGGATGACGAACCGCGCGCCGAGCCGCCGGGGCTCCCCGGTCTCGTCCGGCGGTCCCAGCCGGTTCTCGGCCCGGATCGTGCCCCGGTGGGCCTCGACGATCTGGCGCGAGATGGACAGGCCGAGGCCGGAATTCTGGCCGAAGCCCTGCTCCGGTCGGTCGGTGTAGAAGCGCTCGAAGATCCGGTCGAAGGCATGGGGCTCGATGCCCGGGCCGTCATCCTCCACGGCGATCTCGATTTCGGCCTTGCGCCGGCGCAGGAAGACCCGCACGGTCCCGTCCGGGGGCGAGAAGGACCGGGCATTGTCGATCAGGTTGTTGAGCACCTGGCCCAGGCGGTTGTCGTGGCCGAGGATCGCGAAGGGCTTGCGCCCCTGCGTCTCGGCCTTCCCGGGCCGCTCGACCTGCAGCAGCACGACCGGGTCCCCCTCCCGCCGCCGCTCGTTGGCAATCGAGACCACCGCCTCCAGGAGGTGGCCCATGTCGATGGGCTCCGCGTCGGCGCGGGCGAGCTCGGCGTCCAGGCGGGAGGCGTCCGAGATGTCGCTGATCAGCCGGTCGAGGCGCTTCACGTCGTGCTGGATGATCGACATGAGCCGCTTCTGGGACTCCTCGCTGCGGGCGAGCGGCAGGGTTTCGACTGCGCTGCGCAGGGAGGTGAGCGGGTTCTTGAGCTCGTGGGCCACGTCGGCCGCGAAGCTCTCGATGGCGTCGATCCGGTTGTAGAGGGCCCGCGTCATGTCGCGCAGGGCGCCGGACAGGTGGCCGATCTCGTCGGACCGGTTGGTGAAATCCGGGATTTCCTGGCGCGACTTGGTTCCCCAGCGCACCCGCTCGGCCGCCTCGGCGAGGCGCCGCACGGGTCCCGCGATGGCGCCCGCGAGCAGGAGCGAGAGCACGATCATCACGAGCGCCGCGACCAGGAAGACCTGGAGCAGGGCGAAGCGCTCGGACGCGATGATGCCGTCGATGTCGCCTCCCTGGGTCGAGAGCAGCAGCACCCCCTGGACCGCCCTGAAGCGCTGGACCGGGACGGCCACCGACACGATGGTGTCGCCGCGCGCATCGGTGCGCACCTCGTAGGCCCGCTGGCCGCCGAAGGCCTGCTGCACCTCCGGGAGGGACTTGCCGTTGCTGGGGCCCGGCTCCTCGAAGACCACGCGCTTGCGGCGGCGGAAGAAATTCCGGACCGTGTTCCAGCTCCGCTCGATGAAGCTCGTATCCTCGTCCGCCACGGGCGGCAGCTCCCGGCGCAGGATGTCGCCGCGGGAATAGAAGTTGCGGGAATCGAGCAGGAGGGCGCCCTCCCGGTCGAAGATCCGGGCCCGGGTCCGGGTCGGCGTCACGAGGCGGCGCAGGAGGGGCGCGACCCGTTCCGGATTGATGGAGAATTCGAGGGGCGAGAAGTTCTCCTCGTTGAACCGCTCGGTCTGGCCTGCCTGCATCTGCAGGAGCTTGTCCGGGTCGATCGTGATGGTGTCGGTCTCGACCGTGGCGGAGCTCGCGATGGCGCCGGCAATGATCTCCCCTTGCGTCAGGAGGCTGAGGACCCGCGCCTCGATCAGCCCCTGCCGGAACTGGTTGAGATAAAGGAAGCCGACCAGCAGGGCCACGAGGCCGCCGAGGTTGAGCACCACGATCCGCCGCGTCAGGCTCGACGAGGCGCGCTGCGTCAGCATATGGCCGACGCGCCTCAGCCGCGCGAGCAGGCCACGCGGCGGAGGGGGATCGTCCATGGCGGCTTCGGCGGAGATCGGGTCAGCCTTCATGCCTCTCTCGGGCTGTGCCAAGCGTCAGCCCTCCTCGAAGCGTCAGCCTTCCTTGAAGCGATAGCCGACGCCGTAGAGGGTCTCGATCATTTCGAACGTAGGGTCAACCGCCTTGAACTTCTTGCGCAGACGCTTGATGTGGCTGTCGATCGTGCGGTCGTCCACATAGACCTGGTCGTCATAGGCCGCATCCATGAGGGCGTTGCGGCTTTTCACCACGCCCGGGCGGGTGGCGAGCGCCTGGAGGATCAGGAATTCGGTCACCGTGAGGGTCACGGGCTCGCCCTTCCAGGTGCAGGCATGGCGCTCCGGGTCCATCTTGAGCTGGCCGCGTTCCAGCGCCTTCGCGTCCGCCTCCCGGGGGGCCGACTGGTCCCGGGGCGCGAAGCGGCGCAGCACCGCCTTCACGCGCTCCACCAGGAGCCGCTGGGAGAAGGGTTTGCGGATGAAATCATCGGCGCCCATCTTGAGGCCGAACAATTCGTCGATCTCCTCGTCCTTGGAGGTCAGGAAGATGACCGGGAGGTCGGATTTCTGGCGCAGGCGGCGCAGAAGCTCCATGCCGTCCATGCGGGGCATCTTGATGTCGAAGATCGCGAGGTCCGGCGGGGCGTGCTTCAGCCCGTCGAGCGCGGAGGCGCCGTCCGTATAGGTCTGGATCCGGTATCCCTCCGCTTCGAGCGCGATGGAGACCGAGGTGAGGATGTTGCGATCGTCATCGACGAGAGCGATCGTTGGCATGAACTCTTCCTTGCTTGAATCGATCGGCGTCGGCGCGTTGCAGGTCAACGCCCGAGGCGAGAAAACGTGCCGAACTGCGCCTTTCTGATGGCATAAGTAAGGTTTCACCGGCAAAGTGCCAGGGGGAGGACGCTACAGAGAAGCCTAGCGCCTCCGCCCGAACGGGAGATGAACGGGGCTTCCGGGGCGTTCTCTGGCAAAAATGGAACGAAACGGAATGCGTCGGTTGACGGCGACGCTTCATGTTCTAAACAATCAGGCCCGGCCCGGCGGCTGGAACCCTTATCCCGCCCGGGCAATGATGAGACAGTGCCATCAGGCATGGCATCCAGATGGCATCCAGGCCGCCTCGCGCGGCTGACGATCAGGAGAAGTCTTTCGTGGACACTATCGGCGTCTTCAACAGCGCGCACGGCGCTGAAGCCTTCGGCTTCCGCAATCTGAAACGGGTCTATTGGAATCTCGAGGCCCCGGCTCTCTATGAGCAGTCCCTGACCCGGGGCGAGACCCGGCTCGTCCAGGGCGGAGCGCTTCTGGCCGAGACCGGCGTGCATACCGGCCGCTCGCCCAAGGACAAGTTCGTGGTGCGCGACGACGCCACCGAGAGCACCGTCTGGTGGGACAATAACGGCGCCATGAGCCCCGGGCATTTCGAGACCCTGCTCGAGGACTTCCTTGCCCATGCGGAAGGTCGTGAGCTCTTCGCCCAGGATCTCTATGGCGGGGCCGATCCGGCCTATCGGGTGAAGGCGCGGGTCTTCACCGAATATGCCTGGCATTCCCTGTTCATCCGCAATCTCCTGATCCGCCCGGAAGCCGGCGAGCTCAAGAGCTATGTGCCGGATCTCACGATCATCGATCTGCCGTCCTTCAAGGCCGACCCGGCCCGGCACGGCTGCCGCTCCGAGACGATCATCGCCTGCGACTTTACCCGGAAGATCGTCCTGATCGGCGGCACGTCCTATGCGGGCGAGATGAAGAAGTCGGTCTTCACCTATCTCAATTACGTGCTGCCGGCCGAGCACGTCATGCCCATGCACTGCTCGGCCAATGTGGGCGATGCGGGCGACGTGGCCGTGTTCTTCGGGCTCTCCGGCACCGGCAAGACCACGCTCTCCAACGATCCGAACCGCACCCTGCTCGGCGACGACGAGCACGGCTGGACTCCGAAGGGCGTGTTCAACTTCGAGGGTGGCTGCTACGCCAAGACCATCCGCCTTTCCCGCGAGGCGGAGCCCGAGATCTACGCCACCACCGAGCGCTTCGGCACGGTGCTCGAGAACGTGGTCGTCGACCCGATCAGCCGCGTGCCCGATTTCGACGATGCGTCGAAGACCGAGAACACGCGCTGCGCCTATCCGCTCGATTTCATTCCCAATGCGAGCGCCACCGGCCGCGCGGGCATTCCGAAGAACATCGTCATGCTCACCTGCGATGCCTTCGGCGTGCTGCCGCCCATCGCGAAGCTGACCCCGGCCGAGGCCATGTACCACTTCCTGTCCGGCTACACCGCCAAGGTGGCCGGCACCGAGAAGGGCGTGAAGGACCCGGAGGCGACCTTCTCGACCTGCTTCGGCGCGCCCTTCATGCCGCGCCACCCGTCGGTCTACGGCAACCTGCTGCGCGACCTCATCGCCAAGCACCATGTGGATTGCTGGCTCGTGAACACCGGCTGGACCGGCGGCAAGTACGGCACCGGCCGGCGCATGCCGATCCGCGTCACCCGCCGTCTGCTCACGGCGGCCCTCGACGGCTCGCTCTCCCGCGCCGATTTCCGCCGCGACCCCTATTTCGGCTTCGCGGTGCCGACCTCGGTGCCGGGCGTCGAGCCCCACATCCTCTATCCGGTCAAGACCTGGGCCGACAAAGCGGCCTTCGCCCAGACGGCCAAGCGCCTCGTCGACATGTTCAACGAGAACTTCAAGCGCTTCGAGGACCATGTGGACGCCGACGTGAAGGCCGCCGCCCCGCAGATGTCGGTGGCGGCGTAGCCACGGGCTTCTGCGCAATGATAGACAGGCGGCGGCTTTCGGGCCGCCGCTTTTCGTTGGGGGATCGTCATGGACATTCTCGTCGTCGGAGCCGGCGTGGTCGGCCTCGCCATCGCCCGTGCGCTGGCCCTGCGCGGCCATGGGGTGATCGTCGCGGAGGCGACGGGCGGGATCGGGAACGGGGTCTCGTCGCGCAACAGCGAGGTGATCCACGGGGGCATGTATTACCCGTCCGGGTCCTTACGCGCCCGCCACTGCGTCGCCGGGCGGCGGATGCTCTACGCGTTCTGCGAGAGCCACGGCGTGCCGCACAGGAAATGCGGCAAGCTCATCGTGGCGACGAATGCGCTGGAGCAGGCGAAGATCGAGGGCATCTACGAACAGGGAATCGCCAACGGGGTCGAGGGCCTGTCCTTCCTGAGCGGCGATGACGCAAGGGCCCTGGAGCCGAACCTGTCCTGCACGGGCGCGGTGCTCTCCCGCGAGACCGGCATCGTCGACAGCCACGCCCTCATGCTGGCGCTCCAGGGCGACCTGGAGGCGGCCGGCGGCATGATCGCCTTCCACACCCCCGTGGAGCGTATCGCACGCACCAGGAGCGGCTGGGAGGTGCAAACCGGCGGGGCGGAGCCGGCAGCGCTTCCCGTCGACGCGGTGATCAACGCGGCCGGGCTGGGCGCTCAGGGGCTTGCCCGGGAGACGGAGGATTATCCGGCCGGGCGCGTGCCGCCCCTCGTCCTCGCCAAAGGCAACTACTTCGGCTGCCTCGGACGGCCCGCCTTCTCGCACCTCGTCTATCCGGCGCCGGTGGACGGGGGGCTCGGCACGCATGTCACCCTCGACCTCGCCGGGCGCATGCGCTTCGGGCCGGATGTGGAATGGATCGAGCGCGAGGCCTACGAGGTCGATCCGGCGCGTGCGGAGAGCTTCTACGCCTCCATCCGCCGCTACTGGCCCAGCCTGCCCGATGGGGCGCTCGTGCCCGATTACGCGGGCGTCCGCCCCAAGCTCACCGGCCCGGGCGAGGCGGCGGCGGATTTCCTGATCGACGGCCCCGCCGAGCACGGCCTGCCCGGCCTCGTGCATCTCTTCGGCATCGAGAGCCCGGGCCTCACGTCGTCCCTGTCGATCGCCGAGGACGTGGCGGACAGGCTGCAGGCCTGAACCAGCTCGCGCTCCACCGCTCTTCTCCCTCTCCCGGATCCCGGATGTTTCCGGGATCCGTCTTTGTCTGCGCAAGTCGGAAACATCCGACTTGCGTGGGAGAGGGTCGGGGTGAGGAG
>Ga0065721_10006365_pt1 | contig 12381 bp, 14 predicted proteins | sample Mesricmetagenome_FD_59108 | JGI IMG/M metagenome (GOLD analysis project Ga0065721, IMG submission 59108) | Mesophilic microbial community from rice straw/compost enrichment Sample: eDNA_1 v2 (version 2) | ecosystem: Engineered > Solid waste > Grass > Composting > Bioreactor | place: USA: Davis... | reverse complement strand
GACTTCATTGAACCCTTCAGGAAGCTGTGGGATGACAGGTTTAACAAACTCGAATCCGTAATGAAGAAATATAAAACCAGGAAAAAATAATCCCAATGGAGCACAAGACTAAAGTCCACGCAGAAGACAACAAACAGGAAATCCTTATCACGCGGGAATTTGATCTGCCCGTTGACCTCTTGTTTCGCGCGTACACCGAAGCCGAGATCCTTGCAGAATGGATGGGCACCAAAGTACTTAAGCTTGAGAATCACAAATACGGTGGATGGGAAATTGAAACCAGTGACCCTAAGGGGAATGTCGTTTTCAAAGCACATGGGGTTATTCACGAGTTTGAACCAGAGAAGCGCATTGTGCGGACATTTCAAATGAGCGGCGAAGGATTCGATGCTCAGCTCGACTTCCTGGAGTTCGAGAAAGTATCTGACGACACCAGCAGGTTGACGATGCGCACGATCTACAAGTCAGTGGCACACCGCGATCAAGTACTGCGCATGCCATTTGCGTTTGGACTGAATATGGCGCATAACAGGCTGCAGGAAGTTGTCAGCAAGATGATAAAACCAAAATAATACAGGTATGAGCAAACGGAATAAAATCATCTATTGGATTGCCACGTGCTGGCTTGCGTTGGGAATGGTATCAACGGGTATTGTGCAGCTGCTCCAGGTTGAAGAAAACATTCGTCCGATTCTGGACCTTGGTTATCCAGCGTATTTCCTTACCCTATTGGCGATCTGGAAACTCCTGGGCTCCGTTACCGTCCTCATACCACGAACACCGTTGTTAAAGGAATGGGCGTATGCAGGATTTTTCTTCTCAATGTCGGGAGCTATTTATTCCCACGTTGCAGCAGGAAAGCCCTTCACCGATGCCTTGCCTGCCTTGCTACTTCTCACGTTAACAGTCATCTCATGGTATTTCAGGCCATCTGATCGAAGGATAACGTCGCCAACTTGAAATATATCGAGCAATACCAGTAAGTTCACTTTTAGAAAACAACGTTAAACCAATCAAATCTTATGGCCAGGAAGACGCTGAACAAAGGAGGTCTCTCAAAGAAAGACAGCGACGAACTCATCGAAGTTCTGAAAACGCGTTTTGAAAAAAACAAAAACCGTCACAAAGGTATCGACTGGGCAAAAGTCGAAGCGAAACTGAGAAGCAGCGATCAGAAACTGTGGTCACTTTCCGAAATGGAAAAAACGGAAGGCGAGCCAGACGTGGTTGGTCAGGACAAGAAATCAGGAGCATTTATCTTTATGGACTGCTCTGCGGAGAGCCCTAAAGGTCGCAGGAGTCTTTGTTATGACCGCGAGGCATTGGAGTCGCGCAAGGATGCACCTCCCAAAGGCAGCGCCCTCGATATGGCTACCGACATGGGAATTGAGATCCTGACAGAAGAACAATATCGCGAACTGCAACAGCTTGGTGAATTCGACTTAAAAACATCAAGTTGGGTTGCAACACCCCCCGATATTCGTAGACTGGGTGGAGCTTTGTTTTGCGACCGCCGCTACGATCACGTGTTTACTTACCACAACGGTGCACAATCTTATTATGCTGCACGAGGATTCCGCGGATGTCTTCTTGTGTAATCCACATGTAAAGCTGAATAGTCAAACGCTTCCAGAATTCAGGCAATCCAGGACACTCCCTAAAAACTTTTCCGGAGCCTGGCACATATGCGGCTTGTTGCTCCTTCTTTGGGGTTCCTGAGCCCCATGTCCTGCTTTACACCCGGAAATTCTGACGTCACCACCGAAACAGGTCTATCCGAACGGGTCGCGTACCAATTCGTACAACACAATTCGCTACCTTTAGAATGGTGCCGGTGTTGACGTGATGATATTGTCACCTGTAGGCAAAAACTTTTACCATTCCCGTTTCGGAATTCGACGTTACACATGACCAGCGCAACAGCATCATTTTACAACAGGATCGCGTTTATGTATCCAATCATTGACGTCTTCCTGAAGCCACAGAAGCGAAATCTGGTCGGCGAAGTAAACGCTTACCCCCCTGGACGACTTCTCGAAATAGGTGTTGGAACGGGATCGCACTTGCGCAATTACCGAAAGCATTCCATTGTCGGGGTCGACATCTCGCAAACCATGCTTAATTACGCTTTGCGCAATAACCCGAACAACGCGATCCTCCTGCAGATGGATGGTGAATCGCTCATCTTTGGCGATGAGACGTTCGATTACGTTGTTCTCTCGCATGTTCTGGCTGTTACCGCGAATGCCGATAGGTTGCTGGAAGAAGTGCAGCGGGTTCTGGCACCTGGTGGCACCCTTTTCATCCTTAATCATTTCACGCCAAAAAACTGGGTTCGTTATATTGACAATGGATTTGCTCTGTTTTCAAGGCGCTTTCACTTCAGGTCTGCATTTCGTGTGGAAGACCTAAGCACCCTGAAATCTTTCAAGCTCATGAAAGATGCCAGCGTTAGTCCGCTCTCCTACTTCAGATTGTTAGTTTATACAAAGTCGTGAAATCCCGTAGTTACATTCTTGGCGTGGCCCTTATCACCAGCCTGTTCATTTACGTATTCTATCGTACTGAAAGAACTGTCATTAATGAGATCATCACGCATGTCGTCTCCGCTGATTCTTTTTTCAGTTTGCGGGCCTGGGTTCAGANGAATCTGCCGCTCAATCAGATCATCATATTTTCGCTTCCTGAAGCCNTGTGGGTTCTTTGCGCGACGATCACCTCTAAAACGATTTATATCGGGTTCGGCCGGANGCGGATTTCAGGCGCGGTTGTTCCCATAGTATACTGCATTTCACTGGAGTTCTGCCAGCTAANTGGGCTTACAAATGGTACCTTCAATNTTATGGATATTGCACTTTCGGCAGTNTNCTGGCTTTTTGCAATCATNGGATTTGACAACGNTGTTAAACCTCAGAATCTCTTCNGGAAAGTAAACAAACGCTCCATGGTGTGCATTGCCAGTTACGGAATTGTATACCTGTCACATGTCATTTGAAACACGCTACAAAAAGAATCATGAATCGAATTAAGCGACATCTTTTGAGCTACAAATACGCCGCGCGGGGGATCTGGTTAGCTCTTGCTCTCGACCAGAATATGCGGATTCACGCGATGGTCACCATCGCAGTTGTGTTCATGAACTACTTCCTGGACATCAGCCGGATCGACTGGATTGTCTCGCTGATGCTGATCGGGCTTGTCTGGATGGCTGAAATATTCAATACAGCAATTGAACGCCTCGCCGACCGGGTTTCCCAGGAACGTCATGTCCTCATCGCCCAGGCCAAGGATATGGCCGCGGGTGCGGTCCTGATAATCTGCGTATTCGCGGCGATCTGTGCGATTTTCATCTACTCCCCCTATCTCCTGTAGCGCAACGCTACTTAGGTTCGATGTGGAAGTAATCGAAATCAACAAAACCGCCGGGCTCACGCGTCGCGAAGTTAAAGAGACTGAATCGGTACCCCATGAAGTGAGGCAACGTGTACGCCATCTTCAATTCTGAACCGATGCGTGTCCATGATTTGCCATCAAGGCTGTAATAAAACACTGCAGTATCTTTCAAATCACGAAAATCACATTCCGCTTTCAGGTAAACAGTTGTGCCCTTTAGCGGTACCCTTTCGACTTCGACAGGCTTTTCAGATTGGGCGCTGACAATGACAATGAATTTGCTTCCGCCTTCGGATTTCACCCCAACGAACCCGTATCGCTTTTGAAGTAAACCAAGTCCAGCGACGTCGCCATCTTTCATTCCGGACACGTCGATCAGCGTTGAACCCTGCGATTGCGGTCCAAATGTCCGTTGTGTCAGCGTATTTCTCGCATCAACGAATGTCGAATCCACGCGTCCGGTGGTAAGCCGCAGGTAGCCCTTCCGTGACGTTAACGACCAATAGCGGTTGTCGGGATTGTGATTCCACTGCCACACCAGAGGGAGCGTCGTATCACCTTTCTTGCGCGTAAATTCATCGGGCGCCACGATACCGGGAATGAGGCTCCTCTTAGCGGGAAGATCAAGCTTGTCGGGTACCTTGCCATCAACGCCAAGAACAGGCCACCCATCTTTCCATTCCACGGGAACGAGGTAAGGAATTCTTCCGACAGCCCCGTAGTCGCGGAAAAGAAAAGCAAACCACTTTCCATCCGGCGTATCGATCAATCCGCCCTGCGCAATACCCCTGTCCTGTAATGCTACGCGACCTTCATATGGCCCTGCGATATTGTCTGCGCGATGAATCAGCACCGTACGCATACCACCTCTGGGCCAGGTGATGTTGAACAAATAGTACTTACCATTCACTTTGAACAATTGCGACCCTTCGGCGGGCAGGCCAACGTTGTCGCCGGCAGGAAGACTTGCATTCTCTATGACCACCTGTTCTTTTGCACCCGGTTTAACACCCGACGCATCGGCATTCAGTTCAATCATTCTGATAGTTCCTGCGCCCCACAAAAGGTAAACGCGTCCGTCGTCGTCAAAAAACAGTGTATTGTCGTGATACGACGGTTCAAAGGACGACATCTTCCACGGTTCCTTTACAGGATCCTTCGTTGTAAACACGTAGGTCTTGTTCGTCGTCTTGGCGAAAGTGCTCAGATAATATGTTCCATTATGGTATCGCAAACTGCTCGCCCACGAGCCGGCGCCATAGGCGTTCTTGCCATTCGCCAGATTGAGTTCATCAACATCCGCCAGGTTTTCGTAGGCGTAACTCACCAGCTCCCAGTTCACGAGATCCTTTGACTTCATCACCGGCACCCCTGGGTTTACGTGCATCGTGGTACTGCTCATATAGTACGTATCTCCCACCCTGATCATCGACGCATCCGGGACGTCGGCGAAGATAAGAGGATTGACCTCGTTGCCTTGCTGGGCAAACGCAGTAACGACGAAAAACGATAGTATGGCGAGGCGAAGTACTCCCGCTGTCGTTGTGAATAGTTGGCGTAGGCTGTTCATGACCGCAACTTAAGTGTTTTTGACACAATTATAAAGTCCCGAAAGAAGTATGTCGAACTACTGGCACCTGCATCAAATCTGCCTGAAAAAATTCACTTTCATTATGGAATCCACCCGACCTCTGCATCTCTGTTGAAACATCTCAATTATGAACCCCCTTATTTACCTGATGTTGGCAGTATTTTGTATACCAGCCTATAGTCAACCGACCAAAGAAAAAGAGCTCAAAACTCAAGTTAAAGAGGTAACGGTATTCCTGAACAGTGCCCAGATTTTTGAAGCAGGATCTACATCCATCAGTTCCGGGAAAACGCTTCTTAAAATTAAGGGCATGTCACCATTTCTTGAGGAGAAAAGCATCCAGGTTAAGGGCGAAGGCGAGTTCACGATCCTGTCCGTTAACCACAAAGTCAACTTCCTGAATGCACTGCAGCGCAACAGACGCATCGATAGTCTCCATCAGGCTATTGGACGTCTCGAAGAAATGACTTTGCGAGACAATGCGAGGCTGTCCGTATTAGGTGAAAAATCAAGTTTGCTCAATGCAAACAAATCTCTGGCAGGAACGGCGAGCGGAATCTCGATCACACAACTGAAACAAGCCATCGATTTGTACGAATCTGAAGTTCAGAAGATCAAGGACGAGGAGCTCAGCATCCATTCCGTTGTCGAAGGTCGTAACAAAGCGAAGAAGAACATTGAGCGTCAGTTGAAAGAACTGAATGATCTAGCCATTTTACCTACCGGTGAGATTGAGATACTGGTTAGCACGAAGTCTGCGACCACCGCAAAGTTTCGGGTCACCTATCTTGTTGCGAACGCCGGATGGTTTCCCAAGTATGACATCCGTGTTGAAAACATCCGAAAGCCCCTGCACATTACTTACAAGGCCGAAGTTTATCAGAATACAGGAATCGACTGGCAGGATGTGAAACTGCGTTTTTCAAATGGCAATCCTTCACAGTCGGGCACCCTGCCGACGCTGAACCCGTGGCATCTCGGGTTTGCACGTTACCCCTCCGCTTATCCGGCAAGCCTGTACGGATCGCGGGCTGGCTTCGATCCGACCCTCCGTTCCGTCAATGGGCACATCGTCGACGCGGAAGGAAATCCGGTTCCCGGCGCTAATATAATCGTCAAGGGAACTACTCTGGGAACCGTTTCCGATGCGTCCGGGAACTACAGTCTGGCCCTGCCAGGAAATCAAATGCCCATTCTGGTCGTATCGTTTATTGGTTATCAGTCGCAGGAGATACCCGTAGCTCGGGCTGAAACAAACGTCGTTCTGCAACCAGACGTTTCAAGCCTTTCCGAAGTTGCTGTGGTGGGTTACGGCACGGCCAATCCCACACGGATCAGGGGCGCAGCTTCGCTTCGAAGAACCGACAAGACCGGATCTTTACCTATTGCTACAACAACGATTGAAAATCAGACCACCGTCGAAATTGAAGTGAACGAACCGTATTCGATAAAATCCAATGGCGAAAAGGTTCTCGTGGACTTGAAGAACATGGATATTGAGGCGATCTACGAATACTACGCGGTCCCCAAGCTTGACAAGGATGCATTTCTCATCGCCAGGCTCATCAACTGGGATCAATACAATCTGCTCGAGGGTGAAGCCAACCTTTACTATGAAGATGCCTTTGTGGGCCGATCTGTACTGAATGCAAAATCCCTGAATGATACGCTGAATATTTCCCTCGGAAGGGATAAAAACATCGTCGTCGGCCGCGAAAAGAACACCGTATACTCGAAGTCACGGTCATTCGGCAGCAACACATCCGAAACACGCGGATTCCAGATCCTGGTGCGGAATAAAAAATCCCAACCTATAAACATCGCAATCTTCGATCAGATTCCCATTTCAGTAATCAGTGACATTACAGTAACGCCGGAAGATCTGTCAAACGGCGTTCTCGAAAAAGAATCCGGGAAGGTAACCTGGCGCCTGAATGTTGACGCGCAACAACAAAAAGAATTAAAACTGAATTATGAGGTTAAGTATCCAAAGAAGCAGAAAGTATATCTCGAGTAGGAAGATCAAAAAAGTCGTGGACGCCAGACATAATTATCGTGGAAAGTTTGATCTAAGTCTGTTAATTTCGACGGCGAAAGTCATCATCGAATTCAACAACCCAATCATTCCGAATTCCAAATATTACTCCACATGTCCGCGACCTTGAATTTCACTGAGATGTTTCCCGAAAGTCTTGTTCTGGAAACAGACCGGGTTATCCTCCGTGTGCTGAAAGCTTCAGACGTTGAAGACTTCCGCAAGATCTCGAAGGACAAGAATATCTGGACCTACTTCACCAGAGACCTCAGTATTGACGAAGAAATGAATCAATGGGTAGGTGCTGCACTGCGCGACCTTCAATCAGGAATCCGATTCCCATTCACTATCGTCGAAAAGTCAACCGGCAGGATTTGCGGAAGCACGAGTTTTGGCAGTATCTCCGCGTATGACAAGAGACTTGAGATCGGTTGGACGTGGTTGGGAGAGGATTTCATCGGCAGCGGTATCAACACACATGCGAAGTTTCTCCTGCTGCAATACGCCTTTGAACAACTCGGATTTGTGCGTGTAGAGATCAAGACGGATAATAAGAACACGAGGGCGAAGAAAGCCCTGGAAAAAATCGGGGCGCGCGCAGAAGGTGTACTCAGAAGCCATATGCTGATGTTCAACAACCGCAGGCGGGACTCGATTTACTACAGCATCCTCGTCTCCGAGTGGGAATTAATCAGAAGAGCCATGTTTGGCAGTGTGGCGCTTTCACACGCTTCGTCCCAGGTTTGAGATCACTTTTCCGTTTGGAGCAGTTTCCTGTATCGAATCAGCGCTTCCAGAAAATAGTAATCTGCATAAATCAGCGGCACATCAATCTCCGACTTGTGGGGCTTGTGACCAGTACTGTGTAAGAGTAGAAATCCCTGGTTGGATCCAGGCGTAGCGAGATACTCGGGACTAGCGAGGCTCGCGAGGATAAAGGTTGCCGCGTCTTTGTACCTCTTCCCGCTATCGACATACTGCTGAAGTTCCAGAAGTGCGGATGCCAGGATGGCGGCCGCTGATGCATCGCGTTCTTCATTGGGAATGCCCGGAGCGTTATAGTCCCAGTAAGGCACTTTGTCTTTTGGCAGGTTAGGATGCGACAACATGAAGTCAGCGATGCGTATCGCCTGTTCGAGAAAGCGCTTGTCCTTTGTCTCGCGGTATGTCATCGTGTATCCATAAAGCGCCCATGCCTGTCCCCGCGCCCACGCCGACTCATCGGCATGCCCCTGATGAGTAACGCGTTGTTTGACTTTCCCCGTGACGGTGTCGTAATCTACAACGTGGTAGCTACTGTAGTCCGAACGAAAGTGATTCTTCATTGTAGTCAGCGCATGTGTTACGGCTATATTGTAAAATGAAGAGTCTCCGCTAACCTTTGTTGCCCAGAATAGCAGCTCAAGGTTCATCATATTATCGATAATAACAGGGAATTCCCAGTCGCCGTGATCCCACGACTTGATTGTTCCTGTTGTCTTTCTAAAACGCGTGGACAGCGATCGCGCTCCCTGCATCAGCACTTCTTCATACGCTCGGCTTGGCGCAAGGCGCAGACCGTTACCGTAGGAACAATACAGCATGAAGCCAAGGTCATGCGTCCTGGTGTTGAATTGTTCCCGCTCCAGTGATTCGGTCCACTTGCGCGCTGCTCTCGCCCATGTTTCATCGCGTGTGAGCTCGTACATCTGCCAGAGGACGCCCGCGTAAAACCCACTCGTCCAGTCACGTGAAGGAACAGCAACCATCTGACCGTCTTTTACAGAGCGGGGAAAGGTATTCGTATCCGTAAATGTTTTTAGGCGATACCGCAGCTGCTCTTCAACTATTGCCGAGGTGCGTTTAACATCGAAGGCTTTTTGAGCATGCAGGGCAAAGAATGAAAACAACAACAAAACAATTATCGGAAGTCGGCACATAGTTGTCGAAAGATTGGTGAGCTTCTGCAACTTAAGGTCGATTTGCCTTGCACGCAAGAAACACCGTGAAATTCAATAATTTGAGGTGTCGCAACCACAGCAATCAGCTTTTTTGTTAAGGAAATTCTGGTTATCCTTGCGCCGTGAAAAGATCGGTTAAAAGCAGAATAGCAGCGCTTTGTTTAGCTTCATTCTATTTGGTTTTCATTTGCGCGTTTTCTGTTAGCGGAAGTCAGATCAGCCACTCCGGCGAAACACCATCTTCCTGCTTCTACGTCGTTAAGGCTGACTTTTCACTTCACACCTTCACCCCTTCTGGCAATTTCGTTTCTGCCAAAGCGCTGGGAGGAGTCTCATCAGAGAAGGGTACTTTCGATAAAGGATTCTCCGCAAGCCTGGATCTCACGAGGTCATTGCAGCGCATCACGTCGTATTTAATGACATCCGGAGACCTGGTTGCCAGGTTTTCCATCATTCAGATAATTTATCCTTTCCACTATTTCTGGTAGTTGATCTGAGAAGTCCGGGTTCACGCACCTGGCGTCATGTGCCGGCATTAAAGGAACAGCACTGTTTCATGCAACTACTAAGGTATTGCAATAAAGACGAAGCTTTTACGTCACAAGCTTAACAATGCGTTCTTTCTGCCACCGCCTGATTCCTCACAAAATCATTTCCAACGACAACAAGTACAATGAAAATAACTGCTGAGAACATTCTGCTAATCGGATCCATTCTGCTGTTTATTTCGATTTTAGCGGGAAAGACGAGTTACAAGTTCGGCGTTCCGACCCTTGTATTCTTCGTTGCGATCGGCATGCTTGCGGGGTCTGAGGGTGTTGGAGGAATTTATTTCAACGATCCCACTTCTGCGCAGTTTATCGGCGTGGTGGCGCTGAACTTCATCCTGTTCTCCGGAGGACTGGACACGCATTGGAAGGCAGTGAAGCCAATTGTCTGGCAGGGTGTAACGCTTTCCACACTCGGAGTTCTCGTCACTGCCACAACGGTTGGTGCATTTGTATATTTTGTCACAGACTTTACCCTGTACGAATCACTTTTACTCGGATCGATTGTATCCTCCACCGATGCTGCTGCTGTATTCTCCATACTGAGATCAAAAAGCCTGGCCCTCAAGTACAACCTCCGCCCTACACTAGAACTGGAAAGCGGTAGTAATGACCCGATGGCGTATGTGCTCACAATAGCATTCACCGGATTGGTATTGAATCCTGAAGCCGGACTCATAAGCGTGCTGCCGATCTTTCTCATGCAAATGGTGATCGGTGGTATGGCCGGTTTCATTTTTGGAAAGTTGGGAAAATTGATTATCAATCAGATCAGGCTAGACTATGTCGGCCTATATCCGGTGCTGGCGATTGCACTGATGTATTTCACTTTCTCCGCCACAACCTTCGTTAACGGAAACGGGTTTCTCGCGGTGTACATATCTGCAGTCTTTCTCGGTAACCAGGATTTGATTCACAAGAAGACCATCGTCAAGTTCTTCGATGGAATGGCCTGGCTCATGCAAATAGGGCTCTTCCTGACGCTGGGACTACTGGTATTCCCAAGTCAGATGGTTCCGGTTATTGGCATCGGACTCCTGATTTCAGTATTTATGATATTAGTCGCGAGGCCTGTGAGCGTATTCCTCAGCCTCGCACTCTTCAAGGTTCACCCCAAAAGCAAATGGTATATTTCATGGGTAGGTCTTCGCGGTGCGGTGCCTATCGTATTTGCAACGTATCCCCTGCTCGCAGGCGTTGAGAGTGCACAGATGATCTTCAATATAGTGTTCTTCATCTCGCTTACATCAGTTCTTATTCAAGGCACATCTCTGCCAATTATCGCGCGCTGGATGAACGTAGCCCTGCCGGAGGAACTGAAGGATAAAACACCTTCGGAAATGCTTCTGCAGGAAGATGCCAAATCCGAATTTGTTGAAAAACGCGTGAATCACGATTCACCTATGATCGGGCGGAGAATCGTTGATCTGCACTTCCCGGCAACGACAGTGATTGCCATGATCAAGCGTGACAACAAGTTCATCACGCCGGATGGTGCAACCGTGATTCAGGAGAATGATATATTGATGATTTTATCTGAAAATAAGGACGGCATTGAATTAGTATCCAAAAACTTATGTGAATTATGATAGAAGCGAGTGACCCTACGTTCTGGGATTTCTTTAACCCTGAAAACATTATCCGCTATGGAGGCATAGCACTGCTGGTAGCAATTCTGTTCGCAGAAAGTGGCATCTTCTTTTGTTTCTTCTTACCCGGAGATTCGCTGCTTTTTACAGCAGGACTCCTCATCGGCACAGAATATTTACCCGGGAGCGTTCAGATGCTCATTCCTGTTCTCGTCCTTGCTTCCATGGCTGGATCAATTCTTGGTTACTACAGTGGCAAGTGGGCCCGGTTTTACTTTGGACGAGGGGAAGATGGGCTACTGTTCAAAAAGAAGCACATGGACATGACCGAGGAGTTTTATCTGCGCCATGGCATGTTTGCGTTCATCTTTGGCAAATACCTTCCGGTTATCCGGACGTTCATTACAATCCTTGCCGGAGTTACGAGCATCCGTCTGCATCAGTTTGTCATGTATAACCTGCTCGGCACAACGATCTGGATCAGTTCACTGGTTCTGGCGGGGCACCTGCTGGGACGTGCGTTCCCTAACCTGATCAACTACCTGGAGTTTATCGTCATCGGAATGATCATTATAACCGCTATCCCCGTTATCACGGTGTGGCTGAAGAAGCGCACTTCCAAAGTGTAGTTAAGTATATCAGAAGAGGCACAAAGAAAAAGAGGCCACCCAATTTGGGAGGCCTCTTCTTTTAGCGTTAATGGATTACCATCTCTTGTTGTAACCACCGTCTCCGCCACCACGGTTGCCATATCCGCCACCGCCGCGGTTGCCACCATATCCACCGCCACCACGAGGTGAATCAGTCTTAGGTCTGGCTTCGTTTACGACCAGTTCCTTACCAAGGAAACTATATCCATTCAGTTCGTTTATTGCCTGCTTCGCTGAGTCGTTGTCTGACATTTCGATAAAACCGAAACCGCGGCTGCGGTTTGTTTCTCTATCAAGGATGATCTTCACTGAAGACACCTCACCGTGTTGTTCAAATAGCTCTCTTAATTCATCTTCTGATGCTTTAAAGGGAATGTTTGCTACGTAAATGTTCATTGTTAAGAAATAAATAAATAATAAATAAAGTGTTCGGATTTGGGTGTGTAGATAAACGGTTGCGTAATGCCGGATTACCGGAAGGATTTAACTATTGATCTGTATTTTGTATCAAGGTATCGCATTGACACAGGCAAGATAAGTAAGTTACCTTGTATTTTCCATGAAAAAAGAAAATAAAAGTATTCTTCCACCCGCCTGTCATAACTATGTTCCACTCGCAACATTTAAAAAGGATG
>Ga0065721_10052235_pt1 | contig 12382 bp, 13 predicted proteins | sample Mesricmetagenome_FD_59108 | JGI IMG/M metagenome (GOLD analysis project Ga0065721, IMG submission 59108) | Mesophilic microbial community from rice straw/compost enrichment Sample: eDNA_1 v2 (version 2) | ecosystem: Engineered > Solid waste > Grass > Composting > Bioreactor | place: USA: Davis... | reverse complement strand
CACCATCCGGCCGGGCGAGAAGATCGGCATCGTTGGCCGTTCCGGGGCGGGCAAGTCGACGCTCGTCAACCTGCTTCTGCGCTTCTACGACCTCGAAGGCGGCCGAATCCTGATCGACGGGCAGGATATTGCGAAGGCCACGCAGGAATCGCTGCGCACGCAGATCGGCATGGTGACGCAGGACACGTCGCTCCTGCACCGTTCGATCCGGGACAACATCCTGTTCGGCCGGCCGGATGCCACCGAGGCGCAGCTTGTCGAGGCGGCGCGCAAGGCGGAGGCCGACATGTTCATCGCCGCGCTCGAGGACCAGCGCGGACGCAAGGGGTTCGACGCGCATGTGGGCGAACGCGGCGTAAAACTGTCGGGCGGACAGCGCCAGCGCATCGCGATCGCCCGTGTGATGCTCAAGGATGCACCGATCCTGGTGCTGGACGAGGCGACCTCGGCGCTCGATTCCGAAGTGGAGGCGGCGATCCAGTCCAATCTGGAGCGGCTGATGCAGGGCAAGACTGTGCTGGCGATCGCCCACAGGCTCTCGACCATCGCTGCCCTGGACCGGCTCGTCGTGATGGACAAGGGGCGCATCATCGAGGAAGGCACTCACAACGAGCTCATCGCGCGCGGTGGGCTCTATGCCGAACTCTGGGCGCGGCAGTCGGGCGGTTTCCTGGCGGCGGACGCGGCGCAATAGCCGCTACTGCGCGGGGCCGGTAATGGCGATCTCGGCGATCAGCCCGTAGTGGTTCGAGCCCTGGGCGTCGGCAAGCCGGGTCACCGACTTTATCTTCAGCGGCGCACGGGCATAGACGTGGTCGATCGGCACGCCGAAGGCGCCGGCCCTGATCGGCCATGTGGCGGGTTCCCATGCTCCGGTCCTCAACTGCGTCACGCGCAGGAACCGGCGCATGTTCGGCGCGAGGCTCGACGCGTTGAAATCCCCCGAGAGAAGCAGAGGTCCCGTCGTTTCGGTGATCGCCAGGGCGGCCCTGTTCAGCTCGAGCGAATGGAAATTGTCGAAATAGGGCTTCGTGGTGTGGATGCCGGCGAAATTGATCACCGTGCCGGCGATCGCGACCCTGGCAAGGATGAAGCGGTCGGGAAAGATGTCGCTGAGCGTGCGGACCGTGGGTGCGTCGATCGGTACCCTGGAAAGCATCAACTGATCGCAGTCCCGGACCACGACGCCGCAGCCGACCCGGTAGGGGTAGATCTCCGCAAGCTCTTCCATATGGACGCGCAACGGCGCCGCCTCCATGATGTTCACCAGGTCGGCGCCGGAAGACAGGATCGTCCGGGTGATATCCTCCGCATTGGCATAGTTGCTGTTGAGGATGTTGAAGGACAGAAGCCGGAAGGTCGGCGCGCCCGCATCCCCTGCGGTCGCCGGTTCTGCAAATTCGCGGCTCATCAGGACTGCATGGCAGGTGAAGAGCAGTGCAGCGGCGAACAGCAGCCAGGTGACGAAATGGCGCTTCACGACGAGGGCCACGATCATGGCAAGGACGCAGGCAGCGGCCGAATGCAGCTGCAGGCTGTAAAGCGTTGCCAGAATCCAGTGAGGGTGGATGTAGCGCGTGCCGATTGCCAAAAGGACGAGCGACACGATGACGCAGATGGCAACCGATAATGTCTGTCTCATTCGGGCCTGTCCGGATCGGTCGCCTTCTGTCCTTTGTTTCGCCTACCATGCGACCCCGCTTGTTGCAATGCGGCATGCGGCAGCGCGGTTAACGCGCAGGGCGCAAACCCCGCATTTGCGCGCCAAGACCCGGGTTTTGCAGCGATAAACACGAGGTCTGCAGCGCTTTCCCGATGCTCTGCGCAGCGTCTTTCCCGAAGCACCGGAACGCTTCGCGTTTTCCCGCGACAAACTCGCTTCCGGCACTTGCCAAGGCTGGACATATTTTGCGATCAAGCATAGAACGCGCCGGATTGCCGGGGAATCTGTGTTCTAATTGTGTTCAGATGAGATTCGTCCGGAACGGGGGTTATGCGGTTTTCGCGAATGCGTGAGAGGAAAGTTGAACCGTGAGCGAGCACGAGACACATAGCGAAACACTGGGCGAGCCTACTCGCCGTGATTTCCTTTACCTGACCACCGGCATGGCCGGCGCTGTCGGCGCGGTATCGGTCGCCTGGCCGTTCATCGATCAAATGCGGCCGGACGCCTCGACGCTGGCGCTTGCCTCGATCGAAGTGAATGTTGCCGCAGTCCAGCCGGGCATGTCGCTGACCGTCAAGTGGCGCGGCAAGCCGGTCTTCATCCGCAACCGTACGCAGCAGGAAGTGGAAGAGGCGAACGCGGTCGCCCTGGCCGATCTCAAGGACCCCGTCGCCCGCAACGCCAACCTTCCGGCGGATGCCGAGGCGACCGACATCGACCGTTCGGCGGGCGAGGGCAAGGAAAACTGGATCGTCATGATCGGCTCCTGCACGCATCTCGGTTGCGTTCCGCTCGGCCAGTCCGGCGATTTCGGCGGATGGTTCTGTCCCTGCCATGGCTCGCATTACGATACGGCCGGCCGTATCCGTAAGGGGCCGGCGCCGCAGAACCTCGCCATTCCGACTTTCACGTTTACGTCCGACACAGTGATCACGATCGGGTGAGGGGATAGATATCAATGAGCGGTCATTCCACATACCAGCCTTCGACCGGCATCGAGAAGTGGATCGATTCGCGGCTTCCGCTGCCGCGCATGATCCATGACAGTTTCGTTTCCTACCCCGTTCCCCGCAACCTGAACTACGCCTACACCTTCGGCGCCATGCTGTCGGTCATGCTGGTGGTGCAGATCCTCACCGGCGTGGTGCTGGCCATGCACTACGCCGCTTCGACGGGCGTCGCCTTCAATTCCGTCGAGAAGATCATGCGCGACGTGAACCACGGCTGGCTGCTGCGCTACATGCACGCCAACGGCGCTTCGTTCTTCTTCATCGCGGTCTACCTGCACATCGCCCGCGGCCTCTATTACGGCTCCTACAAGGCGCCCCGCGAGATCCTCTGGATCCTCGGCGTGGTGATCTACCTGCTGATGATGGCGACCGGCTTCATGGGCTACGTCCTGCCCTGGGGCCAGATGTCCTTCTGGGGCGCGACCGTCATCACCGGCTTCTTCTCCGCCTTTCCGCTGGTGGGCGAGTGGATCCAGCAGTTCCTGCTCGGCGGTTTCGCCGTCGACCAGCCGACGCTCAACCGCTTCTTCTCGCTGCATTACCTGCTGCCCTTCATGATCGCCGGCGTCGTCGTCCTGCATATCTGGGCGCTGCACGTCACCGGCCAGACGAACCCGACGGGCGTCGAAGTGAAGACCAAGACGGATACCGTCGCCTTCACGCCCTATGCGACGCTGAAGGATGCGCTCGGCGTTTCGGTCTTCCTGATCGTCTATGCCTGGTTCATCTTCTACATGCCGAACTATCTCGGCCATCCGGACAACTACATTCCGGCCAATCCGCTGAAGACGCCGGCCCATATCGTTCCGGAATGGTATTACCTGCCGTTCTACGCGATGCTGCGCGCCATCACGTTCAACGTCGGTCCGATCGATTCCAAGCTCGGCGGCGTGCTGGTGATGTTCGGTTCGATCATCATCCTGTTCTTCCTGCCCTGGCTCGACACCTCGAAGGTCCGCTCTGCCGTCTACCGTCCGTGGTACAAGCTGTTCTTCTGGCTGTTCGTCGCCAATGCGATCATGCTCGGCTGGCTCGGCGCTCAGCCGGCGGAAGGCATCTACGTGATCCTGTCGCAGCTCGGCACGCTCTACTATTTCGGCTTCTTCCTGGTGATCATGCCGCTGCTCGGCCTGTTCGAGACGCCGCGGCGCATTCCGAACTCGATCACGGAAGCGGTTCTCGAAAAGAAGAACAAGTCCGACATGGAAAAACTCAAGCCTGGCCATGCCAGCGCCTGATGCCTGCCGACCGAGAGGGATTAGAAAAATGAATAAGCTTGTTGCAAGCCTCGTGTCGCTGGCCCTGGTGGCAGGCCTCGGCGCCGCTTCGGCGATGGCGCAGGAAAATCAAGGTGCTGCACCCGCCGGTGAAGAGCATGCGGAAGGCGGCACGCCGCACTATCCGATCCAGCATCCGAAACATGTCGACTGGAGCTTTGCGGGTCCGTTCGGCCATTACGACAAGGGCCAGCTTCAGCGCGGCCTGAAGGTCTATACGGAAGTCTGTTCCGCCTGCCACTCGATGTCGCTCGTCTCCTTCCGCACCCTGGAAGGGCTCGGCTATTCGGAAGCGCAGGTGAAGGCCTTCGCCGCCAACTACCAGGTCCAGGACGGCCCGAACGACGACGGCGAAATGTTCGAGCGCACCGCGGTGCCTTCCGACTACTTCCCGTCGCCCTATCCGAACGAGCAGGCCGCTGCCGCGTCGAACAACGGGGCTGCCCCGCCGGACATGTCGCTGCTCGCCAAGGCGCGCGGCATTACCCGCGGTTTCCCGCAGTTCGTCTTCGACATCTTCACGCAGTATCAGGAAGGCGGCCCGGACTATATCTATTCGCTGCTGACCGGCTATCACGAGCCTCCGGCGGGCGTCGAGATTGCCGAGGGTACGCATTACAATCCCTACTTCGCCAATGCGGCGGCACTCGCCATGGCGCCGCCGATCAGCAACGATCAGGTGACCTATGACGACGGCAGTCCGCAGACGGTCGACCAGTATGCCAAGGACGTCGCTGCTTTCCTGATGTGGGCCGCCGAGCCGCATCTGGAGGAACGCAAGCGGACCGGCTTCATGGTCATGGTCTTCCTGGTGATCTTCACCGGCCTGATCTACCTGACGAAGAAGTCGGTCTACGCCAGCAAGGAACACTGAGGCTTCGCCTCAAGAGATAAAAAGGCGGCCCGGGTGCCGCCTTTTTTGTTGGGAGAACGGGCCTGACTTGATAGGCTCCCTCTCTCCATGTTCGCCACTCTCGTCGGGGCCCCATGTCTGTCAGAACCGATCTCGCCGCCTCCGTCCGCTCCATCCCGGACTATCCGAAGCCGGGCATCATCTTTCGCGACATCACCACGCTGCTTGGGGATGCCGCGGCTTTCCGGCAGGCCGTTGACGAACTGGTGAAGCCCTATGCGGGCCTGGGGGTCGACAAGATCGCCGGCATCGAGGCGCGCGGCTTCATCCTGGGCGGGGCGCTCGCCCATCAGCTCTCGGCCGGCTTCGTGCCGATCCGCAAGAAGGGCAAGCTGCCGCACGACACGGTGCGCATCGCCTACAGCCTGGAATACGGCGTCGACGAAATGGAGATGCATGTGGATGCCGTGAAGCCCGGCGAGAAGGTGATCCTGACGGATGATCTCATCGCCACCGGCGGTACGGCGGAGGGGGCGGTGAAGCTGCTGAGGCAGCTCGGCGCCGAGATCGTCTCGGCCTGTTTCGTCATCGACCTGCCGGATCTCGGCGGGCGCAGGAAGCTGGAGGCGCTCGGCGTCGAGGTGCGGACGCTGATGGAGTTTGCCGGTCACTGAGGGCGGGGCAGGGCATGTCTGCCTTCGCTTGTGAGAGCCTCGCTTTTTGCTCGGCGTCATCCTCGGCCTTCTGCCGAGGATCTATAAACGTCAAAGGTTTGCAGATGCTCGGACAGGCCCGAGCATGACGATCGGAGCTTTCGAGACTTTCAGCCCGAGAGCAGGGAGAGCGCCTGCCTCACTCGAATTCGAGCACCGTGCCCTCGTAACGCATCACCATGTCGCCATGCTGGTTCACGCCGTCGCAGACGGTCATGTTGATCCAGGTGCCGGGGCGGGAGGCGAGGGGCCGGCTTTCGGTCAGGGTGACGGAATAGGTGATGCTGTCACCGGCATAGACGGGTTTCAGCCATTGCAGCTTCTTGAAGCCGGCTGAAGGCCCGAGCTTCGGTGCCGCGATGCCCTCGCTTTCGAGCCGCGCCACTTCCTGCCGCCAATAGGCGATGTAAGTCTTCATCCAGCCGGCGCAGGTGTGCCAGCCCGACGCGCAGAGCCCGCCGAAGACGTAGTTCTTCGCCGCTTCCGCATCCACATGGAAGGGCTGAGGGTCGAATTTCCTGGCGAAGCGGACGATATCCTCGGCGGTGAAGAGCAGGGTACCGGTGGTGATCCTCCTGCCGGGCGGAGAGAGTTCGATCAGTCTCATGCGGCGTTCTCGCGGGCTTCGCGCAGGCGCATCATGATCGGGTTTTCGCCGCGCATCACCACTTCGCCGCGCTGGTTCTCCACCTCATGCAGGAATTTCACCAGGCCGATGCCGGGGCGGGAGCGCAATGGGCGGGCTTCCAGCACGGTCGAGCGGCCAGACAGCGTGTCGCCGGCCAGCACCGGCTTCTTCCATTCCATGAACTCGATGCCGGGCGAACCTTCGGACGACGAGCGCGACAGCCAGCCGTCGAACATCATGCGCATGAACATGCTCGCCGTATGCCACCCGGAGGCAGACAGTCCGCCGAGGATGCTTGCCTTGCCGGCCGCCTCGTCGAGATGCATGGGCTGCGGATCGAACTCGGCGGCGAATTCGACGATTTCCTCAGCCGTGACGCGTTTCGATGCGAGCGGGAAAACCCGGCCCGGCGCGAAATCTTCGTAATAGTATTCGGCTCCGGTCATATTGGCCTCCCCCGCCATCGACGTCAGGTGTTGAAGCGGAAGTGGATGACGTCGCCGTCGTTGACGACATATTCCTTGCCTTCGTCACGTGCCTTGCCTGCTTCCTTCGCCCCCGTCTCGCCGTTGTAGGCGATGAAATCGTCATAGGCGATCGTGTTGGCGCGGATGAAGCCGCGTTCGAAATCCGAATGGATGACGCCGGCCGCCTGCGGCGCCTTGGTGCCGCGCTCGATCGTCCAGGCGCGGGTTTCCTTCGGGCCGACCGTGAAATAGGTGATGAGGTCGAGCAGCTTGTAGCCGGCGCGGATAAGGCGGTCGAGGCCTGCTTCTTCCAATCCGAGCGCGGAGAGGAATTCCTTGGCCTCCTCGTCGGGGAGCTGGGCGACTTCGGATTCGATCGCCGCCGAGATGATGACCGTTTCGGCGTTCTGCTCCTTCGCCATCCTGGCGACCGCTTCGGTATATTGGTTGCCGGTCGAAGCATCGGCTTCCGCGACGTTGCAGACGTAAAGCACCGGATGGGCCGTCAGCAGGTTCAGGCCCTGCAGGATGCGGGTCTCCTCGGCGTCCAGCTTCGGCAGGAGCGTGCGGACCGGCTTGCCCTCCTGCAGGAGCTTCAGCGACGCCTCCATGATCGGCAGCGCCGCCATCGAATCCTTGTCCTTGCCGGTGGCGCGCTTGCGCGTCTGTTCGGTGCGGCGTTCCAGGCTTTCGAGGTCGGCCAGCATCAGCTCGGTCTCGATCGTCTCGGCGTCGGCGACCGGATCGATCTTGCCTTCCACATGGGTGATGTCGTCGTCCTCGAAGCAGCGCAGCACGTGGACGATGGCGTCCACTTCGCGGATATTGGCGAGGAACTGGTTGCCGAGGCCTTCACCCTTCGAGGCACCGCGCACCAGGCCGGCAATGTCCACGAAGGAGATGCGGGTGGGGATGATTTCCTTCGATTTGGCGATGTCGGCAAGCTTCTTCATGCGCGGATCGGGCACCGCCACCTCGCCGGTGTTGGGTTCGATCGTGCAGAAGGGATAGTTGGCTGCCTGCGCCGCAGCCGTCTTGGTGAGCGCATTGAAGAGCGTGGACTTGCCGACATTCGGCAGGCCCACGATACCGCATTTGAAACCCATGGGTCCGGACCCTGTATCTTTGAATTTTCGTTGCTGTGGCTATGGGGGAAAGTGCCGGGGCGGTCAAGGCTTGGACACTGGTTCTGCCATGAGTTCGCCTTGCTAGTAAGGCAGATTTGCCTTACTTTGTAGACAAGGAGAATGGCTATGGTCAGATTGAAGGTCACTGCAAAAGGGCAGATCACCTTGAAAAAAGAAGTCCTCGATCATCTCGGGGTGAAGCCGGGCGATGAGATAGATGTCGATCTGGCGCCGAAGAAGGGGGCGACGCTGCGGAGCGTTCCAAAAGGGAAAATAGAGGACTTCTTCGGCAGCCTCAGGAATACCAACAATATTCACGCTACGCTGGACGAAATCCAGGAGGCGATCGAGGCCGGCTGGGCAGGTGAAGTGCGGTTCGACGACGATGATCGTTGATACAAACGTTCTCGTCCGGGCTTGGTCAGGAGATGACGAAAGGCAAGCTCTGCAAGCCCGCTCACAGATTACGGCCGCGGAGAGAGTTTTCGTATCCAATACAGCGCTGTGCGAATTCGTGTGGGTGGCGCGGCAGATTTATCGTCAGAAGCGCGTGGACATCGCTCAAGCTATCCGGCTTCTGATTGCCGACGAGCGCATAATCGTTGATCGACCGGCAATAGAAGAGGGACTTGCGTTCCTGGAAGCTGGCGGCGATTTTGCAGACGGCGTCATCGAATTCGAAGGCCGCAAATTGGGTGGCGATACGTTCGTTACCTTTGACAAGAGAGCAGCTTCGATCATCCGCGCAAAAGGCCGTGAATGCGTCCTCCTGTCGGCCGATTGATCCGGCGTTCATATCGCGCAGTTGCTTGAAATGTTCCGGTTGCAGTGCGATATAACTGGAAAGCCCAATGTCGGACGCCGTCATCAGGAGGCGAAACGCCATGAGCGAAGACACCACCCTAAAACCGAAGACGATCACCAAGCCCAAGCTGGAGCGGCCGAAGCTCTACAAGGTCATCCTGGTGAACGACGACTATACGCCGCGCGAGTTCGTCATCATGGTGCTGAAGGCCGTGTTCCGCATGAGCGAAGAGACCGGCTACCGTGTGATGATGACCGCCCACCGCATGGGCACGTCGGTGGTCGTCGTGTGCGCCAAGGATATTGCCGAAACCAAGGCCAAGGAAGCGATCGACCTCGCCAAGGAGGCCGGTTTCCCGCTGATGTTCACCACAGAGCCGGAAGAGTAGGGCGAGCCCCCGGGGCGGAAGGCTCATCTCCTCTTCTGGTCGCTTACGCCCAGCGCTTCGGCGCCGATCCAGAAGACCGCGTCCTGCGATTCTGCCGTTTCCAGCCACATGAAGTCGAGATCGGGGAATTCCTCTTCAAGGATTTCGCGGCCCGAGCCGATCTCGCAGATCATCCCGCCGCCGGGATTGAGGTGCTTCGGCGCCTCCGCAAGCAGGCGGCGGACGATATCGAGACCGTCCACGCCGCCGTCGAAGGCCATTGCCGGCTCCGCCTGGAACTCCTCTGGAAAGCCCTCCATCGCCTCATGGTCGACATAGGGCGGATTGGTGATGATCAGGTCGTATTTCTTCTTTCCGAGCGGGGCGAAGAGGTCGCCCTGATGAAGAGTGACCTGGTCTTCGACGTCATGTTCCGCGACATTGAGCCCGGCAACTTCCAATGCATCGGGGGAGAGATCCACGGCATCGACTTCCGCATTCGGAAAGAATTTCGCGGCAAGCACCGCAAGGCATCCCGAACCCGTGCAGATGTCGACGGCGCTTTCGACGCTCAACGGATCGGGCAAGTAGGATGAGCCGGTCTCGCCGAGATATTCCGAAAACAGGATCTCGCCGATATGCGAGCGCGGCACGATGACCCGCTCATCCACCAGGAAGCGCACGCCCTGAATATAGGCGTGGCCGGTCAGGTAGGAGCTCGGCTTGCGGGACGTCACGCGCGCCTCGATCCGCTCTGCGAGCAACCGGCGTTCGGCCGGCAGAAGGCGCGCGTCGAGGAAGGGGTCCAGCACGTCGATCGGCAGATCGAGCGTATCGAGGATCAGGAAAGCCGCATCGTCGCTTGCGGTCGTCGTCCCGTGGCCGTAGCTCAGGTTCGCCGCGTTGAAGCGGGAAATGGCGTAACGCCAGTAGTCTCGGAGCGTGACGAGTTCGCCGGCGATATCGTCCGTATTCAAGGCTTTGTCCATTTCGTGCTTCTGGTTCTGCTTGTCGTTCCGGCGCGGCTGCACGTTACTCTCCCTTGCCGCCGAACATCTTCTTCAGCATGTCCGCCATCGGTCCGGTGGTCGGAAGGTTCGGCTTCGCGCCGCCTCGAGCCTGATGGATGTGGGATTTTCCCGCCGGCTTCGGCGATTGCGGCTTTTGTGCTTTCGGCTTCTCCTCGTCGGGCTTGCCGCCCACGGCGAGCGCCAGCTTGTTCATGAGCTGCGAGTCCTCGGCCTTCACCAGCATTTCGGCATTGTCCGCCAGCGCATCGAGGAGAGGGGAGAGCCAGGCCTGGTCCGCCTTGGCGAAATCGCCGAGCACGTGGTTATGCACCAGTTCCTTCGCCCCGGGGTGACCGATACCGAGGCGGAGCCGGCGGTATTCCTTGCCGCAATGGGCGTCGAGCGACTTCACTCCGTTGTGCCCCCCGTGGCCGCCGCCGGTCTTGATGCGCGCCTTGCCTGCGGGCAGGTCGAGCTCGTCGTAGATGGCGATGATGTTTTGCGGTCCGAGCTTGTAAAAGCGCATGGCCTCGCCAACCGCTTCGCCGGAAAGGTTCATGAAGGTCTGCGGCTTCATCAGCAGCACCTTCTCGCCGGCCAGCTCGCCTTCGGAAATCTCCGCCTTGAATTTCTTCGACCAGGGCGAAAAGCCCGGTCGCCGCTGGATCGCGTCCACCGCCATGAAGCCGATATTGTGGCGGTTGCCCGCATATTTCGAACCGGGATTGCCGAGACCTGCGATGATGAGCATGGAGTGATCCATTCCTGACTGCTGGCCTTCACCAACGCGAAACGCCGGCAAAGTCAACCGGTTTCATGTGTCGGACCGATGCGGAGCCGCGGAGACGCGGCAAGGCGATGCCGATGGAGGCGATATTCAGCTCGCCATGGACTTTATGCGCCAGGCCGAGAGGGCCGAGAGCAGATCGGAGATTTCCCGGGGCTTCGAGAAAAGATAGCCTTGGGCATAATCGATGCCCATCTGCTTGAGCAGCGTGCGTTGCTCTTCGGTCTCGACGCCTTCGGCGACCACCTTGCAGTTCATCTTGTGCGAGATGGCGCTGATGCCTTCGACCAGCATCCGGTTCTTGCTGCCGATATCGTCCGCCTTGTCGGTGAGCGAACGCACGAAGGACTGGTCGATCTTCACGATATCGACCGGGAAGCGGCTCAGATAGCTCAGCGACGAATAGCCGGTGCCGAAATCATCGAGTGCGATCCGGCAGCCGAAGCGCTGGATCTCGTTGAGTATGGTGCGGATTTCGGGATTGTCATACATCAGCACGGCCTCGGTGATCTCCACCACGAGTCGCGACGGCTGGATGCCGTAGCGGCCGAGCAGTCCGGCCAGCCGCGTGGGCAGGCCGGGCTCGAACTGCAGCGGCGAGAAGTTCACCGCGACATAGGCCTCGGCCATGCCGGGCAGGCGGGAGACCCGGGCAAGATTGCCCATCGCGTCTTCCAGAATGAGATTGCCGATCTGCCCGATGGTGCCTGTTTCTTCGGCGACCATGACGATGCCCGCCGGCGACATCAGACCCTTGCGGGGATGCCGCATGCGCATCAGCGCTTCGAAGCCCGAAGGAACGCCGGTCTCGATGTCGACGATCGGCTGGAAATGCGCTTCGAACCAGCTTGCCGCAATGCCGACCTCGATATCGCTTTCGATCTCGGCCCTTTCCCGCGTCTGGTCGAGGATCGCCGGATCGTAGACCTGCGCGCCGTTCTTGCCGTCGCGCTTTCGGGCATACATGGCCATGTCCGATTTCTGCAGGAGTTCGCCGGCGCTGGCCGCATGGTTCGGATAGAAGGCGAGACCGATCGAGGCGCTCAGGCGCACGCTCGTGCCCTGGACGCGGAACGGCACTTCGAACATGTCGACGATCTTCTGGGCGAGGTCGGTCGCGCGGCGCTCGGCGCCTTCGCCGGCGATCAGCATCGCGAATTCGTCGCCGCCGAGGCGCGAGGCGCTGTCGGTGTCGTGCAACAGGGGCTTGGTCCGCTCTACGAACTGGCAGAGCACGGCGTCTCCCGCCGCATGGCCGAAATTGTCGTTGATCGCCTTGAAGCGGTCGAGATCGACGAAAAGGCAGGCGACTTCCGTCGCGCCCTTGTCCGCTTCGGTGATCGTCCGGTCGAGCATCGCTTCGAACCCCTGCCGGTTCAGGAGCCCGGTCAGATGGTCGGAGATCGCCTGCTGGTGGTTGCGCAGTTCCGACTGCTTGAGTTCGGTGACGTCGGTCATGACGCTGAGCGAGCCGGGAATGCTGCCGCCCGCCGCGCCAAGCTCCGTCTCGACGATCAGCACGTCCATCATTCGGCCGTCGGCGCAGAGGAAGCGCACCGTGACTTCGATCGCCGCACCGTTCGCCTTCGCCTGAGCCTTGCGCTTTCCATAGACATGACGGTCAGCGGGAGCCACGAGCTCGGAGAAGGGGTGGCCGATGATGTCCTCGCGG
>Ga0065721_10052234_pt1 | contig 12383 bp, 7 predicted proteins | sample Mesricmetagenome_FD_59108 | JGI IMG/M metagenome (GOLD analysis project Ga0065721, IMG submission 59108) | Mesophilic microbial community from rice straw/compost enrichment Sample: eDNA_1 v2 (version 2) | ecosystem: Engineered > Solid waste > Grass > Composting > Bioreactor | place: USA: Davis... | reverse complement strand
TGCACACTTGATCGGCAACACCGTCTGGGAAAGCAACGATAAACGATTTTTCGAAATGGTAGGTTGATTGGCCATAAGTATCCGCAATCAAAAGCGTGGAAATTACCAATAGAGTGGATAGGATTTTCATCGTATTAGTTTTGATTTTTTCTAACTACTTCTTCCGACTGAGTTTTACGTTCGAGCGATTCGATTCGGGCTTCCAGACTTTTGAGACTTTTTATTTCTTTCTCCTTTTCAATCAGGTGCAACGTCAGCTCTTCCACTTTCTTCAGCAAAAGCAGATTCATCTCGGCAAGGTTCAGCCCATCCCGCTCAATATCTTTGGCCGAAGGAATTTCCGGTAGGTGCTTGTTTTCTTTCACATAAGCCTCGATTTCATTCAAGGCAGGCAACTGATAGTCATCTTCAAATACGTAATCCGGCACCGTGATATCATTCTTTACTTTGACCTCCTTAGCGAGGACAGTACCGTTCACGGCAAGCTTCGCCTGTGGGTTTTCGGTTCCTATACCTACATTGCCATTGGTAATGGCTTTGATGGCAAGGTTTGCGCCCACGGATTGAAAAGGGTTACCAACATATAGGCTCCAATCGTTGGTCATAGGGAGCATCTTATCTACGGAAAGATCACTGCCGGTCGCATTCAAGGTGGTCCAAGCGGCATTCTGGCTTATTGATCGTACCTTAATACGTACCACCAAAGGCGAGGTCACAATTCCCAACGTGTTAATCGCACGAATCCTAAACCGCACATTACTATGATACGTGTTGCAATCGATCGTAAAATTATGCCCGGCAGACCCCTGGCCCGCGTACCCGTTACTATTGATCTTACCTACTTCCCGCCACAAGCTGGGATTGTGATGGGAAATACTGGCTAAATAGGTAGCTCCCGCGGCGACATTCCCTCTCGTATAGGAAATGGACAGTTCGTAATAGCCTGAAGCGCCCGCGCTCATGGGTGATACTTCTAAAAACTCAATGTAATCACCAACGGAATAATTAGCGGGAAAAGTAACCTGGCCATTGTATTCGGACGATACCTGTGCAAATGCCTGACTTACCTGTATCCACAGTAAGATCAATGAAATAGATGTGTAACGCATAGGATTATTTTTTGGGTTTTAAATTTGAAAAATGCAAGCCTGAACCGTAGGCGAATTAGTCCCGGTACGGCTTCAGTTGGTATTTCACGGTTTTCGATTCATAGGCTAGAAAATAATTGCACAAGAAAGCTGACACTAAGCATCCTCACACATTAGCCAAATAAATCTTCTACGCTTGAATCACTGACAACGTTTAGGCCGATGTTTTAATCCAAGGGTAAGTTTAGGAATATAATTTTATTCCCGCAAGGATTTTTTATTGTTCGGTAAATATCTTCGGCAATAGATTGGCTGGGACAGCCGCGTGCTCCTATGTCGTAATGATGCCATCTTAAGTACTATCTTTATGCTATTTTCGTATATTTATCCTCGTCCACAATTCACCATCATTGGTTATATATTTGACAACCCCTTGCTTCAAGTCAAAAAACAGTTCTGTTTCGATTTCGATAACTGAATCTCTCAACATAGCTCCCCCCTTGTATTTGAATCTATACAATCTTTCTCCTACTTTATACCCGTTCCAAGACTCAATAGAAAATTTATTATAGTATCGAGCTATACTAACATCTTTATGAGATATAGAAACCCAAGTGGTTTCAGGATGCTTTTTTCCAATTGAAATTATTTTACCAATCCCCTTGTTATCCTCTCTAATCCTATTCGACCCGTAGTAAATAGTCCCACTTAACACTTTGTATTTGCGCTCGTGTGCAAACGGGTTCCAGGTAGCATATCCCACGTCTTTGAGTACAATATATGTAGTGTCCAACACGCCCTTGTCCGACTCAAATATCAGTGTATCTCCCTCTTCATATATCTCCAACAATGATTTCTCAAAGTCATTGAAATAGACATTCCTCTGGCAAGCTTCCAAAATGAGAAATCCGACAACAAATAGGATCAACTTAAATTTTATCATTATTCGATCATTTACGGGGATTCCCATCCTCTCCAGTAGTCAATTAAATCATTTAATCACGTTCCAACACTGTGTCCTCCAAAACCGCCATGGTAGCTTTCTCTTTCCAACCCCCATTCAGTTGCCTTTATTTTCCCATACAAAAAGGTCGCCGTTAATTCTAATGCACATTTTTGATAAAGCTCTATTTCTATGTCCCTAAATACAGATACATTAAACTGCCAACTTTCTTTACGGGAAAAGTTACCGTTCTTATTACCGTCCCTTTTACCAGTTTATGAATCTCTATTTCATTTCTATTGTATGTCCAAACAACTGAACCAGCCCCTCCCCATTTGTTTTCTCGAAACTCAAACTAACTCCCCCTTCAACGAACTGGTAAATATAGAACAGTGCCCATCCTAATAAGATATATCCAACAAATTTTGAGACGCTTTCACGCTATCTGTTGTATCTATTAAAAAACTGGGAATAGGTCTGCCTATAATGTTCGGCGGGCTACCTGGACGACCGAAGTCTATAAGTTTATTACCATGAGCCGGATGTTTCCAAATTGACGCTGGATTCAGTTCCGCAGAGCGGGGTTTACACCTTTAATCCCTAATGATAACAGAGGGTTTGCTTCGTTCATGAAAAAGTTAGTCATAATCTAGTTGATAATAATGTAGTTCATGGCCAGATTGTAATAAAATCTCTTTAACTCTTTTCAAAAAGTCGATAGCAATTTCATTTGGAGGGAATTTAAAAGCTATATCTATTTGGAAAGCCCGATCACGTGCATCAGGATAGCTTTCATATATCTCGCCGCTCTCAATCACCTCCAAATAGGCGTTAATCTTATCTTGTAAGATTATTAGATGTTCATTTTCATCATCCCATTTTAAATGGTCCGATATTGTAAGAACAACCGAATCTTTCTGGTTAACACTGATTGCATCAATGACTTTGTTATTTTCAACAGACATCTTTTATATTTTTTATTTACTCCGGTTTTGGTCTAACAATATCAACCTTCGTTGGTGGGATCTTTGTTTCCCCCTCAAAACCAGGCTTTCCTTTACCGGCCACCGTGCCTCCTTTTTGTTCTATAGAAGGAAATGCCGATTTTTGATTTTTTGTCAATGGCGCCGTTTGCGAAGATTTTGCTTCCGTTAATTTTATTTTTCCACTTGGATCTTTACTTGCAACATCAATCCTAGTTTTTACTAAATTTTCAGCTTTTATAGTGACTTGTCCTACATTTTTATGCCCAGTTTGTTTAAGATTTTCTGTAACGACTTCTTCAAATTGCTTTCCCTGTTGTGCATTCTCAACCACTTGTGAAGTGGCTTTAGCAGCACCTACCGCATTATCCGCTTTATTAACGGCTTTCATGGTAGTTCTTATGGCCACTCCTGCTCCAACTGACATTGGAACGGCAATGGAAGCTGCGTCTGCTCCGAGAGCAGCCCAATTAGCAGCACTTGTTTCCCCTGTTGTTACTTTTTCGTGTACTAAGACACCAACGTCATACACAACAAAGCCAATATCTACCACAGCGTCCAACCAGGGACAAATGGGGCATTCCCCGTCTGGATCATCATATTTAATTGGATTATTCCAAAATGCGCTATATGGGCTCTTATCGATCTAGTTCGGATGCTCCGCCAATGGATCCACGCTTCCCCACCTACCGATCACCGGGTCATAGAACCGTGCGCCGTAGTCCAATGACCCTTTGCGGATTTCCGACATTCCGGCCGTATTCCTCCCTTACAGCCATATTTGCCTTTCTCAAAGAACGGTTACACAACCAAAGATAGTTTTTAAGGATCTATTGGCTGCAAGACCAAACAGGCATACGCACAGCAACGAAAAAGCCCGGCGCATGGCCGGGCTGACTAAAAATTTCACTGCTAATTCGTCTTATTAATTGATAGACTCATTATTAGTGATGACTCATTTACATCGCTAATTCAATTTACCTAATGTCATAGCCGCAGCCTTACTGGAAGGATTCACTTTGACAATCTCATGTGCCAGTGCTATGGCTTTATCGTCAGCAAGCAGTCGTTCAGGTATATGGTTGTAATATAACAAGTATTCCTTTATGGCTAAATTATCGGGGTCTAGTTCAAGTGCCCTCAGTCCGTGGTATAACCCTATCTGTTCTGCATGCTCAATATGGTTTAAGATTGAGCCCATCAATCTACTCAACGATAAATGTATGGTTGATGACTCTTGTTTGTACATCATATTCTGCATGAACGTATAGACCAGTAGATTACTTTCCTCTGTATTCGGATTATATGCTAATCGATATAATATATCTTCCATCTCCTTAAAAGGTTTAGCGGATAAGATTTTCTCTAACTTTCCGAACTCGAGCGCATTTAATAATTCACCGTATTGCTCTATAGTGTCCATCTTCCATCAATTATTTAACATCAGATAATATCTTTAATGCCTGCCATTTATACGCTGGGTCTGTTACCACCCAGGCGTTACTAACAACAGTTTTTCCTCCAACCTGATTTGTAACAACCTGTATAATCTCACCATTGTAACTCATAATCTTACTTGATGATCCTAAGGCTGTATTAGCATATGGCATAGAAACCCCATTTTGCAGGACTTCTGACATGATAGCTTTCACTTCCGCTTCTCCGCCCGCCACGACTTTATCCCATGCATGACTTTTGCTCATAATTTTAAGCATTTTTTGTGTGCCAAGGCTTGCCACTTCCGGCAAAAGGGCTTTTCCTCCTTTCCATACTAAAGAAACGACAGGCTTGGCTAATTTGACAATCCTTGTAACCGGTATCAGAGACCATGCAAACTGTTCTCCCGAAAACAACAAGGCATCCCGCGTACCCTGACCCGCCAATCGCTGCGCCTCGCGATAATCAATTCCATTCCAATTAAATGGTACACCGGGCCTAAGCACATTAAATGTGGCGTCTGATTTAGGGCTCCTTGCAGTAACTACTACTTCATCTAACTTAATAACACGTGTAGTATCTAGCCCAAATTCATCAGTATAAATCAATGGATTATTCAACACATAGTTATAAGGCGTAATATCCGTATGATTCTCCGCCAACGGATCCACGCTTCCCCACCTTCCGATCACCGGATCATAGAACCTAGCCCCGTAATCATACTGTTTCAGCCCGTCCTGCAGCTCCTTGCCGTTGTAAAGATAGTTATTTTTCGGCGATCCGGACCTCGCGATAGACTGCAGGTACTGCAGCCCGAACGGATAATAATCCGCCACGAAGTCGGGCGTGGTCACATCCGTGCCCTCAATGAATCCCGCGCGGTTGTTGCCCAGGTGGTCGCGCAGGAAGTAATGGTGGGTGTACGTGCCGCCGCTGCGCGTGATCCGCCCGTCCTCCGTGTGGATCAGCTCCATGGTGCCCCCCACGTATTCGATCCCGTCGATGTAGTCCCGCGTCTGCCCGTTGGCCGCGTTGATGCTCCGCAGCTTCCGCCCCGTGGCGTCGTACACGTATGTCACGTTGCCCGCGACCGCCGTCACCTGCCGGGGCAGGTTCAGGTGGTTGTAGATGACGGTGTCGATGTTGTCACCCGTGCTGCCGCCGTTCGTCCGGCCCGTCATGTTCCCGTTGTTGTCGTACTTATAGTACGTCGTACCCGGATGCTGGAAATCGGGTGTGGCGGCCAGCAACGTATCGTGCACGGACGCCAGCACGTTGCCCCAGATCCCGTAGTCGTACCGGAGCCGGTCCACAGGCGCGCCCGTCCCGTCCGTGCGCCGCAGCGATTTGATGTTTCCGTTCTTCGAATATGTCAGCCGCTCCATGCCCTTGCCGCTTCCCATCGTGCCCTCGATCAGCCGGTTGACACCGTCGTACCGGTAGCTGTAGGTATCCGACACCCAGGACGGCGGGACGTCATTCCCCCGCCGCATGAACACCTGGTGGGAGATGTTGCCGTTGAACTGCGGGTTGGCCGTCGTATCCCCATAGTTCAGCAGCTGGCGGAACAGGTCGGAATGCGTGTACCGCAGCCAGCCCCTCGGGTTGTAGCTGTACCGCACCTTCTGCCCGAACGTGGTGCCGCCGTCCGTGCTGTGCAGCCCCTTCTCGTGCAGCTGGCCCACCTCGTTGTACGTATGTTTCGACAACAGTACACGCGTGCCGCTGTTCACAGTCTTCCAGGTATGCGTGAGCCGCTCCCGGTGGTCATGGCCGTGTTCCGTGGTGACGGTCACCCCGGGTGCGGTGCCGCTGGTCGAATGGTGCTTCCGCGTCTCCTTCTTCAGCTGCCCGGTGAAGGTGTATTCCCGAAGGATATCGTCGAATTTATTGGCATGTTTACTACCTCCCAGGTAATGCTGTTTCCATTCCCTGACGACCCGGCCGTGGTCGTCGTAGTAGTAAACCGTCCATAGGTACGCCGCCGGTTCGCTCTCCAGCACCTTCACCTTGCTGGCTACAAGCCGCCCGTGCGTCAGCTTGCTGTAACCGGCTGACTCGTTGTGCGGAAGGCCGGGGATATCATCGTAGCGGTCGTAGTAATGCACTTCCAGCACATCCATGTCGCCCGAGACCGCACCCCATGGGTTGCTCCGGTTCGTATAGCCATGCATGTTGCCGGACGCTTCGCTCCGCTCCTCCCAGTATATGCCCGTCGTGTCGACATGGTACTGGATCTGGGCGCGCGTCCACGTGCGGTTCCGTTCAACCCCCTTCATGATCACCCGGCCGATCCCGTCGTACTTGTAGAACGTATGGTACTGCCCGGGCGAAAAGCCCGTTATCGTCTCGCTTGCCTGCCTGCCGTCCTGGTGATACACCAACCAGCCCATCGGGTTGTACACGTAGTTCTCCGGGTTCCTGCCCGGCACCACTTTCTCGATCACCCTGCCCCGATCGTCATACAGGTAGCCGAACACATAGGGTATCAGGTCCATGACATCGGGCGGCACCGAACCCGTGCGGTCCGGATTGATTTCAGGCGGCAGCACGGCCGAAAGCTGGCCCAGGTCGTTGTAAACGTAGTACGTGCTCAGCAGCTCGGGCGTCGTGCCGTTCAGGTTGAATGCCCGCCGCAGCACCACCCGGCCCTGCTTGTCCGTGTATTCCTCGGTCGTGTGCAGCCGCCCCGCGAATGTCGCGGTCTCGCCGTTCCAGTTCTCGTCGCGGGTTATCGTTACGTACAGCTCCCCCGCAGGGTACGTGCCGTCCAGCGTCAGTGTCGGTTCGCCCAATGCGTTGACCGCATACCCGTACCGCGAAACCATCCTTGTGGTGGCAACCGTCGCGAAGGCCGTCCCGTTGTTGGTGGCGTAGGCCGTCGACACCGTGCGGCCCGTGGTGCCGCGGGTCGCCGCCGGCTGCCATGCCGCACCCGGGAAGCCCTGATCGGTCACCCGGTCCAGCGGCGAGGGTTCATAAACCCGTTGGGCGAAAGATGGGGTCACACCTGTGCCGGCAACCGGGTCTATTTTCACAACACCCGCCGGCGGTGCATTGTAATAACCCGCCTGCGCGGCCACAGCGCCGGATTTGAACGCTCCGCCCACCCCCGTTGCCGTGGCATAGGGCAGGTAGTCCCTGTCCATACGTCCGTAGGCGTCATAGGCTATGGGCACCACGACGTCCGCTGTTTTTGCCGGGACAGCCCTTACCTGCACCTCCTGCATGGGGCGCCCGAGCCCGTCAAAGTACGTTATATCACGCATCGCTTCATCCACGGTCGGATCCGGCTGGGGTACCGCCGTCAGGTACGTGGTCTTCATGATATAGTTCTGGTCTGTGCTGGACGATGCCCCGCCCACCGAGAAGGTAATCGTATACGTGCCCGGACCGCCGGCATTGTAAGCGGTCACCGTATAGCTGGCCGGACCCGTTGCCGAAACCGGCGTTCCGCTGATAACCCCGGTGGTCTTATCCAGGGAAAGACCCGCGGGAAGGGCCGGGCTCACCGAGTAACCCTGACCGGCGCCCATGCGCCGGATCCGGTTGTTCCACATATCGGCAACATACATATTGCCCTGGGGATCAAAGGCTATACCCCCGGGGAAATTGAAGCTCGCCGACAGCGGGGGACCGTTGTCCGACCCTGCTGAACCCGTGCCGGCAACGGTCGTTACCACCCCCGCGGGGGTGATCTTCCGTATCCGGTGCGAGTAAAGCTCACCGGCGTAAAGGTCGCCCGAGCCGCCCAGCTCCAGGGAGATCGGCTCGCTCACGCCCGTGGTAAGGGTGGTCACCGCACCCGCGGGGGTGACCTTCCGTATCCGGCTGCCCACCTGGTCGCCCACATAAAGGTTGCCCGAACCGTCGATGGCCAGCCCCTGCGGGATGTTGAACTGCGCCGCGGTGCCCGTGCCGTCCGCGTTGCCCTGTGTCCCCGACCCCGCAAGCGTGGTCACCGCACCGGAAGGCGTGATCTTACGGATGCGCTGGTTCTGCTCGTCGGTCACATACACATTGCCCATGGCATCCAAAGCAATGTCCGAGGGCGCATCGAATTTTGCTGCGGTCCCTGTTCCGTCGGCGTACCCCTGCGTGGAGCCCGCCAGCGTGGACACCGCCCCCGACGGCGTGATCCTGCGGATACGGTGGTTGCTGCGGTCCACCACGTACAGGTTCCCCGATCCGTCCAGGGCAAGGCCGACCGGGTAATTGAAACCTGCCGCCGTACCCGTACCGTCGGCAGAACCGGCAACCCCGCTCCCCGCGAAGGTGGTCACCGTGCCCGCCGGCGTGACTTTCCGGATGCGGTGGTTCCTCGAGTCGGAAATGTACAGGTTGCCCGAGGCATCCGATACCATGCCCGAAGGATAGTAGAACTTCGCCCCCGTACCCGTACCGTCGGCGTACCCCTGCGTAGAGCCCGCAAAGGTCGTCACGTCCCAGTCCGCATACACCAAACCGCCGCTGTTCGTGGGACTGAAGCTCACGGCCACGCCCGCCTGCAGCTGCGGGGGTATCGTATAGGAAATGTTCGGCGGGCTCGGCAGGGCCATCGGCACCATCAGCCGGGCCCCGGCCTGTCGACGGTAAGCCGCGCTGTCCACCGAAAGGCTGTCGGTGGACACCTGGGCAACCGCCGTCGCGGTGGCCATCACCAACACCGTATGTAAAACCGGCAGGATAATCCCTGCAACCTGCCCGGCAATGTATTTCTTGGTTTCCATGGTCTGCGTTTTTATTGGTTGCGGTAGTGGTACCGGTAATCCTCCATTAGGTGGCCGTTCAGGTCCTTCACCGCTTTCAGCCGCCCGAAATCATCATACTCGTATTGGAACACATTGCCGGAGGCATCCGTATGGCTGGTCATGCCCACCAGGGGATCGTACGTATAGCTGTTCATTATGGCCTCCACCGGGTGCAGTCGCACGTCGTCAACAGCAACGCTGCCGCTCAGGGTCACCGACGTCACTCCCGAAATTATACGCCTGTACTGTGTCCACCCGCCCCTGCTGCGCATCACCGTGGCCGTGCCACCGCTGATGCCCGTTGCCGATACACTTTTGGCCCAGTATGTCAGCAGGTAGCTCCGGCCTGCGGTGAGGCCCGTTTTCTGGAGGCTGCCACCGGAAAGGTTGTACACGCGCCGACCCGTGGGAGCCGTCACGTCAGCTGCGGTTGCACCAACGTAGGACCAATTCCCATTGCCGTCCGATTCAAAGCCCCCATAGGCAATGTCAGCCTGCGCCGCGTTCTTTACTTCCGCGATTGGATACTGTCCATTGTACGACCAAAGATAACTTGTCGGTGGGCCGCTCGTCTCCGTTACCTCTAGCGGATTGCCCTTCGTGTCATGGTTTTTGTACTGCAACCGTGGTTTGTAACGCGTGTCAGGCGAGTAGGTCGTCGGGGTGTTTGCTGGCGGCAATTGCCCTAGGGCCCGATTACTGAACTTAAATGAAGTTAACGCAATAGGATTGGAGGTCTCCAGTGTTAATACCTGATCAACCAATCCCTTGCCCCCTGTTTTATAGGTTTTGATATTGCCCGACACTATCGTCTGAATGCTACCCACTTCCTTTAACTTCACTTCCTCAATTGGGTATGAAACCAGGTGATTGCTTTTCATTTCATAAATCGGTCCAGACAAATTGGCATAGTCTTGGGGATAAGTTCGCAATGTTGTTTCCTTCTCCCCATTACTTCCGCCTATTGACTCCTTAAAAACATTTAGGTTATCATCATAGAAAAGTTCGTGCTTTTTGATGTGCCTTGATGTTCCTTCAATTAGTGTATCGATAACCTGAGAAACTTTATTGTATCCGGGAACAATATCATACTGATATCGCATCACATTGCTATGATATCCCCAAGCGGGATTCTCATTAGGGTATACGTTAACCCTCCTATAGGTTTTAGCGACGGTAATCTTATCAACCGAAAAGTCCTTTTGGGTATATTCTTTTGAGGTAATACTCAATGGAGAATAAGTTGAACTGGCGCCAGAACCTTGAGACTTAAAGACCTGAACCAACGTATCATGACCGAATGTCCATTGATTTTTGTAATCAAACACCACCGACTCCCCGGGCACCTTCTGAATCGTGGGACCCGCTGGAATCGAATAACGATGTATCGTCTTGCCTATCACGTCTTCGTTCCAGGGATCGCTAGACCGGTATTCGGTAACGGTCGAGTATCGGACAGCAGAGCCGGCTTGATACATTAAATCAATCAACGAATTTGAAGAAAAAACCCTCCGCCTAAGCCATATAGTGCCATTCGCTTGCTTCCATTCGTAATATGTTGAATTTACTCCGATATAATATGGTTGAAAATAGGCATCTCTACTAACGGAAAAAAAGTTCTCACTGCTGATTTTCTGAAAAAGATTGCCCAAACCGTTTTCGTTCAAGCCATAACGGAAATGTCGGTACATGATCCCACCGTTACCGTCTTCTTCGGTAATGCTTCTAATACGCAACCCACCGGCTATTTTCGACATCCCAAACTCGTCGTTATACCGGTGTGCCTCGTACTCAAAAAGCGAGCTTCCCCCCGTAGGATAGGTAATCTTATTCAGCACACCGATTTTCATCATTGCTTCGTCGGAATTGCGGTTTGCATCACCGATGGTGAAATTGACCTGTCCTAAGGGATCACCGAATTCAATCCCCGAAACTTGTATGGGCGGCAATAATGTACCTGTGTTGGGAGCTCCGTTGTAAAAGCCCCAATAGTCTATTGATCGGCTTGACCAGCCGACAGGCAGGTCTCCGTTGTAATTGAACACGTACCGCTCCACCTGAGTTTGGTTGCGGTCTTTAAACCTTATTTCGGACAGTTTGACACGGTTGGTGGTATTATTGCGAGATTGAATGAACTCAATGGATCGAACGGGCTGGCCGTGTCTGTCGGATATTAGAATTCTGGTCAATAACCCATTGTATTGCTCGAATTCCACGGTCCCACCTGAAAAACTGATTTTCTTGATATGCCGAGTAGCTACCATATAGTCCAATGCTGTTCCCGAACTTCCACTATAGCCCAATGCTTCGAGTTCCCCATTATTGGTTAGTCCGATTCGTTTCACCGTGTGATAGCTTAAAGTGCCTAACCTATCGATCAACACTGCCGGCATTGGAACTTGGAACTCTGGGGGCGGGGAGGTGGAAATCGGATTGACGGTATATGATCCAAAATTATTCTGATTCATTGAATCGAGAATCGTAATATGGTCGGCAGGCATGGAGGCAATTGTCAGATTTACAGGATTAAAATACTCAAATAAAACCTCGTTACCAGTTTTACGCGAAACTATCCTCGTCCCTTTCCAGCTTGTCTTTTTACCTAAATTCGTTATTTCATGCGCGTTGTTTTCTCCGAAGTGGTATAACAAACCTTTGTTGTCCGCAATGGAGAACGTATTGATCGTTGTTAACGGCGTGTTTGTAGCAAACAGTATTTCTAATGGTTCTTTTGGAAAAGTGATCACTTTGGCCGGTTCACCATAAACTTTCTTTATAAAGAATTTACCACTTCCAGAAGATAATCTATAATAAAACTCATCAGGCTCTTCATCATAAAATCCCTCAGAAAGATACTTTAAAAAATTTGCTGAAGCCCTCTCGGATGGAGATATCCCTTTTAGATAAGCATTCTCGTCCGGTGATCCTTGTACAGAACGGGTGATAACTGGTTCTGCGTTTAGTGTCCAGCCATATCCCAGCCACGTTTCTGCCTGATGTACCCGGAACCCTGAGGCGTGGTAGCTTAAGGAAATAGGGATTGTAATGTCACCGTATCCGCCCTACGAAGTACATGTTTGATTACGGAGTAATATTCTTATAGTTCTGTGGGAAGAGGTTTTTCAAGTTTTTGTGGTTTATTGTCATAATATTCTGCAGCGTATATTTCAACCACTGAAAG
>Ga0065721_10052233_pt1 | contig 12384 bp, 11 predicted proteins | sample Mesricmetagenome_FD_59108 | JGI IMG/M metagenome (GOLD analysis project Ga0065721, IMG submission 59108) | Mesophilic microbial community from rice straw/compost enrichment Sample: eDNA_1 v2 (version 2) | ecosystem: Engineered > Solid waste > Grass > Composting > Bioreactor | place: USA: Davis... | reverse complement strand
AGCGGCGCAGCCGCGACTGAGCCGCCCTGCGGGCGTGGGGGGAGGGGTGGTCCGAGGAACGAGGACCGGGGAGGGGGGCCAAAACTCATGCCTCTCTCCGCCTACCTCCGCCTCACCCGGTTCTACTTCCGCGAGATGGTGCGCGGGGTGCCGTTCCTGGTCATTACGCTGGCGGGGATGGTGTTGCTGCTCGTGGCGGCGTTCCAGGCTGACAAGCTCTTCGACACCACGGTGTACCCGGTCACGCGGGTCATTGCGCAGGTGGTGGCGGGCGGCTTCGGGCTGTTCTTCCTGATCCTCATCACCTTCTACGCCGGGGAACTGACGTGGCGGGAGCGGGTGCTGCGGCTTGACCAGGTGACCGACGCGCTGGCGGTGCCGACCGCCGCGACGCTGCTGGCGAAGGTGACGGCGGTCCTGCTGTCGCTGGCCCTGCTGAACGGCGTGCTGATCGTCACCGGTATGTTCGTGCAGGCGGCGAAGGGTTACTTCCACTTCGAGCTGCCGGTCTATGTCGCCACGCTCTTCGGGACGATGTTCCCCTACCTGGTGTGCCTGACGTTCCTGGCGTTCTTCCTGCACGCCATCATCAACAACAAGTTCCTGGGCCACGGCGCCGTGGTGCTGATGTTCGTGGCAACCGCGGCGCTGCCCACGCTGGGCTTTGAGCGGAACCAGTACCTCTTCGGCGGGACGCCCACGCCGGTCTACTCCGACATGAACGGCTACGGGCCGTTTGTCGCGCCGGTGTTCTGGTTCTCGCTGTACTGGTTCTGCTTCTCGACGCTCCTGCTGGTCGCCGCGCTGCGGCTCTGGGTGCGCGGCAAGGACGACCGCCTGGACGTCCGCTGGCGCCGCGGCCGCCTGGGCGCCCCGGCGCGGGCGGTGGCGACGGTCTCCGCGGCGGGGTTTGTGGGCGTGGGGGCGTTCCTGTACTACAACACAGACATCCTCAACGACTATGTCACCCAGAAGGGAGAGATCAAGCGACAGGCGCTCTACGAGACCACATACAAGGCGAAGTGGGAGAAGATGCCCATGCCGCGCGTCCGCGCGGTCACGATGGACGTGGACCTGCACCCGGAAACGCGCCGGTATGGCGTGACGGGGACGTACCGCCTGGAGAACGCGACGGATAAGCCCATTTCGGAGGTCGCCCTGCTGCTGGACCGGGACCTCACTGTGAAGCGCCTGGAGTTCGGCATCCCCGCGACGCCGGATGTGATCGACCAGGAGATCGGCTTCCGGACGTACAAACTCTCGAAGCCGCTCGCGCCCGGCGCAGTCACCACCCTCGCCTTCGATCTGGCGTATGAGAAGCGGGGCTTCCCGAACGGCACGCCCAACACCGCAATCGCGGCCAACGGCACGTTCCTCACCATGCCCGGCCCGCGCATCGGCTACCAGGAGGGATTGGAGATCACGGATGAGAAGGAGCGGCGTAAGCAGAAGCTGCCGCCGCGCCGCCGCATGGCACCGTACACCGACCTTGCGGCGCGACAGAACACGTACCTGGGCAACGACGCGGACTGGATCGACTTCGAGGCAACCGTTCGCACCGCGCCCGACCAGATCGCGCTCGCGCCCGGGTACCTGCAGAGGGAGTGGACCGAGAACGGACGCCGCTGCTTCCACTACAAGATGGATGCGCCGATCCGCAACTTCTACTCGTTCCTGTCCGCGCGCTATGCGGTGAAGAAGGACACCTGGACCGGTAAGGACGGAAAGAAGGTCGCCCTGGAGATCTACTACCACCCGGCGCACACCTACAACCTGGACCGGATGATGGAGGGGACAAAGGCCGCACTCACCTACTGTTCGGAGAACTTCAGCCCGTATCAGTTCCGCCAACTCCGCATCCTGGAGTTCCCGGCCTATGCCCAGTTCGCGCAGTCGTTCCCGAATACAGTGCCGTACTCCGAGAGCATCGGCTTCATCGCGCGGGTGAACGAGTCGGCGGAGGATATCGACTATCCGTACTACGTCACCGCGCACGAGGTGGCCCATCAGTGGTGGGCGCACCAGGTGCTCGGCGGCGACGTCGAGGGCTCGGAGATGCTCTCCGAATCGCTCGCAGAGTACAGCGCGCTCATGATCCTGCAGCGGAAGTACGGGCCGGACCAGATCCGCCGCTTCCTGCGCTATGATCTGGACCGCTATCTGCGGGGCCGCGGCTCGGAGCGGGAAGAGGAGAACCCGCTGGTGAAGGTGCAGAGCCAGCAGTATATCCACTACCCCAAGGGCGCGCTGGTATTCTACGCCCTCGCCGACCGGATCGGGGAGAAGCGGCTGAACGCCACGCTGGCGCGCTTCGTGAAGGACAAGGGCTTCCAGCAGCCGCCGTATACCACAGGGGCGGAGTTGGTGTCGTACCTGCGGGAGGACGCGACTGAGGACGAGCAGGCGTTCCTGACGGACCTGTTCGAGAAGATCACGCTCTACGACCTGCGCGCGACCGAGGCGGTATCCGAGAAGCTGCCGAACGGCCGGTGGCGCGTGACCCTGACGGTCACGGCGGCGAAGCACAACGCGGACGGCGGCGGCAACCAGACGCTGGCGGTCCTGAACGATTACTTCGACGTGGGGGTCTTCGCCCGGCCGACGAAGCCGTCCCGGGACCGGGACGCACTCGGCAAGCCGCTCGCTCTCCAGCGGCACCGCCTGACGAAGGAGCAGAACACCTTCACCTTCGAGGTGGCGGAGGAGCCGGCGAAGGCGGGCATCGACCCGTACACCAAGCTCATCGACCGCCTGCCATCCGATAACGTGACCGCGGTCAAGGCGAAGGGGGCCACCACGACGGCCGTCCCCACTCCCTGAATCCGGGATTCTTCGCTCCGCCCTGCGCCACCAGCGCAGGGCGTTTTTTCGGTTACGCCAGGAGGACATCCTCCACCGGGCGGCGCGGCGTGGAACGGCCGCGGGGAGCGTAGCCCAATCCCAACACGCAGTGCAGGGCGCCCGGGACACCCAGAAGTTCGCTGACCTTCGGGCGCAGAGCCTCGACCTGGAGGGGCCCGTTCAGGTAGCAGGCCGAAACGCCCTCAGAGGCCGCGAGCAGCAGGACATGGTCCAGCGCCTGCCCCGCTGCGATCCAGTCCGCCACGCCCTCCTGCTCCGTGCCCAACAGGGCTACCTGCGGCACCTGCTCCAGGAGGCGGCCTGTCTGCGCCGCCAGCACAGCGCCGGGCTCGGTCGTGGACGCAAGCGGGCCAGCGTAGGCGACCTGCTCGCCGACCTCGACCGGATAGCCCGGCATCCCCCCGCCTCTCCCTGCGCGCTCCCCACCCAGCCACCCCGCCATCTCCGTGCGGAAGGAGCGGGAGCGGGCCAGCCGCAGGTCGGCTTCGTGGTTCAGGCCGCGCAGAAGCGGACGCCGATCCGGCTCAAGAGGGACAAGTCGGGCCCCCTCGGCGCGGGCGGCGGTCCCTAACTCCTCCAGCAGGCCGGGCGGCAGCGGGCGCGTTTCAAACGAGAGCCAGTTCGTGTGCCGCCGCGGGATGGCGCGGAAGAGCCGCTGATCCTCAGCGGTGGGCGGGGATGTCTCGCCCAGGTGGACCCGGGCCAGCAGCGCGGGGTTCTCCTGGTCCGGCAGGATGTCCACCCGGGGGGCGTAGCCAACGTGCCGAATCGCCACGCGCAGGTGGAACAGGGCGGCCCCGCAGCTCATGACCAGTTCCCGCCCCTGAGGGTCGAGCACTGGCAGGATGCGGGACCAATCCGCGTACAGGTCCACGTGCCCACCGTCGATTCGGAACTGCCAGGGCTGCGTGTTGTGCCCGGACGGCGCGAAGACAGCGTAACCCAGCAGGAACCGCAGCTTCTCGGCGGGCGTCCCCCCCACCGGGAACTCCTCTTCGCGGGGAAGCGACGCTGCCCTGTATTCATGAGCGGCCATAGTAGCCCCTCCCTTCTCGGTATCGCGCGGAGCGCGCGAGCGCCGTTGTCAGGTGTGGGCGGGTGTGAGAGGGCGCGCAGGCACCATCTCGCCCGGCGGCACGCGTAGCACCAGCACCGAGTACGGCTCCGCGATGGCGTGGTGGAAGGAGGTAGAGCCGAGCGTAAGCCGCTCGAAGAACCCGTGCCCCTGGGCACCGACGATCAGCAGGTCGGCGCCGGTCTCGGCCATGACGGTTCGGATGCCGTCGTCGGGCCGGGCGTCCACAACGCGATGATCGAACGTGCACCCGAGCGGGGCGAGTTGCTGGATGACGCACTCGTTGCGCTCCTCCAGGCGGCGCCAGATCAGCTCTGCCGGGTCCTGAATGAACTCAGGCAGGAGGTGGCGCACGGAGCGCGCGGACTCCCGCGGGTAGCAGGTCACGACGGTGAGATGGGCGATACCGCGCGGGGCAAGGTCGAGCAATCGAGGGATGCAGCGGTCCATGTAGGCCGAGTGGTCGGTGGCGAGAACGACCCGCAGGGGCGGATTGTCGCCCTCCGCGGCCGGGGCCTCCTCGGACTTCCCGGACCGGGCGATGAGCACGCTCTGGTGCGCGCCGACCACGAGGGCGCGGCTGACGCTGCCCGCGAGCAGGGCGCGCACGGGACCTTTGCCCGAACTGCCGACCGCGATCAGAGAGGCGCCCGTCCGGTCGGCGTGGTCGATAAGCTCCTGCGCGGCGGGCCCGATAGAGACTACCGCGTCGCCAGGCTCAAGACCGCCGCGGGCGATCTCGCACTCTACCTCCCGGCTCAGGGCGTGGCCCGCGTCCTCCTCGGCCCGGAGAGTGTCAGCCACAACGCCGGCCCCGACCATGCCGTACTCTCCAGCGGCGAAGACGGGCGGCAGGGAAATGGCGTGGACGGCATCCACCACCGCTCCCGTGGGCTCAAGGCGCAGCAGCATCCGCACCGCCGACGCGTGCCGCCGCTCCGTGTCCACTCCGACGACGATTCGGTACATTTATCTACCTCCCCGGGGCATAGCACACAAAAACACCCCGTAAAGAAGTATCTCCCGCTCTCGTCGCGCGCGCGTCCCCGGATTGGCGGATACTAAAGCGCTGCTACTGCTCGACCTCCCATCCCCGCAAGTCGCGCAGGAGCGCATGAGCCGTCATGTCCAGTTGGATGGGCGTAACGGAGATGAAGCCCTCGCCCACGGCGCGTACATCGGTGCCGGGCGCGGCCTCCTGATCGTGCAGCCGGCCGCCAAGCCAGTAGTAGGCGCGGCCGGCGGGGTCGAGGCGCTTCTCCATCCGGTCCACGTACTGTCGATCGCCCTGTACGGTCAGGCGCGCGCCCTTCAACTCCTCCTGGGGGAGCGAGGGCGCGTTGACGTTCAGCAGAGTGGCCGCCGGGAGTTTGTGCGCGTGGACGGCGGGGGCGAGCGTTTCGGCGACGTACCGGGCGACCGGCTCCCAGTGGATCGTCTCCTCGTAGGACGCGACCGACACCGCAATTGCCGGGAAGCCGTAGATCGCCGCCTCTTTAGCCGCCGCGACCGTGCCGGAGTAGGTGACATCCCAGCCGAGATTCGGCCCGTGGTTGATGCCGGACACCACCACATCCACCTCCTCTTTCGCCACCTCCAGCAGACCGAGCGTCACGCAGTCCGCAGGCGTGCCGGAGCAGCCCCAGCCGAGGCCGCCGTCGGCCATGGCGGTTTCGCGCAGACGCAGAGGCTTGTGCATGGTGAGGGCGTGTCCGGACGCCGACCGGGGGCGGTCGGGGGCGCACACGAAGACGCGGTGGCCGGTGGCCTCCAGCGCCTGCCGCATCGCCAGGATGCCGGGCGCGAAGATGCCGTCGTCGTTGCTGAGAAGGACACGAAGCGGGGAAATTCGGGACATGGGCGTGGCTCCGGCTCAGTATACACCGCCGGAGCCACGCGGGCTATCGCGGGGGGCGCGCCCGGCCCGTGCCCCGGCTCAGAGCTTGTCGTCCGTGGTCATGTACTGCACGGCGGGCGGCGTCTGCTCCCCGATGGTCTCCTCGACCCGGCGGAGCTGCTCCTCCAGGGCCCCGAGGCCCTCGTCGCCCTCGTACATCTCCATGTGCTCCAGGATCTGCCGGCGCACCGCGCGCAAATCCTCGATGTGCCCCAGGGTCAGCGCAGACTGGGCGGCCTGGATGATCGCCTCCCGCTCGTACGTCGTGGTATCGGTCTCCATCTGAATCGTCTCGTCCGTGTGGTTTGTCATCGCTCGTCCACCTCCTGCGGGGTTTATACCCGCGCGGCGCGGACACAATCCGACACAACGTGGACGGCGTACGTCAGATCCTCCTCCGTGGTGCCGCGGCCGAAGGAGAAGCGGACGGCGGCGCGAGCGAGGGGGAGCGGAAGGCCCATCGCGAGCAGGACGTGGGACGGGTCAATAGAGCCGGACGCGCACGCGGACCCGGAGGAGACGGCGACCCCGTGCAGGTCGAGCGACAGCAGCAGCGTCTCTCCGTCTGCCCCGGGGAACGACAGATTGACGTTGTTCGGCAGGCGGCGCGGCCCGGGCTCCGGCCCGTTGAGGCGCGCGTCGGGCAGTTCGCTCCGCACCGCCGCCAGGAAGCCGGCCTGGAGGCCCGCCAGTCGCGCCGCCTCGGCATCGCGCCATGAGGGGAGCCGTTCCACCGCCTTGCCGAAGCCGACGATGGCGGCGGCGTTCTCGGTGCCCGCGCGCTTCTCGCGCTCCTGCATGCCACCGTGCAGCCAGGGCGTGAAGCGGACGCCCTTGCGGACGAAGAGCGCACCCGCGCCCTTCGGGCCGTAGATTTTGTGCGCTGAGAGGGTCATCAGGTCCGCGCCCAGGGCGTCCACGTCGAGGGGCATCTGCCCCAGCGTCTGCACAGCGTCGGTGTGGACCGCGACGCCCTCGTCCCGCGCCTTCACCGCCCGCGCGATCTCCGCAATGGGCTGCACCGTCCCAACCTCGTTGTTGGCGTGCATCACCGAGACCAGCGCCGTGCGCCCCGGGACCACGGCCTCCGCTACCGCCCCGGGCGCCACAGAGCCGTCCGGTTCGACATCGAGGTACGTCACCGAAAAGCCGAGGACGGACTCGGCAAACTGGGCGCAGTCGAGCACCGCGTGGTGCTCGGCGCGGGTGGTTACCAGATGGTCGCGCCCGCTCTGCTGCTCACGGGCTGCGAGCAGTACCCCCAGCAGCGCCGTGTTGTCCGCCTCGGTGCCGCCGGACGTGAAGTAGATTTCGGAGGCGTGGCAGCCGATGATCTCCGCCACAGCGTCCCGCGCCCGGTCAATGGCGCGGCGGACATCCTGCCCGAATCGGTGGACCGACGAGGCGTTCCCGAACAGGTATCCGTCCCCGTCCCCCAGGAACGGCAGCATCGCTGCGCGGACCTCCGGGTCCACGGGCGTCGTTGCGGCGTAATCGAGGTAGATCGTGCGTCGTGCTGCCACGCGCTATTTTATCGCGGAGAGCGGAATAAAAAATGCACGTCCCCTGGACAGGATTCTACCGTTTTATGTTATAGTGCAGTGTACCGACACTCACCCGATACTCTCCCGACCCCAGGGGTTGAAGGCTACGGAATGACGACGACATCACGGAAGACGGTTCCGCCGGAACTGCGCGCTCCCCACCCGCACAAGCGCCGACAGGTCGCGGACGGCTTGCGCGAGATGGTGCTCACCCTCTCGCCGGGCGACCGCCTGCCGTCGATCTCCGACCTGGAGCGCCACTTCCGGGTCGCCAAGTCTACCGTCGAACTCGCCGTCGCCGACCTGTGCGTCGAGGGACTGATCTACCGGCGGCAGGGATCGGGGACCTTTGTCGCGGAGCCCGGGGACGCGGGGACGACGGAGCAGGACGCCGCCGCCCGCCCGCGGGCGGGATTCCTCGCCGTGATGCGGACCCACGGCAGCCGCTCCAGCATCTTTCAGACCATCGTCGAATCTCTCGAAGAGGAGGCACGACGGCAGGGACAATCCCTGGTACTCACCCTGGATCCGGACATGGGGCGGAACCTGGACCGCGCCACCGAACTGTGGCGCGACGGGAAGATCGACGGATTTATCCACGTCGGCTCAACCCAGTGGGAGCAGTTCCCGGAGATGCCGGGCGTTATCATCGGCGAGGTGCCGGAGAGCGCCGGGGTGCACCAGGTCGTCGTCGACAATTTCGGCGCGGGCGTCCGCGCCGCGGAGTACCTGACCTCCCTGGGCCACCGGCGGATGGCCTACCTGACGACCCCGGGGTTCTTCGCCGGAGAGCCGCGCTCCGCAGGGTTCGCGGAAGGCGCGTCCCGCGTGGGTGCGACCGTCACCACGGAGGTCCTGTCGTGGACCGGGACGACGGCGTGGCAGGACCGGGAGCACCTGAAGCAAGCGCTGCGCGGCCTTCTGGAGGGGGATGACCCGCCCACCGCCTTCTTCACCAGCCATGACTTCCTTGCCGTCGCTCTTCTGAACACCTTTTCCGCCATGGGAATCCGGGTCCCCGAAGAGGTGTCAGTCGTCGGCTTTGACGACCTGCCGCTCATCGCCTCCCACCACCACCCGTCGCTGACGACCGTACGGATGCCCTGCCCCGCTCTCGCCGGGCTGGCCGTCCAGACGCTCCAGGAGGCCGTCCAGTTCCCCGCCCTGCCGAAGCGCCGGCTCCGGCTGCCGGGCGAATTCGTCATCCGCGAGTCGACCGGTCCGTGCCCGTCACGACCGGCCTCCGACTGACCTTCGTTACCATCGTCGCCTGTTCCGGGGTACCGTAGCCCCGACCGTCAATGAGGAGAAAGAAATGCACAATGTCTCTGCCGTGCGCCGGGGTTCTCCGCGCGGTGCAAGCTCCGCCTTTACGCTGATAGAGCTTCTTGTCGTTATTGCCATCATCGCCATCCTAGCTGCGATTCTGTTCCCGGTGTTCGCACAGGCTCGAGAGAAGGCGCGCCAGACCGCCTGCCTGTCCAACATGAAGCAGATCGGCATCGGCCTGATGATGTACACCCAGGACTACGACGAGACCCTGCCCGGAAACGACATCAGCGTCGAAGGCATCGGCTTTGACCTGGGCTTCATGCAGCCGAACACTGGCGAAAACTACACCCGGCGCAACTGGGCGCGGGACACGCAGCCGTACATTAAGAACCTGGCCCTGCTGGTCTGCCCGAACGCCCAGCCGCGCTCCCTCGGTGCCAATGGGGCCACGAGCGCCTACCGGGAAACGGACTTTCCGGGCGGCGGCAACGCGAGCTACCTGCTGAACCAGATCGCCTCTACCAAAGCACTGGCGGTGATCCCGGCCCCGGCGAATATCGTATACCTTCAGGAGTACGCCTATATCAGCCGGACTGCCCAGTGCCGCCCGCGCCGCACGGTAGACCCGGTCACCGGCTACACGGAGGACTACACGGGCACCTATGTGGAGTTCAACCACCCGTTCTACAACGCCATGCACAACGGCGGCGGTAACCGCCTGTACTGCGACGGTCACGCGAAGTGGACGAAGCGGACGGGGATGACGTTCGCCGACTACGGGGCCATCGGCAACAGCACCACGGGGGTTCCGGCAACCAACTACTTCCGCGATGACACGGCGGGCGCGAACGCCGACGACGCGCTGCAGTTCAACGCGGCCTTTTAGCGGGAGGGTCAATCTGGGATGGCGCGGCGAGCGGCCGCGCCACCCCAGCAGCTACGATAAAGGGCGCCGTCAGGCGGGGGGCACGACGACCTTCAGTTTGCCGGTCTTCACGTCGTAGATGGCGCCGGAAACGGGGATATCGTTCGGAATCAGCGGCGAGTTACGCACCGCCTCGACGTCGTCGCGGACGCTCTGCTCCAGGTCCGAGAACGGCAGGAAGTCGCGGTCGCCCACGTCCACCCCCAGGTCGGCCTTGATCTTCGCCGCCAGGTCGGCGTTCTGGAACGTCAGCATGCCGCAGTCCGTGTGGTGGATCACCACCACCTCCTGCGTGCCCAGAAGCCTCTGCGAGATCGCCAGCGACCGCAGGGCGTCCTCCGAAACGCGCCCCCCGGCGTTGCGGATCACATGGGCGTCGCCCACGTTCAGCCCCAGGAACTTCTCCGGGTGCAGGCGCGCGTCCATACACGTCACCACCGCCACCTTCCGTGCGGGCGGCATCGCCTTGTCGCCCTGGTCGAACGAACCGGCGTAGGCTTCATTCGCCTGTAGAAACGCATCGAATTCCGGCATCTGGGTATCCTCCGAGAAGAAATACGACTAATCGGATAGATGATACCCTGTTATATACTCTACCATGCCCTGTGGGGACTGCCGGGTACAATCCGGCTATGGGAATCCTCGTGCTGCTCCTGAGCGCGGTGAACGTGGGCGGGCGCAAGGCGCCGTCGGCGGACCTGCGGGCGGTCTGCGCCGGGCTGGGCTGGGAGCGCGCGGAGACGCTGCTGGCGAGCGGCAACGTCATCGCCGACGTGGGCGATCTGGCTCCGGCGGACGCCGCCGCGAAACTGGAAGCGGCGATACGCGACCGGTTCGGCTTCGACAGCGCCGTGATCGCGCGTACCGCCGACGACCTGGACGGCGTGATCGCGCGTCAGCCCTACGCCGAGTTCCAGCCGAACCTCCTGCTTACGCACTTCCTCCCGCGGGCGCCGACGCCGGACGCGGCGGCAGCGCTGGAGGCGTTTAACCGGGAACGGGAAGACTACGTCCTGGACGGCCGAGAAGTGTTCCTCCGGTACGAGAGTGGTATGGCGAACGCGAAGCTGACAGCCGCGGTGCTGAAGCGTACGCTGGGCGTGCCGGGCACGGCGCGCAACTGGAACACGGTCCTGAAGCTGCGCGACCGCGCCCGCGCTCTGGAAGGGTTTGAGGCAAACTAAGCCGCCGCAGCGGCAGCCTTTACGCCCGGCCGGACGATGCGCGGCAGGTGGTCCTCAATCACACGGCGCTGCGGTTCCAGCCACTCGGGCAGGCACAGCCGCTGGCCCAGTTCCTCCTCCGGCTCGTCCACGGTGAACCCCGGGCCGTCGGTGGCGATCTCGTAGAGGACGCCACCCGGCTCCCGGAAGTAGATGCTCTGGAAGTACTGCCGGTCCATCTGCGGCGACACGTTATAGCCCGCCTCCACCAGTTTGTCGCGCCAGGCCAGCTCCGCCGCATTGTCCGCGACCCGGAACGCCACGTGGTGCACCGCGCCCGCGCCCATGAGGCCGCGCCGCGCGCCCGCGCCTGCCTCGCGGACCCGCACCGCCGCGCCGGGTATGTGCTCCTCACCCGCAGTCAGTCGTCCGTCCGCGACCGCGCGGAAGCCCAGCGTCTCTGTGAGCATGCCGCGGCTGCGCGCGGGGTCCGCCACCTCCAGCGACACGCTCTCCACCCCGCGCACCGTGTAGTCGGCCGGGATGCCCGCGCCGTCCCAGCCGGAGCGCGCGTCCCCGGGCTGCTCCGTCAGGACCAGTGCCATGCCGTCCGGGTCCGCGAAGCGCAGCGCCGCCGCATCCCCCTCGACCGTCACGCCCGCCTTTTCCAAACGCTCACGCCACCACCCTACGGCCCCCTCGGGAACGGAGAGGTTCGTGCTCACCACCTGCCCGGTCCCGATGCGCGCCGGAGACGCCCCGGGCCAGGGAAAGAAGGTTAGAATCGTTCCGGGCCGCCCGAGGCCGTCACCATAATAGAAGTGGTAGGTCCCCGGGTCGTCGTAGTTGATGGTCACCTTCACCAGGCGCAGGCCCAGCAGGCCGGCGTAGAAGTCCAGGTTCCGCTGGGGGTCGCTCGCAATGGCCGTAACGTGGTGGATGCCGCGGATCATGGCGCTGCTCTCGCTTTCAAAATCCCATCGATCAGTCCGTCGATGGTGTGGTCGGCAGCAATACACCCCGGCGCGCGAATCAGTTCCTCGCATGTCTGCGCGGTAACCGGCCCGATGGCCGCCAGCAGGACGTTCTCCGGCACCACGCCCGCCCCGACCGCCTGCACGAAGTTCTTCACTGTGGACGCCGAGGTGAAGGTGATGACGTCCACCTCGCCTGCCTGGAGCATCCGGCGCATCTCCTCCGCGCCCTCCGTCTCCAGCACCGTCTCGTAGGCGGTGACCACGTCGACGTGCGCGCCCATCTCCCGCCACGTTTCGGGCAGCACCTCGCGCGCCTCCGCTGCCCGGAGGATCAGGATGTCAAGGCCGTTCACCGACTCCGGGAACTGCGCAATGACCGCCTCGGTCACGAACTCCGTCGGCGCGAAGTCCGCCCGGATGCCCCGCTCGGCGAGCGCCTGGGCTGTGGCCGGGCCGATCGCCGCCACCTTCGCCCCGCCGAACGCCCGCGCGTCCTTCCCCCGTGCCGCCAGCCGCTCGAACGTATGCCGCACCCCGTTCGCACTGGTGAACACGACCCAGTGGTAAGGGCGGCGGTTCCCTGCGGGGGATGGCCCTCCTCCCGTGGTGGAAGGCCCCCCTCCCCGGTCCTCGTTCCTCGGACCACCCCTCCCCCCATTAATGGGGGGA
>Ga0065721_10006278_pt1 | contig 12385 bp, 6 predicted proteins | sample Mesricmetagenome_FD_59108 | JGI IMG/M metagenome (GOLD analysis project Ga0065721, IMG submission 59108) | Mesophilic microbial community from rice straw/compost enrichment Sample: eDNA_1 v2 (version 2) | ecosystem: Engineered > Solid waste > Grass > Composting > Bioreactor | place: USA: Davis... | reverse complement strand
GGCGTCATTTTTTACCTGCGTGAAAAACACATTTACAGTCATGCAGTGTGGCATTCCTTTGTACTGGCGGCTGCAATCTGTCACTATGTGGCGATCCTACTGGCTGTTTAGGATTTTCCCTGCGCTGAAATAGCAACACTCGCAATTACCAAACTCCTTTTCACAGGTTGAACATTTGTTCGTAAATTAGGTTACCAAAAAACAACCGCTTTTTTTTACGAGCTATTGTAGATGTTGTAAAAATCCACCCGGGTGTTTTTGGCTATAAATACGCCAAAAAACTACAACATATGTATACGCTCATCCTCCGCTGTGCGAGGATCCTTGCAACAGGGATCCTGGTATTATTTTGTTTCAACCAAATTACAGCCCAGGTGACGACAGCCACGTTGAGTGGAGTTGTCAAAGATGCTAAAGGCGCAGGACTTGCCTCTGCCACAATCACTGTTGAATTTCCCGATGCCGGCATCAGGCAAGCCCTGGTCAGCAATAGCGAAGGTAGGTTCACAGTACCTAATCTGCGGGTTGGTGGCCCCTATCGCGTAACAGTCGACCATGTCAGTCACGCACAATCAGTATCGGAAAATATTTTTCTTGAACTTGGTTTGAACAATACCATCGAGATTACTTTACAGGAAAAGACCACCGAGTTGAGTGGCATTACGGTAACTTCAACCGGGACAAAAATTTTTGACAATAAAAGAACCGGTGCATCCACCAATATCAGCAATCGCTTATTGAGGGAATTACCAACCATCAGCCGGTCCGCAGATGACTACCTGAGGCTGGCACCTTCCGCCTCGGCAACATACAACGGTATGTCCTTCGCCGGGAGGAACGGGCAATACAATAATTTTTCACTCGACGGAGCTGTGTTTAACAATCCTTTCGGCCTGGATGCGCCGACACCGGGCGGACAAACCAATGCACAACCCATCTCTCTTGATGCCATTGAGCAAATACAAATCAACCTGGCACCTTATGATGTAACACAGGCTGGTTTCACCGGTGCGGGTGTGAACACAGTTACAAAATCAGGAAGCAATCGTTTCACCGGGACTGCTTATGTATTTTACCGGAATGAATCACTGACCGGGGAAAAAGTGAACGGCAACAAACTGGTCGTACCTGATCTAAGCCAGCTGCAAACAGGTTTTACATTGGGAGGTGCTATTACCAGGAACAAGCTGTTTTACTTTCTGAGTTTCGAAACAGAACAGAGAAAGGATGAAGCCACGAGTTATGTTGCCCAAAACAGTGGCAACATTGACAACGCAAATACTTCGCGTGTGCTTGAATCAGACCTGCAGGCAGTGAGCAATATTCTAAGAACGCGTTTTAATTATGAAACCGGTCCCTACCAGGGATTCACACATGATCAGACTAACTATAAATGGCTTGGCAAGCTTGACTGGAACATCAATACCGTTCACAAACTTTCGTTTACCTACAACGGGCTTGATGCAAAAAAAGACAAACCGGCTCACCCCAGTGCCATCCGCCGGCGCGGCCCGGATTATGTAACACTACAGTTCCGCAATTCGGGATACGAGATAGTCAACAAACTGCATTCATTTGGCACGGAGTTAAAGTCCAATTTTAATGCACGTATGGCGAATAAACTGCGTATTGTGTATACAACATTCCGTGATAAGCGCAATCCCTTCTCCGCTCCTTTTCCGGTGCTGAATATTACCAAGGACAACACCATGTATATTGTTGCCGGACATGAGCCTTTTTCAATCAATAATCGTCTCAACCAGGACGCGTTCCAGGTTACCAATGATTTTAATCTTTATCGTCAAAATCACAGTTTCACGTTCGGTGCTTCTTTTGAATCATTCAAATTCGGAAACTCTTTCAATTTGACAGGCTATGGTTCCACATTGTTTTCAGATGCGGATATACAGGTATTCAAGGACAGTGTACCGGTTGGTGGCAGCTATGTATTCGGTGCCTATCCCCTGGATGTGGATGTATCTGCTGCGCAAGCTGCCGCAGCGGCCAATCAGTGGACCTGGTATTATTTAACAGTCGGACAATTCTCAGCTTACGCACAGGACGAATGGCAAATCAATGATAATTTCCGGTTGACACTTGGATTGAGGATGGATATGCCGGTTTATTTTAAAAAACAATTTGAATTCGTNCCACCGGGAGGCACACCAAGTTCACCNACCCTGCCGAATAATGACCCGCTGGTACTNTTTGATGAGAATGGACGGCCAATTGAAAATGGCGTGGGTAAAGCTCTCGATAATACCAGGCTGCCNACACGTAAGCCGTTATTCTCACCCAGACTTGGTTTTAACTGGGATGTAAGAGGCGATCGAACCATCCAGGTGCGCGGAGGCTCAGGTTTATTCACCGGTCGTTTCCCCTTTGTATGGCTGGGCAATCATATTGGCAATCCATACAGCTTCTTTTACAATGTAACCCATCCGGATTTTCAATGGCCGCAGATCTGGAGATCGAATGTGGGAACTGACATAAAAATTCCATTTGGAACCATCTTCTCTTTGGATGTCGCCTACACAAAAGATATCAATGCGATGATGGTTCGAAACTATAAACTGGGTACCCCCAGTGGCACTCTAAATTCCGGAACGGGAGACCGACGCAGTATCTATCTCCCTTCTGACCAGGGAGCAAATAATACCTATGTATTTACTAATACTGATAAAGGTTACCAGTTTAATATTTCATTCCAGGCACAACAGAATTTTCCGCAGGGTTATTTCCTGATGGCCGCTTATAATTTCAATGTCGCGAAAGATGCCAGTTCCATTTCTGCTGAAATATCCAGTGATGCATTTGACCGGAATCCCATTCTTCACAATGCCAACGCTGCGGTAGAATCTCCTTCATTGTATGGCAATAAACATCGTTTCCTGTTGGCCGGGTCGAAGAAGTGGGTTTATGGCAATAATCAATGGGGTACGACTGTATCGCTGTTTAGTTCATGGACTTCGGGAAATCGTTTTGCTTATGTATATGGCGGTGACCTGAATGGTGATGGTACTGCTTCCAATGATTTGTTGTACGTGCCGACTGATGCAGAAATTGATGCCATGAGTTTTGATTCCTTCCTCGATGTGAATGGAAATGTGCTCAGCCCGGATATTCAACGAAACGCATTCAAAAATTTTATTGCCCAGGATAAATATCTCCGCAAGAGACGCGGCCAGTACACAGAAAAATATGGTGCCGAACAACCCTGGTACAGCCAGCTGGACCTGCGCATTCTGCAGGATTTTTATATCAATCCGAAAAACCGGCAAACGCTTCAGTTCAGCATCGACATCATTAACCTCGGCAACCTGATCAACAGTGAATGGGGCGTGCGGGAATATGCCACCACTTCGGGTTACTATCAACCAATCTCAATCCCGCGTTTTAATGGCACTACACCGGTATTCCTGTTTGACCCCTTCCAGGAATCCACTTTTATAGCCAGCCCGGACCTTTTATCCAGGTGGCAGATACAACTGGGATTGCGATATATATTTTAATAGAATTACGACCTCAGCGCAAGCGGACCGGCTGACCCGTCTTACAGGAATACTGTAAACGATTTAAGCCGGTTCGCTATTTTATGGTCCGGAATCAGGTCCGGAATCTTCCTTTTGCAATCCGGGATCCCAAAAAACACCTTCCATTCACCGACAACAGTCCGCATTTTACCGAGAATCAGCTCCAATTTGTCTGTATGCTGTTGACCTGTAAGCCTGTAACCTCTAGTTTTACTTAAAATTTTAAACTAAATGAATGAAATAAAAAACTATAACCGTGGAGAAGGGAACAGATGGGACAGCGGACTGGAACAACAGGAAAGGACGGGCCATGTATGGACCGGGATATTCCTGTTGGTCATCGGCGGAATCGCTCTTGCGAGAAGCATGGGAGCTCCCATTCCGAACTGGCTGTTTAGCTGGCAAATGCTGGTCATCGCAATTGGATTTTTGATTGGTTTCAAAAAGGGCTTCCGTGAATTTGGCTGGATCATTCCCGTGATCATTGGCGGTTTCTTCCTGGTAAATGAATTTGTGCTTGAAGGAGAAATGCGTCGCCATATCTGGCCTTTGATCCTGATCGTTATCGGCGTACTCTTTATTTTCAGGCCTGGAAGATCCTGCACAAGACATCGCAAAAAACTGGAGAAACAGGGGATGAATATAAATCCTGCAGGTAATCCGGCAGATCCAACAACAGCGCCTGTTTCAAACCTGCATTATTCCCAGGATGATTTTATTGACAATGTAAATATTTTCAGCGGCTCTAAAAAAGTGATCCTGTCGAAAGACTTTAAAGGAGGTGATGTGGTGAGCATATTTGGCGGTACTGAAATTGATTTCACCCAGGCTGATATGACAATACCCGCGGAACTTGAGGTCACGGCGATTTTTGGGGGAGCCACCCTGATTATTCCTTCACATTGGGCGATCAGGTCAGAAGCTGTAACCATATTTGGCGGGATTGGCGACAAGAGAAAATTTAAAACTTTGAATGAAGCACCCACCAAGACCCTGGTGTTGAAGGGTACAATGATATTCGGAGGGATAGAAATCAAAAGCTATTAACGTTGCCTGCCACCCGGCAATTATTAACCAAAAACCTTGAGTCATGAACTGGTATCTGGCAAAAATGGTATTTCGCATTATCTGTGGCGAAGGCGATCACACCCCGCAATTCGATGAGCAATTAAGACTTGTTGCGGCTGTCAGTAAAGAAGAAGCTTTCCGTAAAGCCCGTGAAATGGGTCAGCAGGAAGAAGATACTTTCTACAACCGTAAACAGCAACTGGTACAATGGCAGTTTATAAATGTCAGTGAACTTTACCGGCTGAGTGAGCTGATTGACGGAGCGGAATTGTATTCACGTATTGAAGAGAGAGACAACGCGGAAGCATATATCTATACGGTCAATCAGAAGGCGGAAAACATTGTGAACAGCGAAGCCAGTCAATTGTTACAACTTACCTGATCATACAATGCCGGCATCGCCATTTTCAACACGACGGTTTCTTATCACCTTTATCATAGCATGGGTAGTACTCATGGCAGATCAGGCCATCCTGCTATACTGGTTTGAGTTTTCACCCGGTGTGGCCATAACCGACAGCCTGATCAGCAATCTGCCCCTGCTCGGCGTATGCCTGCTGGTGATGAATACAATCCGCTACTATTTACCAGGCCGTGAACAATACATGAACATCCTTTTGGCCTGTATTGTTCTCACGATACTCTGGCTGGTGCTGACGAAGTGGTTGCTGTCGCTTACACTGGAACATACGCCTGGCTACCGCGAATTCCTTATCCAGTCTGTGATCATCCGTTTCAGTGTTGGATTTCTCGTGCTGGGGATTGTGACCATGATGGCGATCAACTGGTATACCTGGCAGGAGCAACAGAAATCGGAAGAAAGAAAGGCCGATGCGGAGAAACTGGCAAAGGAAGCGGAACTATATAAACTTCGTCAACAACTGCAACCGCATTTCCTGTTCAACAGTCTCAACTCGATCAATGCGCTGATCGGAAGCAGGCCGCAGGAAGCCAGGAAAATGGTGCAGCAGCTGTCGGATTTTTTAAGAGGAACAATTAAGAAAGAAGAAACCCAATGGGTAAACCTGGGAGAAGAGATACAATATCTCCAGCTTTACCTCGACATAGAAAAGGTACGTTTTGGAAACAGGCTTGCAACAGTCATTGAGATAGATGAAGAAACACGTGCGATGAAACTACCGGCGCTCCTGTTGCAACCCATCGTGGAGAATGCAATTAAATTTGGCCTGTATGATACCACCGGCGAGACGATCATCCGGCTCGAGACAAAGAAGGAAAACAACGAACTGATTTTATGTGTCAGCAATCCATTCGATCCCGAGACATCTTCACCAAGAAAAGGGACGGGTTTCGGATTGCAATCGGTTCAACGGCGTCTTTACCTGCTGTTTGCCAGGAGCGACCTGTTGAATACCCGTGTAGAAGGAAACATTTTTATCACAACAGTAAAAGTGCCCCAGGTCAGTTAAACCGGGAATAACAAAATGAGTAAAGTTATCATCATAGACGACGAGTCACTTGCAAGAAGTATTGTGAAGGAATACCTGGAAAAACACCCGCAACTGGAACTGGTTGCTGAATGCGGCGACGGGTTTGAAGGTCTCAAAGCCATTCAGCAACATCAACCCGACCTGGTATTCCTCGACATTCAAATGCCAAAGATCAATGGCTTTGAAATGCTGGAGCTGATTGAACAACCCCCGGCAATCATCTTTACAACCGCTTTTGATGAATATGCGATCAAGGCTTTTGAAGCCCACGCGATTGACTATTTATTAAAACCCTTTAACCAGGAACGCTTCGACCGCGCCGTTGCCAAATGGCAGGACCAACAGTCGGCACCAACAGAAAACAAAACCGCGGAACTGTTGGAAACTGCAGCACAATCGCCTTCCCAAAACAACCGTATCGTGGTGAAGAATGGCAGTAAGATCAAGATCATTCCAACACACGACATTTATTATCTCGAAGCGGCGGATGACTATGTGAAAATTCACACACAGGAGGGGTATTTTCTGAAAAATAAAACCATGAATTATTTTGAGCAGGTACTCGACGGACATCAGTTTGTCCGTTCACACCGCTCATATATCGTGAACGTGCAGCAGATCACCCGGATTGATCCATACGAAAAAGATAATCACGTTGCCATCTTACGCACAGGTATAAAAGTACCGGTCAGCCGCGGTGGCTATGGTAAACTCAAGACTGTGCTTGGGTTATAGAGAAATTGTATTACCTGATTACAGTTACAGTTCCTTTTCTGAGGAATACTTCACCGGCATTACATTCCAGTTCGGCGATATAAACATAGGTATCCGACGGAACGCTCATTTGCCGGTATGTGCCATCCCAGGCCGAGTGCTGATCGTTGGGATAGAAATTCTTTCTTTCAAAAATCAATTCACCCCAGCGATTGAAGATCCGCAATGACCTCACATTGCTGATGCCCGTGCCATGAATGGTAAACCGGTCGTTTAAACCATCAGCATTCGGTGTAAATGCTGTAGGAATGTAAATGCTTTTTTCGGCACAACCGGTTTTTATAATGATACTGTCCTTTGCAGAACAATTGTAGCCGTTAAATACTTCCACCACATATTCCATGGGCTTATAAGGTGTAGTTATTGGTGACGGGCAATTTGTACAACTTAAAAATTCAGCGGGTGACCAATTCCATGTTACAACATCATTGCTTGTTGAAATATTCAATACATGTGAGGTTCCAAAGATCACCTCCTTATCAGGTCCTGCATTGACAGTTGGAGCAGGTCTCACGATGACTTCCACCTGCGTGGTATCACTGTAGCATTTGTATTGATCAAAACCTACAACAGTATACATGGTAGTCTGAAGGGGCGAGGCAACCGGATTGGCGATCCCTGAATTGTTTAATCCATCCGTTACGTCAATCCATTGATAAGAATCAGCACCATTCACTTCAAGGTTTGCGCTGTTGCCTATGCAGATATCTTCCACCTGTTTGGCATCAATTTCAACAGGACCCGGAACGATTACCGTTGTGGTGATTGAATTACTGCATCCGTGTTCATCCGTACCATTTAAAGTATAGGTAGTCGTTTTAGCCGGATATGCATAAGTCGACTCCGTATTAGTCACACTCAGGCCTTCGGCAGGTGTCCACTCATATTGCACGGCACCGCTGGCAGTCAATTGAACGCCAGTGGTCTTACATACAACCGGTGTTGCAGGCAAAATCACCAGGTCAGGATCGGGATGTATGGTAACCTTATCGGGCAGACTGATAACCGAAGAGCAACCCTTCGAATCTTCCAGGATCAGGGAAGGCGTGTACAAGCCCGGAGTAATATAGGTATGGGTGGCCAAACTATCCACGCTGGTATGTATGAACCCATCTCCAAAGTCCCAGACATATGACTCGGTATCGGTATGGGTTGGTGCATGCAGTTTTACCTCGGTTCCTTTACAACCTTCCAATTTATCTGCTTCAATAGTAGCCGTCGGACCTTCAATAAACACGGAATCTTCATACACACCCACGAGGCCATTATAGCCATGTACAGTAAGGGTTACGATATATTTTCCGGCCTTTTCATAAACGTGACTGGGTGAATGCTGGTTCTCCAAAGTAAACCCGTCTCCAAAATCCCACAGCAAGCCAATATAATTAGTTGATGTATTAGTGAAATTCGCACGCACCGGTGGGCATGTGCCATAATTACCGATAAAGGCAGTTGTGAATGTAAATGCGGTATTGAATACTTTCACCGTAATGGTTTGTTTGGCTGTGTCGGTACATCCTGTTTGCTGATCCCGTGCTATCAACATCACTTCATATTGCCCGGCCTCGGTGTAAGTATAGGAGGGTGAATATTGGCTTGATGTAACACCGTTTCCTAAATCCCATTGATAGCTCACATTATAAGCATTGTAGGTATTGGTATTGTTGTAAAAAGTAACAGGCGTGTTCAGCTGAATGGAGTTTCCTGATGAAGTGGTAAATGCAGCTTTTGGACCGGCGGTTCTTACATAACCATAGTAATAAGGTGTGGTGGAACTGCATCCGTTCTTATCGGTTACTTTCAAACTGGCGTAATAATAACCCGGGTCATTATACTTGTGTGATACCTGCCCACCCTGTGTATATTTTTCTGTAGTACCGTCACCGAAATTCCATTCCCAGCTTGCAATGGAATTGTCACTCGTGGTAGTGGATTTATCCCGGAATGCCACGGGCTGTTTGAAGCAGGCATTATCAGTCAATACATCAAATGCGGGTATCACCCCGTTTATTTTTAATGGCACATAGTTGGAAGTATCCTGGCAATAAAATCCGGGCGACTGGATGATCACCCTCAAATTATCATCCTTGATGGCATTTGAATACGCTTCACCCGATGTATTGGGATTCCAGCTCCCATATCCATTATAAACAGATCCGGTAAATGCTGTCCTGTCACTGTATTCCCATTTTACAAATTCATAATCGTTGTTGTAAATGCTGATGGGATGAGGATTCCCTTCCAAACCCTTTACCTGGTAAGTGAATGATTGATCCAGGCAAACTTCTTTGGTACCAATGGAAAATACAGGGTTCTGCTTCAGCAACACATGGACGGTTGTTGAATCACTTACGGTACAGCCGGCATTGGTTGTGGTTAATACAACCTTGTAACTGCCCGTTTTTGTATAAGTATGTCCAACGACCGATTGTGCTGTGCTATAATCCGAAGTTGTACCGTCGCCAAAATCCCAGCGCCAGGTATTCGCCTGCTTTGTACCATCTGTGAAATTGACCAGGCCACGCGTTCCATCACAGGTGTTAACCGCTTTTACAATCTTCGGGAAAGGCGGCTTCACTTTGATAACGTTTTGCTTAACGATGGTATCATTACAAATCCAGTTAATGGCAATCAGCTTGACGGTATACTCTCCTTCCTGCTGGTATTGATGTTTCGGATGAATTTCCCAATAATTGGTACCATTATTATCACCAAAATCCCACAGGTAATTCGTTACATAACCTGTCGTGGTATTTGTAAACTGCACGGGTGTATTCCCACATACCTCGGATTGCACGCTGAAATTAGCTTTCGGCTTTTCACGTACATGTACATAACTATGATATTGCACGGTACCCGTACAACCATTTTCGGTTTTGTAAGTTAGTTTAATGANGTAGCTGCCGGCCTTTGTATAAGTATGAGTGGGATTGGCATCCGTGGACCTGGCACCATCGCCAAAATCCCAGGAATAAGTTTGTATTTCTTCGGTAGAGCGGGCTGAGACCTTTACTTTCAACTGCCCGCAGTCTTCATGACGACTATTATCATCCAGGTAAATGCCCACCTGTGGTTTGCTTATGGACACTGACTGCATGGCTGTGCCCGAACATCCTTCAGCATTTTTAGCCGTCAGGGTGATATAATATAAATTGTCTGCCTGGTATGTATAGCTGGCATTTTTTGTTGTGGCATGAATCGATGAATTGTTGTAGTAATAGTTGAAATTCCATTGCCAGGATGTGGTACCTGTTATGGTGTCTTTAAATTCAACCTTAGCAGGAGCACCGCAGGGATCTTTCACCTCTGCAATAAATCCATTAACCTTCGGTGAGGGTTTTACTTCGATTTCCCTGCTGACTTTCTTTTCACAACCATTAAAAGTATTGATCACTTCCAGCTTGTGCTGACCTGCTTTTGTAAATGTGTGACTGAGTGTATTGTACCAGTAATATGTTTCCACCCCGTCAACAATCCACCTGGTCTGGCTGGCAGGTACAGAAGTGTTATTGGTAAATACCGCATTGGCATTTTCACAAATCAAAGCAGGTACCTGAATATCGCTGTCAAAATTGGCAGCGTTGATGTATTGTGATTTTACTTCCTGGCTTGTACAAACTTCACTGCTTTTAACAATGAGCGTTACTGTGTAAACTCCCTTCTTTGTATATGAGTGCGTGGGATTCTTATCCGTGGATTTAGAACCATCTCCAAAATCCCATTCATAGCTCAGGGTTCCATTACCTGAAGATGTATTTGTAAATGCTACGTTTCCCGGCAAATCACATAAGGTTGTTTTATCAGCGCTGAATGATGCCTGCAGTGCCGGATGAATTGTTATCGCATCATTCTTTGTAAGCGTATTGCTACACCCATAACTATTAACTGCAGTCAGGGTCACACTGGCCTTTTGAGAGAAATTATAGACGTGAGAAATTGCCGGCCCGGTTGATTGCTGCGTACTTCCATCTCCAAAATCCCAATGATAGGTTGTGATATTACCATCACCTGCCTGTGATGAACTGGTGAAATTAGCACTCAATGGAAGACATCCGCTGTTGGGTGTAAATGAAAATGCAACGACGGGCTTTTTATAAACCGTTATAGTTTTTGTCTGTGTGGAAGATTGCGCGCCATCCTTCACGGTCAGTGTAACTGTATATGTTTTCTCTTCGTGGTAAACGGCCCCGGCATTTTTAAAAACGGAAGTATTCCCATTTCCAAGGTTCCACTCATAAGTGGCAGATGCAGATGCGCCGGTAGTGGTGTTAGTAAAGGAAACGGAAAATGGAGAACAACCACCGGCCTTATCGGGCGTGAAATCCGCTTTCAATTGCGCCTCAAGTGATGAAATAGACAAAAGGAGGTACAGCAGAAGAAAAATCTTTCTCATCAGTCAGGTGGTAGCTTGGTGACGTACTGGAAAGTGTCCAATACCGGCGAAAGATAATAGTTAATGCCTGACTATGCAATATACCCGCTGTCCTTGGCTGATTCTCAAGGTTTTCATTCTGTTTGGCCCATCCACATGGCACCTCCCACACTGTTTCGTTCTGCACCGGTGACCGATGCAAGTACATTGATTTCCTCGCGCCAGCGCAATACTCCAATCAATGCCATGATCAATGCTTCCTTGTATTTTACAAGGTTTTCATCCGGTATAACCACTTCAATATTCCATTCACGCAAGTGTTCCTGTAGTCTCTCCACAAGGTATGTGTTGAATGCACCGCCACCTGTTACCAACAGGCGTTGCTGCTGAGCATTTACAGGTTTCGCATCCCGTAAAGCACCGATCGAGTTGCGAATTTGAATGGCAACATGTTCCGTGTAAGTATTTAATGCATCAGGAATGGACAGACCGGCTTTTTCTACAATAGGATATACGGTTTCCGTACCAAACTCATTGGCCAGTGACTTTGGCCAGGGCTGGCTATAATAGGTTAATTTATTTAGCTGGTCCAGTAAAGCTTGGTTTATGGAACCCGATGCCGCCATCCTTCCGCCTTCATCATATTCCTTTCCTGCTTTTGCGGCCAGCATATTCAAAACGCGATTTGCCGCGCACACATCAAACGCGATATATGAACCAGGCCCTGCATTGTAAGATATATTGGCAATGCCTCCGATATTCAGGAAGTAATCAAAATCGCCAAGCAACAAACTCTCGCCTATCGGTACGATCGGGGCACCCTGTCCTCCCAGCGCCAGGTCCATGGCACGCAGATCCGTCACAACCGGCAATTTTGTTTCAGCGGCAATGGCAGCCCCGTCTCCCAGTTGAGCAGTCATTTTCTTTTCGGGCACATGAAAAGTGGTGTGCCCATGCGAACCAACCAGTGCAACTTTGTATTGTAATCCTTTTGCTTCGATAAAACGATTCACCTGCCGGCCCAGGTAATGACCATACTCTGTATGCAGGAGTTGGTAATCCAGCGCGGAGAGGGATGTTGCATTCTTCAGTTTTTCAACCCAGTTTTTTTCATATGGATAACAATCTGCATGTATGATCTCATAACGCCACTTGCCTCCGTTTTCTTCTATTTCCGCGAAAACGAT
>Ga0065721_10007235_pt1 | contig 12388 bp, 14 predicted proteins | sample Mesricmetagenome_FD_59108 | JGI IMG/M metagenome (GOLD analysis project Ga0065721, IMG submission 59108) | Mesophilic microbial community from rice straw/compost enrichment Sample: eDNA_1 v2 (version 2) | ecosystem: Engineered > Solid waste > Grass > Composting > Bioreactor | place: USA: Davis... | reverse complement strand
CATCAATACCTGGTGAAACCTGATGATTATATGCTGGACTTCCAGGTACAGTTGAACGGTGCAAACCAATTGCTGAGCGGAGGAGTGCTGAATCTCAACTGGCAGTATACGGCTGCACAACAGGAATCGGATATTGATTTTGAAAAACAAAATACACAGGTCGGATACGTTGAAGACGGTGAATTCGATTATCACACAATCGGAAGACGCAGCAATGTTAACTTTTCTTCACCGGTGAAATGGATTGGTGTAAGACAACGCTTTTTCAATGCAATACTTGTCTCCAAAGATCCATTCACCTCAGGCAAAATGAATTGGGAAATTCCTGCCAACAGCCAGAAAGTGGTTAGCAGGACTGTTTCCGACTTTAAACTCGAGTTGCCCCAGGCATCTGAAGTTAAGGCCGATTTCAGTTTGTATTATGGTCCCGCAGACTATCACCTGTTGCAGAAATATGACCTGCAAATGGGCAAGCTGATAAATTTGGGACAGGGCGTGTACTCTTTTGTTCGTCCTCTAAACAAATACCTGGTTTTACCGGTATGGGATCTGCTCAAGGGATTTGTATCCAACTTTGGATGGGTAATTGCCTTCCTGACACTGGTGATTCGTTTGATCATTTCACCACTTTCATATAAGAGCTATCTCAGCAGTGCAAAGATGAAAGCGCTTCGTCCTGAGATTGCTACCTTAAGAGAGAAGTTTGGCAACGACCAGCAGGCGATGAGTATGGAACAAATGAAATTGTTCCGCGAAGCAGGTGTGAATCCATTAGGCGGGTGTGTGCCGGCACTATTACAAATTCCGATTTTCTTCGCCCTTTATAGTTTCTTTAGCTCGAGTGTAGATCTTCGGGGTGCTGAATTTTTATGGGCAAAGGACTTGTCAGCATTTGACAATGTTATCAACTTCGGTGTACATATTCCATTATTGGGAAGTCACCTCAGCCTCTTCACGATCACCGCGGTATTGACCAGCTTGCTCATCTCTATTTACAGCATGAGCATGACACCTGATCAAAGCAATCCGGTTTTGAAATACATGCCGTACATTTTCCCGATATTCCTGCTGTTTATCTTTAACCGCCTGCCTTCGGCACTTACCTGGTATTATACGGTTTCAAATATCATTACTCTGATACTTCAATTCGTGATACAGACCTATATCATTGATCACGATAAGATCGTCGCCCAAATTGCAGAGAATCGCAAAAAGCCAAAAACAAAATCAAAATGGCAGGAGCGGATGGAACAAATGCAGGAGCAGCAAAAACGAATGAAGGAAATGCAACAAAAATCAAAGAAATAGTTTCCGTTAAATAACTCTTAAGAAAAGCCGGTTTTATGCCGGTTTTTTTTGTTAAGCAACTTATTATAAATTGTTGCGTCTTTATATCGTAAAACATATCCGGAATGAAAAAATTATCATGCATATTGGCGATAGTTGTCCTGTTTTCGCTTTCGGCCACGGCGCAGAAAAAACTGACAGAAGCAACTATCTCTTACGATATAGTCATTAATACGGACAACACCACACCCCAGGCGGCAGACCTGCTTGATGGTGCTATCAGCGTGATTTATCTGAAAGGAAATTCCAGCCGTTCCGAGATGATCAGTTCACTGGGTACTCAATCTACTATCATAGATGGAAAAACAGGGAATGTAACCGTATTGAAAGATTATGGTGAACAGAAATACATGATCAGCATGACTGCCGAACAATGGAAGGCTTCCAATAAGAAATATGAAGGCAGCACCTTTACTTACGAGGATGAATACAAAACCATAGCAGGGTATAATTGTCAGAAAGCCGTAGGTAAACTGGCGGACGGCAGCACCTTTACAGTTTATTTCACGCGTGACCTCGTACCGGTAAATAAGGATTTTCAATACCTCAATAAGAATTTACCGGGACTTGCCATGCAGTATGAAGCGGTAATGGGAAAGCAGAAAGTCACTTATACCGTTTCAAACATCAGCTTTAACCTGGTACCTGCGGCAAAATTCGANCTGCCCAAGTCTGGTTACNGGGTAATGACCTTCGAAGAAACAAAAGGAGGAAATTNATTAGCGGGTCGCTGAATTGGGATTAAATGTAACGCGACCATTCAATACTACTTTCTTTTTCATGGGCATGGTATAAGTGGTATGTCCCATTTGATAGCTGACAGTAGTATTTACATTCAGGTATTTGCTTTCATCCATATTGATCACGCGGCTGCCACGGAACTGATAGCCGGAATTCAGCGAAAATTGCCCGCTATTCACGTTCGTTTTACGGGTAAGCAGCGAAGTAGTATTGGCAGATTTTTTTCCACGGCCCGGAGTGCCCAGCATCGCAAAGGTGGCGATTGTGGATGTGGCCAGTAAAACCAGGATTGCCAATTTTCTCACTGAAAGGTTCAATATGGTAAAGTTAGTTTTCAATTCAAGAGCAAATTTAACACATTATACTGCATTCTCACATACCGCTCGTCAAGAATTTTAGTACTTATTTAACGCCAGACGAGGCAAATTGTTACAGTTTCGGCGAAAAATTTCACGGAATTTCTGCACATATGGGGAAACAATTTGAGGCCGGATATCGTTTTAATAACATAACTTGTTGATAGTAATAGATTTTTTAATGGAATCAGCGAGCTAAAACCCTAAGATCCAATGAAAGAAAACCCATACCAGGAAGACCGGGAGGAGATGAGGGAACTGATCCGTCAGTATGAAAACCTGAAATCCGGGTTAAGTCACTCGTTTATTGATGAAGAGGCATTTGAGAAGATCATTGGCTTTTACGAAGAAAAGGAAGAGCTCACCAAAGCGCTTGAAGCCGCCGAAACTGCCATAGAACAATACCCTTATTCATCCTCGCTTTTGATCCGCAAGGCTGACCTGCTTTTGGATCTCCGTCGTTACCGCGCCGCGCTCGATATTCTGGACCGGGCTTCCCTGTTTGGCGACAATGATATTAATCTCTACATTCTCAAGACTGATGCCTACCTCGCGCTTGACGAGCAGGAAAATGCTGTGGGAATCCTGGAAGAAGCGCTGGATAAATTTGAAGGAGAAGAACGTATCGACCTGCTTTTCGAACTGGCCGATGTGTATGATGACTATGAAGAGTTTGAAAAAGTGTTTGATTGCCTGCGCATGGTCCTGGAGCAGGATCCAAACAACGAGGAGGCTTTATATAAAATCTGTTTTTGGACCGACTTTACCGGTCGTAATGAAGAAAGCATCCGTCTTCACCAGCAGATCATTGATGATTTCCCATACAATGAACTGGCCTGGTTTAACCTCGCCGCCGCCTACCAGGGTTTGAAGCTGTATGAAAAAGCAATTGATGCTTACAAGTACGCGATTGCTATCGAAGAGAAATTCGATTATGCTTACCGGAATATGGGAGATGCCTACATCCGCCTGCGCAAATACAAACTGGCCATCGAGGCTTTGGAAAAAGTGACGGAACTCTCCAAACCGGAAGTTGTCATTTATGAAGCTATCGGGCATTGCTACGACCGGTTGAAAAATTTTGCGGAAGCAAGGTTTTATTATCGGAAAGCCTCGCATCTGAACCAGGAAGACAGCAAGTTGTTTTACAAGATCGCCTGCACATATTATAACGAGGGGCAGTGGGAGAGTTGCATCAAGCAACTGGATCATGCCATCAGGCTTCATCGTCCGCAACCAGAGTATAACTTGCTCATGGGTGAATGCAAGATGGAGCTCGGGCTGTTCCGTGAAGCCGTGCAATACTTCTCGCAGGTGGTGCGGGTAAGGCCACGTAATGTTGCCGGGTGGGAAGCATTGATCCGGTGTTTATATACAGCGGAATTTACTGAGGAGGCACTGGAACAGGTGAATGCGGCGCTGGAGATTACCAATGGCAAACCTATTTTTCTCTATTATAAAGCAGCTATACTGCTGGGTATTGGAAAAAGCAAGGAAGCTGTATTGCAACTGGAACATGCCATGGAGCAATCGCCCAAGCTGCTGAAAAAATTCATTGAACTCAATCCTGCTTCCCTGCAGAATCAAATGGTTGTGGATGTTGTGGCAAAATTCAAACGCAACCGGTCTATTTGAGATCAGGAGTTCAAATCTTAATCTTTCCTATTTTTGCGCGCCACCCGTTGGCAGGCATGTCGATGACATCAGCGTACCCGCGGCACAGGCCGAAACATCATTTTGAAAAAAACCTCAACAGATGAATTTTAACCTCTCCCAGATGCCGGATCGTTTTAAAAGACCCCGCACCTCCGGTATTACTATGGTCATGGATAAAGGATTAAGCGTAAATGAAGCAAAGAATTTCTTAAGTGTCTCTTATCCGCATGTGGATGTGATAAAACTTGGTTTCGGCACTTCATATGTCACACCCAACCTCCGGGAGAAACTTGAACTGTACAGATCTTATGATCTGCCGGTCTATTTCGGTGGCACATTGTTTGAAGCCTTTCTGATCCGCAATCAGTTTGATGAATATATCTCAGTTTGCAAGGATTTTGGAATAAGCTACATGGAAGTAAGTGACGGCTCGATCACAATCCCTCATGCTGAAAAATGTGGTTACATTGAAAAACTCACAAAACATGGCGTTGTATTAAGTGAGGTTGGCAGCAAGGACGCCGCTCACATCATTCCACCGTATAAATGGATTGAACTGATGCGCGCTGAACTGAGTGCCGGTGCCACTTATGTGATTGCTGAAGCCCGGGAAGCAGGTAACGTGGGTATCTATCGTGGATCAGGTGAAGTAAGAGAAGGTCTTGTACAGGAAATTCTCACGCAAATCCCCGGGGAGAAGATCATTTGGGAAGCACCCCAGAAAGCCCAGCAACTGTACTTTATTGAATTGTTGGGTTGCAATGTTAATCTTGGGAATATTGCTCCGACCGAAGTAATACCACTCGAGGCTATGCGGATCGGGTTGCGTGGCGACACCTTCGACCTCTACCTCGACAAAAAAGAATCATGATGAGACGATTTGGCCTGATAGGTTATCCGCTTACTCATTCATTCTCTCAAAAATTTTTCACTGAAAAGTTCTCAAGGGAAAATATCCCCGGTTGCCGGTATGATAATTTCCCTTTGAATTCGATTGAAGAATTGCCGAAGCTTTTAAAGGATAACCCGGACCTGGAGGGTTTGAATGTGACCATTCCATACAAAGAGCAGGTGTTGTCGTATCTCGACGTCAAATCTCCACTTGTTAAAAAAATACGGGCCTGTAATTGCATAAAAATTGAAAAAGGGAAACTAATCGGTCATAATACCGATGTTCCTGCATTTGAGCAGACATTCAGGGAAAAACTCAAACCACATCATAAAAAAGCCCTTGTACTGGGAACTGGCGGTGCGGCAAAAGCTGTGGTATACTGTCTTGATCAACTGAAAATTCCTTATCACCACGTTTCAAGAAAACCATCAGCCACCAGTTTTTCTTATGAGCAGCTGACGGATGATCTGATGAATGAATACCAGGTGATCATAAATACAACCCCGCTTGGAATGTTTCCCAATATAGTGGAAGCCCCTCAGATTCCTTATCATGCGCTGACCAAAAAACATTATTTGTTTGACCTGATCTATAACCCCGAGAGAACCCTTTTTCTGCTAAAAGGGGAGGAGCAGGGGGCCGTAACTAAAAACGGTCATGAAATGCTGATATTACAAGCGGAGGAAAGCTGGAAAATCTGGAACCAGGCAGGGTAGATTTAATAACTACACTGCTTTCTTACATTTTTCCAGGGCTTCATCAGGTACCGGAACGATCTTCCTGTTTGCATAGTCAAAACAAACCATCGTGGACTTAGCTATTGCCACTGGTTTACCATACGCAAATCCTTCCTTCTCCAGTTTGTAGTAGAGATCAAAACTGAATTTGGTAAAATTGGTGCAGGCTACTGATGCCAGGACTGTATCGCCATAAAAAAGTTCCTGTTTGAATTCTATGCCCACATCTTTCATGATCATGCCGACGCCTGCGAAATTCATTTCGGAATAACCCCACTGAGCAAGGAATCGCATCCTGGCCTCATGCATAATGGACAGTATTGAATCGTTGCCAACGTGATTGCCATAATTGAGGTCAGTGATGCGAACGGGAATGGTTGTGGTAAAAGAAAAGTTTTCGGGTAATTCAATCTTGATTCTCGACATCAGAAATGTTTCGATAAAATTAGTGAAGTGGAATTACAGTTCACTTGCTTCGTTGAGTGAATTGACAAGGCCCAGGATATCCATGAAGTTGCCCGGTGCCGGGGCAAGTTGAGACGTAGCCAGTTTCTCCTGCCATTTCTTTATTTGGTCCACGCACGCTGCATCCTGCTCTTCACCTGAAACACAGCAAATCAGCTCACTCCATTTTTTTGACATACGGATCAATTGACCATCCGGTGTCATCAGTGTGACATAACGGTCTGAGATATCCGGGGTGAGATCTGTGTAAGCGTAAATAGATTGTTTTAATTCCATATCAGGTTCGATAACCTGGAATGAAACAGCCTGGCGAACATACGGCACCGTTCCGGATGATGGTGGCTGATGGTTGCGAACGGCAAGGCTGCGCGTCGGAAGTTGATTCAGGTTTTCTGCTTTCCTGGTTTCATCATTTTCTGTTGTGCTTGTATCTGCCGGTTTGGTGGCGATGGCATTAGAGTCTTTGTTTGGACGGATTGTGGAACTTAAACTATCGACGGATTCATCATGGTTAAATGCAAAACGATAAATGCCCAATGCAGCAATCCCGATTATTACCGCGGCGGCAGCATATTTCGCAAATGCAGGAATGCGTTTTACCGGTGCTGCTGCAACAGGGGCAGGATTCAATTCCTTCCTCACATTTTCCCATACCGCTCCCGGAGGCGGTACTTCCATTTCATATAAACGCTGCGGAAACTTACTTCCTGTTTCAGATTCATCGAGCGCAGAAGCGATCTTTTGCCAGGCACCAGGCGGTGGTGGCACTTCGTGTTGATACAATTTATCGCGTAAACGGCTCATGGGTTCTCCTTCATCTTTTTTTCATCCAAATATTTCCTGACCATTTCCTGCAGAATTACTTTAGCTCGTGAAAGCTGCGATTTGCTGGTGCCTTCACTGATGCCAAGCATGTCTCCAATTTCCCGGTGCGTATAACCTTCCACTACGTACATATTGAATACGGTCCTGTAGCCCGGAGAGAGTTGTTGAACAATCGCCATGATATCACGTTCAGCCAGGTCATCCAACACGGAAAGATAATTTCCCTCCAATGTGTTCTCTTCCTTTTCGGTTACAGGTTGAAGGTATTTTTTACGCCGGAAGTGTTCAATCGCTGTGTTTACAAAGATCCTGCGGATCCAGCCCTCGAAAGAGCCTTCGCTTCGGAAACTGGCCAGCTTTTTATAAACCTTGATAAATCCTTCCTGCAGTATATCTTCGGCTTCTTCTGCATTGCCCGCATACCGGAGGCAAACGGCATACATTCGGGGAGAAAAACGGCGGTATAATTCTTCCTGCATACGCCGGTCGCCTTCAATACATCCACTGATTAAGTCGCTTTCCGTTATATTTTGGTTGCGTTCAGGGTTCAACTTTTTAATTTTGGTTCCAGGGTGTTCAAAAATGCTACCAGCTTTGCTGTCGCCTTCTGGCGATGACTGAATTTATTCTTTTCATTTATATCCATTTCGGCAAAGGTCCGGTCGCTTCCGGCGGGTACAAATACCGGGTCATAGCCAAAACCCTTCTCGCCCCTTCTTTCATGAATGATCATACCGGGGCAAATGCCTTCAAAGCTGTACTCCCGACCGTCAAGGATCAGCGAAATTACCGTGCGGAACCGGGCGCTCCGGTCGGAATGATTTGTTAATTCAAACAATAGTTTGTCAATATTTCTGTCAAAAGATTTTTCCTCACCGGCGTACCTCGCGCTTTTCACACCCGGCGCTCCATTCAGCGCCGCAACCTCCAATCCGGTGTCCTCGCTAAAACAGCTTGTCTGCGTTAACTGGTAAATAGTTTGCGATTTGGCAAGGGCATTTTCTTCAAGACTGTCGTATGGCTCAGGAATGTCGATGTCGATACCTGCTTCCTTTAATGTCAGCAACTCAAATGATGCACCAACAGCATAACGGATCTCATCCACCTTGTGTTGATTATTGGTTGCAAAAATGAGCTTCATGACAACAAGATAAGGAGTTTTGTGATTAGGCGGGAGTGAAGTACATGTTGTAACATGTTCAGTTTTATTAAATACCAAACATATGACGCAGGCTCACCCATAGTTTACTCTTCAACAGCGGATCGTTTTGCAGAAGTTCCAGCGATGGAGAGAACAGGTAGGTGGTATTGGCAAAAGTTTGTACCTGGTATTCGGGAAAGTTGAGTGGTAGTCCAAATGCTACCGGCTCCACACCAAACAGGAATACAATCCTGCTGCTGTAGTGATGGGTGACATCCCGGTAGTTTGCATCAGGGTAATTGTTCAGGTTAAAAATACTCACATCGCCCAGGCTCAGTTTGCAGGCTTTAAGCAGGTTAGTCAAAAAAGTCAGTGCTTCATCCGGAAGATGCACGGCGTCTGCATAACGCACCACCACCAGTATATTCTTCCGGTTATCGCCCAAAGATTTGTAAGAAGGAGCGGCAGCTTCAACGGGTTTTTCAACTATTTTTTCTACGGGTTCGGTAATAACCGGATTAAGTGGTGCTGCACCCGGTTCGGGTTCAACCAGGGTATTGGGATACAATGCCGACAGCACCTGAGGAGATAAGACCAGATCGTTCAAACCCATAAATTCTGTTTCTGTTACAAATGAGTGTTAGCTTTTTTTCGTTTCTTTGACGGCTCAAAAATAAATTATTATGACGGAGGTGAACACAATTTCAATCACAAAGGCAGAAAGGAGCAGGCTGGCTCAAACCAACCTGGTGAATGTACCGTTTGGAAAATATTTCACTGATCATATGCTTGAAGCCGACTATCAAAACGGTGAATGGACCCGTGTTGAAATCAGGCCCTACCAGGCATTGCAANTGGANCCTTCAATGGCTGCATTGCATTATGGGCAGGCCATCTTTGAAGGNATTAAAGCTTACCGTGATGAACAGGGAAATGCCTTNATCTTTCGTCCCTGCGATAATTTCAAACGCTTCAACCTTTCGGCTGACCGGATGAACATGCCCCGCGTACCGGAAGAAATCTTTATCGAAGGCATGAAGCAGTTGATTGATCTTGACCGTAACTGGATCCCTGCCGGAAAAGACCATTCATTATATATCCGCCCGGTAATGTTTGCAACTGATACCGTGTTGGGTGTAAGGCCTTCTGAGACCTACAAGTTTTTGATCTTGTTAAGTCCCACCGGGCCCTATTATGTCAATCCCATGAAGATCCTGGTGGAGGAACGTTATACCCGTGCTGCGCCCGGCGGGGTGGGATTCTCAAAAAATGCGGGTAACTATGGTGGCAGTATGCTTGCTTCCAGCATTGCAAAAGAAAAAGGATATGACCAGGTATTGTGGACTGATGCTTTTGAGCATAAATGGCTGCAGGAAGTAGGAATGATGAATGTATTTTTCGTGATTGACAATGTGGCTGTCACACCATCACTGGAGGAGGGAACCATCCTGGAAGGTGTTACCCGTGCGAGTGTTATCCAGGGTTTGCAGGAGAGGGGCATTAAAGTGGAAGAACGCCGCATCAGCATCCAAGAGGTGATCGAAGCTTATGAAAAAGGCAGGATCAGTGAAGTGTTTGGTACCGGTACAGCCGCCGTAATTGCACCGATCCGGGAGTTGAATTACCAGGGCAGGGTCCTGACGTTCGATACGGACAAGTACACGGTTTCCACTGCGATAAAGAACTGGCTCAGTGATATTCGCGAAGGCCGGATTGCCGATCCTTATGGCTGGATGGTAAAAGTTTAAGAATCTGAGATACAGAATGTTAACAAGCGGAGGGTATACGTTGCCACCGGTTAAGCCTGCCGGAAACAAATAAATCAGGGTAAAGCGAATAAATATAATTCTGAATTTTTGGTATTTAAGCTGCAGCCCTTTACCTTTGCCGTCCCAAAAATAAAGGTTAATAATGCCTACTATTCAACAATTAGTAAGAAAAGGAAGAGAAATCATCAGGGCGAAAAGCAAATCCAGGGCTCTTGATCAATGCCCCCAGCGCCGTGGTGTTTGTACCCGTGTGTATACCACAACCCCTAAAAAACCGAATTCGGCGTTGCGTAAAGTTGCCAAAGTGCGTCTGACCAACAAAATAGAGGTTATTGCCTATATTCCGGGAGAAGGTCACAACCTGCAGGAGCACTCCATCGTGCTGATCCGTGGTGGTCGTGTAAAAGATCTGCCGGGTGTACGTTACCACATTGTTCGTGGCTCTTTGGATACTGCGGGTGTAAAAGACCGTAAACAAAGCCGTTCTAAATACGGAACCAAGAAAGAAAAAGCCAAGAAGTAATTTCCTGGTAAAAATTTTTAAAGTAATTACAGCAACAAGCATTAACACAATTCAGATATGCGGAAAGCACAAGCGAAAAAACTCCCTCTCTCACCAGATCCTCGTTACAATGACAAGCTGGTAACCCGTTTTGTCAACAACCTGATGTGGGAAGGAAAGAAAAGCGGGGCGTTTACCATTTTCTACGAAGCACTTGATAAAGTGGCAAAGCAGACAGGTGAGGATGGTTATGAAATTTGGAAAAAAGCGTTGGCGAATGTAACGCCGGGTGTTGAAGTGCGTAGCCGCCGTATCGGGGGTGCCACTTTCCAAATTCCTTCAGAGGTACGTGCTGACCGTAAGATTTCGCTGAGCATTAAATGGCTGATCCGCTATAGCCGTGAAAGAAACGGACGCAGCATGGCCGATAAACTCGCTGCTGAAATCGTTGCTGCAAGCAAGGGTGAAGGCGCTGCATTCAAAAAGAAAGAAGATACACACCGTATGGCTGAAGCCAACAAGGCATTCGCTCACTTCAGGGTGTAAACGATACAAGCACATAATCCCAAAAGCCACGCTGTTTTCAGTGTGGCTTTTTGATTTTATAAAAATGAAAAAACCGTTCCGGAGTCCCAAAACGGTTTTGCTATATCGTATGTTCTCTGCTTAGAAAGAAGTAGCACCTGGCTCGCTGTCATCCAAACCGGTGATGCTGTTGCTGTCATCATCATCCATGGGTTCTTCTTCAACCATTTCNGGTTCTGCCGGTGTGGGCTCCTCAACCGGGATTTTATCCTCGATTGCCTCCGGGGTTGGTTCGGAAACGGGGACCGGTTTTTTGGGAGCTGATCTTTTTGGAGCCGATTTCTTAGGAGCTGATTTCTTTTTGGCAGCTGCCTTTTTAGGTGCTGATTTACGTGCCGCTTTCTTTGCTGCTTTCTTTTTGGGTGCAGATTTACGGGCCGTTTTTTTCTTTGCTGCTTTTTTGGGTGCAGCTTTTTTCTTAGCAGCTTTCTTTTTGGGAGCGGCTTTTCTTTTTACTGCTGATTTCTTAGCCGCTTTTTTAGCAGCCTTCTTTGGTGCAGCCTTACGGCCTGTTTTTTTCTTTAAGGCTTTTTTTGGAGCGGCCTTTCTTTTTACTGCTGTTTTTTTCTTCGCTACTTTTTTTGAAGCAGCTTTTTTCTTAGCAGCTTTCTTTTTAGAGGGCATACTACAGAATTTTGGAGTTAATGAATTAATCGGTCTTGAAGTTACAATTCATTCGAATTTGTAGTATTAAATAACGATATTTTTTTTACAATGAAAAAGAGAAGGGAAATAAGAGTGAAAACGATCAACTAAACTTCGACTGAACAAGGTAATGCACGGTTGTTGATTTATGAACATCGGCTTAATGACAGTCTCCTCCAGGTTCACAGCTTTGACCATCTTGTGAAAGGAGTGTGACACCGGCAGCCTGGTTCCACTCTTCCCAGGATTTATTCAATGCCCCCAGAAATGTTTCAACCGGTTGGGCACCCGATACAGCATACCTGTCATTAAATACAAAAAAAGGCACTCCCTGCACTCCGATCTGTTGCGATTCATAAATGTCTTTGTCCACTGATTCGGCATATTTATTTGTCTGCAGCATTTCGCGGATCAGTTGCGGCTCCGGCAGGATGGCGGAACCCAGTTCCACCAGGGTCTCGTGATCTGCAATATTCTTTCCTTCGGTGAAATAGGCCTTAAACAGCCGCTCTTCCATTTCACCACCTTTCCCCTGTGATTTCGCCAGTTGGATCAGCCGGTGGGCATCGAAGGAGTTTGCCACAATGGCCCGGTCTAAGTCGTAATGCAGCCCTTCTTCAAGGGCCATTTGCGTGACATAGGCATTGGCCTGTTTTGCATAATCAAGGGTCCAGCCCTTTGTCTTACTCAGATAGTCATGGATGTTAGTATCAGGATTGGTCACCAA
>Ga0065721_10052232_pt1 | contig 12389 bp, 14 predicted proteins | sample Mesricmetagenome_FD_59108 | JGI IMG/M metagenome (GOLD analysis project Ga0065721, IMG submission 59108) | Mesophilic microbial community from rice straw/compost enrichment Sample: eDNA_1 v2 (version 2) | ecosystem: Engineered > Solid waste > Grass > Composting > Bioreactor | place: USA: Davis... | reverse complement strand
GGTAATCGCCGTCGCGACTTCGCCGAAGCTGCAGCGGGAATGATCCATCTCCAATCTAAGAATAAGGCTTGTCTGTCCCATTTGGCTCCCGTTCCTCCTTTACCGTATTCGGCTCTATGCCCCATTATAATCACTCAAGGATCGTTATCAATGAACGATCTGATGATTAAATCATGCGGATAGAACAAAAAACCGCCCGAAAATCTTCGGTCGGCGATTAAATCGAACGTAATGCCTCTCAGCGAATGTTTTTCCCATAGAAAATTTCGTCCATCTCCATCTTCAGCTTGCTCGCGATCTGCTCTTGGTCCGCCGGGGAGAGCTTGTCCTTCGTATAGCCGAACAGGTAGTTGTTCAAGTCGAACTGCTTCAGCTTGCACTTCGTGTGGAAGATATGCTCCTGATAGACGTTGACGTCGATCATGGAATACAGCTCGGCCACCTCGTCCGGAATATAATTCTGGATCGAATTGATGTCGTGGTCGATAAACAGCTTGTGCCCGTCCAGCGCCCTCGTGAAGCCGCGAACGCGGTAATCGATCGTCATGATGTCGGTGTCGAACGAATGAATCAGATAGTTCAGCGCTTTGAGAGGGGAAATTTCGCCGCAGGTGGAAACGTCGATGTCCGCGCGAAACGTGCTGATCTCCTCGTTCGGATGGGACTCCGGGTACGTGTGCACGGTGATGTGGCTTTTGTCCAATTGCAGCACGACGTTCTCCGGGAGCGGTCCCGGCGACTCCTCGTACGATTCCGTCGGAACCTCGACGATCGGCCCTTCCGACACGAGCAGGGTCACGCTGGCCCCTTGCGGCACGTAATCCTGCTTCGCCGTATTCAGCACGTGCGCGCCGATGATGTCCGACACCGTGTTCAGAATGCCGGTCAACCGGTCCGAATTGTATTGCTCGTCGATGTAGGCGATGTAGGCTTCCCGCTCCTCCTTCGTCTTCGTGTAGCAAATATCGTACATATTGAAGCTGAGCGTCTTCGTTAAGTTATTGAAGCCATGCAGCGTTATTCGTTCCTCATGCGAGGCGTTCATCCAAACTCCCCCATTCTGACCTAAGGGTTCCCACAGCGGGCGGCGGCCATTCATGGCGGCCAATCTTCCGCGAAGTCCTGACGAAAGTCCGTTAGGATGGTATACTCGTTACATTCAAACAGAGAGCCGTCCGAAGAGACGGAAAATACGGATAGGAAAATACGGATAGGAAAATACGGATAGAAAGAGGAAGAAACCACACCTATGAGTACCCCCAATCCGACCTCCCAAACGGCAAGCCGGAAGGAGAAGTTCCCCTTCCCCTTGCTTTGCCTTACCCTCGGCGCCTTCGCCATCGGCATGACCGAGTTCCTGATCATGGGTCTCCTGCCCAACGTAGCCGAGGATCTCGGCGTCTCGATTCCGCGAGCCGGCCAGCTGATTACGGGCTACGCTCTCGGCGTCGCGGTCGGCGCGCCGGTCCTGACGATTCTGACCTTGAAAGTCGCGCAGAAAAAGCTGCTCGTCCTGCTTATGCTCATCTTCATTCTCGGCAACGCCCTTTCCGTGGTCGCGCCGAGCTACCTGCTCCTGCTCTCGGCGCGGATCCTGACCGCGTTCGCGCACGGCACGTTCCTCGGCGTCGGCTCCTTGATGGCCGCACGCCTCGTGAAGCCGGAGCGGCGCGCCGGAGCCGTCTCCCTCGTGCTCGCGGGGCTGACGATCGCCAACATCGTCGGCGTCCCGTTCGGCACCTTCATCGGCCAGCAGCTCGGCTGGCGGGCGTCCTTCGCCGCCATTACGGTGCTCGGCTTGATCTCGCTGGCCGGCATCGTCCGCTTCATTCCGGTCTACGAGCAGGGATCGGCGCCGAAGCTGTCCAAGGAGCTGCGCAGCCTCGTGAAGCCGCAGGTCCTTCTGATGCTGGCGACGGGAGCGTTCGGCTGCGCCAGCCTATTCGCTCTCTTCACGTATATTACCCCGATTCTGGAGACGGTAACGGGATTCGCCGAGCATAGCGTCACCTACATTCTTGTCCTGTTCGGGATCGGAGTCACGCTCGGCAACATCGTGGGCGGCAAGCTGGCCGACTGGCGGCTCATGCCCTCCGTCTTGATCATCTTCGGACTGCTTGCCGTCATTCTGGCTCTGATGACGGTACTGCTGGAATCGCCGGTTCTCGCCGTTCTCGCGATCTTCGTCTGGGGCGTCGGCGCCTTCGGCGCGTTCCCGGGCATCAACGTGCGCATCATGAACGAAGCTCACGAGGCGCCGCTTCTGTCATCGACCTCGACCCATTCGGTCTTGAACATCGGCAATGCGGGCGGTGCTTACCTCGGAGGCCTCGTCATTACGCATTCCGGCTTGCACAATCTGCCTTGGCTCGCTTCCGGCCTCGCCGCCGTCGGCTTGCTGATCGCGCTGTCCAGTTACCTGCTTGGCCGTCGCGTTCCCGCGGCTACCTCCGCCGAAGCAACCCTCTCTTCCTGATGGAAGGGAGGGCTTTTTTTCATTCGCAAATAAAGTTGTGAAAATAATCACATAAATCTATTGCCAACCTCTTGAGGATCGAGTATGATTATTCCAACGGATACGTTGTGAAATAAATCACAATATAAACGTATGTGAAAAAAATCACACTTAACTTTAGAGGAGGACCCCGCCATGAGAATCGTCGTTATCGGTTGTACCCATGCAGGAACCGCCGCCGTCACGCAGATGGCGAAGCTTTACCCGGAAGCCCGGATTACGGTCTACGAACGGAACGACAACATCTCCTTCCTGTCGTGCGGGATCGCCCTGCACGTCGGCGGCGTCGTCAAGAAGGCCGAGGAGCTGTTCTACTCGAGCCCCGAGCAATTGACGGAGCTGGGCGTCATCACGAAGATGAAGCACGACGTGCTGGCCGTCGATACCGAAGCCCGTACCGTACGCGTGCGGAATCTCGTTACCGGCGAAGAGAGCGTGGACGCCTACGACAAGCTGGTCATGACGACCGGCTCGTGGCCGATCCTTCCGCGTCTGGAAGGAATCGACCTGCAGAACGTCCTCCTCTGCAAAAACTACCATCACGCCCAAACGATCATCGAGAAGGCGAAGGACGCGAAGCGGATCGCGGTCGTCGGCGCCGGCTATATCGGCATCGAGCTCGTCGAAGCGTTTGAGCAGCTTGGCAAGCAGGTCACCCTGATCGATGCCACTCCTCGCGTACTTTGCAAATACCTCGACGCCGAATTTACCGATCGGGTGGAGGAAGACATGCGGAAGAAGGGCATCGATCTGAAGCTGAACCAAGGCGTAACCGGGTTCACCGGGGAGAACGGACGCGTGAGCAAGGTGCACACGACCGAAGGCGCGTACGAGACCGACATGGTCATCCTCTGCATCGGCTTCCGCCCGAACACCGACCTGCTGAAGGGTCAGGTCGACATGCTGCCGAACGGAGCTATCCTCGTGGACGACTACATGCGCACGAGCCGGGACGACGTCTTCGCGGCGGGAGACAGCTGCGCCATCCGCTACAACCCGACCCGCAAGCATGCGTACATCCCGCTCGCGACGAACGCCGTCCGGATGGGAACGCTCGTCGCCCGCAACCTCATGAAGCCGACCGTGAAGTACATGGGCACGCAGGGCACCTCGGCCATCAAGATTTTCGACCATCATATCGCTTCGACCGGAATGACCGAACAGGCCGCTCTCGACGCGTGCATCGATGTGAAAAATGTCACAATCGAAGACCATTACCGTCCCGAATTCATGCCTACCTTCGAGAAAGCGCTGCTTAAGGTCGTGTACGAGGCGGGGACCGAACGGATCCTGGGCGCGCAAATCTTATCGAAGGCCGATCTGACTCCGTACATCAACACTCTCTCGGTATGCATTCAGAATCGGATGACGATGGAAGAGCTCGGCTTCGTCGATTTCTTTTTCCAACCCCATTACAACAAGCCCTGGAACCTGTTGAACCAGGCCGGCTTGCAAGCTTACCGCTCGTAAGCGCAAAAAAGAACAGCCAGAGCTCCTCTCTCCCAAGGAAGAGGCTCTCTGGCTCTATTCCATTCGTATAAGGACGGTAGCGAGATGAGACTGATGAAGTTCCCGTTTGCGATTCGGACCCGAAGACAGCTTCTTCTGTCCGGTTATCTATTTCTCGCGATGTGGGCAGCCCTCGAGTGGATCAGCGATCAACATGACCACACGATCCGGTCTCCCCTTGTCTTCATCCCCTATATGGCTTCGTTCACCGCGTGCATGTTGCTGTCGGCCGTCCTTTACCTGTATCGTCCCGGCAAGTGGCTCTGCCAGGAGAAGCTGGCCTCGCTTCTGCTGCTGACCCCTCTGGTCTGGAATTTCTTCTAATCGGGAACGGGGCCGCATGCGGCATTCGGTTTACAGGCTAAGCCGGTAAATCGCCGCGACATCCGCTTGTTCAAGCTTCTTGAAGTGGCCGAGCGGGCCGAAGCCGACCGCCTTGGCCGCCATCTCTTCGATCCGGTCCTCGCCGATGCCGACCTCGGCCAGAGTCGAAGGAGCGCCCAGCGAGCGGAAGAAATCCCTCGTCGCTTGGATTCCTTCCAGCGCCACATCCTCGTCCGACTTGCCGGACGGATCGATGTCCCAGACCCGGACCGCGAACTGCACGAACCGTTCGATCCGCTCGCGGTAGACGTACTTCATCCAGTTCGGGTACACGATCGACAGCCCCGCTCCATGAGCGATATCGTAGATGGCGCTCAGCTCGTGCTCGATATCGTGGCTCGCCCAATCCTGGTCCATCCCCACGCTGATCATCCCGCCGTTGAGCGCGTATGTACCGCAGAGCATCAAGTTCGCTCTCGCCGCGTAATCGTCCGGCTTCTCCTGCGCCAGCTTCGCGTTCTCCACGATCGTCTTCAAGATCGATTCGCACAATCTCTCCTGCAGAGGCGTATCCGGCGTATGATTGAAATATTGCTCGAACACGTGCGTCATCATATCGACCGCGCCGTAGGCCGTCTGATCCTTCGGAACCGTATACGTCAAGGTCGGGTCGAGGATCGAGAACCTCGGAAAAGCATGAACGGACAAGTATCCGAGCTTGCGGTTCTGCTCCCAGTTCGTAATGACGGACGCGCTGTTCATCTCGCTTCCCGTCGCGCTTAGCGTCAGCACCGTGCCAAGCGGCAACGCGGCCTGCGCCGTCGCCTTATGCTCGTAGAAGTCCCATACGTCGCCTTCGTAAGGCACTCCCAGCGCGATCGCCTTGGAAGCGTCGAGAACGCTCCCTCCCCCGACAGCCAACACGAACCCGATGCCGTTCTTCCGGCAGATGTCGATCCCTTTATGAACGGTAGAAAGTCTCGGGTTCGGCTCGATGCCGGCCAGCTCGAACGCTTCGATTCCGTGCTCCTTCAGCTGCGAGAGCACCTGATCGTACAGCCCCGTCTTCTTGATGCTTCCGCCGCCGTAAACGAGGAGCGCCTTGTTTCCGTACGCGGCCGCTTCCTTGCCGAGCTGGCGGACGGTGCCTTGCCCGAAAATAATCTTGGTCGGATTCTGAAACGCGAATGAATTCATCTTAGCCCTCTCCTTACCACAGAATGTTCGATTCCTTCGGATAGTCGGAATTGATGCCGATCTCCTCCACGGAGATTTGGTGCTGGCGCGCCGCGTCGAGCACCGACTGCTTGAACTTGCGGTATTCGGGGCCTTGCTCGATCAGGAGCTTCGTGACGGCAGGAAGGTTGCGAAGCCGCTTCTCCGCGGAATCCAGCGCCAGATGGCCGACGTTCTGCTCGTCCAGGAACTGAACGATATAGTTGTCCTCCAGGAAGGTCTGCGTGCCGAGAGCCTGGAACGCTCTTGCGGCGGAGAAGTCCTTCACCGTCATGCGAAGGCAATCGACGACCTGGTTCTGGAACTTGCGTACGGCCGCCACGGCAAGGTCCCATTCGGACGTCTTCGCGCTCCGGTACGATTGGCGGATGCAGTTGTTCAGCGCCGCCCACACGAAGATCGTCTCCGGCCAGTAGGCCTTCACCGTGACGCTGTCCTCTCCCGCCCCCCGTTCCCCCTTCAATTGTTCGTTCAAGCGATCTCGCAATCCGACCACGCGGCTTCTGGCGGAGACGAGCCCCTCCGGAACGTTCTCTCCGTCCCCGGCCACGACGCCGATGGCGTTCAGCAGGGCGTCAAGCTCCGCGGCCGTCCCCTTCAGGCTCAGCCCGGCGTGATTCGGAGTGCTTTTAAACTGGATCATGTATCAAACTCCCTTTGTCTAATTCCAATTGGTCTTCGATTATTTTACCACTAATGGCGAATGAAAGATTCTATAAATTAGGCAAAAATAAAAACCTGCTCGTGCCTCCTGGTTGAAATTAGCAAATAATACCAATCCGTCTATAGCTTCCTATCTCCCGTCCCAAAAAACCCACTATCCCCTTCGATCAGAACCGGCCGGTCGACCGAATTCTGAACGAGCGGGATAATGGGTTTTTCGTGGAAAATCGAAACAGCCGCCGCCCACCACAACCATCGATTAACGCATCAACGCAATAAAGCAAAACCTTTCCGCAAATGAATCCGGACAACGACCCAAGAGCCCATGATTCGGATAGCGCCGCGGATGCCTATTAAACTCCCGTCCGCTTTTTCTGGTTGTTCGGCTTCTTCTTGATCTGGCTCGTCATCTTCTTCGTCGCCGTCGAATAGTGGTCCGTGCCGCCCTTGGCTGCCGATTGAGCCTGCTTCTTCTGCTCCAGCTTCCGCTTCATCGCTTCGGCCAGGCCGATCTTCTTCGGCTCCGCCGACGACCCGTTCGACGCTTGATTGTCTTCCATCCCGAGTGACTCCTTCTCTCCAAAATCGCTCCAAGCTCGTATCTCCGAATTACTTTTGCTGAAGCTGCTTCCACACGGTCTTGTTGCTGTACTGTTTCTCCGCGCCGATATCCCGGCCGAACCATTCCGGAGGCGAGAAGGCGTTCGCTTCGTCCTCCGACTCGAACTCGACCTCCACGACCGTCAGCTCCAGCTGATCGTAGATGTCGATCTCCAGCACTTTATCCTGCCATTCCGCCGTGATTCGGTTCTTCGTCAGAGGGATCGCCCCGAACGCGCTTGCCACCTGCTCGTAGATGCTGCCCGAGATCGAATATTCGACCTCCTCGCGAGCCATCCCGCTGCCCAGCTTAAACGTATGCGTATATTCCGTCTCTCCGGTCCGCAGGTCAGTAATCCGGCGGATCCGCAGCTCCTGGGTGTCGTCCATCGCCAGGTACGTCTGCTCGATTCTCTGCTCCTTCACGGGGAGAATGATTTTGTTGTCGATCAGCCATTCCGGCGTTCGGTTCAGCAGAAATTTTCTCTCGATTTCCAGCGCCATTCCGTTGTCGTCTCCTCAGCTTGCTTAGTTGATAGTATTGTACGCGATGCCGGGTTTCCGGTCAAAAAAAGCTCGGGCTCTCGGTCAGCCGCCAGCGTCAGTAACCGATATACCTGGCGTAGAGCGACTTCGCGCGAACGAAATCGGCCGTTCCTTGAACGAGCACCCGGCCTTCCGGGAAGAGCACCAACCGTTCTCCCTCGGGCAATTCGGCCCGAAGCAGGTATGGATTCAGCTTGACCCTCGCCACGGCCGGCTCGAGCCGCGCGCTCCACTCTTCCAGGTCGAACGGACGGCTGCCCGCGATCTGCACCGACTCTCTTCCGCATAACGAGAGCAGCTCTTCCAGCGCCGGTTCTTCCAAAGCCGGGTATTTCTTTTCTTGGCAGCAAGGACAAGAGGCCGAAGGTTGGCCGAGCTTCATCTCGTAATATTGGTTGTGCCAGATATCGAAGCTGACCAGGCTCTGCCGGCGAGCCTCCGCCGCTCCGACCAGAAACTTAAGCGCTTCGACGGCCTCGTACGAGGCGACGATATCGACGACCGGAGCGATGACCCCGATCGTGTCGCACGTCTGCCCGCCGCTGTCCGCCGAGGACATGAAGCAGCGCAGGCAAGGAGTCTCGCCCGGGACCAGGATGGCGCTCATCCCGCGAGAGCTGACCGCTCCTCCGTAAGCGAATGGGATCCCTAACTTAAAGCAGGCGTCGTTCAGAAGGAAGCGCGTCTGGAAATTATCCGTGCCGTCCAGCACGAGATCGATTCCTTCCAGCAGCTCTTCGATGTTGCGCGCCGTTACGTCGGCGACGACCGCTTCGATCCGGACGCTCGAATTGACCCGGATCAGCTTGTCCTTCGCCGCGACGGCTTTGGGGAGACCCTTCTCCGCATCCTCTTCGTCGTAGAGCATCTGGCGCTGCAGATTGCTTCGCTCCACGAAATCCCGGTCGACCATGCGCACAAGGCCGACGCCTGCCCGCACCATATGGTTCGCCAGCACCGTGCCGAGCGCCCCCATCCCGATAATGCAAACCGCGCTGTCCGCCAGTTTGCGCTGTCCGCTCTCTCCGATCGGAGCGAACAGAATCTGGCGGGAATAGCGTTCATCCATGTTCAAGCCCCCTCACCTTATGCGGAGCTGTCGCCTTCCGCCTAAGAAAACAATTTCTCTTATTATAACGGTCTAAGGGGGACGGAGGGAATCTTCCAGCCGCCGGTTTTAGTAGAGTTTGTGAATCATGAGGCTTGCTCGAGACGGTCCGTAAAAAATAGCCTTCGCTCTCAAGACGCGAGAACGAAGGCTATTATTTGTTTATAGAGAGGTTGCCCTTCTGGAGAAGTAGCTGTGCGCGCTCTTCGTCCGCTCCTTCATGAGCCGATCCTGCTCGTATTCGTGGGCCACCGCAGACTGAATTCTCGTCGCGCAGCTTACGCATAGCTTCCCGCTGCGAATCGGTCCCGAGCATAGATCGCAGGAATCCGACAGGTTCGGGTAATCGTACAGCTTGAGCCTTCCGTTCCGGATCCAGGCTTTGATCTGACGAAGCGGAATCGAGGTTTGCTCGGAGAGCTGCTCGTTGTTCAGATACCGATTGCGCCTGAGTTGGCGGTCCAGAATCCCCAATTGGTCCTGCTCCCGGGCGGCGCAGTCTTGGCATTGGCTGCGAGAGACGGTCGACTGATATAAGCTTCCGCAACTAGGACATTGGGCGACGACTGATCCTATCGGCATATGAATTCCTCCGCTGACGTAGTTCTTATGGAGTGATCATATCACGATATTCCTTATTTTTCATCCCCCTATTAGGACTATTATCATATTTTTATTCATAATAGCGAGATTCGCTCTCCTCCGCGATGCTCTGAATGTCCTCCGCCCCGATCGATAAATAACGGTAGCCGTCCTTCGCGTTTCTGCGCAGCGCCGCCTCCTTGAAGAATCTCGGACTCGCTTCTCCCGAATCCTCGTCGTAGACGAGCAGGATGCCGTCGGACTTGCGCAACAGCAGCTCGTCCCGGGCCTTGAACTGCCACACCCCGCTATAAGGCTGCTTGCTCACGGCTCCGTAATAATCGACTTGCCCGACAATCCCTTGGTAATAGTCCTTGCGGTCGTCCTTCCACTTCTCCTCCGGATTCGCGTACGCGGTCAGAATGGAGAGCTTCAGCTCGGGGAACCGCTTTCGGAGCTCGATCACGACTTCGCAGGCCCATAGGTCGACCCCGTACTGGCCGGGCGTCAGCACCCACTCCAACCCCTCATCGGCCAGCGGGACCAGCTTCGCTTCGATAGCCTTCTTGATATAGGCGATTCCTTTGTGCTTCTGGCCGAAAATGCCGAGCTCATGAGCCCGGTAGCCGGTGACGAGCAGGTTTTTCATGGGAGACTCCTTGTCCGGTCGTTTGGTATCTAGCATAGCACAAATAAAAAGGCCAACCCATGCTTTAATGGGTTGACCTCCGTCTTATCGCTGTATCGGCTCGATCCGGTAAGGGCCGCTCGCCGCGCCTGCGGCCTCGGATTCGATTCTCCAGCCGAAGGATAGAACCTCCCGCAGCCGATCGAGCTGGTCGGGCGTCAGCTCCGCCAGCACGGCTTCCTGGCCCTCCTCCAGCACGAGCTGCGGCTCGAAGCCGAAGGCGACCCAGATCCAGCTGCGGATGCCCCGCACCGTGTTGTATTTGATCTGGTACCCTTCGCGAACCGCCGTCCGGAACGTTTCCGGTTCTTTCTTAGCGAACGCCGCCAGATCCTCATAGTTGAATTGGAATATGCTGTCGTCCTTCGGAAGGTCGGTTCCCCGTTCGATTCGCTCGATAATCTCCTCGTCGGTCCAGCCCGATCCTCTTAGCGATTCCAGCAGCAGGGCATCCCACTGCGACAGCTTGGTCAACGACTTGGCTTGCTCTTCCGCCATCTCTCCGATTCTCCCTTGTCTTAGGATACGGCCACCCAATGGCCGGGGCTGACTTCCTTCAGCACCGCTCTCTCCAGGCTCTCCGGATCGGGCTTGAAGACGACCCGCTCCCGGACCGCATGCGGATCCGGAATCGGGATCGCCGACAGCAGCGCCTGGGTATAAGGATGCAGCGGATTCTCGTACAGCTCGTCGCTCTCCGCGACTTCCACCAGCCGGCCGCGGTACATGACCCCGATCCGGTCGGAGATATGCCTTACCATCGACAGATCGTGCGCGATGAACAGGTAGGTGAGGCCGAACTCGGCCTGCAGGTCCTCCAGCATGTTGACGACCTGGGCTTGGACCGATACGTCGAGCGCCGAGATCGGTTCGTCGCACACGACGAAGTCCGGCTTCACGGACAGGGCGCGCGCGATCGAGATGCGCTGGCGCTGCCCGCCGCTGAATTCATGCGGATAGCGGTACAGATGCTCGCGCTTCAGTCCCACCTTCTCGAGCAGCGCCGACACGGCTTCCTTCCGGTCGTCGCTCTTCGGATGGAGCCCGTGAATGTTCATCGGCTCCCCGATCAGGTCCAGCACGCTCATGCCGGGGTTCAGCGAAGAGTAGGGATCCTGGAAAATCGACTGGATCCGCCGCCGGTAAGGCTTCAGCCCCTTCTCGCCCAGCTTGGTGAGATCCTGCCCTTCGAAGCGGACGCTGCCTTCCGTATAGTCGTACAGCCTTAGGATGCATCGGCCGACGGTGGACTTCCCGCTTCCCGATTCCCCGACGAGGCCGAACGTCTCGCCGCGGCGAATCTGGAAGCTGACGCCGTCGACCGCCTTGAGCCATCCGTTCGCCCGTCCCCAGACGTCCCGGCTCTTCACGAAATGCTTCTTGAGCCCTTGGACGTCGACCAGAACGTTATTGTCCGCCATTGCCCGCGCCTCCTTTCGCCTCGTCGTCGTTCAGCCAGCACATCGACCGGTGGCCTTCGCCGACCTTGAAGTGCGGCGGAAGCTGCGCGCACTTCGGCATCGCGTGCGGGCACCGCTCCTGGAACGGGCAGCCCGGCGGCGGGTCCAGCAGATCGGGCGGCGTGCCTTCGATCGGCACGAGCCTCTCGTGGGAGCCGGCCTTGCGCTCTGGAAGGGAGCGCAGCAGCCCTTGCGTGTACGGGTGCTTCGGACGGTAGAAGATGTCCTCCACCGTGCCTTCTTCCATGATCATGCCGCCGTACATGACGATAACGCGGCTGCACACCTGCGCGACGACGCCGAGATCGTGGGTGATCAAGGCGATCGAAGCGCTCGTCTTCGCCTTCAGCTCCTGGAGCAGATCGAGAATCTGCGCCTGGATCGTCACGTCGAGCGCCGTCGTCGGCTCGTCGGCGATGAGCAGCTCCGGCTGGCAGGAGAGCGCCATCGCGATCATGACGCGCTGGCGCATGCCTCCGCTGAATTCGTGCGGGTATTGCCGGACTCTCCGTTCCGGCTCGGGAATGCCGACCTGGCGCAGCATCTCGATCGCTTCCTTCAGCGCTTCCGCTTGGCCGAGATGCCGGTGCCGGCGAATGATCTCGGTCATCTGGTCACCGATCTTCTTGACCGGATTGAGGGATGTCATCGGATCCTGGAAGACCATCGCGATCCGGTTGCCGCGGATGCTCCGCCATTGCTTCTCGGACAGCTTCCGAATCGATTCGCCGTCGAAGCGGATGTCCCCTCCGATGATCTCGCCCGGAGGCGGGATCAGAGCCATGATCGCCTTCGCGGTCACGCTTTTGCCGCTGCCGGACTCGCCGACGATGCCGATCGTCTCTCCCTTATCGATGTGGAAGGAGACCCCTCGGACCGCTTTGTTTTCCCCGTCGCGGGTATGAAAGGACACTTGCAGGTTGTCCACCGTGAGCAATCTGTCTGTCATGGTTTCGTTCACTCCTCTCGCTCTACAGCTCCTGCGTCTTATCTCTTGTTAAGCTTCGGCTCGAAGCCGACTCGAAGAATGTCTCCCAGAATGTTGAAGCTGAGCACCGTCAGCAGGATGAAGCCGCCCGGGAAAATCGCCATGTAAGGCGCCTGGGCGATAAAGCCTTGCGCGCTGTTCAGCATGCTGCCCCAGGTCGCGTTCGGCGC
>Ga0065721_10052230_pt1 | contig 12394 bp, 11 predicted proteins | sample Mesricmetagenome_FD_59108 | JGI IMG/M metagenome (GOLD analysis project Ga0065721, IMG submission 59108) | Mesophilic microbial community from rice straw/compost enrichment Sample: eDNA_1 v2 (version 2) | ecosystem: Engineered > Solid waste > Grass > Composting > Bioreactor | place: USA: Davis... | reverse complement strand
GTGACCGTCAAGGTCGGTGATGTCACTAAAGGTGGCAGGACCATCATCGCAGAACTTCCATAACCTCGCTCAGAGAAAGCGAAGGCCGACTTTAGCACCCGTCCACATCCACAAGTCATGATTCCGACCAAGGGAACGGTCGAGAAATATGTTAGGTTGGTAGTCGGTAAAGAGACTGGGATAGTTGTCGTAGTCCGATTCTATGATGAGGCCATTCAACGTGACCCCCATATTGATCGAGAATTTCTTCGCTACCTGGAAATCGAGACCGAGATAGACTTTATTCAACAATTGCAGGGCTTCAATTGAATTGCCGTGCACAATCTGGTTCGACGTGAGGTCGAGATCGAGATACAACCACCTCGTTAGTTTGGAACTGCTTCCAATTCCATAACCAAAGGTCCATATCGTAAAATCGTCCCGATAAGTCGAAGGCTTTGCACCCACGTGTAAGATGGTATAGAAGTGACGCACACCTGAACGGAATGCGATGTTGTTGTAGAAGATCTCATCCGCCGACAACTCAATCTTGTGATACCCCTTTCCAACAATACTCAACAGACCAATGGGAGTACCACGCACGCTGTCAGCTATATTCAATAATCCTATTTGCGCACCTCGAACCGTCGGCGCAACATTGAATACACCCGCTATTTGTGTACCGCGAACTTCTTTTCCTGCAATGTTAAACACGCCGGCGAGTTGCATTCCATCAACCCGTGCTGCAGCAACGTTGAATACTCCCGCAATCTGAACGGGAGCAACATCACCGGCAGCAATATTCATTACTCCACCGACAGCGAGGCCCCTGCTGTCATCGGCATTCAAGTTCATCACACCGGCAAACTGCGCTGCTTTTGAGGGACCGTTGTTCGTGTTAAAGACACCTGCCATCTGGACCCCGTGTACTCCTCCTCCGACCCCGTTCCATATTCCTGCAATCTGCACCCCGTTGACATCACGCCGAACCAGGTTGAAGAGTCCACCGAGCTCTGCCTTCTTGACCCCGTAAGCATATCCGCCGAGCACGTTCAAAGAATAGTGGTTAGTCACGTGCGCACTCATCTTGCCGTTCGTTCCCACGTAAGGAACGAAAGATGCCTGGAATGTGCGTTCGAATGTATCGTCAACGTTCCTTACGTTTATGTTGTTGATCCATCGCTCCTGTCTTTGCCAAAACCTCTTCAATTTCTGATTAACACTATCGGCGAGAACAGCGAGCCTTTCCTTATTCACCCGAATGGGAATGTTCAAGAGCCTTTGATCATCAGGAACAGCAACCACCGTGTCAGCGTAGTTTTCGCGATTGACGGCCAGGATTATTTCCGACGGTGGACGGTTGATCTTGATTTCAAAGTAACCATATGAGTCCGTTATCGTCGATGTAAGTGTCACCGGGTCGTAAATACTCACGTCTTTGAGGCGTTCACCGGTCGACTCGTCAACGACGTAACCTGTCACGATCGACGGCTCGCTCTTGGATGTTTCATTCGGCGCCTTGATAAGAATTACATACTTACCTCTCGTTTTGTATTGAATCTTGCCTTGGAAGATCTCGTCCAGGATTTCGCGAACAGATCGATCCGAGAATTGATAGTTTAACGTCTTCCGGTCTTCAAGAATGTTCGGATTGTATGAGAACACAAAACCGCCGACCCTGGATATCTTTTTCAGCGCCTCCTCCGGTGTTTCATTTTCGAACGATACTGTAATCTTTCGTTCAAGATAGGGCGTTTGGCCTGCCAGCGGCAACGCGCAACACAGCGCCAGCATTAACAAAATGTGCTTCATTTTATAGGTGCCTCCCCGCACCCGTTTCCGCGCAACCAAAGCGTGTCCGCCTTCTGTTCAACACTGAGATTCAGCGTCTCCGCTATGACATGCGCGATTTCTTCAATATCCTCCTCATTAAAAGAGACTGTGAGTTTGCAGTCTTGTAAACCATCGTCGATACGCATGGGTCGATCATAGACCGCATTGAGTGTAGAGATCACCTCCTTCAACGCATCACCATCGAATGCGAATGACTTGGTCTTATAAGCTGTTGTATTGGGTTCCGGATTCGCCACCGTGAATTGACCTGTTGCCCGGTCATAAACACCGCGATCACCGGCTTTCAACTGAACCCCAGGATTATCTTTTGTATAGAATAAAACTTCTCCTTCGTCAACTACGACTTCGATGCTTCCTGACTCCGGATAAGCGCTTACGTTGAAAGAAGTCCCGATATCTCTGATAAGTGTTTCGCCGGCCTCGACAACGAATTTTCTATCATCGCGGTGTTCAATATCGAAGTATGCCTCCCCTGACAATTTCGCTGTATGCGTATCTTGTCTGCGGTTAAAGGAGTACTCGATCCGCGTCTGTTTGTTCAAGAAAACCTGGCTGCCATCTGGCAGCGTATCAGACCTCATGGTGTTGTCTGCAACTACTTCGATCTGCTCGACACTGCTGTCGACCATGAATCGATACGCGAAAACACCAACGGCGATGAACAGCGCTATGGATGCGGCAATGCGCAGGAATGAAAAACGTTGTTCACTCCGATTTATGGAAACCGTCCTGGCACCCTCAAGTTTTCGTTTGACGTTATTCCACGCCTCGTCAGTATCCACTGTAATGGTATCACGAAGAGATGCGGACTTCTCGAAGATTAGCCTGAAATGGTCGAAATAGATACGATTCTCCTCGCTCTCATCCTTCCAGCGCTCGACCAACTGCACCTCGTCGGGCGTGGCTTCCCCGGCCAGGTAATTGGCAATCAATTCATCAATATGGTTGCTCTCGTTGATCACTGCTGATTCAAAAATCCGTTTAATATCACTAAGATGATGGGCAGGTAATCCCGAAGCCTGTCGCGCATAATCTTGAGCGCTTTCCCCATGTGGTTTTCTACCGTCTTGATAGATATACCTAACTGTTCAGCGATCTCGGAATATTTGAGCTCTTCAAATCGGCTGAGCTTGAAGACCATCCGGCATTGCTCCGGCAATTCGTCTATGGCCTCCTTAATGCGGAATTCCAATTCGTTGGTGGCTACGATATGCGCAACTGAATCGTAGCTGCGTTCGGCCGTGGCCAACTCTTCACCCGCATGGCGTTGCTTGATCTTCTCGTGTTTCAGTGCATTCAGGCATGCATTCCGAACCATCGCGTAGAGGTAAGGCTTTACGGATGTCCGGATAGCGAGCTCATTCTTTTTCTCCCACACCATCAGGAAAGTCGATTGCACGATCTCCTCGGCATCCTGCCTGTCCTGCAAGAAGGTGTACGCATAATTACACAACGGTTGGTAGTATGTCCTGAATAACATCTCGAAAGTCGTTATGTCGCCATCAGCCAGCGCTCGTAACTGCAAGTGTTCGGGTAAATTCACCGTTGTCGCTTGTGTGTGGTGCTATTTACGGGAATCTCGCTTTTGGGTTATGACAACCGTCGCCGCCTTTACCCCCAGTCCGCCCCGTAAAAAATTGCCACGGAAATTTGCAGGAAAAAAACGGTATCCGACACGATTTCCGGCAAAAAGGGATTTGGTGCTCAGGGCACGAGGATTAACTTTGGAATTCCAAGTCAACAGACCATGCTGCAGGCCGACGAGTGTTACGAAATATTCCAGAAAAGCGTCGACGACTATCATTTGAAAGATGATGTCGACGCCCCCATGAGTAATCCGTTCCCCGAGAACTCCTTCGAAGGACTCCTTTATAAGAAGAACTGGATAGATACCGTACAATGGCATCTGGAGGATATCATCCGTAATCCAGCCATCGATCCGACGGCGGGACTCGAAATCAAGAGGCGAATAGACAAGTCGAACCAGGAAAGGACCGACACGGTCGAAAAAATGGACGACTACTTCCTGGAAGCCTTCAAGAACGTCCGATATGCGCCCGGAACGAGGATCAATTCCGAAACCCCCGCATGGTTATTAGACAGGATGAGTATACTCACGCTGAAGATCTATCACATGCGGGAACAGACGGAACGCAAGGATGTAGTCCTTCAGCATATCGCGAAATGCCGCGAGAAACTAACCATCCTCGAAGAACAAAAGGCTGATATGGCCCTTGCCTTTGATCAACTAATAGAAGATATCGGTACCGGTACACGCAGATTCAAAGTCTACAGACAGATGAAGATGTATAATGACGAGACCCTGAATCCTGTACTGTATCAACAAAGCGGAAAGTGATTGACTTGCGGGGCGGACAATTTTGAATGAACAAACTCACGTGACGGTAAAGAGAATCCTCGTAGTCCGATTTTCGGCCATGGGCGACGTGGCCCTTGTTGTTCCGGTGATCCGCTCGCTCGTACACGCACACCCCGACGTCGAAGTCACAATGGTGACAAGACCGAGATTCGCTCCATTCTTCTATGATATAGAACGTGTGACCGTCTTCGTCGCGGACGTCGATAATACCTACACCGGTTTCTTTGGAATGCGCGACCTCTTCAAGGCGCTTATTAAGAAAGCCAGTTACGACGTGGTGATCGATCTTCACGACCACGTCCGCACAAAAATACTGAGGCTATTCTTTCGGGTATTCTCCACCGACGTTGTAGTCTTCGACAAAGGGCGTGTCCAGAAGAAGGCGTTCGCGCGAAAGAAGAATAAAATCACGATCCCTCTCATTCACACGGTAACCCGATACCAAAAAGCCTTTGCTCAAGCGGGCTTCCCTTTCGAACTCCTTCCGGGCCCGCATTTCATACTCAACGAGAAGTTGGTCACGGCCGCGAATGAATGGCTTTCATCCCAAAAACTGCAGAAAAACGAGCGGTGGATCGGCATTGCACCATTTGCTCTCCACGCAACAAAGGTATGGCCACTCGAAAACTACCGTGAAGTGATTGCGCTAACGCTAAAGAAAGGACCGGCCAAGTTCTTCTTCTTCGGCGGCGGCGACAAGGAGATCAAGTTCTTTGAGAGCCTTCAAAAAAGCTTCCCCGAACACTGTGTGATCACCGCTGGACAATTGAAAATCCGCCAGGAAATTGCCCTAATGAAACAACTCGACGTGATGCTATGTGTTGACTCCTCGAACATGCACATGGCAGCACTCGCAGGGACTCCCGTCGTCTCCATATGGGGCGGAACCCATCCCGACGTCGGGTTTGCGCCTTTCACATCAAAAGCCAAGATCATCCAGATAGACAGAACTGACCTTCCCTGCAGACCCTGTTCGGTATATGGGCGTGAGTCGTGTTATGTGGGTGGGTTTCCGTGCCTGACGAGAATTACTCCAGAAACGGTGGTAAGAGTACTAATGGAGAATCCTGAACCCTGAACCCTGGTTCCTGAACCCTACTTCTCCCTAAACCCCAAAACCACCGACTCTATAATATCACAACACTCATGCACCTGCTCCTCCGTAATAACCAGCGGCGGCGCAAGGCGAATGATATTGCCATGAGTGGGTTTGGCAAGGAGGCCTTGTTTCGATAATGCGATACAAATATTCCACGCCGTGTCACTCTGGGGTGTATCGTTAATGACGATGGCATTTAGGAGCCCTTTTCCTCGGACGAGAGTGATAAGGTTTGTCTTCTGAATTAAAGTCTGCATTCGCTCGCGAAAGAGAACTCCAAGGCGCGCGGCGTTTTCGTGTAGCTTTTCATCCTTGACTACTTCGAGCGCTTCAATGCACACAGCAGCGGCCAGTGGATTTCCGCCAAAAGTTGAGCCGTGCTCGCCGGGCTTGATGAGCAGCATAATGTCATCATTGGCTAAGACACAAGATACTGGCAAGACACCTCCCGACAAGGCTTTTCCGAGAATGAGTATGTCGGCACGCACACCTTCGTATTCCGCCGCGAGCATCTTCCCTGTGCGAGCAATACCGGTTTGAATCTCGTCGAGCATCAGGAGGACATTGTGCTTACGACAAAGCTCCTCGGCAGCTTTCAAATATCCATCCTTTGGAACATAGACGCCAGCTTCACCCTGGATCGGTTCAATCCACAGTCCACAAACATTCGGATTGGATACTGCCTTCTCAAGTGCCTGGATGTCGTCGTATGGAACTATGTCGAAGCCGGGCATGAATGGACCGAAGTCGCGTCGCGCATCTTCATCCGTCGACGCGGAGATAATTGTAGTCGTCCTTCCGTGAAAGTTGTTTTTCGCGGCAACAATGAGTGCTTGATCTGCAGCGATCTTCTTCTTTTGGTATCCCCACTTGCGGGCAAGCTTGATGGCGGTTTCGTTCGCCTCCGCTCCGCTGTTCATAAACAGGGCTTTCTCATAACCGAAAGTCTCGCAGACGTATTTCTCCGCGAGTCCGAGTTTATCGTTGTAAAACGCGCGCGACGTAAGTGTTAGCTCTTGAGCCTGATCGACCAACGCCTGAACAATTCTCGGGTGACAATGCCCTTGGTTGACGGCGCTATACGCAGAAAGGAAATCATAGTACCGCTTACCTTCTACATCCCACAAGAAGACCCCCTCACCCCTGGTGAGCACTACCGGGATCGGATGATAGTTGTGCGCACCGTACCGCTCTTCCAACGCGATCGCTTCCTGGCTCGATGTAATCGTTGCTTCCATGCTTCAGACGTCAAGAGGACAAATCTAAGGAGTTTTGATCGATTTCCCCGGGAGAAGAGCCATCGACACAAGTTGTCAAAACAAAATACCACATTGGTACACGGGAAAACGGTAACTTTGCAGAAAATGGAAATCACACTGGTACTTGTTGGTTTGGTGGTAGGAGTTGCTCTCGGCTGGCTTGTGGCGCGCAACCGATTCTCTTCGGATAGGCAAAATGACTTTGCCTTGCTTCGCATCGAACAGGAGAAAAATCAGAGTCTCTCGAAGCAACTGGACGAACTCAAAGGCCACCTTGAGCAAGAGCGTCAGAAGGTCATCGAACTCAACAATACGTTGGCGGCAACTGAGGCCGATTACCGGAACCTCGAAGAGAAGCTCGCGGAAAGAAAAGCGGAAATGGATACCCTTCAGGCGAAGTTTACCGCTGAGTTCAAGAATCTCGCGAATGAAATCCTCGAGAAGAACAGCGCGAAATTCACCGATCTCAACCGTTCAAGCATGAGCGAATTGCTCGGTCCACTCCGTGAAAAAATTCTGACATTCGAGAAAAAAGTAGAAGAAGCGTACGACAGGGAACTACGTGATAAGATTAGTCTTCGCGAAGAAGTGAAGAAACTGTACGAGCTCAACAATCGCATCAGCGAAGAAGCGAACAACCTGACGCGCGCCCTCAAAGGTGACACCCGTCGACAAGGTGATTGGGGAGAATTCATCCTGGAGACCGTACTTGAACGCTCAGGACTCATCAAAGACCGCGAATACCGGAAGCAAGTCGTTACCAAAAATTCAGAGGGCGAAACCATCAAACCAGACTATCTCGTGATGTTGCCCGACAAGCGTCATATCATCATCGATAGCAAGGTATCACTGGTGGCGTACGAGAACTTTGTCAACACCGAGGACGAAAGTGCCCGCACGCGCTTCCTGAAGGCTCACCTCGAAAGCCTGAAGAATCACGTGAAAGCCCTCAGCGAGAAGAACTATTTCAGCTCGCTCGAATTCAATACACCTGATTTTGTTCTGATGTTTATCCCGATTGAATCTTCGTTCTCAGTGGCTTTGCAGGCAGACCAGGATTTATTCAATTATGCCTGGGAGCGAAGGATCGTAATCGTAAGTCCAACGACATTGTTGGCTACCATGCGTACGGTGGCGAGCATGTGGAAGATGGATCGCCAAAGCCAGCATGCTTTCCAAATTGCAGAGGAAAGCGGCAAGTTGTACGACAAGTTCAAACTCTTTATGGACGACATGGTGAAGGTGGGCAACCAGCTGAACACCACACGCAGTACCTATGAGGAAGCAATGAAGAAACTTGTTACGGGTCGTGGCAACCTCGTTCAGCAGGCGGAAAAGCTGCGCGAGATGGGAGCGCGCAATACAAAAAGGATCGACGAGAAGATAATCGAGCGCGCTCTTGATCAGTAGATCCGACCAATCGAGTCGGCAATGATCCTTTTCATTTCGAGCGCGTCGATAATTCCCTGCTTGGCATAGATGATTTTTCCCCCGGGACCGATGAACAACGTGTAAGGCAATGCGCCCTGCCAGTTCTTATCGATCGCCTCGATAAAATCATATCGATTTCCCTTGATAATGTAGTTCTTCATCGATGCCTGCTTCTTGACAAGAAAGTTCAGGGCATTCTGCTTTCGTTCAAGATCGTCGAATGAAATGGAAATCATTTCAAACTCCCTGTTCCTGTACATGCGATGCATATCGACAAAAGAAGGGAACTCCACCACACATGGGCCACACCACGTAGCCCATACATTTATGAGTCTGTAGTTGATTCCATCGTTCTTGATGATGGCTTTCAAGTCATCAATACCCAACTCTTCTATCGCCACCTTCTCCTTCGCGTACCTGGTGACTTCCGACTCAGCGTAGCCTCGTTTGTCCGGCCATTTTATTGAGCATCCGAAGGTCTTCGTAGTCTCCACCGGTACGGGCTTGCCGGCGAGCAATGCTTCAATCGCGTTTCGCGTATCGTGGGTCTTGGCCGTGCCCGGCTTTTCTCCATCATCGATACGACCGCTGTACCGTAGCTTGCGGGATTGGTCAAACACAAAAACATGGGGCGTAGCCTGCGGACCATATTTCATTGAGATCTCCGATGTCTCACCGTCGTAGAGATAAGGAAAGTTGAATTGGCGGTGTTCAGCGCGGATCTTCATCTCCTCAAAGGTGTCACCGAGATCGGTATATCCCATTTCACCCAGTGTGACGGCTTGCGGATCATTTGGCGATATTGCTACAATAGCAACTCCTTTACTCTTGTAGTCCGTCACGAGCTTTTTTATCCGCTCCTCGTACGCCTGAGCAGTAGGGCAATGGTTGCACGTGAAGATTATCACAAGCACCCGGGACGAAGCAAAATCCTTAAGCGAATAGGTCTTCCCATCCGTTGCGGGAAGTGAGAAATCGGGTGCAGATGAACCGATCGACAGCGGAGCGGGGTCGGCCGCAAGCGCCGAAATGCCCGCGAAGAGCAAAAAAACCGGCAGGAAAGGAATTTTTTTCATGATTCGCTGATTTTTACTCAATGGTAAGTTAATCAATCGATGCGGATGTTTAGGGATATTTATCCTGAATTGTTTTTATACGACATTTGCCGTCTGAAAGAAAAGTGATGACCATGAAAGTTACTTCTGACAACAAGCTCAAGAAACTGATCGTCGTAGGCGATCGCGTTTTGATCCAACCTACCAAACACACAGACAAGACCGAAAGTGGGCTTTACCTCCCGCCCGGTGTGCAGGAAAAGGAAAAGATTCAGAGCGGTTATGTCATCAAGGTAGGCCCCGGATACCCTCTGCCGCTACCCGCCGATGAAGACGAATTGTGGAAAGGCAAGGAAGAACAAGTGAAGTACCTTCCGCTCCAGGCCCAGGAGGGAGACCTCGCAATCTTCCTGCAACGCGGAGCAGTGGAAGTCATCTACGAAAAAGAAAAGTATTTTATCGTACCTCAGGCATCGATTTTGATGCTTGAACGGGAAGAAGAACTTTAACACGCGATGGCGGGCCTATCATTTGACGTTCTGCGGACCGGTAAGAAATACCGACTGACCAACTACGGCGAGAAACATGAGTTTGTCGTGGAAAATGTTCTCGGTAATGGCGATTTCAAGGTGAAAGACCTCTTAACCCTTGAACGCTTCCGGCTTAAGGAACTCATTACTTATGGAAAGGGAAAAGACTTCCTGTTGGAAGAAATCTAACACCGACTTAGATTGTTTGATCTAGATAAAATCCTCACACAATGAAACGCGCGCTGTATTTACTTTGCCTTGTATTGCCGATGAGTGTATCGGCACAGAAAGCAAACGATCTTCCGTCTGATCTTCTTTCCAAGGAGTTCCACAAGGATAGACGCGCAAAAGTAAGGGAATCCCTTCCCAGGAATTCGGTAGCCGTATTCTTCGCGAACCCCGTCCGTAACCGCTCCAACGACGTTGACTACGCCTATCATCAGGACCCAGACTTCCTCTACCTCACAGGATACCGCGAGCCCAATGCAGTGTTGCTTATCTTCAAGGAAAAACAAACTGCATCTAACGGACAGCAGTACGACGAAATCATATTTGTGCAGCCGCGGAATGAGTTCAGAGAGTTATGGGATGGAAGACGACTCGGACCAGAAGGCGTGAAACAACAACTTGGTTTCGCACAAGTCTTCGATAACCTCGAGTTCCAAAGATATAACCTCGACTTCAGCAAGTTCGACCAGGTGCTCTTCTTTGAATTCCATAACGATGTTCGCGACAATGGCCAAGATCCGGCCGATTTGTTTGACCTCATCCAACAATTCAAAATCAAAGCTGGATACCCATCACCGGATAACACAGTCGTAGCACGCGAACCCCGGAAGAACAATCTCAACACGCGCGACCTCGGTCCCATCATGGACAAACTTCGCGGAATCAAAACTGACGAGGAATTGAAACTGCTGAGAAAAGCGGTGGAGATTTCATGTGTTGGCCAGGTAGAAGTGATGAAAGCGATGAAGCCTGGCCTTTCAGAGCGCGAAGTACAGGGGATTCACGAGTTCGTCATGAAGAAGTACCAGGCTGAAGATGTAGGATACGGATCGATCGTTGGCTCCGGACACAATGGTTGCATCCTTCATTACATCGACAACTACAGGCCAAGCATCTCAGCAAACGACCTTGTGTTGATGGACCTCGGCGCTGAATACCACGGATATACTGCTGACATTACAAGAACGATCCCTGCGAATGGGAAATTCTCACCAGAACAGAAGCAGATTTACAATCTTGTGCTGAAGGCGCAGGAGGCGGCGATGAAGATCTGTAAACCGGGAACCAGTTTCGCAGAACTGACAGCCGTTACAAAAACAGTTGTTAACAAAGGGCTGAAGGAACTTGGAATTATCAAGAGCGAAAATGAACCACACAACTATTATCCGCACGGCTGTTGCCACCACATAGGTCTCGACGTTCATGATCGAGGTGAATACGACAAGCTTGAAGAACGGATGGTGATTACCATCGAGCCAGGTATATACATCCCCGAGAACGCAGATTGTGACAAACGCTGGTGGGGAATCGCTGTAAGAATTGAAGATGACTTCCTCATCACACGCGACGGTTATGAACACCTGTCGGCAAGGGCACCGCGGACGGTAGAAGCTATCGAAGCAACGATGAAACTGCCCAGCCCGCTTGATAACTTCGTGCTGCCAGACCTCAAAGGCGAGTAAGAGCTACCGATTCCTTATATTCGTCTGTATCTACGGCATTCATTTAGTATCAAGAAATGAGTGTTGATGGTCGATTAACTGGCGGTCGATCTTCATCACTGATAATGACCGCTCATCAGAATTCACGGAGGTGTGTAAGGTTGGTATGGATGTTTGAAAGCCTTCCTCAAACCGAATTTTGATATTTGCGTTATACAAAAAGGCGACGAGTCTCTCTATCCTGAACCCGGTATCAATGCGAAGTTCTACTCTTACGTTCATTTTCATCCTCACACAAATTGTCGCATTTGGCCAGCGAACCTATACGATTACCGGTTCGGTCGTCGATGATCAAAATCTCGCAGTACCCTTCGCGAACGCCGCCGTCTACAATAATCTTGATTCAACACTTATAGCTGGATCAGCCTCTGACGAAACCGGCGTGTTCGCAATAAATGTTCCTCCTGGTAATTATTATTTGAAGATCTCTTTCCTCTCCTATCGCGAGAAGACAGTACCAAATGTCAATGTTATCAATAAGAATCTTGACCTAGGCATAATTGCGCTTCAACCCGACACAAGGGTATTGGAGACTGTGGAGATCGTCGGAGAGCGATCACAAATGGAATTGCAGCTTGATAAGCGAGTATTCAACGTTGGATCCGATCTGAGCACAGCCGGAGGGAATGCCGCTGACGTGTTGAACAGCGTTCCATCCGTTAACGTGGAAGTAGATGGTACAGTGACTCTTCGTGGAAATCAGAATGTCAGAATACTTATCAACGGAAAACCTTCAGGACTGACTTCCCGCGATCCTGACGCCTTGCGAAATCTGCAGGCGAACCTGGTTGAACGCGTAGAAGTCATCACCAACCCTTCCTCGAGATACGAAGCTTCCGGCGAAGTGGGTATCATCAATATTGTTCTGAAGAAGAACCAGGAGAAAGGATTGAACGGAACATTCACCGGTGTCCTTGGCCACCCCGACTACCTTGGTGGATCCTATACGCTCAATCTACGCAGAGAGAAGGTCAACTTTTTCTCAAGCTACGGTGCTGACTACAGGAGCAGCCCGGGATACTCAACGCTTTACCAACGCTTCGATGGAGGGGCACGCGAAACCTTCCAGGATGGCGA
>Ga0065721_10052229_pt1 | contig 12395 bp, 7 predicted proteins | sample Mesricmetagenome_FD_59108 | JGI IMG/M metagenome (GOLD analysis project Ga0065721, IMG submission 59108) | Mesophilic microbial community from rice straw/compost enrichment Sample: eDNA_1 v2 (version 2) | ecosystem: Engineered > Solid waste > Grass > Composting > Bioreactor | place: USA: Davis... | reverse complement strand
GGCGAAGGCCCCATGACCTATGCTGCCATGAACGCCGCCGCCAACCGTCTGGCGCATTTCCTCATCCGCGAGGGTGTGACCGTGGAAACCAAGGTGGGCGTCTGCATGGAGCGCTCCTTCGATATGGTCATAGCGCTGTTGGCCGCCCTCAAGGCCGGCGCTGCCTATGTGCCCGTGGATCCTCATTACCCGGCGGCGCGGGTGGCGTTTCTGCTGGGCGACATGCAGGCGCCCCTGGTACTGACCCAGGCCCATCTGTTGGAAAACCTGCCGCAGCTGGACGCCAGGGTCGTATGCGTCGATCAGCTGGATCTGCGGGATTGCAGCGACGCCAACCCCCAGGTAGAGGTGGGCCCGCACAATCTCGCCTACATGATTTACACCTCCGGTTCCACCGGTAATCCCAAGGGCGCCATGAACACCCATGCGGGCATCTGCAACCGACTGCTGTGGATGCAGGAGGCTTACGGTCTGGCGGCCGGTGACGCGGTGCTGCAGAAGACGCCCTTCAGTTTCGATGTGTCCGTGTGGGAGTTCTTCTGGCCGCTGTTGGCCGGCGCCCGCCTGGTGGTGGCCAAGCCGGATGGCCACAAGGATGTGGACTATCTGTTGAGCATCATCCGTCAGGAGCGCATCACCACCCTGCATTTCGTGCCCTCCATGCTGAGCCTGTTCGTGGCGCACCAAGGCGCTGGCGACTGCCCCTCCCTCCGCCGGGTGATCTGCAGCGGCGAAGCCCTCAGTCACGACCTGCAGGAGCGCTTTTTCGCGCGTCTGCCCAGGGTGGAACTGCACAACCTCTACGGCCCAACGGAGGCGGCGGTGGATGTGACCTACTGGCAGTGCCAGCCCGACAGCAAAGGCACAGTGGTGCCCATAGGCCGGCCCATAGCCAATATCCAGCTCCATATAGTCGACCGCCATCTGCAGCGGGTGCCTGTGGGTGTCACAGGGGAGCTGCTGATCGGCGGCGTGGGCCTGGCGCGCGGCTACTTCGGGCGCGATCAGCTGACGGCGGAGCGCTTTATTGCCGATCCCTTTTCCAATGACCCGGAGGCGCGGCTCTACCGCACCGGCGATCTGGTGCGCTATCTGCCGGACGGCAATATCGAATATCTGCAGCGCATGGACGATCAGGTGAAATTGCGCGGCTTCCGCATAGAGCTGGGAGAAGTAGAGGCCATGCTCAACCGCTGCCGCGGCGTGCGCGAGTCCGTGTGCGTCAAGCGCAGTCATCCCAGCGCCGGCGAGTATCTGCTGGCTTTCGCCACCCGCGATGGAGAGGAAGTGGAGGTGAACGAGGTGTTGGCGGAAGTGGAACAACTGCTGCCAGCCCACTGTGTGCCCTCAGCCCTGGTGTTCTTGCCTTCGCTGCCCCTGACCCCCAATGGTAAGCTCGACCGCCGCGCACTGCCGGAACATCAGTTCGCCGGCGGCACAGGTGCAGTAGTGGCGCCGCGCAACGAGGTGGAGCGCCGACTGCACCGCATCTGGCGGGAGCTGCTGCAGGTGGAGCGCCTGTCCATTACCGACAATTTCTTCTCCCTGGGTGGCCATTCGCTGCTGGCGGTGCGCCTGATGGCGGCCATAGAGACCTCCCTGGGCAAACGCCTGCCTCTGGCCAGTCTGGTGCGCGGGCCCACCATTGCTGAGCTGGCGCAGCAGATCGAAGCGCCGGAGGCCCAGGACTGGTCTTCCCTGGTACCCATCCAGGAGCGCGGCGAGGGCACCCCCTTGTTCTTCGTGCCCGGAGGCGGCGGCAATGTGCTCTATTTCTATCCCCTGGCGGAACAGCTGGGCGGGGCGCGGCCTTTCTTCGGGCTCCAGTCCCGTGGGTTGGATGGCATCAGCCAGCCTTTGCAGAGCGCGCGGCAGATAGCCGTGGAGATGGTGCAGGAGATCCGCCGCGCCCAGCCCCAGGGACCCTATGTGATCGGCGGGCACTGCGTCGGTGGACTGGTGGCCTTCGCCATAGCCCAGCAGTTGCTGGCGGAGGGTGAGCAGGTGGCGCAGCTGCTGATCATGGATGCGCCCGCCCCGCACTTTTTTGTGCCCAGGGAAGGCGAGGCTCTCAGCGAAGCCCAGTGGATATCGGTGCTGGTGGGAACCGTGGCCCATATGACCGGGCAGGCACTCGCGCTGGACCCCGCCGAACTGGAAGCGCTGGAGTCGGACATGCGCCTGGCTCGCCTGCGCGCGCTGCTGGCCGGCGCCGGCATGGTGCCGGAGAACACCCCCCTGGCGCAGGTCCGCGGACTGCTGCAGGTGTTCATGGCCAATGCCCAGCTGCATCACGAGGCCAGGGAGGGGGATGCACCTGTACCCATCACCCTGTTCCGCGCCCGGGAGATCAATCCCCACTACGACTACAGCCCCTGTGACGATCCACAGACCGATCTGGCCACCTCTACCCTGGGTTGGAGCCGATACGCCAGCGGCCCGGTGCGGGTCGAGCTGGTGGACGGCGACCACATCACCATGCTGGCACCACGACAGGCCGGCGGACTGGCCGCAGCTCTAGCCAGGACACTCACCATTCAAGGAGTCTGAACATGATCGAACGCTATATCCAATTCATCACCCGGCATCCGTTGTGGGCCCTGGCCCTGGCGCTGGTGGTCCTGGCGGCCAGTGCCGCGGGCATTCCGCGGCTGTCCTTCAACTCGGATCTGCGCATCTACTTCAGTCCGGACAACCCCCAGATCCAGTCCCTGGACCGCATAGAGGCCACCTACACCAAGGTGGATAACGTGCTCTTCGCCCTGGCGCCCAAGGACGGTGTCTTCAACCAGCGGGTGCTGGAACTGGTGGAAAAACTCACCGAGGCCGCCTGGCAGATTCCCTTTTCCAGCCGGGTCGACTCCCTCACCAACTTCAAGCACAGCGTGGCCGAAGGGGACGACATAGCGGTGGATGATCTGGTGGTGGATGCAGACTCCCTGACAGAGGCGCAACTGGCCCATATCCGCACCATAGCGCTGGAGGACCCATTGCTGCGCAACCGCGTGGTGTCCGAAGACGGCCGGGTGACGGGGGTGAATGTCACCATCAACATTCCCAAGGGCAAGGAGCTGGCCAGCGTGCCCCAGGTGGTGGAGCATGTGCGCCGCATGGCCGCCGATATACGCGCCGAATATCCGGATGTGGATCTCTATCTGAGCGGTGTGGTGATGATGGATAACGCCTTCGCCGAGTCCTCGGCGCGCGACATGCAGACCCTGGTGCCCGCCATGTTGGTGCTATCCCTGGTGCTGTTGGGTGCCATTCTGGGCTCGGCCGCGGCCAGCCTTGCGGCTCTGCTGGTATTGGTGTTTGCCATAGTGACAGCCATGGGGCTGGCGGGCTGGCTGGGCATACTGCTCAACCCTGTAAGCCTCAACGCCCCCAATATCATTCTGATAGTGGCCATCTGCGACTGTGTGCATCTGCTGGCGGCCTACCTGCTGGCGCTGCGCGAAGGTGAGGGGCGGCAGGCGGCCATGGTGTCCAGCCTGCGGGAAAACTGGAGTCCGGTGCTGATCACCAGCCTCACCACCGGGGTCGGCTTCCTGTGCCTGAACACCAGCGAGGCGCCGCCCTTCCGCGACATGGGCAATATCACCGCCCTGGGGGTGGCAGCGGCGCTGTTCTTTTCGCTCACCTTTTTGCCGGCCTCCATGATGCTGCTGCCAGCCAAGCCCGCGGCGGCGCGGGAAAGCCGTTTTCATAGGGGGCTGGATGGATTGGCGCGCGCCATCATCCGCCATCCCCGCTGGTTTGCCGCCGGACCGCTGGTCCTCACCCTCGCCGTCAGCCTGGGTGTGTTCCGCAACAGCCTCAACGATGAATTCGTTAAATACTTTGACGAAAGCACCGAGTTTCGCCAGCACACGGACTTTATCGCCGAGAACCTTACCGGCATCTATTACATCGACTATCCCATCGCCGGTAAAACCGACAGCGGTGTGAATGACCCTGCCTATCTGCAGACGCTAGACGACTTCACCCAATGGCTGCGCGCCCAGGACGAGGTGTTGCATGTCAACAGCATCACCGACATCTACAAGCGCCTGAACCGCAACATGCACGGCGACGACCCCCGTTATCACCGCTTGCCGGATTCCTCGGAACTGGCGGCCCAGTATCTGCTGATGTACGAAATGTCGCTGCCCTACGGATTGGATCTGCGCGACCGCATAGACGCCGCCAAGCAGGCCAGCCGGGTGACAGCGACCCTCAAAAGCCTTTCCAGCGCCGAAGTGCTGGCTTTCGAGGCCCGCGCCCAGTCCTGGCTGCGCGAGCACAGTGATCACATAGTCGCGGAGAATGGCACAGGGCTGACCGTAATGTTCGCCCATATAGGCATGCGCAACATCACCAGCATGCTGTGGGGTACCGCCCTGGCGCTGGTGGCCATTTCCCTGTTGCTGATCGCCCTGTTCAGATCCCTCAAATTCGGCCTCTTGAGCCTGTTGCCCAATGTGCTGCCGGCGGTGGCGGCCTTCGGTCTCTGGGGCCTGTTGGTGGGGCAGGTGGGCATGGCCTTGTCGGTGGTGGCCGCCCTGACTCTGGGCATAGTGGTGGATGACACCATCCACATACTCAGCCGTTATCTGCACGCCCGCCGGGTACTGGGAATGAGCGCCGAGGCGGCGGTGCAGCACACCCTCACGCGCGTAGGCGGGGCGGTGGTGGTCACCTCCGTGGCGCTGGCCGCCGGTTTCAGCGTGCTGGGCTTTTCCAGCTTCGAGGTGAATGCCGGCATGGGCATGCTCACAGCCCTGGCCATAGGCGTGGCGCTGGTGCTGGATCTCACTTTGCTGCCAGCGCTGCTGATCCTGGTGGAAGGCGCGCGCGCAGCGACTGTGTCCAACAAAACGGCGGTGGATCCAGTGCTGAACCGGCCGGCCAAGCTGATTCCGTGACCGGTCCCATTGAACAGATGCAAAAAGGAGTAATGACGATGATGTCCGCAAGTCAAAATGTTTTCCGCAACTTTATGGGCGCCTTGACCCTGGTGCTCGCCGCGCCCGCCTGGGCCGGTCTGGAGCAGATTCAGAAAATCGACGACCCGGTGGAAAAAGGGCTGGCCGTAGCCCGGGAAATCCAGCAGCGCGATGCCGGCTTCGGCGACTTCGTGGTGGAGGCCGAGATGATCCTGATGCAGGGAGAACAAGTGCTCTCCAAGCGCACCTTCTTTAGCAAAGTGTTGGAGGTGGACGGCGATGGCGATCACTCGGTGAATGTCTTCCGCAGTCCTCGGGACGTGGAGGGCACCGCGATCCTGATCCACGCTCACGGCCTCAAACCTGACGACCAGTGGCTCTATCTGCCGGCCATCAAACGGGTGAAACGCATTTCGACTCGCAGCAAATCCGGTCCTTTTGTGGGTAGCGAGTTTGCGTATGAGGACTTGTCCACCTGGCTGCCGGAGAAATACTCCCACCGCTTTCTGGGGGAGGAGACGGTCGATGGGGTGGAATGCCTGAAGGTGGAAAATGTGCCCGCCTATGAGGACTCCGGCTACAGCAAGCTGCTGCAGTGGACCGACAAGGAGATCCTGCGCCCGCGCCGCATCGATTACTACGACCGCAAAGGTGACCTCCTGAAGACGCTGACCTTCGACGACTATCGCCAGTACAAAGGGCGCTGGTGGCGTCCGGGTGTCATGACCGTGACCAATCATCAGACCGGTCGCTCCACCCAACTCATCTGGAAGGCCTACCGGTTTGGCACAGGGCTGACCGCTGCGGATTTCGTCCAGTCCAAGCTGGACCGTATGCAATAGGGAGCTGCCGCCATGGATGCGACAACGACAATATGGAGAGGATGCCTGCTGGCCCTGGCCGGCGCCATGGCGGTTTCCGCGGAGGGCGCTTCCATCCCGGATGTGACCCTGGCCCTCGAATACCAGTGGTTTGCCCACGAGGCGGAAGCCGCCGATTACGCCGAAGATCAACTGCTGCAGGCCGCCGTCACCTGGGACCATCTTTCCCAGGATGGCAAATGGCGCCTAGACCTGGACGCTTATGTGGCCCACAGTCGGCGGGATGATGAGCGCAGTCGCGCCGATCTGCGCAGTCTGTCCCTGGTCTATTACGCGGACCGCTTCGATATAAAAGTGGGGGTGGCCACGGAGTTCTGGGGTGTCACGGAATCGCGGCACCTGGTGGACATCATCAATCAGACCTCCGTGGTCGATAACCTGGATGAGGAGATCAAGCTCGGCCAGCCCATGATCAAGTGGCAGACCCATCAGGACTGGGGCAATTTGCAGCTGTTCTGGCTGCCTGTGTTCCGCGACCGGTTGTTTCCCGCCGCCGGCGCCCGCCTGTCGCCGGGTCTCCCTGTTGACGGCGACACAGCCCGCTACGCTTCGGGTGCCGAACGCAAACATCAGGATCTGGCCCTGCGCTACGCCCATACATTGGGGGACTGGGATCTGGGGCTTTCCTATTTTCGCGGCACCAGCCGCGATCCTCTGCTGGATGTGGTTGTGAACACTGCGGGTCAGTGGGTGTTGTCGCCCTATTACGAGCAGATCGAACAGCAGAGCCTGGATCTGCAGCGCACCCGCGAGGGGCTGCTGTTGAAGCTGGAGGCCATACAACGCCACGGCAGCCGGCAGGGCAATTACCACGCTTTGGTGACCGGATTCGAATATACCCAGAACGGCCTCTTCGGCACCGCTGCGGATCTCGGTTACATAGTCGAATACCTGTATGACAAGCGCGGTCCCACAGCCAATACACCTTTTCAGGATGATGTGTTCGCCGGCTTGCGGCTGGCGTTCAATAACATCGGCCAGACCACATTGTTGCTGGGGATGTACCAGGATCTGCCGGACCACAGTCAGGTGATGCGCCTGGAGCTGGATACCCGCCTGCGCGACAACCTGGAGTTGTCGCTGGAAGGTCAGGTGTTCAGCGGCGTGGCCAGCACCGATCTGCTGTACGACCTGCGCAATGACGACTACCTGCGGGCGACACTCAGGTTGTATTTCTGATTCATGTTTCCAAGGAGGAGACGATTATGACATCCACATCACTATTCAATCTGCCTGAACCCAATGTCGATGCGCGTCTGCGGCTGGTGTGTTTTTCCTACGCCGGTGGCAACGCCAGCCATTTTCTGCGCTGGCAGCGCGACCTGCATCCGCAGGCGGAACTGGTCATCTGCCAGTTGCCGGGCCGCGGCGCGCGGCTGTTCGAGACGCCCTACGACAATATGGACGATCTGGTGCGCGATCTGGCCACGGCCGTGGCCGCATTGGTCGATAAGCCCCTGGTGTTTTTCGGCCACAGCCTGGGTGCCAAGGTGGCCTATGAACTGGGGCTGGCCATGCAGCGCCGGGCGCTGCCGGCCCCGATACACACGGTGGTATCCGCCTGCGCTGCGCCATTCCGCCCGCGCGAGATTCCACCCATACACGCACTGCCCGATGCCGAATTCATAGCCGCCATGGGCCGGCTGGGCGGCACTCCCGCGCAGATCCTGCGCAACGCCGAACTCATGGCCCTGTGTCTGCCGGCACTGCGCGCCGACTACAAATTGGTGGAGACCTATTTGAACACCAGCCGCCAGGTGGTCGCCGGACGGCTCACACTGCTCGGCGGCGCAGAGGATTATCTGGTGTCTCCAGAGCTGCTTTCCGAGTGGGGAACCCTGTACGAGAAAGTGATAGAAGCATGCTGGTTTTCTGGCGGTCACTTTTTTATCAATGAAAAAAGCGATCAGGTGCTGAAGTTTCTCAACGAATCCGTACTGGAATTCAATCTCTGCCGCATGGACGGGCGCAGTTTGAATTTCGATATGGCGCTGTAGGATTTTCTGTGAGAAGAGCTTGTCGTTTTCAGATTCAGAGATCGATGACTCAGCGCATATCGCTGGCGGCTTGAAGGTAATGGATGCTGAATAGTCGCTCCCGATCGGTCCAGACCTGCAGATGCTGAAAGCCGCAGTCTGCTCCCAGGTTGATCACATCTTCCACGGAATATTTGTAGGAGTTTTCCGTGTGTATGGGGTCTCCCTGGGCAAAATGGAATTCCTCATCGGCTATGGTCACCACCTGATGACATAGGCTGACCAGATGCATTTCGATGCGCGATTTCGCGGGATTGAAAAAGGCGTAGTGCTCAAAGTTTTTTATGACGAAATTCGCTCCCAGTTCAGTATTGATCCGCTGCAACAGATTGAGATTGAACTGGGCGGTGACACCCTGTTGATCGTTGTAGGCGCTGTGCAGGCGGGCGGGGGATTTGAGCAGGTCCACGCCCAGCAACAAGCCGTCTCCGGGGCGCAGAAAGGTTTGCAGATTGCCGAGAAACTCCCGCGCTTCCGCCGGCTTGAAATTGCTGATGGTGGAACCGGGAAAAAACACCAGGCGGCGCCCATCTCCGTTGCGTGTAACCGCTGTGGGAAGTTGAATGGGTGCCGTGTAATCACCCACCACCGGGTGCACCGCCACCTGGGGAAATTCCCGCTGCAACTGGTGGCTGGCGCTCAGGAGAATTTCCGCGGAAATATCTATAGGCACATAGGCGCTGGGTTGAGGCAGGGCGGAGAGCAGGTCGCGGATTTTACGCCCTTCGCCTGAGCCGAATTCGATGACGGTGGCGTGATTGCCGGTCAGTGCAGCGATTGCGGGAAGAATTTCCTTTAGCAGCGCAATTTCGGTGCGCGTGATGTAGTACTCCCGGGTGCGGCAGATTTCGGTAAACAGGCGCGAACCCCGGTCATCGTAAAAATACTTGCAGGGAATCTGCCTGGGCGATCGCCGCAGCCCCTGCAGCACATCCCGAAGAAATGCGTCTTCTGTGCTGGGAGTGTCTTCCACAGGATACAGGGGCAGTGCGGCAGTGGCGGGTGCTGAATTAACGGAGGTCATCTGCGAGTCTCACTCCACTGAATTGCCAACCGGCATGGACAGGGAAAAAATTTCGATAGCTCGCCCTTATATGTCCCTCGGGCGTCGCGCACGAGCCGCCGCGCAGCACCCACTGGTTCACCATGAATTTGCCGTTGTATTCCCCCACAGCCCCGGCGGGCGCCCTGTATCCCGGATAGGGTAGGTAGGCGCTGCGGGTCCACTCCCAGACATCGCCAAACATTTGGCTCAAACCCTCCGACGTGGAGGCGCAGCGCGGATGCAATACCCGCAAGTCCAGCAATTGGCCGATGCAGGTCACCGTTTGCGCCGCCGCCTCCCATTCGTATTCCGTGGGCAGGCGCTTGCCCGCCCAACTGGCGAACGCGCTCGCTTCGAGATAATTGATATGGCAGACCGGCTCGCCCGGATCCAGGGGGGCAAGTCCAGCCAGCGTGTAGATGAACCACTCGTTGTTGATCCGCTGCCAGTAGAGCGGGGAGCGGGCCTGGGTGGCCTGCACCCAGGCCCAACCTTCCGACAGCCAGTGATGGGGATCGCTGTAGCCGCCGTCCTCGATAAATGCGAGAAATTCGCCGTTGGTCACTGGCCGATTGGCCATGTGAAAGCCGTCGAGGTACACGCGGTGGTGTGGTTTTTCGTTGTCGAAACCAAAGCCCTGATCGCAGCCGATCCAGTAATCGCCGGCGGGGAATTCCAGCCATCTGAGCGGCGGCACTGTGCGGCTGCTTTCCATGTGTGGCGCGACCAGGGCGGGAAATTGCGGATTGAGGGAAAACGCGTGTTTGATATCCGTGAGCATCAGTTCCTGATGCTGCTGCTCGTGGTGTATTCCCAATTCGATCAGTTCCAGCTCCGCAGGCGTCAGATTTTCCCACTGGTGCGTCAGGGCCTCCTCCAGCGACCGGCGGTACTGCCACACCTCTTCCAGAGACGGCCGAGAAATCAGACCTCTCTGCACCCGCGGATACTGGGCGCCCACCTGGTTGTAATAGGAGTTGAACAAGTACTCCAGCGTGGCGTCGCGGGCCACAGCACAGCCGTGAGGCTTGAGGATGAAGGTGTCGAAAAACCAGGTGGTGTGCGCCAGGTGCCACTTGATGGGGCTGGCATCCGGCATGGATTGCAGCAGCTGATCTTCGGCGCTGAGGTTGTGCGTCAGCGCGGCGCTGATCCTGCGCGTATTGCAGAAAAGCTCATACAACTGCGGTGAACTCACCCTTCCCCCGATCCACTGTCTGTGGTGCCAATGGGCAAATGCTGAGCCGGAAACGGGCGCCGCGCGCTGGCGATCCCGGCCTGCATCAAGTTAAGGATTGTGGGGGACAGTGACCGTGCGCGGGCAAACATAGAGCCGGCCCTGGGATGCTGAACCGGTTCATTGCCCTGTATGGGGGATAAAGACTATAGTGCCGCACCCCATGGTCGCACCAGGGGCGATGTTCTCTCTCAGACAACCGCGAGCGGCGCATGAAGCTGAATTTGAAACTGCATCGAAGAATACTCGGATATGGTGGTGTTGCCGGATATCTCAAATCCCGCATAACCCGGAATATGATTTTCCACCCGGTACATCGCCAGGATTGCCGCCATCCTTTTTATTTGCGTATCCCGTCGTCGGATGTGCCCACCTACAAACAGGTGTTCATCGATCGGGAATATGATTTCCAGGTGGCCTCACCGCCCGCGGTGATCATAGATGCCGGCGCCAACATAGGATTGGCCGCGATCTATTTCGCCAATCGCTATCCCTCGGCAAAAATCATCGCCATAGAGCCGGAGCAGAGCAATTTTGAACTGCTCAAACGCAATACCTCGGCCTACGCCAATATCACACCGCTGCAGGCGGCCTTGTGGCATAAAAACGAGGAGATAGATCTGATAGATCCGGGCCTGGGCAATTGGGGATTCATGACGGAGCAAAAGGATCAGGCGGGCGGCAATAGCGCCCAAGCCCGCCATCGCGTACAGGCGATGACGGTGGACAGGATACTGGCGCAATTTGGCCTCGATAGAGTGGATATTCTCAAGATCGATATAGAGGGTGCTGAAAAGGAAGTGTTCAGCGATACATCCGCCTGGATCGACAGAGTCGATTCCATGATCGTTGAACTGCACGAGCGCATGAAAACCGGCTGCAACCGCAGTTTTTATCTGGGTTCGGGCGGCTTCGATCAGGAGTGGATGCAGGGAGAGAATGTGTATCTCTCGCGCAACGGATACCTGACGAAAGCCTGAAAAGCGGGGTGAACCCCCGCTTATTTCGTGCGGGAACCTGCGGAGTGCCAGCGGCCGGAACGCGATTGGCGCGCACCGTCCGCGGATTTTCTCTGACCGTCAGCACTTCTGTTCGGATTCTGGTGGGCCTTCTGCCCGCCAGACTTGGAATTATGTCCCGAGGGTTTTCCGTGGCCCGTCTGCTGGCGGCGCTGACCTTCATTGTTTCCTGAATGAGGATGACGCCGGTTGCCGTCGCCGCGTGGCCGTCCCTTCGATGCGGTCGGCTGGGTTTTCCCGGAGGGGAGATGGAACTTGGACGCGGGCAGATCGTGGGTCGGTTCGAAGCCCGCGATATATTCGCGCTCGATGGGCTTTTTGATGAGGCGCTCTATGTCCACCAGCTGCTGAATTTCATCGGCGCTCACCAGTGAGACCGCCTGTCCATTGGCCCCGGCGCGACCGGTGCGGCCGATGCGGTGCACATAGTCCTCGCTGACATTGGGCAGATCAAAATTCACCACCTGGGGCAATTGATCTATATCCAACCCCCGGGCCGCTATATCGGTCGCCACCATCACCTGCACTTTCAAACCTTTGAAATCCGCCAGCGCCTTGGTGCGCGCGCCCTGGCTTTTATTGCCGTGGATGGCGCAGGCCTTGATGCCCGCTTCTTCCAACTGCCGCGTCAGCTTGTTGGCGCCGTGTTTGGTGCGGGAAAAAACCAGTACCTGATGCCAATTGTTTTCGCGCACCAGATGAATCAGCAGTTTGGCTTTTTCTTTTTTGTCCACCGGCACCAGCCATTGCTTGACCGTGGCGGCTGCGGCGTTGGGCGGAGATACGGACACCTCCTGGGGATTGACCATCAGCGTCTTTGCCAGAGCGCGTATGTCGTCGGAAAAGGTGGCGGAGAACAGCAGCGTCTGACGCTTTTTCGGCAGCAGGGAAATAATCCGCTTGATGTCGTGGATAAATCCCATGTCGAGCATGCGATCCGCTTCGTCGAGCACCAGAATTTCCAATTGATCGAACTTGATGGCGTTCTGGTTGTGGAGATCCAGCAGTCGTCCCGGCGTGGCCACCAATATGTCGGAACCCGGGCGCAATTTCTGCATCTGCGGATTGATTTTGACTCCGCCGTAAACCACGTTGGTTTTCAGGGTCAGTTTTTTGCCGTATTTCTGCGCGCTTTCGCCCACCTGGGCTGCGAGTTCGCGCGTGGGGGTGAGCACCAGGGCGCGCACCTGATTGCTGCGCGCCTGTGTGCCTGCGCTCAGCCGCTGAAGTATCGGCAGGGTGAAACCTGCGG
>Ga0065721_10006133_pt1 | contig 12395 bp, 17 predicted proteins | sample Mesricmetagenome_FD_59108 | JGI IMG/M metagenome (GOLD analysis project Ga0065721, IMG submission 59108) | Mesophilic microbial community from rice straw/compost enrichment Sample: eDNA_1 v2 (version 2) | ecosystem: Engineered > Solid waste > Grass > Composting > Bioreactor | place: USA: Davis... | reverse complement strand
GGCCGAGCGGGAAAGTTGTCCCGCTTATCCCCGCGTCACGGTGATCTGCTAGTGTTCGGGCATGGTCGACATATTGGGTCGGCGGCGGGGTTTTCGGGAGCGCGGCGGGATGGATGGATCGGGCAGGGATGGCCGGAGGCGGCCGCCCGACTGGGCGACCATTCGCGCCGAATATGAGGGCAGGCTGTTCATCCCGGCGACGATCTGCGAGCGCCACGGCGTGAGCCTGGCGCAATTGCGCTACCGGCGCGAGAAGGAAGGCTGGCTGAGCCTCAAGGCCCACCCGCCGAGCCGGACGCATCTGGTGGCGCGGATGCTGCGGGTGCTGGACGGCCAGATCAGGGAACTGGAAGGGGCAACGGACATGCCGATCGACAAGCGGGCCAGGATGCTGGCCGATCACGTCAAGACCATGGACAAGCTGATCGAGCTCGGCGCTGCCGAGCGCAATGTGGAGCCGCCGAGCCGCAAGGACATGACGGACCTGAGGGCCAAGCTGGTCAAGCGCCTTGATCAAGCCGCAGGGGAATAACGCCGCCAGGGTCGCCGGCATGAGCGACGAGGCGGTGCATCGCCTGCTGTTCTGCTGGCCGGCCTGGGCGCGGCGCGAGCAGCGGCCGCCGCCGGGCGACTGGACCACCTGGCTGCTGATGGGCGGGCGCGGCTCGGGCAAGACCCGGGCCGGGGCCGAATGGGTGCGCCGGCTGGCGCGGCGGGGGATTTCGCCCATCGCGCTGGTGGGCGAGACCATGACCGAGGCGGTGGACATCATGGTGCGGGGCGAAAGCGGGCTCATCGCCGTGCACCCCGACCACGAGCGGCCCATCCTCAGGGGCCGCAGCCGGCTGGTCTGGCCCAACGGGGTGGAGGCGGCCATCCTGACCGCATCCGACCCCGAGCGCTTCCGCGGGCCGCAATTCGCCGCCGCCTGGTGCGACGAGATCGGCAAGTGGCCGCGCGCCGAGGACGCCTGGGACATGCTGCAGTTCGGGCTGCGGCTGGGCGACCGGCCGCGGCAGCTGGCGACGACGACGCCCCGGCCGACGCGGCTGATCAAGCGGCTGCTGGCCGACGAGCAGACCCGCGTAGTGCGCATGACCACCGCGGACAACCGCCGGTTCCTGGCGCCGCGCTTCCTCGACGCCGTGGTGGCGCGCTATCGCGGCACGGTACTGGGGCGCCAGGAGCTGGACGGCGAACTGATCGAGGACCGGCCGGACGCGCTCTGGCGGCGCGACATGTTCGCGGCGCCCCACGGCACCCCGGACGGCCGGATCGTGGTGGCGGTGGACCCGCCGGTGACCGGCACGGCGCGCTCGGATGCCTGCGGCATCGTGGTGGCNGGCCGGCNGGGCGAGGNCGCCGTGGTGCTGGAGGACGCAACGCTGCGGCAGGCCCCGCCCCTCGCCTGGGCGCGGCGGGCGGTGGCGGCGTTCCACGCCCATGCGGCCGACGCCATCGTGGTCGAGGTCAACCAGGGCGGCGACCTGGTGCAGCAGGTGATCCGCCAGGTGGACGCGGCCGTGCCGGTGCGCGCGGTGCGCGCCAGCCGCGGCAAATGGGTGCGGGCCGAGCCGGTGGCGGCGCTCTATGCGCGCGGGCTGGTGGCCCATGCCCGGGGCCTGACGGCGCTGGAGGACGAATTGTGCGCCTTCGGGCCGGACGGCAAGGCCGAGGGCCATTCGCCCGACCGGGTGGACGCGCTGGTCTGGGCGCTGACCGAATTGCTGCTGAACGAGATGCGGCCGCGCGTGCGCGGCCTGTAGCCATGAACCAGAGGTTCCCGCCGTCGCGGGGACGACCGGCGCGGAGACCACGACATGCCCAACTGGATGAGCCGCCTGTTCGGCGGCCGGACGAACGCGCCCGCCGAGACCAAGGGTTTCGCCGGCCACACCGTGCTGACGCTGAGCCAGCTGGGGCCGGCGCAATGGAGCGGGCGGGGCTATGCCAGCCTGGTCAACCAGGGCTTCGCGCGCAACCCCGTGGTCTATCGCTGCGTGCGGCTGATCGCCGAGACGGCCAACCGGGTGCCCCTGGTGGTGCATGTCGGCGACCGGGCGGTGAGCGAGCATCCGCTGCTGGCGCTGCTCCACCGCCCCAACGGGCGGCAATCGGGCGCCGAGATGCTGGAGGCGGTCTATGCCTATCTGCAGACCGCCGGCAACGCCTATCTGCAGGCCGGCATCGTCGACGGGGCGGTGCGCGCGCTCTTCGTGCTGCGGCCGGACCGCATGAGCGTGGTGGCCGGGCCGGACGGCTGGCCGGTGGCCTATGACTACAAGGCCGGAGGCCGGGCGGCGCGGCTGCCGCAGGACACCGCCCCGGTGCCGAGCGTGCTGCACATGGCGCTGTTCCACCCGCTGGACGACCATTACGGCATGGGGCCGCTGGAGGCGGCCCAGACCAGCCTCGACATCCACAACGCCTCGGCGCAGTGGAACAAGGCGCTGCTGGACAATGCCGCCCGGCCCTCGGGCGCGCTGGTCTATTCGGCCGGCGGCGGCCAGCTGAGCGAGGACCAGTTCGCCCGGCTCAAGCGCGAGATCGAGGAGCAGTTCTCCGGCGCCGCCAATGCCGGCCGGCCCATGGTGCTGGACGGCGGGCTGGACTGGAAGGCGGTGGCCATGAGCCCGCGCGAGATGGATTTCATCGAGGCGCGGCACGCCGCGGCGCGCGACATCGCCCTGGCCTTCGGCGTGCCGCCCATGCTGCTCGGCATTCCCGGCGACAACACCTATGCCAACCTGGCCGAGGCCCACCGGGCGCTGTGGCGCCAGACGCTGGTGCCCCTGGTGGTGCGGGTGGCGCAGGAGCTGACCTTCTGGCTGGGCCCGGCCTTCGAGGGCGCGCGCATCGTGCCCGACTTCGAGCGGGTCGAGGCCCTGGCCGAGGACCGCGCGGCGCTGTGGGCGCGCGTCGGGTCGGCGGGCTTCCTGACCGATGCGGAGAAGCGGGAGCTGGTGGGGATGGGCGTGCCCTCCTAAGGCAAATCGCTCCGGTGGAGCGATTTGAACGCCCAGGGCCATAGCGGGATCCGGCGGCGGCGGGACGTCTGCTGCAATTGCGGTTCGGCCAGGTGCTGCGCCGGTGTGCCGCAGATGCGTTTCAGCCCCCGCGGGGGCTTTTTGTTGTCCGGAGGATCCGATGGACGAGCTGACGAGGACCATCATCGAGCGCGGCGACCTGGCGCATCTGGCGCTGTTCCTGTGGGCAAGCGGTTCGAGCGCCCTGCTCGTGTGGAGCCTGAGGGAGATGGCGCGGGTGAATCAACACTTCAACGACTTCGTGCAGGAGATCGCCTCGTTGAATCGACTGTTCAGGAAGGAAGACTAAGCCGATGACGGACAAGCAGAATCGGGAAACCGCGCAGCAGACCTTCCGGCAATTCGCCTGGAACCTGGCGGGCACGCTGGCCGACAAGCAGCGCGCAGGGGCCAAGCCCAAGGGCACCGGGAGCAAGCGCTGATGGCGGCCATCCCCATCGACGCCGACGGCCGCTTCGCCGGCTATGCGAGCCTGTTCAACCGGCTCGACTCGGGCGGCGACATCGTGCTGCCGGGAGCCTTCGCCAGGAGCCTTGCGGGGCGCCGCCGCATCCGCCTCTTGTTCCAGCACGACCCCAAGGAGCCGGTGGGCATCTGGGAAGCGCTGGGCGAGGACGGCCACGGCCTGTTCGTGCGCGGCCGGCTGGTGCCGGGCGTGCCCCGGGCCGAGGCGCTGCGGCGGCTGATCGGGAACGGGGCGCTGGACGGGCTCTCCATCGGCTTCCGCACCGTGCGCGCCAGCCGCGACCCCGGCACCGGGCACCGGCGCCTGATCGAGATCGACCTCTACGAGATCTCGATCGTGACCTTTCCGATGATGGAGGATGCGCGCATCGCCTCCCCCCTCTCGGCGGGCGCCGCCATCGCGGCCGCCACACGCATCATCCGCAACCGATAGAAGGACACCGACATGGATCGGACGACCGACGGCCTGGAGACCAAGGCCGGCGCGGGGGGCGACATTGCCGCGCTCTTCGCCGAATTCTCGAGCGCTTTCGAGGAATTCAAGCGCACCAACGACCAGCGGCTCGGCGAGATCGAGAAGCGCGGCACCCCCGACGGGCTGCTGGAGGGCAAATTGGACCGGCTCAACGCCGTGCTCGACGGGCACAAGGCGGCGCTGGACCGCATCACCGCCGAACGCGCCCGCCCGGCCATCGAGGCCAGGGGCGGCGCCGTGCCGGACGGCGAATACAAGCAGGCGTTCTCCGCCTATGTGAAGCGCGGCGAGGAAAAGGCGCTGCAGGTGGGCGTCGCCGCCGATGGCGGCTATGTGGTGCCGGCGGAGGTCGAGACCGAGATCACCCGGCTGATGACCCATATCTCGCCCATCCGCGCCATCGCCGGCGTGCGGCAGGTGTCGGCCTCGGTCTACAAGCGCCCGATCACCGTGACCGGGCCGCAGACCGGCTGGGTGGGCGAGACGGCGAGCCGGCCGACCACCACCAGCCAGACCCTGGCCGAGCTGAGCTATCCCACCACCGAGCTCTACGCCATGCCGGCGGCGACCACCGCCTTCCTCGACGATGCGGCGGTGGATGTGGGCCAGTGGATCGCCGACGAGGTCAACGCCGCCTTCGCGGCGCAGGAGACCACGGCCTTCGTGACCGGGGACGGCGTCAACAAGCCGAGCGGCTTCCTCAACGCCACCAAGGCGGCGGAGGCGAGCTGGGCCTGGGGCAGCCTCGGCTACCTGGCGACCGGCGTTTCCGGCGCGCTGCCCGCCAGCCATGCCAGCGACATCCTGATCGACCTCGTCTATGCGCTGAAGGCCGGCTACCGGCAGAACGCCAACTGGGTGATGAACCGCAAGACGCAAGCGGCGCTGCGCAAGCTCAAGGACGGGGAGGGCAACTATCTCTGGCAGCCCGCCGCCTCCGCCGACGGGCGCGCCAGCTTCATGGGCTTCCCGCTGGTGGAGGCCGAGGACATGCCCAATATCGGCGCCAACAGCTTCTCCATCGCCTTCGGCGACTTCCGCCGCGGCTATCTGATCGTCGACCGCCAGGGGGTGTCGGTGCTGCGCGACCCGTTCAGCGCCAAGCCCTATGTGCTGTTCTACACCACCAAGCGCGTCGGCGGCGGCATCGCCGACTTCGACGCCATCAAGCTGCTGAAGTTCGGGACGAGCTGAGGGGCCGGAACCCCTCACCCCGACTTCCGCTGAACGCGGAAAGTCTTCCCCCTCTCCCGCAAGGGGAGAGGGGGAAGGGCGGCGCAGCGAATGCAAGGAAAAACAGATGACCTCCTATCTCCTGGCGGGACCCGCCGAGGAGCCGGTCTCGCTCGCCGAGGCCAAGGCTTTCCTCCGGGTGGACGATGCGGCCGAGGACGCGCTGATCACCACGCTGATCGGGGCGGCCCGGCTGCATGTGGAAGGGGTGACCGGCAAGGCGCTGATCGCCCAGAGCTGGCGCATCGTCCTCGACGACTGGCCGGCGAGCCGCGAGGTGCGGCTGCCGGTGGCGCCGCTGATCGCGGTGACCGCCATCGTGGCGACCGACGACGATGGCGGCAGCCACGAGATCGGGCTGTCCCAGTTCCGCTCCGGGCCCGACCGGCTGATCGTGCCGCGCGTGGTCGTCGGCATGCCCCGGCTGCAGGAGCGGCAGGGGCTGGAGATCGACTATGTCGCCGGCTTCGGCACGGAGCCCGAGGCGGTGCCGGCCGATCTGCGCCAGGCCGTGCTCGGCCTCGTGGCGCACTGGCACGAGCATCGCGACGCGGTGATCGTGGCCGGCTCGGGCGCGGTGGTGCCCTCGGGCTTCGACCGCATGGTGGCCGCCCACAAGCGGGTGCGGCTGTGAGCGGGGAACGCATCCCGCCCGTCGGCACGCTGACCGACCGGGTGCAGCTGCGCCGGCGCGAGAGCGTGAGCGACGGCGGCGGCGGGCACGAGCGGCTCTACGTGCCGATCGCCAGCCTGTGGGCGCGGGTGCGCAGCCTGTCCGGGCGGCAGGGCACCAATGCCGACGGGCGCATGGTGGCCATCAGCCACAGCGTGGTGATGCGCTTCCGCACCGACGTGGCGCCGGGCGACAGGCTGATCTATCGCGGGCGCAATCTCGACGTGGTGAGCACGGCCGACCTCAACGGGCGCCGGGCCTATCTCGCCTGCGCCTGCAGCGAAACCAGCTTCACGGGGTAGCCCATGCATCCGATCGTCGAGTTGCAGGCCGCGCTGGTGGCGGCGCTGGAGGCCGACGCGCCGCTGGCGGCGCTGATCGGGGCCGGGGGCGTGTTCGACGCCCCGCCCCGCGGCCGGCCGGCGCCCTATGTGGTGATCGAGCGGCACGACACGCGCCAGCGCGACGGCGACGGCACGCCGGGCCAGGAGCACCGCGTGCTGCTGCATTGCTGGGCCGACCAGCCCAGCCGCCGGGCGGCCCTGGACATCGCGGCACGGGTGGTGGCCGCCGGGCTGGCGCCGGCGCCGGCGGGCCTCGTGGTGACCCATGCCGAGCATGTGCGCACCGAGACGGCAATCGACGCCGCCACCGGACAGGCACGGGCGGCGGTGACGCTGCGGTTTCTGAGCGAGTAACCCGGCACGGCGCTCGCGGGCGGTGGTCCTGACGAGATGGTGCCCGCGCATCCCGCATAGGAGAAGAGAATGGCAGCCCAGAGCGGCAAGGACATGCTTTTGAAGCTCGACCAGAGCGGGTCGGGCAGTTTTCTGACGGTGGCGGGGCTGCGCACGCGCAGCCTGAGCTTCAACGCCGCCAGCGTCGACACCACCGACCAGGAAAGCGCCGGGCGCTGGCGCGAGCTGCTGGCGGGCGGCGGGGTGAAGCGGGCTTCGGTCTCGGGCTCGGGCGTGTTCAAGGACCAGGCGTCCGACGCGCAGATCCGCAGCCTGTTCTTCGCCGGCACCATCCGCAACTGGCAGCTCATCCTGCCGCATTTCGGCACGGTGGCGGGCCCGTTCCAGATCGTGGCGCTGGAGTTCTCGGCCGACCATGCCGGGGAGGTGACCTTCGAGCTGGCACTGGAGAGCGCGGGGGAAGTGACGTTCGCGGCGGCGTAGGGATGACGGCGTTGTGGGCTGGAGGATGATTGCCATGACCAATATCCATCGCGGCGAGATCGCCGCCGAGATCGGGGGCGAGGTGCGGACGCTGTGCCTGACGCTGGGGGCGCTGGCCGAGCTGGAGGCGCGGCTGGGGGCCGGGGACCTAGCGGGGCTGGCCGAGCGCTTCGCCGAGGGGCGGGTGTCGGCGCGGGACCTGACCGCCATCCTCGGCGCCGGGCTGCGCGGCGGCGGCGCGGCGGTGAGCGACGACGAGCTGGCGCGCATGAGCATCGAGGGCGGGCTGCGCGGCGCCGCCGACATCGCGGTGCGGCTGCTGCGGGCAACCTTCGGAGACGGCGAATGACGCCCTTTCCCTGGCGGGATGCCATGCGCTTCGGGCTGGGCGTGCTGCGCCTGCCGCCCGAAGCCTTCTGGAAGATGACCCCGCGCGAGCTGGCCTCGGCCTGGGGCGCGCTGATGGGCGACCGCACCCGGCCGATGGACCGGCAGGGCCTCGAAACACTGATGGAGCGCTTTCCCGATGACCGGTGACCTGTTCAGCGACGGTTTTCGCGACGAGCTGGGCGGGGTCTCCGCCGAGCTCGAACGCATCGGCGAGCTGGCCGACGGGGTGGCGCGCAGCGTCGGCACCGCCTTTCGCGGCGCGCTGACCGAGGGCCGCTCGTTCCGCTCGGTGCTGTCCGACATCGCCCGGGCCTTCGCCGACATCGCGCTGAAGGCGGCGATCCGGCCGCTCGGCAACCTGGTCGGCGGGCTGGTGGAGAACCTGTTCGCCGCCACCAATCCGGCGCTGGGCGGGGTGACGCCCTTCGCCAAGGGCGGGGTGATCGCGGCGCCGAGCTATTTTCCGCTGGGCGCGGGGCTGGGCCTCGCCGGGGAGGCGGGACCCGAGGCGATCATGCCGCTGCGGCGCGGGCCGGACGGGCGGCTGGGCGTCGCCGGCGGCGGCGGCACGGTGCAGGTGACCTTCAACGTCACCGCCACCGACGCCCGCAGCTTCGCCGCGAGCGAGGCGGAGGTGAGCGCCATGCTGCTGCGGGCGGTGCGGCGCGGCACGCGGGGGAGCTGAGACCATGGCCTTTCATCATGTGCGGTTTCCGCTCGACATCGCGCTGGGGGCGCGGGGCGGGCCGGAACGGCGGACCGACGTGGTGACGCTGGCCGGCGGCGGCGAGCAGCGCAACGGGCGCTGGGCGCATTCGCGGCGGCGCTACAATGCCGGCTACGGCATCAAGTCGCGGGCGGACATGCAGGCGGTTCTGGCCTTCTTCGAGGAGCGGCGCGGCCGGCTGCACGGCTTTCTGTGGCGCGACGGGCTCGACCATTCCTCCAATGGCGGCGTGCCGACCCCGACCGACCAGGCGATCGGTGTGGGGGACGGGACGCGCACCGGCTTCCAGCTGGTCAAGCGCTACGGCGCCGCCTTCGACCCCTATCTGCGGCCGATCCTGAAGCCGGTGGCCGGCAGCGTGCGCGTGGCCGTGAACGGCGCCGAGCGGACGAGCGGCTGGACGGTGGACCCCACCACCGGCGTGGTCGGCTTCGCCGCCGCGCCGGCCGACGGGGCGACGGTGACCGCCGGCTTCCTGTTCGACGTGCCGGTGCGCTTCGACAGCGACCGGCTGGACATCGCGCTCGCCGGCTTCGACGCGGCCGAGGCGCCCGACATTCCGCTGGTGGAGATCCTGCCATGAGGACGATAGAGGCCGGGCTGGCCGCGCATCTGGCGCAGGGCGAGACGACGCTGGCGCGCTGCTGGCGGGTGATCCGCGCCGACGGGACGGTGCTGGGCTTCACCGACCACGACCGCATGCTGACGGTGGACGGCACCCCCTGCGCGCCGGTCCACGGGCTCGACGGCGGCGACGTGCCGGCGCGGCTCGGGGCGCAGGTGGAGACCGGCGAGGTGCTGGGCGTGCTCGACAGCGCCGCCATCGCCGAGGACGACATCCTGCTCGGCCGCTATGACGGGGCGCGGGTGGAAAGCTGGACGGTCAACTGGACCGACCCGGCCCAGGCGCTGCTGCTCCGGGTGGACACGATCGGGGAGATCGTGCGCGAGGACGGGGTGTTCCGCGCCGAGCTGCGCTCGCCGCAGCAGGCGCTGAACGTGACGCGGGGACGGCTCTACCAGGGCCTGTGCGACGCGGCGGTGGGCGACGCCCGCTGCGGGGTCGATCTCGGCCGGCCGGAATTCTCCGGCACGGCGACGGTAGTCGCCGTCGCGGACGCCTTCCATCTCTCGGTCGCCGGCCTTGCCGGCTTCGAGGCGGGCTGGTTCGCCTTCGGCACGGGCCGCTGGACGGACGGCAGGCGGGCGGGCCTGACCGATGCGGTGCTGTCGCACCGGCGCGGCGCGGAGGGCGACAGCCTCGGCTTCGCCGAGCGGGTGGGCGACTGGGTGGCGCCCGGCGACGTGCTGGCGGTGACCGCCGGCTGCGACCGGCGCTTTGCCACCTGCAGGGCCAAGTTCGCCAATGCCGCCGGCTTCCGCGGCTTTCCGCACATTCCGGGCAGCGACTACGTGCTGCGCCATCCGCGCCACGGCGACGCGCTGGACGGACGGGCGGTGGTCAAATGACCCCCGAGGCGGTGGTGGCGGCGGCGCGGCCATGGCTGGGCACGCCCTATCGCCACCGGGCGGCGACGCGGGGCGCCGGCTGCGATTGCCTCGGCCTGCTGCGCGGCGTGTGGCGGACGCTCTATGGCACCGAGCCCATGGCCGTGCCGGCCTACCGGGCCGACATGCGCGACCCCGCCCATGCCGGGGCGCTGCGGCGGGCGGCCGAACTGCTGCTGCTGGCCGAGACCGGGCCGCCGGCGGCGGGGCAGGTGGTGCTGTTCACCCTGGGCGGGCTGGCCGAGGCCAAGCATTGCGGCATCCTCGTCGCCCCGGACCGCTTCATCCATGCGCAGGAACGGCTGGGCGTGGTGGAGGCGAACCTGACCCGCGCCTGGGCGCGGCGGGTGAGCGGGCGGTTCCGGTTTCCGCCGGCGACGCCGCATCCGGCGCGCGAGAAGGCCTCACCCTGATCTTCCGCCGAACGCGGAAGCTCCATTCCTTTCCCCTTAGGGGAGAGGAACGGCCGCCGGCATTCTCGAACCACAAGGATCATTCATGGCCACTCTGGCACTTTCGGTCGCCGGGCAGTTTGCCGGCGCGCTGGTGGGCGGGCCGTTCGGCGCCACCATGGGGCGGGCGCTGGGGGCGCTGGCGGGCAGCGTGGTCGATGGCTGGCTGTTCGGCGACAAGCCGGAGGCGCCCGCCTTCGACATCCGGCTGGGCAGCTCGGCGGAGGGCGCGCCCATTCCCCGCCTCTATGGCTGGGGACGGCTTGCGGGCAACATCATCTGGGCGCGGGAGCTGGAGCGGCTGGGCGGGGAGACCGCCGGCGCCAAGGGCTTCGGCGGCGGCGAGGAGGAAGAGGAGATCGGCGCCAGCTTCGCCATCGGCTTCTGCGAGGGGCGGGTGGCGCGGCTGGGCCGCATCTGGGCCGACGGGCAGCTGCTGGACACGCGCGGGCTCACCCTGCGCTTCTACCACGGCGACGAGGACCAGCTGCCCGACAGCCTGATCGAGGCGACGCAGGGGCCGGGCAACGCCCCCGCCTATCGGGGCCTCTGCTACCTCGTGGTCGAGAACCTGCCGCTGCGCCGCTTCGGCAACCGCATTCCGCAGATCTCGGCCGAGCTCTGCCGGGTGGTGGGGGAACTGGAGCCGTCCATCCGGGCGGTGACGGTGATCCCCGGCGCCACCGAGTTCGGCTACGACCCCACGCCGCGCCTGCGCCTGGTCGGGCCGGGGCAGGGGGTGAGCGAGAACGCCCACCTGGCCGCCGGCACCAGCGACTGGACGGTCTCCATCGACGAATTGCAGGACTTGTGCCCGGCGCTCGAGCACGTGGCGCTGGTGGTCTCCTGGTTCGGCGACGATCTGCGCTGCGCCCAGTGCGCGGTGTCGCCGCGCGTCGAGGCGGCGGCGCGCACGGTCGAGGGCACGAGCTGGAGCGTGGCTGGGCTGTCGCGCGGCCAGGTGCCGGTCGTCTCCACCCATGCCGGCGGGCCGGCCTATGGCGGCACCCCCTCGGACGCGAGCGTGCTGGCCGCCATCGCCGACCTCAAGGCGCGGGGGCTGCGGGTGACGCTCTATCCGCTGATGCTGATGGACGTGCCGGCCGGCAACGGCCTGCCCGATCCCCATGGCGGGGCCGAGCAGGGCAGCTATCCCTGGCGCGGGCGCATCACCTGCCACCCCGCGCCGGGGCGCCCGGGCTCGCCCGACAGGACCGGCGCGGCGGCGGCCCAGATCGCCGCCTTCCTGCCCGGCTACCGCGCCATGGTGCTGCACTACGCCCATCTCGCGGCGGCGGCGGGCGGCGTCGACGCGCTGCTGATCGGCTCGGAGATGGTGGGGCTGACCACGGTGCGCGGCGCGGCCAACGGCTTTCCGTTCGTGGACGCGCTGGTGGCGCTGGCCGCCGAGGTGCGCGCCATCGTCGGCCCGGCGACCAAGCTGACCTATGCGGCGGACTGGAGCGAATATTCGGGCTGCCAGCCGGCGGGGGAGAAGTTCTTCCACCTCGACCCGCTCTGGGCCTCGCCGCATATCGATGCGGTGGGCATCGACTGCTACATGCCGCTGGCCGACTGGCGCGACGGCGACGGCCATCTCGATGCGGCGCTGTCGGCTTCGGGCCACGATCTCGGCTATCTCGGCGGCAACATCGCCGGGGGCGAGGGATTCGACTGGTTCTATGCCGACCCGGCGGACCGGCAGGCGCAGAGGCGCACCCCGATCGCCGACGGGGCGCATGGCGAGCCCTGGATATGGCGCTACAAGGACCTCGCCGCCTTCTGGAGCCGGCCCCACCACGACCGGCCGGGCGGCGTGCGCGCGCCGACGCCGACGGCCTGGGTGCCGGGCTCGAAGCCGCTGTGGCTGACCGAGCTCGGCTGCGGCGCGGTGGACAAGGGCGCCAACCAGCCGAACATCTTCGGCGACGACAAGAGCACGGAGGGCGGGCGGCCGCATTTCTCCAGCGGCCTGCCGGACGGGCTGATCCAGCGGCAGCTGCTGCGCGCCCATCACCGGCATTGGCGGGACCCGGCCAACAACCCGCCCGGCATGCTCGATCCCGAGCGGATCTATTGCTGGACTTGGGATGCGCGGCCCTATCCGGCCTTCCCGGCGCTGGGCGAGGCGTGGGCCGACGGCCCCAACCACCGCACCGGGCACTGGCTGACCGGCCGGCTGGGCGCCATGGCCGGCGACGAGCTGCTCGCCGCCATCGCCCGGGACTGGGGCGTGGAGCTTG
>Ga0065721_10000022_pt1 | contig 12395 bp, 13 predicted proteins | sample Mesricmetagenome_FD_59108 | JGI IMG/M metagenome (GOLD analysis project Ga0065721, IMG submission 59108) | Mesophilic microbial community from rice straw/compost enrichment Sample: eDNA_1 v2 (version 2) | ecosystem: Engineered > Solid waste > Grass > Composting > Bioreactor | place: USA: Davis... | reverse complement strand
ATTTCGGCACTAATCAATAATTTCTCCTTCGTTACCACACGTTGGGGAAAATCTCATTTTGTAGATACCTTTTCCACAGAATTTTCCATGACGGATGATTTTCTGGCTTTAAAAGACCTTACTCTAAATACGGATCATTCTCTTTTACAGGGAAATATTAAGTTCAATCTTAACAAAGGTTCATGGGCTTATTTTGCAGATAGGGTAAGTTGGGATATGGATCTTAAGCAGGGAAGCCAGGTAAGCGGATATGATATCAGTTATTTTGTTACCAATTGGGACAATTACAAGCCTTTCAATGTTTCAGGGAAAATGAACGGTCCGCTGAATCAAATTCAATCTTGAAAACTTCCTGATCAGAAATCCTGATGTAAATATTGCGACCAAAACCATGAAGGTGGACAATATCCTAAAAGGTAACTTTTTCATTGAAACCAATAATCTGTCTGCAGACTTTACCTATAAAGATCTGAAAGCCATGATGCCTTCATTCATTTCCGAAAAAATGAAAAACTTTGCAGATGATTTCGGAAGGATTAAATACAACGGAGCAGCAAGAGTAAATCCTAATCAGGTGTATGTTTCTCAGGCTAATTTAATGACGGGGATCGGGCAGGCGAAAATTGATAAGNTTTCTCTTACGGATTACAGTTCTTCATTGCCAAAATATTCCGGATATGTAGACGTCAAAGACCTGAATACCTCTGTGATCACCAAAAGTAAAACAGTGGGACTGATCTCAGGTAAATTCAATATTACCGGACAGAGCTTTGATGTCAATACCATGCGCCTGACTACAAAATCGCAGATCAGCAGTATTGAGATCATGGATAAAGAGATCAATAACCTCTATCTTGATGGTTTATTGGATCATAAAAAATATAATGGTCTGATCACGGTAAACGATGAACAGGCAAAAGCTTCTATAAAAGGACTGATAGATTTCAGTACCTCAAGGGTTTCAATGAATGTGAATGCAGATGTCAGTCATCTGAATATGAATTATTTTACCAACAAACCGGGAAATCAGATTGTGAGCGGACAGGTTGAAGGTAAAATGTCCATGTCTTCACTTAATGATATGAATCTGGATGTGGTAGCTAATAATGTGAGTTTTGCTACAGCAACACAGAAATACATCATCCCGGATGCAAAATTGAAAACATTCTTAGAAGCTGGAGGAAGGGTTATTGTGGTTGATGCTCCGGGAGCTGTTAACGGAAAGATCTCAGGAAAATATAATCTTGCCGATCTTGCAGGAATGGTGGAAAACGGCTTAGGAAAAATTTTAGTAGGTCCACCTCCAAGAAAATTATACAGAGGGCAGAACTTTGCTATGAATTTCGATGTTGAGCAGGGATTGGTAAGTTATTTCCTGCCTGATCTTAAGCTTCCGCAGGGAGCAGTGGTGCAGGGAGAATACGATGGAAATTCAAACAATCTGATCTTAAACCTTGATGCAGCTTCTTTAAAGTATATCATGACCAAAAAAGAAGAGATCTCGGANGCCGACAGAGCTTTAGCAGCTGCCAATCCGGATTATCAGATTAATGAACGGGATAAAATTACCAGAGACAGTGCTGTGGTGGANAGTNTTCTGGTGAGGATTAATACAGCCAATCTGGATGAGCAGATCTATGCAAGAATAAACAGGGTAGAGTATAATAAGAATATTCTTAAAGATCTTACCTTAAGCGGAAGAAATGAAAACAATACCGTTCTTCATTTAGCTACTAATTTTAAATATGGAAGCCCAGAAGATGAACTGGAAGACAAGCTGAAATCTTATGCCGTGAATGTGAATCAGTCAACCAATACGGCAGGAGATTATGTTTTCAGATTTGAGCCTACGGAAGTGAAATTTAATGATGTTACCTGGGCTATTGATACAAGTCCGGCATTGGATCATTCCATTATATACAGGAAAAAAACAGGAGATTTCAGCGTCAAGAATTTAAGGATCTATTCTGATGACAGTGATCTGTTTGTTAAGGAAGGAACNTTTAAATCNGCAAAAGANTTNTATGTAGATGCAGAGGTCAATAATTTTGCTATCGAAAAATTNCTGGAAATGCANTCCGGAGGAAATTCAATGAACATCAAAGGACTTGCCAACGGAACTGTGAAGATCCGAATGGATAAAAGCACGTTACAGCCTTTGGTAGACCTTACAGTTGATGACATTGTGATGAATGGCAATGAAATGGGGAATATTACGATTTCCGCTACCAACAGCTATTCTCTGAANGTNTATGACGTAGATGTAAAAGTAGCTTCATCAAGTGTATTGGGTAGCAATAATTTACATTTAACAGGGACGGTTAATAACAATGAATCTACGCCTATATTGGATCTTGTTGCTGAAATGAGGGAGCTGGATCTAGCTTTTACGCAACAATTTGTACAGACTGTTTTCGGAAATTTAAGAGGAAAAGCAACTGGAGATCTTAAGATCAGCGGAAAACTGAGCGATCTGGATTATAGTGGAGATATTGCCCTGAAAGGTTTTGGATTGAAACTTTTGTTCACAGGAGTGGACTACTCGTTTGAAGACACTGTTGTTCCTTTATCTAAAGGTTTAGCCATCCTTAACAATATTGGAGTTCATGACGGAAGAACAAATTCCAACGGAACCATTTCCGGGGCGATCCAGTTTGAAACCCTTTCTTCAATGGGGGTCAACCTCGTGATGAGAGCAGATAACTTATTAATGCTGAATACCACTCAGAAAGACTTTGACCTTTTCTGGGGAAGAGTTTACGGACAGGGAGATCTGTATGTTGACGGTCCGGTTTCAGCGTTGAGTTTATCCACACCAAACATGAAAGCACTTAATGGAAGTACTTTTACCTTCAATTCGGGTTCTACTTCCAATGTGGAAGAATTTAAAATGTTGAGGTTCCTTACAGGAAGGAAAAGACGGATTAATTACTCTGGAAGAAAAGAAAAAATCCGGAGCCAATATGAATATTGATTTTGCGTTGGATGTTGACAGAGGGACAACGGTGAATGTCCTTGTTGGTGATGATGTAGGAAACATTTCTGTGAAAGGGATTGCAGACGACCTGAGATTCCAGATGAACAGACAGGGGAATATTGCCATGAGCGGAACTTATAAAGTAGATAACGGAACATTTGTTTCCAAGGCGATCCTTAATAAAACATTCCAGATCGAAAAAGGAAGCAGCATCCGTTGGGATGGTGACGCGATGAAACCTGCACTGAATATTACTGCCAATTATGTCAGAATGGTTTCTAATGCAGGGGAATATCTTAATATGGGGAAATTNCAGCCTATCAGTATACTTCTGCAAGCAAACATTACCCAAACCCTTGTGGATCCTCAGGTGGATCTTAATGTTTCTGCGATGGATGTTTCCAGTCAGGTAAGGGAAACGTTGGCTGCAAAAATGAGTCAGGATGGGGAAAAGGTTCTTCAATTCGGCTCTGTCCTGCTGTTGAGCAGTTTTAATGTATCCAATTCCGGTGGAGTAGATGTGGATGTTGCAGGGGTAGCAGAATCTTCCGGCTATAATATGATATTAAAACAATTGGGATCAATTCTTAATACCATGAGTAATGAATTCCAGATTGACTTGAACTATGTAAAAGGAGACCAGTATTCCAACACAGGGGACAGAGCCAATGCGGGAGTAAGTATTGCCGTTTCGCCAAGAGTAAAAGTGAGAACTGGACTCGGTATTCCTTTAAATAAAACAGAAAATACGGATGCAAATTACCTTTCAGGTGAAGGTTCTGTAGAATACGATATTTCTAAGAAAAATGATGGTAGTTTAATTTTAAGAGGCTACTCTAAACCGTCCAATATTGGTATGGTGGCAGGTGCCGGAACCAATGGTACTGCTAATCAGGCGTATGGTGCAGGGGTTGTATGGAGTAAAAGCTTTAATTCTTTGTTTAAAAAGAAGAAAAAAGAAAAAAANNAACCTGAAGCCCAAACTGAAATAAAAACAGATTCTGTAAAATCAAATAGTAAATAATTAGAATATTTGAATGATTTTTATCATCCATGTTAATTATTGTTAATGTTTGATATAATTTTTTTAGTTAAATTATTTTTTATAAATTTGCAAAAAATACATTGATTTTTTAGGAAAATTGTAATTAACTAATATGAACTATCAACTGGACGAAATAGACAAGAAAATTCTTGATTTTTTAGTAGAAAATACAAGAATGCCTTTTACTGAAATTGCAAAGCAGATGGATGTTTCTGCGGGAACAATTCACGTAAGAGTGAAGAAAATGGAGGATGCGGGAATTATTTTGGGATCATCTCTTAATATTGATTATGGTAAATTAGATTATCATTTTACAGCTTTCATCGGAATCCTTTTAACAAAATCAAACCGCACGCAAGAGGTTTTGAAAGAATTATCCACTATTCCTAACGTGATCGAAGCGAGCGTTATTTCCGGAAAATATAACATTTTCTGTAAAGTAAAAGCTAAAAATACAGACGATGCCAAGAGAATTATTTACCAGATCGATGACATCCAGGATGTAATGAGAACGGAAAGTATGATCTCTATGGAAGAGTATTTAAGCGATAAAAACAGGCTGATTAACGCAATTTCTGTGTAATCAAATTATAAACTAACAATTATATAAAAGAACTTATGAAATTCCTCATAAGTTCTTTATTTTTGTAGTATGAAAGAATACAGCTACTTTGACGAAGATCCGAAGAAAGGATTAGGCTTTATCTTAACAATAGCAGCTTTGCTGTTGTTTACCATAATGGGACTGGGAATCGATGTGGATGAATACCTGCAGCATGAATTTCTTAATATTCCAAGATGGTATTTCTATGTGATCTTTTCCATAGATGTTCTGATGATGATCAAGTCTTGTTCTGATGTATTTTTACAGGAAAATAGGGATTTTTATGTTCCCTGCTTTATTGGTTTTGCATTTCTTTATGCACAATTATTACCTGTCNACTTTCTTATATACGGATGTTACCAATCTTTTCCTGTTCACGGGATTTGGGATGTTGGCGATTATTCCGAAGTGGAAGTTTTTTAGATAAAATTGAAGAAAGAGAAACTTAGAAAATAAGATACTTATCAATAGGAATGGGCTAAAGCCCGTTTTTCCTTAGAATAAAAATGAAAAAAGTCCTCAATTCTGAGGACTTTTATGTTATGAAGTGTTTGGCTTAATTAGCTAAAACTCTTTTTACGGCTTCTTTTACAGCTGTAGAATCGATTTTATATTTCTTCATCAGTTCAGCTGGTGTTGCAGATTCTCCGAAAGTATCATTTACAGCTACAAATTCCTGTCTTGTAGGTCTTTTTCTTGCCAACATTCCTGCAACAGATTCTCCTAAACCACCAAGATAGTTGTGTTCTTCTGCCGTTACGATTTTTCCTGTTTTTTCAACAGATTTTAAGATGATCTCTTCATCAAGAGGTTTGATCGTGTGGATGTTGATTACTTCACAAGAAATACCTTCTTTTTCAAGCTCATCAGCAGCAACCAATGATTCCCAAACTAAGTGTCCGGTTGCAACGATTGTTACATCTGTTCCTTCCTGTAATAGGATTCCTTTTCCAATTTCGAAAGGCATATCTTCAGGAATGAAAACAGGAACTGTAGGTCTTCCGAATCTTAAATATACAGGTCCGTCGTGCTCAGCGATGGCAATGGTTGCAGCTTTTGTCTGGTTGTAATCACATGGATTGATCACCACCATTCCCGGAAGCATTTTCATCATACCGATATCTTCCAATACCTGGTGAGTAGCTCCGTCTTCACCTAAAGTAAGTCCTGCGTGAGATGCACAGATCTTCACATTCTTTCCTGAATAAGCGATAGATTGACGGATCTGGTCGTAAACCCTTGATGTAGAGAAGTTAGCGAATGTTCCTGTGAAAGGAATCTTTCCTGAAATACTAAGTCCTGCTGCAATTCCCATCATGTTGGCTTCAGCGATTCCTANCTGGAAGAATCTTTCCGGAGCTTTTTCAATGAATTTTTCCATTTTCAAAGAACCGATAAGGTCTGCACAAAGTGCCACTACATTAGGATTTTTATCCGCAAGCTCTGCTAATCCGGCTCCGAACCCTGAACGTGTATCTTTTTTTTCTGTATATGTATATTTCATTTTTTTACTAATTATTTTTATTACTAATTACCTATTACTCCTTATAACTAGTAATCTGCCGGAGCTTCTAAATATAATTGTTTGAAAGCGGTTTCCAATTGCTCGTCATTAGGAGCTTTACCATGCCAAGCGTGAGTTCCCATCATATAATCCACTCCTGAACCCATTTCCGTATGAAGGATAATTGCTACAGGTTTTCCTTTTCCTGTTTCTTGTTTTGCTTTCTCAAGAATAGCAATCACAGCTTCAAGATCGTTACCGTTTTTCTCTTCCAAAACGATCCATCCGAATGCTTCAAGTTTAGCATGAAGATTTCCTAAACTCAATACATCATCTGTATCACCGTCGATCTGACGACCATTATAATCGATAGTAGAAATAATATTGTCCACTTTTTTAGCAGCAGCAAACATCAGAGCTTCCCAGATCTGGCCTTCCTGAAGTTCGCCATCTCCGTGAAGAGAGTAAACAAGAGACTTATCTCCATCCAGTTTCTTACCCAAAGCAGCACCTAAGGCTACAGAAAGTCCCTGTCCTAATGATCCTGAAGCAATACGGATACCAGGTAAACCTTCGTGAGTNGTTGGGTGACCCTGTAATCTTGAGTCCAGNTTTCTGAAAGTTCTCAACTCATCTACTGGGAAGAAATCAAATCTTGCCAATGTAGAATAGTAAACCGGTGAAATATGACCGTTTGAAAGATAGAAATGATCTTCATTTTTACCTTCCATAGTGAAAGGAAGATTATAGTTCATTACCTTTCCGTAAAGTGCTGTGAAATATTCAGTGCACCCTAAACTTCCGCCCGGATGCCCAGAATTAACAGCGTGAACCATTCTTAAAATGTCTCTTCTGATTTGTGTAGTAAGAGATTTTAACTCTTCGATACTTTTACTCATTATATCTGATTTATTTGCACGCGAATTTACGACTTTTTAATGGCTTACAAAAATGTAAAATCCGAGCGGAAAGCTCGGATTCTGAATTATTTAAAATATACATTTTTTTAACATCCTTTATTGATGCATGGAAAGCGTATTGTTTGGTAAGTCGTTAATCAATTATTTCTTTCTGATCAGCCATAAGCCAATGGAAGTTAGTAATCCGTTGATAATCAGTAATTCCAATCCTATTTTAAAGTCTCCGAAAATATTTGACTGATATTTATCAATGAAAAAAGAAATAACCGGTGCTGCAATACAAACGTAAGGAACAAATTTATCTTTAACCTTGTATTTTGTGAAGATCCCGAAAGCAAAGAGTCCTAGAAGAGGTCCGTAAGTGAAACCAGCCAGTTTCAGAATCAATCCGATCATGGAGTTGTCATTGATGACTTTAAAGATAATAACCATGATCAGGAAGGAGAGTGCAACCAACAGGTGAATATTTTTTCTGAATTTTTCTTTCTTACCGTCATCCCAACTTTTCTTTTCTTTCATCCCGAAAATATCGATGCAGATGGAAGAGGTAAGAGCAGTCATTGCTCCGTCCGCACTCGGAAATAATGCAGAGATCAAAGCAATGATAAAAATAATGGAAATAAATCCGGGCATCTGATTTAAGGCTATTTCAGGGAAAATTTTATCCCCGAAAATATCTTTTCCATGCANCAGGAATTCTTTTTTAGGAATACCATCTTTTACGACTTCCACCAATTGCCCACCCTGGCTTTCTCCGAAAAGGTAAAGAAGACCGCCCATATAAAGGAATAAGGAAATTACTCCCAATAAGATAAAACCAAGCGTTACCATATTCTTCTGGGAATCTTTAAGTTTGGTTACGGAAAGGCTTTTTTGCATCATTTCCTGATCAATCCCGGTCATGGTAATGGTGATGAATGCACCGGCAAGAATTTGCTTGATGAAGAACCCCGGCGAATTGAAATCCATTTCAAAAATCTTGGTGTAGCCTTTTTCATGCATGGCTGTGAAACTTTGTCCAATACCNAGATCCAAATGATTTAACATATAAAATGTACAGATGATCAATCCTAAAAGCATACACGATGTCTGTAAAGTATCTGTCCATACGATGGTTTTTACTCCTCCTTCATACGTGTAAAGTATAATCATTAAAAGAATGATGAGTGTAGTTACAATAAACGGTACTCCCAGACTGTCTAATATGGAAACCTGCANAATATTAACTACCAGATACAATCTTGCAGTTGCGCCTACCAATCTTGAAACAATGAATATCCAGGCCCCGGATTTATAGGAAAGCTGTCCCATTCTTTGCTGTAAGTAACCGTAAATGGAGGTCAGTTGTAGGCGATAATACAAGGGGAGCAGGACATAAGCAACCACAATATATCCGATGAGGTACCCTAGTGTAATCTGCAAATAGGCAAAATTGTCTTTTCCTACCGCACCCGGAACACTGACAAAAGTAACCCCTGAAAGCGAGGTTCCTATCATCCCGAATGCAACAAGCATCCAATTACTTTTCCGGTTTCCGATGAAGAAACTGTCATTATCACTTCCTTTTCCGGTTTTATAAGCTACCCACAGAAGGAGTGCGAAATAGATGACAATAATGGACAGTAATATAATTGGAGACATATTTTTTCAATTAAAATTTTACAAATATAGTTTTTTTCTGTTCTGATGGGAAAGAAAAAACCTTTCAGAAATTTATCCCGAAAGGTTGTTGTATTATTTTAGACTTTGGTTGTATTCCATGATCTGATTATAAAATTATAAATTGGTGATCTCAAATTTCACAATTTACGATTTATAATTCACCGCTCACCATCAAACCAAAACATCCTGCAGTTCTTCATTTTTCTGAAAGGTTGCCTTAGCGAATGGGCAAAGCGCAATGATTTTTTTACCTTCTTTTCTTGCGAAGTCTACGGCTGCCAAAACCATTTCTTTCCCGACACCTTTTCCGTTATAGGCTTCTTCTACTTCTGTGTGATCAATAATGAATCTCTCTCCTCCGGCCCAGGTATAAGTCATTAATCCGGCGNGTCTGCCATCAATGAAGGCTTCAAAATTACCGTGTTTTTCTCCGTTGTTTTGTTTTATTTCGATCATATTATGAAAAATTGGTTAATATTTCTATATCGTTGGTTAATATTTTATGGACTGGACATGCATCTGCAATCGTATGAAGCCTTTTTAATTGTTCCTGATCCAGAACAGTGCCCTCAAAGCTGATGTTTCTTTTGAAAACAGCCCGTTTGGTAAGTGGAAAATTCTCCAGGTCTACTTCTACATTAATTTGTTCCACATCCCATTCCTTGCGGTCTATATACATTCTTAGAGTAGCCGCTGTACAGCTTGCCAGAGAGGTTGCNAAAATTTCAAAAGGGTTGAAACCTTTATTCTGTCCGCCTTTATCAACGGGTTCGTCGGTGATCAGCAGATTTTCTCCTGCTACAACTTCCGTGTAGTATTTTGTTTTTCCCAGACTGGCTTTTACAATGATCCCCATTTTTATTTAATGATTAATTTTTGATCTGAACTTTAAAATTNGCGATCTTATCCGATAATTCTTTCAACATATCCGGATTAATGACTCCGCTTTCCAGATCAAAATTTTCATAAAATTTAGGAAGCGAGAAAGTATCCTTGATTTCAGCCCCGAATTGTGGGAAAAAAGTTTTTGCAAGATTCATTACGTTTCCGCCGCCGTAACCTCCGGGAGATGTGCTCATCAGGAACATTGGCTTATTTTGGAAAACCTTTACATTGATCCTTGAAGCCCAGTCGAAAATATTTTTGAAAGCGGCTGTGTAAGCACGGTTATGCTCGGCAAGAGAACAGATGATGACATCACATTCTTCTATCACTTTTAAAAATCGGTGTGCTTCATCCGGAAATCCTTTCTTTTCACGATCTACCGAAAAAACAGGCATGGAGTAATCATTAAGGTCAATTAAATTGATTTCTTCATCCGGAAAACTTTTCAAAACAAATTTTACGAGTTCCCTGTTTATCGAAGTTGAAGAAGTACTTCCTGCAAATGCTAATATTTTCATAGGCTTTAATGTCTGTTACCGTTTTTATTTTCTGTTAAGAATAGCTTTCGGAAGGGGGACGAATTCATGTTCATCACCGGGAACCAGAGGAAAAGCTTCGTGATTCTGATCGTTCCAGTTTACTTTGGCCTGCTCCAGTAATTCTTTGTCTGAATTTACNAAATTCCAGAATATAAAACGTTCTTCATCAAAAGGTTCGCCCCCGAAAAGATAAACGCTTCCGTTTTTACTCATTTCAAACTCGCACAGTTGTGTATCTTTGGCAATTAACAATTGTTTGGAGCCATAGGTATTACCTTCAATATTCACCGTTCCATCCAGAACATACANGGCTGCTTCACCGTATAAATCCTTACCGATGCTTATTTTTTGAGGCTCTTTCGTTTTGATCTCAATAAAAAACAATTTGCTGTGAACCGGAACAGGAGATTTTCTTCCGAATGCTTCTCCGGCTATTAATTTATACTGTACTCCGNTTTCTTCCCAAACCGGAATGTCTTCNGCCTCAATATGATGAAAAGATGGTTCAGTCTGCTCCAAATGTTTCGGGAGTCCAACCCAGATCTGGAATCCGTGAAGTTTTTTATCCGTATTTCTTAAATATTCGGGAGTTCTTTCAGAATGTACAACTCCTTTTCCGGCGGTCATCCAGTTGACGGCACCCGGTTTTATTTCTATGGCACTTCCAATGCTGTCACGATGGAAAATAGATCCTTCCAGCAAGTAAGTCAATGTTGAAAGTCCGATATGGGGATGTGGCGGAACATCCAGATTCTGATAATCTTTCAGTTCGGAAGGTCCCATATGATCNATGAAAACAAAAGGACCAACGGCTCTTTTTTCACGGAAAGGCAATANTCTNCCCACNAAAAAGTTTCCAATATCNGCNGCTTTCTCTTCTATAATAAGTCCGATATTTGACATGAGAACGTAATTTGTTAAGTTGGATAAGCTAATTTAAGTATAATTTAAACAGAGTNTNTACTTTATTAATGATTAAAGTTCATTATACCCCTGNAATTTTTCATCAACAATGCGCTTCCATTCCGGATGCTTTTTGATGTANGCAAAAACAAACGGACAGAAAGGCAATAGTTTTTTTCCTTGGTCTTCAATATANTGCAGAGTCTTTTCAACTACGGCAGCCGCAGCTCCGGTTCCTGCCAGTTCCGGCTCCGCTTCTGTATGGATTAATGCGATTTTGGAACTCATTTCCTTATAATCGATAAACGCATAATGTCCGTTGATCTCTATTTCGAATCTTTGTGGAGTTTTCACCAACGGAATATTTTCAAATTCAGGTTTCATAATTCTATTTTTTTAAGTGAATAAATATATAAGATGGCCAAGATTGAAAATCTGTAAGGACGGATGAAATTTTAATCCTCAAGATAACCAAACTTTCCGGTATTAAAATCTTCAAAAGCCTGTATGATCTCTTCTCTTGAGTTCATAACAAACGGACCGTGCGGATAAATAGGTTCATTCAAAGGTTCTCCGCTGATGATAAGTATAACAGAATCTTCGGAAGCTTCAATGCTGAAAGTTTCACCTTCATTTTTAAACAAAACAAAATGATCTGTCGGAGCTTTTTCTCCTCCATTAATGATGATGCTTCCTTCAATCACAAGTGCAGCCGTATTAAAGTGAGCTGGAAAACTAAAATCAGCTTTCCCTCCTTTTTTTAATTTAGCATTCATCATGTGGACAGGGCTGAACGTTGCAGCTGGACCTGTTTTTCCNTGNTATTNTCCTGCAATGATTTCAACAAAACCATTTTCTCCAAGATCTGCTCTTTGCATATCAGAATTTTTAATGGCCTGATATTTTGGCTTACTCATTTTATCTTTTGCGGGAAGGTTAACCCACAGCTGAACCATCTGGAAAATGCCGCCTTTTCTGGACCATTCTGTTTCATGATATTCTTTGTGTAAAACTCCTTTTGCGGCTGTCATCCATTGTACGTCGCCTTCCCCAATAATTCCGCCACCACCTGCGCTGTCGTGATGTTCTACTTTTCCCTGGTAAGCAATAGTTACCGTTTCAAAACCTCTGTGCGGGTGTACACCGACTCCTCTCGGGGTTTCTGAACCGTTGAAATGAAATTTTGAATTATAATCCAGCATGATGAACGGATCCATTCTTTTCATATCCAATCCACGTACGCCCGGAATAAAATTATGAACTCTAAAACCGTCACCTACAAAATGTGCAGGTTTGGAGATGCTATGATTTCTACTTTTTTAGTTGCCATAATAATGATTTATATAAGCAAAGTTA
>Ga0065721_10052228_pt1 | contig 12396 bp, 8 predicted proteins | sample Mesricmetagenome_FD_59108 | JGI IMG/M metagenome (GOLD analysis project Ga0065721, IMG submission 59108) | Mesophilic microbial community from rice straw/compost enrichment Sample: eDNA_1 v2 (version 2) | ecosystem: Engineered > Solid waste > Grass > Composting > Bioreactor | place: USA: Davis... | reverse complement strand
AGCCAGCTCTCGGGCATCGGCCGCGCATAGCCGCCCACGCCCTCGGCCGCTTCCTTCTCTTCGGCCGTCTCGTAGGGCACGTCGATGAACTTCGCGCCCAGCGACTCCACCTGCTCCTTCACCGAGGGGCGCACGTCCGAAGCCTCGATCACCGCACCCAGCCGCTTGGCCGTGGCGATGGCCTGCAGCCCCGCCACGCCCACGCCCAGGATCACCACGCGCGCGGCCTTCACGGTGCCGGCCGCGGTCATGAGCATCGGGAAGAATTTCTGGTAGCGGTCGGCCGCGATGATCACGGCCTTGTAGCCGGCGATGTTGGCTTGTGAGGAGAGCACGTCCATGCTCTGCGCGCGCGTGGTGCGCGGCGCGGCTTCCAGCGCGAAGGCGGTGATGCCGGCAGCGGCCAGGCGCTCCAGCCCTTCACGGTCGAAGGGGTTGAGCATCCCGACCAGCGTGGCGCCGGGCTTCATCAATGAAAGCTCTTCGGCGGAAGGCGAGCGCACCTTGAGCACCAGCTTGCAGCCCAACGCGTCCTTGGCATCCACGATTTCCGCGCCCGCCGCGGCGTAGGCGGCATCGGGTTCCGATGCCGATGCGCCCGCACCCGCCTGGACGAACAGCTGGTGTCCCTGCGCCTTCAGTTTCCTGGCCGTCTCCGGCGTGACCGCCACGCGGGTTTCGCCGTGTGCGGTTTCAACTGGCACTCCGATCTGCATCTGAACTTCCCCTGGCTCCTTGTATGACGAGGACGCGGCTGGACCCAGCTCCGTCCCACGCACCGCACGGCTGGTCACATGCCCGCGTAGCAGGGCCCGCCGCCGCCCTCGGGCGTGACCCAGGTGATGTTCTGCGTCGGGTCCTTGATGTCGCAGGTCTTGCAATGCAGGCAGTTCTGCGCGTTGATCTGCAGCCGCTCCTGCGCACCCTCCGTGGGCACGAACTCGTACACCCCGGCGGGGCAGTAGCGGGCCTCGGGGCCGGAAAACGTGGCCTGGTTGACACGCGTGGGCACCGTGGGATCCTTGAGCCGCAGGTGTGCCGGCTGGTTCTCCTCGTGATTGGTGTTGCTGATGAACACCGAGGAGAGCCGGTCGAAGCTGAGCACGCCGTCGGGCTTCGGATAGTCGATGCGCGCGAACTCCGCCGCCGGGCGCAGGTTGACGTGGTCAGGCCGCTTGCGCCGCACGGTCCAGGGCGGTCGCTTCATACCAAGTTTCGGCAGCAACCACTGCTCGATACCGGTCATGAGCGTGGCGGCGGCGCGGCCCTTCTTGAACCATTGCTTGAAGTTCCTGGCCCGCTGCAATTCCTCGTGCAACCAGCTCTTCTCGAACGCTTCCGGGTAGGCAGCGAGCTCGTCGCCGCTGCGCCCTGCAGCCAGCGCCTCGAAAAGGCTTTCAGCGCACAGCATCCCGCTCTTGATCGCGGCATGGCTGCCCTTGATGCGGCTGGCGTTGAGGTAGCCCGCGTCGCAACCCACCAGCGCGCCGCCCGGAAACACGGTCTTGGGCAGCGACAGCAAGCCGCCGGCAGTGATCGCGCGCGCACCGTAGGAAAGGCGCTTGCCGCCTTCCAAGTGCTTGCGGATGGCCGGGTGCGTCTTGAAGCGCTGGAACTCCTCGAAGGGCGACAGCCAGGGATTCTGGTAGTCCAGCCCGACCACGAAGCCGACGGCGATCCGGTTGTCCGCCGCGTGGTAAAGGAACGAGCCGCCGTAGGTATCGGCATCCAGCGGCCAGCCCGCGGTGTGGACCACCAGGCCCGGCTTGTGCTTTTCGGGCGGAACTTCCCACAGCTCCTTCAGGCCGATGCCATAGCTCTGAGGGTCCTTGCCCGCGTCCAGGCGGTAGCGCTCGATGAGCTCTTTTCCGAGATGTCCCCGGGCCCCTTCGGCAAACACGGTGTACTTGCCGAGCAGTTCCATGCCCAGCTGGAAACTCTCGGTGGGCTCGCCGTCCTTGCCCAGGCCCATGTTGCCCGTGGCCACGCCGCGCACACGGCCGTCCTCGGTGTAGAGCACTTCCGCCGCCGCGAAGCCGGGGAAGATTTCCACACCCATCTCCTCGGCCTGCTGCGCCATCCAGCGCACCACCTCCCCCAGGCTGACGATGTAGTTGCCGTGGTTCTTGAAGCAATCGGGCAACAGAGCGTGTGGCGTGGCCTTCGCACCGGTCTCGGACAGGAACAGGAACTCGTCCTCGGTGACGGGCTGCCTGAGCGGCGCACCCTTTTCCTTCCAGTCGGGGATGAGCTCGGTCAACGCGATGGGGTCCATGATCGCGCCGGAGACGATGTGCGCGCCGGGCTCGGAGCCCTTTTCCAACACCACCACGGAAATGTCCGTGCCCTTCTCTGCGGCGAGCTGCTTGAGCCGGATGGCGGTGGCCAGCCCGGCGGGACCGGCGCCGACGATCACCACGTCGAACTCCATGGCCTCTCGCGGGCCGTACTGCTCAAGGATTTGCTGCGAATTCATGGGGACACCAGCTGCTCACGAGGTTCCAGCGAACCTGTGGTTGCCGGACGGTTCTTGCGCCCGGCGATACGACGCCGCCCACTCGACGGGCAACGTCACGTCCGTGTCGAAGCCACGATGAAACAGGCAAACCCGCATGGGCTCACCGGCATCGGCTCCACTCGATGCAAAGCAGTGTCCCGTTCGAACGCTGGAAAGTCGAGTTGCTTTTTTTTGACCGACGGTAAGCCCTGCTAACCGTTGACCGTTGTGCTTCGAGTGCCGGGTTTTCCCTGCAAAGCGGTAAGCACACCTTACGCACAGGTGCAGCAAAGCCAACTGGACGCCACCGTCCACCGGACAGAGACTTCACAGCGCTCCCCATCCGTCATGGAGGAACCGCGCACTCGGCACGCCGTGCCGAGTGCCGGGAAAGCCGGGACGGGACTGGGATTGCGCCAATGAGCGAGCAACGGCATTGAGGACGGCTGCTCGCGTGTCATTGCCAATGCGTGGTCTCCCGGATCCACGGCTCGCGCAATGACAGCCCGCCACATCGCTTGCGGCCACCGGCACACCGTCAACGGGCCGCCAGATAGTTGAGGAGACATATGAAGAGACGCGCTTTTATTCAAGCTCCCGCCGCCCTCATCGCCGGCATGGCGTTGTCGTCGGTGGCCTTGGCCCAGGGAAGCAACTTTCCCAGCAAACCGATCCGGCTCGTCGTGCCGACTTCTCCCGGCTCGATGAGCGACTCGGTGGCACGCCTGTACGGCGAGCGGATCGCCAAGGTTCTCAAGCAGCCGGTAGTGGTCGAAAACATGCCCGGCGCTGGGACGCTGATGGCCATGCGGCATCTCGCCAGGGCGACAGCCGACGGCTACACGCTCAGCGTGTCCTCCAATTCCGTGGTGACCATGCCGTACGTGGACAAGAACGCCGGCTACCGTCCCAGCGACCTGACCGGTGTGTCCAACCTGGCGAGTGCGCCGATGGTGCTCGTGGTCAGCGGCGCGTCGCCGTTCAAGACGCTTGGCGATCTGGTCGCCGCGGCCAAGAAGGAACCGGATGCCATCACCTATGCGTCGGTGGGCATCGGGACCGTGACCCATGTGCCGGTGGAACTGTTCTCCAGGGCCGCCGGCATCAAGATGACGCTGGTTCCCTACAAGGGCACCCCGCTGGCCCTGCCCGACGTGGCGACGCAAAGAGTCACGTTGATCATGGGAACCACGTCCTCCGTGGGCGAGTTGATCAAGACGGGCAAGCTTCGCGCCCTGGCCGTCACGTCGGAAGCGCGCTCGCCCGCGCTCCCCAACGTGCCGACCTTTGCCGAGCTGGGCTACAAGGCCGCGAACTACGACCTGTTCCTGGGCCTCATGGCTCCGGCGAAGACGCCGCCCGCGGTGCTCAAGCTGCTGGCCGACGCCGCCGCCGAGGCCAAGAAGGATCCAGAGGTGCTGAAGCAACTTGAGCAGCTGGGACAGGAGCTCCCCGCCCAGGTGACGCCCGAGCAGTTCAACGACTTCCTGCGCCGCGAGGAAGAGACGATGAAGAAGCTGGTCAAGGAAGCGAACATCCAGGTCGGCATGCTCTGACGACAGCCACGGGACGCACGCGGCGGACGGCAGGGCGTTCATGCACGCGTGCCGCCGCCGCGCGGGCGTCTCCCCCTTCGCCAGCCACGCCGGCCAGCCGTCACTGGCCCGGTAGAGGCTGGAACCGGAATTCAAGCTCCGCCGCGCACCGCGGTGCGCGCGGGCCATACCAAGGAGGCTGTTCCCATGAAGCCAGACCTGTTTCGCGCGTTGCCGCTTCTCGCCCTGGCTGGCATTCCATGCGGTGCCGTTGCGCAAGATACCGATCGCCCGCCGCTGCGTCTCGTGGTGCCCTACTCCGCCGGCGGCACCACCGATTACGTGGCGAGGCTGCTGCAGAAGCCCCTGGGCGAGCTGCTCAACCAGACCGTGGTGATCGAGAACAAGCCGGGCGCCGCCGGCACCATCGGCACCCATCTCGTGGCGAAAGCGCCCCCTGACGGCAACACCATCGTGTTCGGCAACCAGGGACCCAATGCCATCGTCCCGGCGTCGCGCAAGACGCCTTACGACCCGCTCGATGATCTGCGGCCGCTCACCACCGTGGCCTTCATGCCGCTGATGCTGATGGTGTCGGCGGAAAAGGGCCCCGCGACGCTGGGCGAGTTCATGCAGCAGGCGCGCAAGGCCAGCGTCAAGTGGAACTATGGTTCATCGGGCATCGGCTCGCTGGCCCATCTCACCGGCTACAAGTTCTCGCACGCCGGCGGCCTGGACATGATGCACGTGCCCTACCAGGGTGGCTCGGCGGTACTGACGGCAGTGATGCAGGGCGACGTGCAGGGCAGCTTCGTCAGCGGCCTGGAAACCGCCTCGATGATGCAATCGGGCAAGCTGCGCTACCTGGGGGTGGCCTCGCCTCGCCGCATCGCCACGCTGCCCGACGTGCCGGCCATCGCCGAGGAGATCCCGGGCTTCGAGAGCGTCCTCTGGTTCGCCGTGTTCGCGCCCAAGGGCACCAGCGACGCCACCGCCCAGCGGCTGCGCACCGCGGTCGTCAAGGCGGTCGAGCGGCCGGAGTTCCAGAACTACCTCGCGCAGCGCCATGCCCAAGCCAGGACGAGCACGCCGCAGGAACTGACGCAGCTCATCAAGCAGGACATGGCGCGCTGGGGCGATACGGCGCGAGAGGCCGATTCCGCGAAGTAAGCAACGGCGCAGGGCCCGTGCCGCACACTCGATGCCGCGGCACGGGCCCTGCGCTTTCCGTTCTTGAAATTGAAGTACCCCGTTCGGACTGAACCCTTCGATAGGGTTCTCCTGAGCTTGTCGAAGGGCTCAGGGCGAACGGGGTTTGCTTCACTCTCGAAACAGAACCGGAATCAACGCTCCGAATCCGCGCGATCGGGAGCGGACAGCGTCAGGCCCAGCCGCGCACGGCGCACCAACCACGGCGAGGGGCGGTAACGCGGATCGTTGAAGGTGGCATGCAATCCTTGCAGCACCTGCAGCACGCGCTGGGCACCGAGCCGGTCACCCCACTCGAACGGTCCCGCCGGGTAGCCGAGTCCGAGCTTGACGGCCACGTCGATGTCCGCCGGCGAGGCGATACCCTGCTGGGCCATCTCGCACGCGAGGTTGACGATGCAGGCCACCACGCGCGGCGCAACGAAGCCGGGCGAGTCCGAGATGACGAAGGTGGGGATCGACTGCGTGGCGAACGCCGCACGCGCCGCATCCACGGCCGCCGCACCCGTGGCGGGACAGGCCATCAGCGTGACGCCGCCCGTGCCGGAAAACAGCGGATCGACGCCGACCACTTTGGTGGCATCCAGCCCCAGCGTCGCCGCGGTGGAGGAAAGATCCGCCTCCAGCGGCGACAGGAGGATGACGTCCACCTCGGCGGCGCTGGAACGACGCACCCCTGCCTGCGCCAGCAGGCCGGCCAGCGCCTCGGGCAGCGCCGCGGGCCCATCCGTGGGCCACCAGAAGCTGCGGTCCGTGGCAGCAGTCGATGGCGCCGGGGATGCCGGCGCGGCCTCGGCGCCGCGAGCTCCGGCTTCACGGTAGTCGTAGAAGCCCTGCCCGCTCTTGCGCCCCAGCAGCCCCGCCAGCATCCGCGTGCGCGCCAGAGGAGAGGGCCTGTAGCGGTCATCGCCGTAGTACTGGGCATGGATCGACTCCATCACCGGCACGGAAACGTCCAGGCCGGTCAGGTCCAGCAACTGCAGCGGCCCCATGCGGAAGCCCGCACAGCTGCGCAGGATCGCGTCCAGCACCGGCGCCTCGGCGGTGCGCTCGGCCAGCAGCTTGAGGCCCTCGGTCACGAAGGCCCGCCCGGCATGGTTGACCACGAAACCCGGCGAATCGGAGGCCAGGATCGCCCGGTGGCCCACGCGCCGCGACAGCGCCAGCATGGCCTCGGCCACGTCGGCGCGCGTGCGCGGCGCCTGGATGACCTCGACCAGCTTCATGCGCGGCACCGGGTTGAAGAAATGCCAGCCGACCACGCGCCCGGGATCGCCGCACGCCGCCGCGATGGCGGTGACGCTCAGCGAGGACGTGTTGGTGGCCAGGATGCACTCCGGGCCCACGATGCTCTCCAGCTCGCGCATGAGCCGCTGCTTGGCGTCGAGCTGCTCGATGATGGCCTCGACGACGAGGTCACATGTGCTCAGCGCATTCAGCTCCTGGACGGGGCGGATGCGCTGCATCGTTGCCTCTGCATCTTCCTGTGCGAGCTTGCCCCTGGCCACGGCCTGCATCAGGTCTTCCCGTATGAAGTTCAAGGCGCGCGTGCCCGCCTCCGGCGCGCTGTCGAACAGGAATGCCTCGCATCCCGCGGCGGCACAGACCTGGGCAATGCCGCGCCCCATGGCCCCCGCGCCGACGATGCCGACGCGCTGCAGTTTCGATTCCAAGCTGATCTCCGATGTTCGTTTTCGAGACGAAGCGGCCCCGCCGCGCATGCGGCAGGGCCGCGGGCTGCTCTGCTGTCAGCGGCCTTCGCGGGCCTTGGCGACCTGGGCACGGCGTGCCGGCGCGTAGGCCTCCTGGCCCAGCGCGCGATACAGCGCCAGCGTGACGTCGTGGTGCTCGGCCAGGCCGGTGCGCTCCAGCAGCGAGATGGGGCCTTCCGGGTAGCCCAGGCCCAGGCACAGCGTCTTGTCGAGGTCGTCGGCGCTGGCAAGCTTCTCGTCCAGGCGCCGCAGGGCGGCGTTCAGATAAGGACGGATGAGCCGGTCCACGATGCGGCCGGGGAAGTCGCCGCACACGGCGACCTTCAGCCCCGCCGCCTCGAAGGCGGCCTTGGCGGCGGCGATCGCCGAGTCGCTGGTGTTGGGCTGGCGCACCAGTTCCACCAGCGGGCTCGGGTCGGCCTTGCCGAGGCGAAAGCGCGCGAAGCCGACCACGTTGGAGCCTTCCTTGCCGCGCGCCTCGCCGGTGTGCACGCCCAGGCATTCATGGCCCAGCTCGACCGCGACGAAGGGACAGGCGCCCAGATCGCCGGCGGCGGCGAAGGCGGCCCCGGCCTCATCGCCGATGAACACGGCCGAGGCACCCTGGGCGCCGGCCTGCTCGATGAACGGATGCGGGGCGGGGAAGGAGCGGCTGTTGCCGCGCGCAACGATTCGATAGGTGCTCATTCTCGTCAGGCTCCAAACATCTTGCTGTCGGCGTAGCGGTGGAAACCGCGACCGCTCTTCTTGCCCAGCCAGCCGGCGGCGATCATGCGCTTGACCAGCGGCGGGCAGGCCGCGCGCGGCTCGTTGGTGATGCCGTGCATGGCCTCGCACAGCAGCTTCTGGGTGTCCATGCCGACCAGGTCGAGCAGCTCCATCGGGCCCATGGCGTAGCCCATGGCGGTCTTGATGGCCAGGTCGATGTCGGCCGGCTCGGCCACGCCCTGCTCCACCAGCCGGATGGCGTCGTTGTTGAACGGAATGAGAAAGTAGTTGAGCACGAAGCCCGGCGTGTCCTGCGTGCGCACCGGCTTCTGCCCCAGCGCCTCGCACAGCGCCCAGGCGCGTGCGAAGGTCTCTTCGCTGGTGTTGAGCCCGGGCGACATCTCCACCAGCTTCATCAGCTGTGCCGGCAGGCAGAAGTGCATGCCGACGAAACGGTCGGGGCGGCCCGAGCCGCCGGCGATCTCGGTGATGCTGATGGTGGAGGTGTTGCTGGCGAAGATCGCGTGCGGCGCGCAGATCTTGTCCAGCTTTCCGAAGAGGTCGTGCTTGACCGGCAGGCTCTCGAACACCGCCTCGATGACGAGGTCGCAATCCGCCAGGTCTTCGAGACTGGACGTGCCGTGCCACTGCCCCATGATCTCGGGCAGCTTCTCGGCACTCAGCTTGCCGCGCTCGACGCTCTTCTTCAGGAACGCCTCGGTCTGGTTGCGGGCGCGCTCGATCGAGCTGGCATTCAGGTCGAACACGCGCGTGCGGAAACCCGCCCGCGCGCAGACGATGGCGATGCCGGCCCCCATGGTGCCGGCACCGGCAATGCCGATGGTCTTGATGTCACTCATTGCTTCTCCTTGAAGAATCGTGTCAGCGCTGCAGGAAGCTGCGGCCGATGAGCTGGCGGTGGACCTGGTTGGTGCCTTCCCAGATCTGCGTGATCTTGGCGTCGCGCATCAGGCGCTCCACGCGGTAGTCCTTGCAATAGCCGTAGCCGCCCAGCAGCTGCACGGCATCGGTGGCGGCGCGCATGGCGAGGTCTGTGGCGCGCATCTTCAGCAGTGACGCCTCGATGCCGAAATCAGTCGCGCCCGCATCGACCCAGCCACCCACCTGCCATAGCCAGTTTTCCACCAGCGCCAGCTCCGCGGCCAGGTCGGCCACCATGAACTGGATGCCCTGGAACTCCAGGATCTTGCGGCCGGACTGCTTGCGCTCGTTGATGTAGGCCACCGCGTCCTCGAAGGCCCCGCGCGCGATGCCCAGCGCGTGCGCCGCGACGCTGGGGCGCGACTTGTTCAGCGACGCGAACAGGATCCTGAGACCGTCTCCGGGCTCGCCGATCAGGTTGGCGCGCGGCACGCGGCAGTTGTCGAACGCGAGCGTGGCGGTGCTGGACGCGCGCGTGCCCATCTTGTCCTCCAGCCGCACCACCGACAGTCCCGGCGTGCCCTTTTCCAGCACCAGCACCGAGATGCTTTGCTTGGCGTCGGCGATGCCTTCCCACTTGCCGAACAGCAGGTACAGGTCGGCCACGTCGCCGTTGGTGATGAAGGTCTTGCCGCCGTTGATGACGATCTGGTCGCCCTCCTCGCGGAAGGTGGCGCGCATGCCCGTGGCGTCGGAGCCCGCGCCGGGCTCGGTGATCGCCAGCGCGCCCAGGCCGCCTTCGGCGATGCGCGGCAGCAGCCGGCGCTTCTGCTCCTCGGTGCCCCAATCGATCAGCGGCTTCATGCCGTGGTAGTTGGTGGCCCAGATGATCCCGGTGGCGGCGCACGCCTGGCTGATCTCGCGCACGCAGGCCAGGTAAGCCGTGTACGACATCGGCGCGCCGCCGTAGGCTTCGGGCACGAACATGGCGTTGAGCCCAAGCTCGTTGATGGCCCTGACGTTCTCCCAGGGGAACTCGGCGTTGCGGTCGAAGTGCTCGGCGCGCGGCGCGATCTGCTGGCGGCACAGCGCGCGCACGCTGTCGAGCAGCATGCGCTCTTCGTCGTTGAGGGAAATGCGCGTGTCCAGGCGCTGAAGAATGTTCATGTCGGCTGCGTCCTTGGGCGGCACGGCCTTGCGCCGCGGCGGAATCGGTCCGGCTCGAAAGTGATCCGGGCCGGGACTGTGGATGCCCAAAGTGTCGGCGCGGCGCAGCGTCTCGTCCATTCACAATAATTGGCCGCAAGGTAAGCTGAGCTTACCGGCCTCATACCCGGGCGGCTTGCCCGCCCGATGCGAGGTTCAGGTCATGGCACGTCGGCCATGAGCTCGACGGGCACCTGGCGTTTCAGCGCTGCGCCGGGCGTTCACGGCGCCTGCAGCCATTGCAGGATGGCGCCATACAGCGTGGCGGCCTCGACCGGCTTGGCGATGAAGTCGTTCATGCCGGCTTCGATGCAGACGTCCCGGTCCTCGCTGAAGGCATTGGCGGTCAGGGCCAGGATGGGGATGGCCTCCCAGCCCGGCAGGGTGCGTATCACGCGCGTGGCCGCCATGCCGTCCATGACGGGCATCTGCATGTCCATCAGGACCAGGGCATAGCGCTTCGCCCTGGCCTTCTCGACGGCCTCTTGTCCGTTGACGGCCGTATCCACCGCCAGCCCGACGGCGCGCAGCAAGGCCACGGCCACCTCGCGGTTGACGAGGTTGTCCTCCACCAGCAGCACGCACTCGCCCGCATGCCGGGCCTGCAGGATCGCCGCGGCGCCCGGTGCTGCCGGCGAGGGCACCACCGGCATCGGGCCTTGCCCGTGGCCCAGGCGGGCCGTGAACCAGAACGTCGAGCCCGCCCCTGGCACGCTGTCGGCGCCGGCTTCGCCGCCCATCATCCAGGCCAGGTGCTGCGTGATGGCCAGCCCCAGTCCCGTGCCGCCGTATTCGCGCGTCGTCGAGGCATCGGCCTGGCTGAACTGCCTGAAGAGGCTGGGCAGCTTGTCCGCCGGTATGCCGATGCCGCTGTCCTGCACTTCGAAACGCACGAGCAACTGGCCCGCGGTCTCATCGAGCAGCCGGGCGCGGATGGCGACGAAGCCTTGCCGCGTGAACTTGACGGCGTTGCTCGCATAGTTGAGCAGTGCCTGGCGCAGCCGGGTCGGGTCGCCGCGCAGCCACTCGGGCACCGCCTCGGCCTCCACGGTCACGGCCAGGCCCTTGCCGCGCGCCTGCTCGCCGATGATCGACCGGACCTCGTCCAGGATCGTCGAAAGATGGAAGTCGGTCTGTTCCAGCTGCAGCTGGCCGGCCTCGATCTTGGAGATGTCCAGGATGTCGTTGATGGTGGACAGCAGGTGCCGGCCGGCCAGGTCGATCTGGTCCAGCCGCTGCACCTGCGTGGGCGTGGGCCGGTCGCGGCGCAGCAGCTCGGTCAGCCCGATGATGGCATTGAGCGGCGTGCGGATCTCGTGGCTCATGTTGGCCAGGAACTGCGACTTCACGACACTGGCACTCTCCGCGGCGCGGCGAGCCTCTTCGAGTTGCAGCAGCGCCGCACGGCGACGGCGCAGCAGGCGGTGGATCCACAGGGTCAGCGCTGCGATCAGCACGTCCGTCACCAGGACGCCCGTGGCGACGAAGACCGCCATCGCGCGCCAGTTGCGCAGCACGAAGCGCTCGCTCGTGGCGATGCCCACCGCCAGCGGGAAACCGACGACGGTGTAGGCGGTTTCCATGCGGGGTTCGCCATCGGACGGGTTCGTGATGCGCGGTTCCGACGTCCGCACGGCAACGCCCCGCTGGCCCTGCGCCAGTGCTTGCGCAAGCGCGCGAAACGCCGGCGCGTCCCGATAGGAGCGGCCCAGCACCTCGGTCCGCATGGGGTAGCGCATCAGCAGTGGCCCGTCGCGGCGTACCAGCAGGATCACGGTGTCACGGTCGCCGAGGCTGATCGAGCGGTAGAACTCCTCGAAGTAGCTCAGCTCGATCGTGCCGACCACCAGGCCGATCATCCGGCCGGAGGGCGAGCGCACCTTGCGGGACAGGGTGAAGGCCCAGTGGCCGGTGGTCCGGTTCCGCGCCGGCGCGGACACGTACAGCTCCAGCGCCGGATCGGCCAGGTGCGCCCGGAAGTACTCCCGATCGGCCAGGTTCACGTCCGCTGGCGGGTGGGCTCGGCTGCTGCTCAAGGCGCGTCCGTCCATGTCCAGGATCGCGATGCCGTTGACCACGGGCACCTCCGTCACGCGCTCGCGCAGGAGCCTGTGCATGGCCGCCGCGTCCAGGGTCTGCGACAGCGCCTGCCCGCCGCCCGGATGCGAGGCCTCCAGGCGGTCCACGATGCGGCCGAGCACGAAGTCCACCGTGCGGAAGGTCTGCGACGCATGCTCGGCCGCAGTGGTGGAGAAGTTCTCCATGTACCGCCGCCAGGTCTCCAGCGTTTCCTGCCGTCCATGCGACAGCATCAGCGTGGCCGCCGCCGTGAGCAGCAGGATGACGATGGCGCCGCCCAGCAGCACCCAGCCGTCACGCGGGGGAGGAGGGGGTGGCGCTGCGGCACCGTGGTCTTGATGGGCGGTGCGCATCGCAGGTACGGCGAGAGGTCGTCAGGCGGCAGCCGGCGGCTGCCTGCAGGCATGATACGTTCGACCCAAACGCGCGACCCGGTGGCTCGTATCGGCACCAGCCTCGGGAACCGTCATGCCCACCGGGCAGGCTGCGGGAATTCCGCTCACAGGAATCCCGATGCGCCGCGATCGGCAGGCCGCCGCCCCGTCCGGCTTCAGCGCTGAAGCCGCCC
>Ga0065721_10052227_pt1 | contig 12396 bp, 5 predicted proteins | sample Mesricmetagenome_FD_59108 | JGI IMG/M metagenome (GOLD analysis project Ga0065721, IMG submission 59108) | Mesophilic microbial community from rice straw/compost enrichment Sample: eDNA_1 v2 (version 2) | ecosystem: Engineered > Solid waste > Grass > Composting > Bioreactor | place: USA: Davis... | reverse complement strand
GGCTTCATCGTCCGCCCCCGGGCCGACGCCGACACCGTCGAGGCGCGCGCCGCCGACGCCGGCCGCCGCACGGCCGCCTTCGCAAGCGGCGCGCAGTATGTGTCGACCGACTACTACTGGGCCGATCCGCGGTTCCCCGCCTACGAGGCGCGGTTGCCCGGCGCGGCGGCGGCGGCGTGCAACCCGCTGCGCGCGGCGGCGCGATGTCAGGGCTTGGCGGTCGAGATGATCGGCGTCGCCCCGATGCGCGGCTATCTGGCGCCCGAGGCGCGGCCGGACCTGACCACGGTCCTGGCCCCGCCCCCTGAGCCCGGCTCGGCGCGTGACCGGGCCAACGCCGAGATTTTCCGCGAGACCCGCTTCCTGGAGGGCTCGCCCCGCTGGGCCCTGGCGACCAGCGATGTCTCGGGCGACATGTACGATCACTTTGCGGAAGCCCTGGGCGTTCGTCTGACGCCCGAGCGGGCGCCTGTGCTGACGGCGCTGCTGGCCCGTTCTGGCGACGACCGTTCGGTGGTCGGGATCGCCAAGGACCACTGGAGCACGAAGCGGCCCTACCTGGGCACGGATAAGCCGATCTGCGAGGCCAAGACGGACCATCTGGCGGGCAACGGCGACTATCCGTCCGGCCACTCGGCCCACGGCATGCACGTCGCCATGATCCTGGCCGAACTGGCGCCGCAGCGGGCCGACGCCCTCTATGCGCGGGGACGCGAGTTCGCCGAGAGCCGGTTCATCTGCGGTTCCCACAGCTACAGCGCGGCCGAGGCCGGCATCCTGTCCGGCGCCGTAATCTATGGGGCGGAGCAGCGCTCGGAGACCTTCCGTCGCGACATGGAGGCAGCGCGCGCGGAGGTGCAGGCAGCACTCGCAGAAGGCGCATCCGGCGAGTAATGCGACAGCGCCGTGAAGTTTGAATGAAATACGCTGTCACACGCTGAGGGGGCCCTCCGCGGGGTCGTTGAGGGCGTCGGGGCACGGGCCGGACACCAGAATTCGGCTCCCCGTCGTCGCAACATCGACCCGCGGAGATTCCAAGTGATCGGACTGAACCAGAACGGCGGCCGAGGCTGCGCGCGCCACTCGGCCTGGCTGATGACCAGCTGCGCCGCCATCGGCCTGCTCAGCGCCTCGGGCGCCAACGCCCAGGAGGCCCAGACCTCGGCCCAGCCGGCCGAAGTCGACGAAGTCGTCGTCACCGGCACCTATCGCCGCAGCCTGGAACAGGCGGTCGATATCAAGCGCGACACCGTCGGCTTCTCGGACTCGATCGTCGCCACCGACGTCGCCAACTTCCCCGAGCAGAACCTGGCCGAGGCGCTGCAGCGCATTCCCGGCGTGACAATCGAGCGCAACCGCGGCCTGGGCAGCCGCGTCAGCGTGCGCGGCCTGCCGACCGAATACACCTTCGTGACGATCAACAACCTGGCCACCGCCTCGGGCTCGGGCGGCCGCGACGTCCAGTTCGACATCTTCGCCTCCGAGATCATCCAGCAGGTGACCGTGCAGAAGTCGCCGCGCGCCTCGGACGAAGAAGGCGGCATCGCCGGTTCGGTCAACATCTCGACGGCGCGGCCCTTCGACTACAGCGGCCATGAGCTGGTCGGCTCGGTCGAGGGCGCCTACAACTCGATCTCCGAGGAGATCGATCCCAAGGTGTCGTTCCTGGCCTCCAACACCTGGGGCGACTGGGGCGCGCTGGCGTCCTTCTCGGCCGGCCGCCGCACCAACCGCACCGACTCCAACTCGGGCATCAACTTCCGCCCGATGTCGCGCTTCCTGGCGTCCTCGACCGGCGCGCGGGGCGTGCAGGCGATGCAGGTGCTGGAGCGTGACGCCGGCATCGTCATCCCGAACCGCAACGACACCAGCGTCACCAACCGCATCATCTTCCAGGACAAGGTCGGCGACCGCGCCTATCTGAACACCCAGGACAAATGGGGCGCCACCCTGGCGCTGCAGTACAAGCCGTCGGCTGACTTCGACCTGTCGTTTGACGCCATGCTGGGCGGCTATGACACCACCGAGAACGAGTACGACCTGGCGGCCTATTCCGCTTCCAGCCGCTCCACCCTGGAAACTATCCACGAGTACGATGACACGACGCTGGCCGACTACGGCATCGTGGTGCTGCGCGACGTCTCCTACACCGCCACCCAGCACGAGGCGCTAAGCAAGGAGTACATCAACGAGACCGACTATTCGCAGTTCGGCACGGAGCTGAACTGGCGCGGCATGGACTGGAAGCTGCACGGCCTGGCCGGCTACTCCGGCGCCGAGAAGACGCTGGACTACGCCAACCTGAAGCACGTCGCCTATCAGCCGTCGCGGACGCGCTGGACGGAGCAGGGCGGGGAGACGATCCCTAGCGCGTCGTCCAACGGCTTCGACATGTACACCTCGTTCGACAAGTATCTGTTCGAGGCCTACGAGACGAGCTACGAAAAGATCAGCGACGACAAGTACGTCGCCCAGCTCGACTTCACCAAGGACTTCAGCCTCGGCTTCTTCCCGGCGCTGAGCAGCATCCAGGTCGGCGTGCGCTACACCGACAAGTCGAAGGAACGGCAGTACGGCGCCCTGAACATCCAGGGCTCGGGCCCGGGCCAGACGAACTTCATCGGCCGCCCGATGTCGCAGAGCGAGCTGACGCCCATCGGCGACCTGGTCCCCGGCGGCGACTACAGCATCCGTGACCTGACCTGGAGCCAGATCTCCAACGACTACGCCCGGCGCACCTTCCGCTACGACGGCTTCGTCACGCCGTTCGACCCCGGTCAGTACTACGAGGTGTCCGAACAGGTCGCTTCGGCCTACGCCATGGCCGACCTGGACTTCGACGTCGGCCCCGTGCCGGTCGCGGTGAACGGCGGCGTCCGCTATGTCGATACCTCGATCACCTCGTCGGGCTATCACCAGATCCAGACGCCGACCGGCGGCACCGGCTATACGCCGGAGCCGGTGTCCAGCGACGGCAGCTACGACAAGGTGCTGCCCAGCCTGAACTTCACGGCGGACCTGACCGACAGCATCGTGTTCCGCGGCGCCGCCTCGGAAACCCTGATCCGCCCCTCGCTGACGGACCTGGCCTATCGCCGCACCGCCAGCTGGAGCTCCTTCCGCTTCACAGACGGCAATCCGAACCTGAAGCCGACCTACGCCAAGCAGTGGGAAGTGGGCCTGGAGAAGTATCTGCCGGAAGGCGGCCTGTTGGCCGTGTCCTACTTCTCCAAGGAGATCGAGGGCGTCGTCCGCCAGGCCCTGACGGGCACGGTGCCGAACGTGACGGTCTACAACGCCAACGGCACGGTCAACGGCGTCTATGACTTCGACGTCTATCAGCCGATCAACGAGGAAGGCTCCTACGACGTCACCGGCGTCGAACTGGTCGCCATCGTGCCGTTCGGCCTGTTCTACGCCCCTCTGGACGGGTTCGGGATCAACGCCAACTACACGACGCTGGACAGCTCGCTGACCGGCTCCTCGACCCTGGGCATTCCGACGCCGCCCATCGGCCTGGCCGACAACACCTACAACGTCACCCTGTTCTACGAGAACGACCGGTTCCAGGGACGCGTGTCCTATAACTACAAGGACGCCTACGTCGAAGGCATCGGCTACGAGATGTATCCGATCACGCGCGACGGCTACGGCCAGACCGACGTGTCGCTCAGCTACAATCTGAACGAACGGGCGCAGATCAGCCTCGAGGGCATCAACGTCACCGACGAGGCGACCACCGGCTACACGATGGATCCCTCCTTCCCGACCATGTACGAAAAGTCGGGACGCCGGGTGACGCTGGGTCTGCGGATGAACTTCTGATCCTTGTGAAGGGACGGCCGGCGCAGGCCGGCCGTCCCTTCACGGCGGCGACCGTCCCCCGGAAAAGCTGTCACTCTTTTCCGCGATGGCTGCGCCGCCCGCGAGGCGATGAGGAACCTTCGTGCCAGGTCCCAGCGTATGGACGCAGCAGCAAATCCCGCCATCGGAGGCGCTCTCCACCATCGAGCCCGTCCGTCGCAAGGGCGCTTCCTTCAGCGATGGGGGCGTCTTGGCGCGTGCGGATGGGCGCGTGAGGGCGGCGATGACGCCTGAAGCGCTGGTCGCCGGTCTGCGCCGGGACATGATCGCCTACCTCCGGCGTCGCGACCGCACGGGAGAGGTCGAGGACGTGGTCCAGGAGGCCTTTGTCCGCTTCCATCGCGCCGGCCATGATCTGACGACGCCGGACGCGCGGCCGCTGCTGTTCGTGATCGCCCGCAACCTGCAACTCGATGGCTGGAAGTCCGCCGGGCGCGAGGCCGCCCGTCGCTCCGCCGACGACATCCACGATCTGGACGCCGGCCCGCGCGCCGTCGCCAGCGAGGCGCCGCGGCCCGACCAGCACCTGATCGGGCGCCAGGATCTGGCCGCCGCCGCCGCCGTCATCCGGGCCCTGCCGCCCAGGACGCGCGACGCCTTTCTGCTGCACCGCTTCGGGGAGATGAGCTACCGGCAGATCGCCGACCGGCTGGGGGTGTCGGTCAGCATGGTGGAGAAGCACATCGCCGAAGCGCTCCGCCAACTGAAGAAATTACGGCTTGTCGCTGAGGGATCGGCGGCCTCTGTCGTTGTGACGAATGAAAGGGATGGCGCGCTTCCTTCGCGTCGTCGCACGAAGGAGTGATACGCCCGCCCATGTTGGAGCGCCTGATACGCCTGTTCGCCCCCCGACCGAGGACGGCCGAGGACTGGCTGTCCCGCATGGGGCGGCCGGGCGTCGGCGCGCGCGATCAGGACGCCTTCCTGGCCTGGTTGGAGGCGGACCCCGATCATTTGGGCCAATACGAACAGGCCAAGGCCGACCAGGCCGCGCTTGAGGGGTTGAGAGGCGCCTTCGCCATGGACCTGCATCGCCTGCGCGGCGCCAAGGCGCGCCGGACGCCCGAACGACGCCTGGTCGTGGCCGGAGGGCTGGCGGTCGCCGCCCTGGCCGCGGCCGTGACGATCGCGCCGCTGATGGAGCGGGCGCCGGCGGGCCGCCTCTACGAGAGCGCGCCGGGCCGCATCGTCGATGTCGTGCTGGAAGACGGGTCGAAGGTCACGCTGGACGCGGGATCGGCGATTCGTGTCGCCCTGGCGGAGGATGCGCGGCGCGTGACGCTGGAGCGGGGCGGCGCCTATTTCGAGGTCGCGCACGACGCCTCTCATCCCTTCCAGGTCGCCGTGGGCGACCGCCGCGTGATCGTCACCGGCACCCGTTTCGTCACCAGCCTGACCGGCGACGGCGCGCGGGTCTCGCTGCTCGAGGGGCGGGTGGCGGTCGCGACGCGGGACGCGGCGGACAAGCGCGCGCTGGACGGCCCCCTGCGCCTGACGCCGGGCGAGCGGGCGGTCTTCCGGCCAGGAAACGCCGAAATTCGCAAGGTCCGGGCGGACGTCGAGGTCGAGACGGCCTGGCGCAAGCGACGGCTGGTCTTCCAGGATGCCCCCCTCTCGCAGGTGATCGCCGCGGCGAGCCGCTATTCCGACCGGCCGCTGACGGCCGCCGATCCGCGGCTGGACCAGATCCGGGTCACGACCGTCCTGCCGCTCCAGGGCGAGGGGACGCTGGTCGAGCGGATGGACGCCCTGCTGCCGATCGTCTCCGAGGTCGGCGCCGACGGCCGCGTGCTGATCCGCGTGGAGTAGCCCCCGTATCGCAGAGCTGTCACGCCCGCGCGGTATGGGCGTCACGTCTCCGTTCGTTCAGGGCTCTCGCACGCGTGAAACCGCTCGCTCCATCGCTGCCGGCCGGCGCGCGGCGGAGCCTGCTCGGCGGGACCGCGATGCTGCTGGCGCTGACGCCGGTCCCGGCGGTCGCCCAGGACGCGGCCGTCCAGACGTTCGACATTCCCTCTCAGGAGGCGTCTTCGGCCCTGTTGCGCCTTTGCGTCGCGGCGGACTGCGAACTGGCCTTCGTGGGGCGGCCGGGCCATGCGGTCCGCACACGCGCGGTCCGAGGGCGCATGACCTGGCGCCAGGCGCTGGACCGGATGCTGGAAGGCACCGCTCTTCGACGCCGGTTCGTCGGCGCGCGCGGCGTCCGGGTCTGGGCGGAGCCGACCCCGCCCACGGATGCGATCGTGTCGCCGCCGGCGCCCGCGCCTGAGGTCGCCGAGTTGGAGGCGATCACCGTCGTCGGTCGGTTGTCGGATCAGATCGACGAATCCCTGCGCCGAAAGCGCGAGGCGGACGTGATCTCTGACGGCGTTTCTTCCGAGCGGATCGGCGATCTGCCCGCCGCCAACCTGGCCGAGGCGCTGCAGCGCGTGCCGGGCGTGGCCATAGAGCGTGAGGTGGGGGAGGGGCAGTTCGTCAGCGTGCGCGGCCTGGGGCCGCTGTTCCAGTCGGTGACGCTGAACGGTGCGCCGGTCGCCTTCAACGAGAACATCCGCAACTCGACCCAGAGCGGCCGCCAGTTCCGGTTTCGCGCCCTGTCGGTCGACCTGCTGGCCGGCGCGCGCCTGACCAAGTCGGCGACACCGGACCTGATCGACGGCGGCATCGGCTCCAACATCGATATTGAGACCGCCGGCGGTCTGGGCGGCGAGCCCTTCCTGTCCGTGCGGCTGGGGGCGGAGGCGGAGGAGCGCACTGGGCGGCTGAGCCCGGACCTGTCCATCGCCGGTCGCCTGGTCTCCGCCGACGGCGACCGGGGCGTGGTGGCGGGCGTGTCGCAGGAGGAGCGGTCGGTCCGCTACGACCGCTTCCAGATCATGCGTTACGGCGAGACGGTCATCGATGGTCGGCCGCTGATCGTTCCCAACGACATCCGCACCACGGTGGAGCGCGAGAACCGCCGCAGGCGCAGCGCCTTCGTCGGCGCCGACTGGCGCGTCTCGCCCGAACTGACGCTGGATGTCGACGCCCTGGTCTCGACCTTCGACAACGCCATCCGCGAGGATCGGCTGGTCTATGGCCTGGGCGAACGGCTGGGCCGGCCGGGATCGACCTTCGCCTTGCGAAATGGCGAGGTCGTGGCGGCCAAGGTCGCGGACGGCCGGATCGACAACAACACCGAAATCTCGGACCAGGATCACCTCAATCTGATCGTTTCCGCCGGGGCGGAGATGACGCTGGGCGATTGGCGGCTGACGCCGCGGGTCAGCGGTTCGCTGGCCAGGTCTGTGCTCGACACGCCCCTGGAGCGGATGTCGGCCCAGTCCCCGGAGGGCGTCGGCTACGCCTTCGATCTGGGCGACGCGGCGGCGTCCAGACGAGCGGCACGGCTGACGACCGACTTCGATCTGACCGACCCCACGCTGTTGAAGCGCGTCTATCTGGGCGTTCGGGCGGTGGAGTCGCGCGACGACGACCTGACCCTGCTGCTGGACGCACGTCGGCCGCTGGGCCTGAATTGGGGGCCGGTCCGCCTATCGGCCCTGCGTCTGGGTGGGCAGTTCAGCGATCGCGGACGCGACTACCAGCGCCGCGACCGGGAGGCGACGCTTCGCGCCGGCGCCAGCGCCGGCGGCCTTCATTCGGGGGTGACGCCCGCCGATGTCTTCGAGGATCTGGTGTCGTGGCGATCGGCTCCGTGGGTGACGGCGGACTTCGCGGCGTTTCGCGACGCCTTCGAGATCTCGGACGACGGAGGCGATGTCGTCTTTCGTCCCGACGACGTCCGGCCCACGGGCGCGGACCTTCAGAACTCCTATCAGGTAGGCGAACGCGTCGCCGCCGCCTATGCGCGACTGGATTTCGACGGAACGGCGGGGCAGGTCCCCTTCTTCGGCAATGTCGGCATTCGCGCTGTCCAGACGCGCACCACCGTGGACGGCGCCCTGCTCGGCCTGACCGACGGCGTGCTGAAGGTCCGGCCGGTTGAGTACGAAGGGTCGCACGGCGTCCTTCTGCCAAGCGCCAATCTGGCCTTCGACCTGGACGATCATACGGTGCTGCGGCTGGCCGCCTCGCGCTCGATCACCCGGCCGTCGCTGGCGGACCTTCGCGCCGCCACGGTTCCGGCCAGCGTCCTGGTGTCGTCCATCTACGAATACGGCCAGGCGGCGATCGACGATCCCGAACCGGGGGTCATCTTCAGCGGCGTGGGCGGGAATCCGCACCTGACGCCGTATGTCGCCGCCAACCTCGACATGTCGTGGGAGCGCACGCTGCCCAGGGGCGCGGTCAGCGTCGCCCTGTTTCACAAGACCATCGACGACTTCATCCGCGTGGTCGCCGCGCCCGAGCTTCTGACCTTCGAAACCCGCGCCGGACCGCCGGTCCAGGCCGAGGTGCTGATGGCGCGTCCCCGCAACGTCGGGCGCGCCACGGTCGACGGTGTGGAGGTCAGCCTGCACCGCCGGCTGGCGGACGGCCTGGGCCTGTGGGCCAGCGGCTCGTGGACGCGCAGCCGCATCGACGGCGGGGGGCGGATTTCGGGCGTCTCGGACTGGGCCTGGTCGGTCAGTCCCTTCTTCGAGCACGGCCCCCTGGCGCTGAACGCCTCCTGGTCCTGGCGGTCGGCCTTCCGTTCGGAGGCGGACATGCAGGGCGGCGGCGTGTCCGCCTTCATCGTCGGCTCCGCCGGCTATCTGGACGCCCAGGCCAGCCTGGACGTGTCGCGTCATGCCCAGGTGGTGCTGTCGGCGACCAATCTGACCGACACGCGCGACCTGGCCTATGAGGTCACGCCCGACCGCCTGCTGCTCGGTTCCGTGGGCCGGGCCATGACCCTGGGCGTTCGCCTGATCTGGTGACACCCGCCGAGCTGCGGCCCGGCGGGTGTTCGATTGTCAGGCTGCCGCGCCGAGGCGTTGCGCCCGGGGCAGATCGAAGCGGTCGGCGTTCATCACGCGGGTCCAGGCCGCGACGAAGTCCCGCACGAACTTCTCCCCCGCGTCGGCGGCGGCATAGACCTCCGACAGGGCGCGAAGCTGGGAGTTGGAGCCGAACAGCAGATCGACGCGGGTGGCCGTCCACTTCTGTTCGTTGGTCTTGCGGCACGAGCCGATGAAGACGTCGCTGTCCGCCTCGTCCTCCTTCCAGGCCGTGCCCATGTCCAGCAGGTTGACGAAGAAGTCGTTCGTCAGTTGGCCCGGTCGGTCGGTGAAGACGCCATGGGTAGAGCCGCCGTAGTTGGCGCCCAGCACCCGAAGCCCGCCCACCAGCACGGTCATCTGCGGCGCGCTGAGACCCAGCAGCTGGGACCGATCGATCAGCAGCTCCTCGGTCGGAACGCTGAACGCGACCTGGAGATAGTTGCGGAAGCCGTCGGCCCGGGGTTCCAGGACCGCGAAGCCCTCCGCATCCGTCTGCTCCTGGGAGGCGTCGGTCCGGCCCGGCGCGAACGGGACCGTCACCTCATGGCCGGCCTCGCGCGCCGCCTTCTCCACGGCGACCGATCCGCCCAGCACGATGAGGTCGGCCAGGGAGACGCGGGCCGTTCCGCCGGCCTCGAAGTCGGCCTTGATCGATTCCAGGACGCCGAGAACGCGCGCCAGCTGATCGGGCTGATTGACCTCCCAGTCCTTCTGGGGCGCCAGGCGGATGCGCGCACCGTTTGCGCCCCCGCGGTGGTCCGAGCTCCGGTAGGTCGACGCCGAGGCCCAGGCGGTCTGGACCAGTTCGGCGACGCTGAGGTCCGAAGACAGGATCCGGTCCTTCAGCGCGGCGATGTCGGCGGCGCCAAGGGGAGGGTGTTCGGCGGGCGGAATCGGGTCCTGCCAGATCAGATCCTCGGCCGGGACCTCGGGGCCGAGGTATCGCACCTTGGGCCCCATGTCGCGGTGGGTCAGCTTGAACCAGGCGCGGGCGAAGGCGTCGGCGAACTGGTCCGGGTTCTCGTAGAAGCGGCGCGAGATCTTGGCGTATTCCGGATCGACCTTCATCGCCATGTCGGCGGTGGTCATCATGGTCGGCAGGCGACGGTCGGGACTGTGGGCGCCGGGGGCCAGGTCCTGGGGCGCGACATCCTTGGGCTGCCACTGCCAGGCGCCGGCGGGGCTCTTCACCAGCTCGTACTCATAGTCCAGCAGCATGTGGAAGAAGCCGTTGTCCCACTGCGTCGGATTGGGGGTCCAGGCGCCCTCCAGGCCGCTGGTGATGGTATGGTCGCCAATGCCGCTCTCGTGGGTGCTGAACCAGCCCAGGCCCTGGGAAGCGATGTCCGCCCCTTCCGGCTCGGCGCCGACCTTGGAGGCGTCGCCGGCGCCGTGGGCCTTGCCGAAGGTGTGGCCGCCGGCGGTCAGGGCGACCGTCTCCTCGTCGTTCATGCCCATGCGCGCGAAGGTCTCGCGGATGTCGCGGGCCGAGCCGAGGGGATCGGGCTGGCCGCCCGGTCCTTCCGGATTGACGTAGATCAGGCCCATCTGGATGGCGGCCAGCGGGTTCTCCAGCACCATCTCCTTGGTCGGATCGATCCGGGTCTGGCCCAGCCATTCCTCTTCCGTACCCCAATAGATGTCGCGCTGGGGCTCCCAGGTGTCCGCCCGGCCGCCGCCGAAGCCGAAGACCGGTCCGCCCATCGACTCGATGGCGACGTTGCCCGCCATGATCATCAGGTCGGCCCAGGACAGGTTGGCCCCATATTTCTGCTTGATCGGCCACAGCAGGCGGCGCGCCTTGTCCAGGTTGGCGTTGTCCGGCCAGCTGTTCAGCGGCGCGAACCGTTGCGCGCCGGAAGAGGAGCCGCCGCGACCGTCGCCGGTGCGATAGGTGCCCGCGCTGTGCCAGGCCATGCGGATGAAGAAGGGGCCGTAATGGCCGTAGTCCGCCGGCCACCAGGGCTGGCTGTCCGTCATCAGGGCGTGCAGGTCGCGCTTGACCGCCTGATAGTCCAGCGCCTGGAAGGCCTTGGCGTAGTCGAAGCCGTCGCCCATCGGATCGCCGTGGACGCCGTGCTGATGAAGAATGTCGAGCGACAACTGGTTCGGCCACCAGTCCCGATTGGTGCGGCCCAGAAGGGCCCGCAAGGCGGCCGGCTTCTTGACGGGGCAATTCAGCGGACCGGTGTTGGCGTTTCCATCCATGGTCTTCCTCCTGGGTTGGAAGAACCCTAGGCCCGGTTCCGCGCAAAGCGAAATCGATAAAGTTTCTCCACACCGACAGAAAATTTTATGATCTGCGTCCTCAGCCGGGCGCAGCGACGCATCGCGCGAGCAGGAAGGCCGCGGCAAAGACGCCGACCCACAGGAGCAGGCCGAGGATCACGGCGGAGGTCACGGACCGAGGGCCTGACATTTTTGGCGGATCGTGAGGCATTGGACAACTATAAGTAGAATTTCTCCTCTCGTCACCTGTTCAGGCGGAGGTCTCCCGAAATGGCTGGTAGGCGGATCGAATTTCGCAAAACGGGCGGAAAACCGAAAAGAAACCTCCGGCTAAGTTTCACGAAGAAGCGCAAGCGCCGTCACCCAGCCCGACTATTGATCCATGCTGGGCAGGAGGGGCGATGCGTCGTCACGGCCGGGCATGGGTCCGGTTGTCCCCTGTCATAGCTCTTTGATCAGACACGGTGGACTGATGATGACCGGCCAAAACTTGAAAACCCTGCTCGTGGTCGCGGCCAGCGCCCTGGCTCTCGCCGCCTGCGGCTCGGCCGAAGTGGCCTCGCCCGGCGAAGGCGACCTGGGCGGCGGCGGCGACAACGGCGGCGGCGGCGGTCCGACCACGCCTCCGCCCGGCACCCCCGCCGCGGACTGCCCGACCGGCTTCGCCAACGTCGGCACCATCGCCAACAACAGCCTGCGCGTCTGCCAGCTGCCGCAGCAGATCCTGGGTAATCTGACCGTTCCGCTGCGCGCCGGCACCATCTATTCGTTCACCGGCCGGACCGAGGTCGGCACCGACCGCGGCATCGATCCCTCGGCGCCGACCGGCACGCAGGGCATCCTGACCATCGAGGCCGGCGTGCGCCTGTTCGCCTCGGGCGGCGGCGACTATCTGCTGGTCAATCGCGGCTCGCAGATTTTCGCCGAGGGCACGGCGACCAACCCGATCATCTTCACCAGCCGCCAGAACATCGAAGGCTCGACCACGGCGACGTCGCAAGGCCAGTGGGGCGGCATCGTCCTGGCCGGCCGCGCGCCCCAGGCCAACTGCCAGCTGACCGCGCCGGTGACCTGCACCGGCCAGGTCGAGGGCACCAGCGCCTTCTACGGCGGCAACACGGCGGCGGATAACTCGGGCCGCCTGCGCTATGTGCAGATCAAGTACTCGGGCTTCGAAATCTCGACCGGCAACGAGCTGCAGGCGCTCACCCTGGCCGGCGTCGGTTCGGGCACCACCATCGATCACGTCCAGTCCTACAACTCCTCGGACGACGGCATCGAGATCTTCGGCGGCTTCGCCAACCTGAAGCACATCGTCATCAACGGCGCGGACGACGACGGCCTGGACACCGACACCGGCTGGCGCGGCGGCGCCCAG
>Ga0065721_10052224_pt1 | contig 12396 bp, 10 predicted proteins | sample Mesricmetagenome_FD_59108 | JGI IMG/M metagenome (GOLD analysis project Ga0065721, IMG submission 59108) | Mesophilic microbial community from rice straw/compost enrichment Sample: eDNA_1 v2 (version 2) | ecosystem: Engineered > Solid waste > Grass > Composting > Bioreactor | place: USA: Davis... | reverse complement strand
CGAAGCCGCCGACGACCCGGAGAGGTGGCCGAGCGGTTTAAGGCACCGGTCTTGAAAACCGGCGTGGGCGAAAGTCCACCGTGGGTTCGAATCCCACCCTCTCCGCCATCGCGAACCATTGAAATTTCCCTTTAAACTGGGCTCGTGACTGGGTTTTGTACCCGGCATTGTACCAGGAAATTCGATGTATTTGACGAGATCGGGCAGTCACTTCCGCTTCCAGATACGCGTTCCCTCTGATTTGACGGACAAGCTTGGTAAGACACCGATTCGCCTCGCGTTGGGTTGCGTCGGTCTCAGCCGAGGACACAAGATCGCGCGTTTACTTGCTGGTCAGGCGGAACAGTTATTCATCGCCGTTCGGAGCAATGAATTGAGCGGGATGAAAATGGTGGACTTGCGCGGCCTGATAATCGAGCAGCTCGTGGAAATGCTTACCGCTACCGTTGACGAAGCGGCGGAAACACTCGCTCTCCAGGAAGATGTTCGTCAAAAGGAGCTGAGAGCTTTCAGGCTTAGGCATCAAAGGGAATCGTTCCAGCGCGAGAAGGAAATCGAAGCCAAATTGAAAATAGTCGGCGAGCAAATCCGAGAAGTTCAGGAGCGGGCTCGGACGATTGAGGCTGGCGGCATAAAGGACGTGAGAGCTGAGCTTGATGGCCTCGCAAAGATAGTCGCCCTATCGCTCGATGGGGGACCCGCACGGCCCCTACTTTCTGATGCATTGGAAGAGTGGACGAATGACATTCGATACCACGAGGGTATTGATGCAAAAAAGGTTCGAACGGACCAGAACCGAATAAATGACTTCAAGGATTTTGCGGGTGACAAGCCGGTCAACAAGTACGAGTTTTTTGATTTTCAGAAGTTCGCAAACTTGCTGGCCCGTGTTCCTGCAAATTACTCGAAGCTCCCGCAATTGAGAGGCAAAACTAGGCGTGAAGCTGCCGAATTCAACGATTCACTCAGTTTAGCCGAACGCTACGAAACTCTTGCTGGGAAAAGTATCGAAGATAATTATATCTCTCCGCTCAGAATGTTTTTCCGGGATATGGCGGCGCAATATCAGTTTCGGTCGCCCCTAACCGACGTACTCATCCGGATACCGCGCGATGCTAAGGAATCGACAGATCGCCAGCCTTTCGAAGTGGGCGACCTGAACACCTGGTTTGCTTACGCCGCTAAGCGAGCACGCGCGGATGAAAAATGGTTGCCGCTCCTTGGCACGATTACAGGTGCCCGAGTCGGCGAACTCATTTTCCTTCAGGGGAAAGACTTGTACCCGATGATGGGGCCAGATGAGGAGCTGTATTGGGTCATCGATCTTCGGACCGCTTTGACGGCCGAAGATGGAACTAAGGTCAAACGCAAGGTGAAGAATAAGCCGAGCAGTCGACTGATCGCGCTGCACGAAGTATTTGAAGAAACTGGCTTCATTGACTATGTCCGCAGCCGACAATCGTCAGACTATGTCTTTCCAGCCGCATTTTATCACGGGAAAGACCGCGTAGAGGACCCTGCGGATGCAGCTAGCAAGCGCATGAACCGCATGCTCAAGAAGGTGGGAATACACAAGACGCTGGAAAATACTTTTCATAGCACACGACACTTTGCGAAAGACGCAATGCGCCTTGCTCAAGTCGATGAGCGCACTCTTGACCTGCAGAGTGGCCACAGTCTCAAGACTGTCTCGCGCAAATATGGGAAGAAAATTTTGAAGACAGAGGAAATGGAGGTCTTGCGGGCGATGCCTCTGCCGCTGGGTCTTGACTTGAGCCCATATCTTGAAGCCTTCCGGAAGGCTTGACTGTGGCCACACCTCCGGTGACGCTATGTCATTGCGTCACAACATCCACAGCACATGAGCCAAAAGAAACGACATTCGAAGCATCGGGAAGAACGACGTCCAGCTAATCACCTCCTTATCCGACAGCTTGCAAACCGCCTCGAAACGCTGGGCTTCAAGCCGTTCCGGTCGGGAGCCGAAAGATATCTGATCACGGTACCTCAAGACGGAACCAGGCCAGAACTCCTGGAGATCGGTAGAGCGTCTAAAGGTGGGCGCATCTTTCGAAACAACTTTGTTGGCCGAGACATCGCTCTGGTCAATGAGTTCGGCGAATTTGCCAAAGTGGATGGGCTCCAGGATTGCTTCTTCTGGAATGTGTCTTTGACCGGCTGCAAAGCCAGGGTGTCCGATCTTGTCGCCGATGTTGAGCAATTCAATTCCGCCCTGAATCAGCATTTCAGTGAGCTGCGCAAACATCATCGTTTTGAGCTGTTAGCCTTGGCTTTGCATTTTCGATATGACGAAAATCAGCACGCTATCGATCTCCATGCGCATTTCATCTGCCGAGTGCCTCTAGCGGAATTGAGTTCAGCTCAGACGTATTTGAGGCGTAAATTCTCTCTCGCTTATGTCGAAACAGACCCGATTAAAAACGCTGAAGCGGTCTTAAATTATATGTTGTGTGGGATTTTCGACAATCACGAGATGGTAGATTGGCCCGATGACGCACTGGCTGCGGTCTGGGAGATGACGCAACAGAAACGCTACCGTTATGTTCGCGTCGGTGGCGGCTTTGCACGCTGGCGCAAGGCCAGGGCTGCCGCGAATGACAATGTTTCCGATCATAAACGATCCAGGAAACTCAGCTACGTCACCCAGCCTGGACAGAGCCGCTTTCTGGCACGTGTAACGGCGAACATAAGAGGCAAGCGGGTTCCGGCTCTCCTCTACGAACGCCCCATCGACGATCAATACTGCCATGCCTCCGATAGGGTGTATACTACAGCGAGTCGCCGCGTAACTCAGGAGCCGGGGCCCAATTCGATATCACCAGTCCCGCCCATCCAGGTGCACCATCCAGATGTGAAGGGGCTATTCAGAGCCTTTGGCGACGGTCTCAGGCGCGTCTCCCGACAAATTATCTCGAAATTGGCCCAGGTGAAAAACGCTTCTGTTGATCGGCTTCGGGCTTGGCTAACCTAGCTTGAAGTGGTGGGGCGAATTTTCAACACTCGATTGCCATCCGGGCGAAGGTCCCCCGATGGGGATACATGCCGGTACAGGGTTTGCCTGGTAATCTGAAGCTCGACGCAGAGATCACCTACGACCGTTCCAGGCTGTCCCATTGCAGCTTGAGCCAAGCGGAGCTTTGCAGGCGTCATCTTTGGCTTTCGCCCGCCAATACGACCGCGTGCCCTCGCAGACTTAAGTCCGGCAATGGTCCGTTCGCGAATTAGCTCCCTTTCAAATTCTGCCAGTCCACCAAAGATGGCAAATAGCAACTTCCCTTGTGCCGATGAGGTGTCGATGGGGGTTTCGCCGGATAATACACGGAATCCGACGCCGCGCTTCGACAAGTCGTCGACAGTGTCCACCAGGTGACGGAGATCGCGCCCAAGACGGTCGAGTTTCCAAATCACCAATGTATCGCCAGAACGGAGTGACTTTAGGCAGGAATTTAGTCCTGGACGATCATCGCGTTTTCCTGAAGCAAAATCCTCGTAGATCATCGCGGGATTTACTCCAGCATTGAGCAATGCGTCCTTCTGCAGGTCGAGTACCTGCGTACCGTCTGCTTTCGAAACCCTTACATATCCAATTAACTCACCCATGGCATTTCCTGTCACTAAAACGGTCGTTTATAGGACAATGATGAATCGCGGTTCCGTCGGCGGCAACGCTGTCATTTAACCGGTCACTTTTTCTTAGTTCCGAAAATGTTGCCGCATCGAAAAGTGACAATTCCAACTGACTTGGGTGACGCAGTAGGGCCAAGTCGGTCCAAACAAAGCGAGCATAAACGGTTATTCTGTTAATTCCGTCAGGCTGACGGCGTCTTCTCAACGCCCTCTGCAACCAGTCTCACAACCGCATACTCAGCAGCGGGCCGTTCGAGATACAGGACACGGTTCCGACACAATGAGAGATCAGGCGAGAAAGAGCGCCAGCTTAACGTGTAAAATGTCACGAAGCACTCATCGGTAGCGTCCTTGTCCGCTGATTGCGTCAGGCGGGGGGAGAGTCGTGAGAGTTGACCGACGCCAATCTGTGTGTGTGGGCTCTAGTCCCCAACGTCATAAGCGGACCGGCTTCCAGCCAGATCAAAACCTGGCATGCGCATGTCTTTGAACGACGCCGTAAAGCCTTGGGGGTAAGAAGCTATCCTTCCCCCCGCAGCCTATCTTCGGCACGACGGCCAACTCCCAATTTACATTAACTCCACGTATAGACGGACCGCAACTGCTTTCTTTGCAGCAGATGTTCGATCTGGGTTCCCTCCCAGTCGACGAAAGACAATCCCGGAAGCACCTTCTCCATTGCCGCGTTCGTGGCCTTTTTGAAGTTTACGCACGTCTCGATCACACGACGCTTACTGGTCGGAATGACGTCAGGAGAGGCAAGGTAGTCGATCATCATCATGTAGTGCTCACAGTTTCCGCGAATGCTATCCCCGACGGAAAGCAGTTTTTTCTCTACAGCGGAGTTGAGCAACTCCAACCTTTTGTCACCTGGTGCAGCGCAACGAAGCAGACAAAATTTTGATGCAATAAACCCGAAGTATGTTAACTCATCTGAATTTGTTCTCTCGATGAAGGTCGAGAACATTTCAGAGTTCTTGAAGTAATCTGCAAAATAACTGGCAAGGATGATAAATATGTTTGCGACCTCTACGCTATTATTGAGGTCATTGATACGTAAGCGAGCGGTGAACGACGTGAGAGTATCATACAGCTCCTCATACGCGATCTGTTGAAGGTATTCTTTGTTCTCACTGCCATTCCGCTCGGTAAAGTCTTCAACCGCGATCATCATTTGGCACAGGCTGTAGGTAGTGCGAACTCGTACATCTAGCGAGAAAACATAGAACACCAGGCGCAGAATTGCGGCGGCAACATCCGTTAGTGCATCAAGCTGTTCGCCTGTTATGTCCTCACCCTTGGACAAGTTCGATACATAAGCGAATGTAGAACGGAGAGAGGAGAACACCCAGCCGCTTATTGTGTGAAAACCGACGCCATATTGGGCTACGACCAGCCTCAGATCGCCTATTCTTCGCTTGATCTCACGCGCATTTCGCCTCATCTCAAGAGGCAATGTCTGAGCTTTCATATCGATGATTAGGTGGCGCAGATTTGAAATTGATTCTCCGATGTCTCTCCGAGCCAAAGAGATGTCAGATACGAACGGCCGAGACGTCGTCTGCTTTTTGTCGTAGTTGATGAAAAGTTTAAATTTCTCTAGTTCCTCGGAGAGAATTTCCTCAATGAGGTCTAGCTCCTCTCCTGAGTTAGCGAAAATGAAATAGTCGTCGACGTATCGCCGGATGTCATACAGCTTGACGCCATCATGACGTGAGATTCTCTCCCGAACCCTTACATCGATTTCTTGAAAAATAACTTCCGCAAATATGCGTGAAATCTCGGGCCCAACGATAATGCCGTTCGTCTCATTAAAATTGGCGCGTTGCATCAATTCGTCAAACGACGCTTCAAAAGACGAATGATCTTTGTTCCGCTTCGCGTACTCCTTGCCTTTGACAGCCCAAGTAATTGAATGCGTGTATATATTAAAAAAGCATTTGGCGACGTCTAGAGTGCGCATCCGCGAGAATTTCTTCTCCAGCGTGATGTAGTCCGTCGACGATACGAATTTGGATAGCAGATTATACCTGTAGCTGAAAAAAGAAACGACGTGAGAGACATCAAGTTCACCTTCCTCAGGGTCTACGTGAGGCAGACCAAGCTTGAATGTCTTGTCTCCAGCAAGCTCGGATTCCGAGTAAGCGGGGGTGATTGCGAGGGGATAGCGTAGGGAGAATTCGCTTTTACTCGTATACTGAAGTATGGTTTGGGCATAATTGTAGTAAAATTCGGACATTCTCAACTGAACGTCGGGGTGAGCGATAGAGAGAGTTGTCTTTCCGCCGCGATCTTTGTTTATCTTGTATGAATAGGGGCGGGTAAAGGATTTGTTTCGGGTAACCAGGGCGTCAAACAGCTTGCTCTCGTCATCCGACCATCTTTCGTTTAGCAAAGACAAGAACAATCCGTCGTTGGAAAATATAAGTGGAACTTCGTAAGGAAGAGTCTCGGTCAGCAGCGCTCGCCACAGGAGCCTGCTTTTATCCTTCTTAGACATTCTGCCAAGCCTTCTTGATAAGGGCGACCTGGTATGGCCGGTATCGAACTAGCATCCGGAGTGCGTGACCTTTGTGGAATGATAGCTCCTTTAATTTTGCAAGCTGTGGCCCCGTCAGTCTTGAAGAGAGAATTTTCGCGACGCTGCTAGAGGGTCCTATCAAGAGGGAGTGATAGAATCCATCGATTGCCTTCAGTTCGGCGAGACCCGGAGGAACCATCGACAATTCTGTTCCATACCGGATGGAGTATATTCCTGCGAGCTTGTAATTGTAGAAGATGCCAGATCGCACGTGCGATGCGGATTTTCGTGTCGATCCGTTCCTGTATACGATGTAGTTACTCGACAGGTATTTAAGTCTATCAAGAAGTAACTGGAAATTGTTGTCAGCTTCAAACGTTCTAAATGAGGCCAATATTCGCGCTTTTAATCTCGCCAGCTTGCGCTCTCCGATGCCAACCTCGACTTTACGACTGCTTTTCCCCTTAGCGCCACCCGTGAGACCGAAACTGTAACCGAGGTAGTCGATCCCTTCGACATCGCCGCCATTTCCACCATGACTTATGTCACAGTCGAAGCTCTTCGTTGAATTGAAGTTCATTCCAGCTGGCAGGATTGAAGCGAGCTGAGCGTCGAGATTGTCTGGTCGCTCTAACAGAAAGATGAAGATGTCGTCGCAGTACCTGTAGTACCGGTAGACTTGGGGAATCTGCCGAACTGCTTGATCGAAATCTTGCATGTAGAGTTCGGCGATGATCGCTGATAAACCAACGCCACGCGGTAGGCCTGCTGGAGAGCTGCAGTGCTGATTGAAGAACTTCTCCAGGTAGCGCGACACGTTCCTCGGTGTGCGGATATCAGTGATAAGGCTACGACATAGGTTAGAAGTAGGAATTGCTTCATAGAAAGATTGGATATCACGCCGTACGACGTACATCGGAGTGGCGTCCGTGAGACCTTCTATGACGCCGCGCACTACTTCATCTCGCGTCGGCATTTTGATGCGGTATCTGCGCATCAGGTGCCGTCCAATCGCTCGTAGAACAAGATGGTCTGTGTAACGCGCGTATGAGACGTAGGTCTTACCCCGACGGGTGGTAGCCGAATACGGTTCTAGCCCGGGAACACCAGAGTTTGCCTCTCCGACAGCATTTGAAATGATTGTCTCTCGATCCACTTTCAGGTTGATAGAGAACCGCGCGGAGTCGTTCGGGCGGATCAAAGCTGCAAATGATCTTTCCGAAAATATTGCGTAGCGCACTTCTCTCCCCCCCCCGAGGGTGCCAAACTCAATCGTCACAACTTCTACTACAAACTGACCATCGACAACAAAGCAAGACGTCACCTCGTGACATTGATGAGAAGGTTGTGGGCGACTTTCTGGTTTTTTGGAGTGTGGGCACTCCGATTTTGTCGCTGAGCCTCTTGCGGCCGATGGAAAACCAGCAAATCCTTTTTGTGAGCACAATTCACGAGAGCCTGCGGTTGCCAGCCATGCCGTCGTGTCCACGACAGCAGCAGGCCAGGGGGCTAAGCCCCCGTGGACCCCCAAGAAAGTTGAGGCAGTTTGCATGAAAGACGCATTCGTAAAAATCCGAATTTCAGCCGAGGCCAAGTCGCGGCTATCGAGCTTCGCGGATGAGTGCGGGAAATCAGCTTCGGAAATCGTCCGCTCTGCGCTTGAGGAAGCGATGCGCGGGCGCGTTGCTGGCACCAAACGCCGCCATGACATTGCGGAGTTGCGCCGCTCGACAAATCTGATGCTCGCAGCCTTTGCCGGGAAGCCGATTGATGTTGTCCGGTTGAAGGAAATCGCCGCTCAGGTGCGCAAGCATGCAGGCAGAGTTCTGGCATGATTTGTGACATGATCATCAAGGCTATCCGCTTCCGCAGTCGATCCAACGTCGCCCGGCTTATCAATCATTTGCAGAACGGAGACGACAACGAAGCGATTTCCTTTTTGTCCGGTACATCGGCTGACCTCGTCGACATGCATGTCGATGCCACACGCAAAGGCTGGAAATATTCAATTCGGCATTGGATTATTTCGCCTCATGAAGCCACAACGAGGACGCAGATGCGCGAGGTCGTGGCGATGATCGCCAATGAGTTCGGCTTCGGCGCTGAGCGGGCAATCATCGTTGAACATAAGAAGCACCGCGCCACTGCAGACGCCTGTGACACTCATTGGCACGTCCTGGTGGGCGAAGTTGACCCTGTGTCGGGTAGAGTTTTGAAATGTTCCTATGACCGTATCATTCACGAGTTGTTGGCTCGTTTTTCCGAATACAAATTCGGACACAGGTTCGTTCAGGGGAAACATACCAAATCCGTGATTGCTGGGCTACGACAGCGCGGTGCTGTCGATGCCGCGTCGAGTATTGACGCCGAATTGGGTAACAGGGAGCGCCCTGCGGGAGAAGCGTTCACACACGGCCAGCATCAGGCAAAGAAACGAGCCGGTGTTGATATCTCGGCAGTCAGGCAGGCCGTGAAAAAAGCCATGGCAACAGCGACCACAAAAGCCGAGCTAACGGATTTGCTATCGCATTCATCGCTACTTGCCTTGCCCGGCGATAAACCCGGCGTCTGGATCGTGGCAGATCAGGACGGCGCGTTCATCGGTTCTCTTGCCCGTCTCTCCGGCGCAAAAAAATCAGAAATCATCAAACTCATGGGGGAGGCTAAAGATGAGCCAGCCAGAACAAACACTGACAATGGAACTGGCGATCTTGACGGAGGCGCGCGCTATTCGCAGCCTTCTGGAGTCGAAAGGCGACGAGCTAGTCCCAGGCCCCGAGATGCTCATTCAGATACAAGGCAAAATCCTGGACAGCCTCGGACAGCTATTGAGCGAGATCGAGCGCATCAACCAAAAACTCAGCTAGCAAGCACAGAGGGTCAGAGCGCAGTCGACTGGTTGCAAGGGCTCAATAAATACACAGAGCAGCTCTCTAGCTTTTTGGGGACAGCGAATCTTCTGGCCATGTCGGGGGAGGACCGAATAATCGCATCCCTATGGGAAATTGAAACGCGCGCGCGTGCTGATCTCAATAGAGAAATTCCTGCCTTCGAGTGTTCCGAAAAGACAAACCGGTTGCGACGCAAAGCCGTTGAGTTGGAGAAGAGTACCGCTCAAAAATGGGATCGATGCTTCCATGCGGAGCAACGGCTGCGGAAGGCGAGGCGACCGCAATGGTGGCATTATCTCGTCGGCGTGGCTTTCATCTTCCAGCGTCAGCAGCGGCGTTTGGCGTCGGAGTTGCAACACGCCTCCGACGAACTGGATGTGTGTAAATGCAAACTGGACTCAGTGAAAACCCAGCTGTTTCGCCAGGAGTCTCTGGATAAGCAGCAGCATGCGGCTCTCGTAGAAGACATCGTCAGGCGAAAGCACACTGCTGGTCCGATGCTGGAGCAAGTCGCCGTTGCAAACAACCTCGTTCGTCGTCATCCGGCGCTGGCGTTCTGCGGCCTTAGCTTCGTACTGGCTCGTGCGCGTGCTGCAGTCGAGGAACGAAAGCACATGGAGGCGGATGCTGAGAGAGACCTGAGCAATGAGCGCTCCGGCTACAGCAGGTGAGAGTGTTGCCGAGCGCACGTAGCGTCGGCGTTTGAAGACGATCCGTAGCGTAGTCCGTCACCAAAAGCACCGTTCTTTAGCGGCTTTCTGTTCAGCGCCAAAATCCCGCCCCTGATTTCCGTGCAGGTGCGGGCAGCAATCTGCGACTGTGAGCTTTCGCCAAATGCGTTCACAGGTATCTGGCCTTCACCCGATCCAACGCTGTCGAATCTACAACTTCCGCTAATGTAGCCGAGCCATCATTCGCTCAGCCAAATCGTTGACACTATGCCGGAAAACTTGTACCCAGAAAGGTACCAGGCGAACCTGCAGTTTTGAGGTTTTTCAATGGTTTATGGCGAACTTGGTAGAGGGTCTCACCCTCTCCGCCACTCAACTTATTGGAATCATTCTCTGATTCGTATTCTGCCTCCAGAATAGCGCGGAACTGCGGGGTTGCGGGCCAAAGCTGTTGACTGCGTAGTCTGCCCGAATCGCCGATTTCGCTCGCTCTTGGCCGATATTCTCCAAAGCTGTTGACTGCGCGGATTTGGTGCAGAGTTGCAAGCTGTTGTTAATGCAGGATTATTCTGCTCGCGCTATCCGTACTTTTGTGATGTACAGCGGCGGGAGAAGGCGCCTGAAATCGAACCCTCCGCAGAACAGGGATTCCGTTATGGATGTGGATTTTCGATCTCGTGACGGAGCGGCGACATGCGGGTCGTTGCGCAGATCGGCGTTGGTCTCAATACCCATAGTACACATGTGCTAATGGGTTGCCACCAGTTGTTCGGATAATCGGAGGTGGCACGCGAACCAGCCGATGGGAACGACTATGAGAAAGTTCCGCCTTGCCACCGCGGCCGTCATGACAGCCACCAGCGTCCTATTTGTTGCTCCGGCCGCAGTGGCCGGAGACTGCACGGGCCGCGTTGTCGGCGTGCGGCCGATCAGCCAGTACAACCATGCTACGGGCAGCGGCTACCTCGCCGTGCGCAACGGGCCGGGCGGCTCCTACCGCCAGATTGGCGAGCTTTATGCCGGCGACGAGGTTTCCGTCCATGACAGGCGGGGCAACTGGTACGCCGTGACCTGCATGTCGGGGCGCTGCGAACGGCCGTTCTGGGGGCAGCCGACGCCCTCAGGCTGGGCGCATCGCAGCTACATACGCGCCGGTGGCCTCTGCCCGTAAGGCGGAAACTGGAACTGCGTCCCCGTTGTCTCCTGAACGGATCCGGGCGGGAGCATAGCTATCGTTAGCAAAGGAGGAAATTCGGAAACCTGCCATATTCTATGGATTGCCGACTCGGTGTTCCTTCAACCGACCGAAATATGACTGTGTCCGAAGAATACGGGATACTGGCACAGGTCGCGCACCAGCCGATGGGTGCGGCGCTCGAATATGAAGAGGTTCTCCCAGTATCCGGTGACCGCGTAGTGGACGCCGTCGGGCAGGAGTGCGATGCCGCAGGGATAGCGCAGCCCCATCCGGCTGGTGTCGATGATTGCCGTCACCGCGCCGCTGGCGCCGTCGAAGGCCATGACGCGATGCGCGGTGGGGTAGGTCGCGATCGCCTGGTCATTGCGCTCGTCATAGATGATCGACAGGCCGTGGCGCATCATTGCCGTTTCAGCGCGGCCACCCATCCTCGTCGCACTTTTTTTCTTCGCGTCATATCGCAGGGTCGCGGCCGGAAGATAGTTCGATCCGGGTTCGGTGGTGATATCGAAGTGATAGACCTCATCGACACCCCGTTCGACCCCGCGCACCGCTTCGTCGTCGCCGAGACGCGCCTGGATGGCGAAGATGCGGTCGAGCCTGCCGCTCGCCAGATGCCGCAGTTCGATGTCGCTCGCGCCGGTGCGGTATTTGTCGACCAGGCTACCGTCGCGCATGTCGATCACGGTGATCGAGGCGTCGATCACCTGGCGCGGCACGGTCAGGTCGCGCGACTTCAGGTCGGGCAGCGAGCCGTAATTGGCAGCGACCAGATAGCGGCCGCCCTCGATCAACTGGATTTCGTGCGGGTCGATGCCGTGGGTGGAATAGGTCTCCAGCGTTTTCAGCGTCGCAGCTTCGCGGATCGTTACCTTGCCGAAATGGCGGTCAAGCGGTCCGTTCAAAGGCACGCGCGGCGCTCGCTCTGAAAGCAGCACCTTGTCGCCGCCGAGATAGGCGGCATGGCCGCCGCCGCGCCAGCCGTCGCCGACAGATGCGGCGACGGCCGCAAGCTCCAGCGTTTCGGGGTCGAAGGCGACGTGGGTCTTGTCCTCAAAGCCGCATAGCACGCCGATCGATCGGTCGGGCGATATATCGACGTCGTGCGCGTGGACCGGTAGCAGCGTCTGACGGATGGAGCCGTCGAGGCCGATACGGGTCAGCATGCGCGCGGGGCCGTCCCAATCGTGGATATGGCGCGAGAAACGCCTATGTTCGCGCAAGGGCCGGCCGTTGACCCACCCGTTTTTCGGATAATAGCCGGGGACATAGAGCGCGGCGTCGCGGGGAGCGCGATGCTGCGCCGATGCGGGTAATGCCGGCGCCGCCATGACCGTCGCGGCCGTGGCGGCGGCCGCGCGCCCGAGCAGCGCGCGGCGTGTCAGAGGGTGTTTCACTGTTTCCAGCCCGTTTTCACGCAGTGAAGGCGATCGAAGCGACCTTTCGGTCAGTGGCCACCACCGCCGC
>Ga0065721_10052226_pt1 | contig 12397 bp, 5 predicted proteins | sample Mesricmetagenome_FD_59108 | JGI IMG/M metagenome (GOLD analysis project Ga0065721, IMG submission 59108) | Mesophilic microbial community from rice straw/compost enrichment Sample: eDNA_1 v2 (version 2) | ecosystem: Engineered > Solid waste > Grass > Composting > Bioreactor | place: USA: Davis... | reverse complement strand
CCCGCGCGCTCGCCAGCTCGCCGAGGCTGCTGCTGCTCGACGAGCCGCTCGGGGCGCTGGACGCGCTCACGCGCATCGATATGCAGCAGCTGATCGAGCAGCTGTGGGAGGATCAGCGGTTTACCGCCGTGCTCGTCACCCACGACGTGAGCGAAGCGGTAGCGCTGGCCGACCGCGTCGTGCTGATCGAGAACGGGCGCATCGCGCTGGACGTGAACATCGCGCTCGATCGCCCTCGCGAGCGGGACAGCGGCTTCGCCCACTACGAGAAGCTCATTCTCGACCGGATTCTCGAGCGCGACGACAGCTCCGCCGCCAGCAAACGCAAAGTATCTTATTCGATTTAGCGGTCCGTCGGACCGCTAATCGCTTCGGGTGGGGCGGTCCCACCTCGTTAACGGTCCACCAGAACGTTATTCGCTCTGCTCGGGGCGCTCCGCCCTAGTTCCGCTCACTCCGTGGCAGCAATCACCCCCGCCACTCCTCCGGGAGCAAGCGAGCGTACTTCGGCTGCAGGTAGCGGTCGTCGACGAGCATCAGCCGACCGCGGTCGCGCTCGGTGCGGATGAGCCGGCCCCCGGCTTGCAGCACCTTGTTGATGCCGGGATATACGTAAGCGTAGTCGAAGCCGCTCATCCCCCGCTCGTCGAAGTGGCCGCGGATCAGATTGCGCTCCAGCCCGAGCTGCGGCATGCCCACTCCGATGACGGCGACTCCGTTCAGTCGGTCCCCGGTCAAGTCGATCCCCTCCGAGAAGATGCCCCCCATGACCGCAAACCCGATCAAAGTCCCTTCGTTCGCCGCATCGAACCGTTCCAAAAACCGCTCCCGCTCTTCCTCCGCCATATCCGGCGTCTGAAGCAGCGTCTGCCAGCCCTCCCCGGCTCGCGCGGCAAACTCCTCATACATACCGTTCATATATGCGTAAGAGGGGAAGAACACGAGATAATTGCCCCGCCGCCTTCCCGCAAAATCCAGCAAAGCCGACGCGAGCGGCTCCTTCGTCCGTTCCCGGTCCGCATACCTCGTCGACAGCGAGACGATCTCCACCTCCCACTGCTCTTTGGCGAAAGGCGATCCGAGCGTCACCGAGTAGTCCTCCTCCCCGGCTCCGAGCATATCCATGTAGTAGTTCAGAGGGGACAGCGTCGCGGAGAAAAAGACGTGCGCCAGAAACCCTTTGCCCATCTGGGCTAGCAGATGCGACGGGTCCAGGCAGAACATTTTGAGTCGAACCTCGTTCCGCTCGAACTCCGCGTAAGCGACGTACCGTTCGTCGTACAGCTTCCCGGTCCGAATCCAAGCCGCCGCAGCGAAGTAGGCATTCAGCAGCCGTTCGCTTCCCGCGCCCGGGTCGCCGCCGGCCAACTCCCGCTCCGCCCGCGCCGCGAACTCCTCCACCAGCTCCAGCAGTCCTTCAGGAACTTCCTTCGAGACGAGCGGTTCACCGCCGGCTCGCTTCTTCAATTCCACAAACCATTTGTTGACCGCTCTGGCCGCCGCGTGCAGCTGCGGGCTGACACCCTTGAACTCCCGCTCCAGCTCCAGAAACTCCCGCTTCTCCAGCACCGCCGAATACATCTCCCGCGCGCGGTCGACCAGGTTGTGCGCCTCGTCCACGAGCAGGCCGGTCCGTTTCTTCTGTTCGCCCGTCAGCCTCTTTAACGAAACTCTCGGATCGAAAATATAGTTATAGTCGCAGATGACCGCATCCGCTCCGTACGCCGCATCGAGCGACATTTCGAACGGACATACGACGTGCTTGCGGGCGTATTTCTCGATCGTCTCGCGGCGGATCAGCGTTTCGTTACCGAGAAGCTCAAGGATCGCCTCATTGATCCGATCGAAATAACCGTTCGCGTAAGGACAGCTCTCGGGGCGGCAATCCACCTCGTCCTGGAAGCAAATTTTCTCCTTCGCCGTAATCGTCACGGAACGCATCCCGAGTCCCCGCTCCGCCATGAGCGCCAGCGTATCCTCCGCGGCCGTTCTCGTAATCGTCCTGGCGGTGAGATAGAATAGCTGCTCCAGCTTGCCCGTTCCGATCGCCTTGATCGCGGGAAACAGCGTCGAGACCGTCTTCCCGATACCGGTCGGAGCGCGGGCGAACAGCTTGCGTCCTTCTCCGATCGTTTTGTACACGGCCCCCGCCAGCTTCCGCTGCCCTTCGCGATATGCCGCGAACGGAAACTCCAGCCCCGCTACGCTCTCGTCCCTGACCCGCCTATTCCCGGCAAGCATGCGCGCATACGGAGCATACGCCTCTATCACTCTCCGAACATACGCCTCCAATTCGGCCATCGTCGTCTCCCGCTCGAACCGTCGGACCTCTTCCGTGTCCACCTGAACGTAAGTTAGTCGGACGCGCAGCCGATCGACGCCGTTTTCCACCGAGTACATGTAAGCATAGAAATACGCCTGAGCCCAATGCACCTCCGGCGTCCCGTCCTCCGTCATCGAGGCGATATCGCGTACCGTGGATTTGATTTCCTCGATCGTCGTCTCGTCGTTTTCTCCGATCAGCAGGCCGTCGCATCGTCCGTCCACCGCGAATACGAGATCTCCGCTAACGATCTCCGCGCTCAAGTACACTTCTTTGCGATCGCGCTCCCCGTACTTCGATTGCAGCTTCTGATGCGCCTTCGTTCCCTCGGCCAAAGCGCTGGCCGCCCGGAATCCGGAATCGAGACTGCCGCTTCGAAACACGTGCTCCACGAGCCCCCTGACGGACAGGGATATGGTATCGGTCATGATGCGCTCTCCCACCCACAGAACATTTGTTCTATTGTACCATAGATGGGGCCGGACTGCGTTCCTCCCTTGCTTCATTTGTGCAGTATGCAGATTTAAAACTAAGGAAGCCGCCCACAAGGGACGGCTTCCTCTTTAAAGAGCGTTTAATCATTTTTAGGACCGCATTGAGCTTCCGCTCAAAGGGCATTGTTTAATATATAAGTAGTATAGCACTCTCTTCATGTTGATTCAATATTTATAGCGGATTATTCAGAGGATGGCATGTCATTTTCTCGTCCCGATGCAACGGATTTCTGAGCAGTCTCCAACTGTGCAATTGCCGCTGAATACCTGCGAGTAAAGAGTCTAAGTATCTTTTCATCGATCATATCCATGAACTGTCCAGGCAGTTTAACGACTATATCGGTCCCCTTTCTCGGTCTATATATCCGTAATTTGCTGACGGGCTGAAACTGATTGGGAATTGCAAATGCTTCCTTTTGGTTCATTCCATCAACCGTACCAATATAGATTTCATGTTTGTGCAGAACGTCTCTTGTTTGTCCCGATTCGAGAGACCCAAGTGGAACGACATTTACGACCGGATTCGATTTTTCATTATCATCCATGACGACGGCATAGTGCAATCCGCCGATTTCGGAACCCGGGTTAAACCCGAAATTAACATAGATGATATCGCCTCGGTTATACTTGCGCAACTTCGAGGGTTCGAATCCGGTTTCCCATTGCAAATACTGATTTTGCGTTTTCATCCACTCGATAAATTTTTGTCCTCGTTTAAGACCCATATTCTCAATTGTTTGTTGTAAATCAGCAAACCTACTCTCCATCGTACTTAACCAATGAGCATCATTTTTTATTAACGACATACTTCTCGCCTCCTTCTACGAATCTATCTAAAAAATCATTATTTGGCAATTATTGAGGTCACGCGTATGCCCAAAAACGGCAAAGATCAGTCCTCTGCCTCATCCGGCCAGAAGCAATCGACACTCGCGCCGGCGAACACGAACGCTCATGGCTACGTTCCGGCCAGTCCGTCTCCGCCCAGCCGGACATGAGAAGACGCCGGTCGGCGAATGCGCTCCCGAGCCGCCGCAATGGCGAAAGGAGCGGCATGCGCCTCCGGCGTTTCCCACGAAAAATTAATCTTGCGGAGGAACGAGTCGATACAGCTTAGCCAGCAGGACGGCGGCTTCCGCCCGAGTCAGGCTGTCGTTCGGGCGAAGCCGATGGCGATCATCCCCTTGCATCAGGCCGATGCCGACGAGGCGCGAGAACGCTTCGTATGCGGCGGGCGACAGCTTCCCGGCATCCTCGAATCCCTCCAACGCAGTCGCCCCCGGCGGGAGGCCTCCCGCATTCTTCAACAGGCGATCCAGGATGATCGCCGCTTCCAGCCGAGTCAGCTTGCCGCCCGGATCGAAGGCATTCGGCGTCTTGCCCAGAATCAGCCCCGCCTTGGCGGCCGACGCCACGTCTTCGGCATACCAGCTTCCCTCCTTCACGTCCGCGAAGGAATGGGAGGCGCCTTCCGTCCGCAGGCCGAAAGCCCGCACGATCAGCGACGCGAACTCCGCGCGGGAGACCTTCGCGTTCGTTCCGAACTTCCGCTCTCCGACGCCTTGGACGATCTGCTTGGCGGCAAGCTCGTTCACCGCGGCGTGCGCCCAGTGAGAAGCCGGCACATCCTCGAATGCCTTCGCGTATTCCAGAACCGCATAGCGGCTGAAATGACGGACGTCCGCCGATATTCGGCTCTCCGATTCCGCGCGGCCTCCCTCGTACCGCAGTGAGCCGTCCTCTCCCAAATAGTAGACGCCGAGCAGAGAGCGAGAGACGCCCGGCCCGATATCGAACGTCAATCGGATCGGAGGATCGAATTCGCGTATCGGCAAAGGAGATTCGCCGCCTTCTCCCTCCAGAGACAGACTCAGCTCATAGAGCCCCCCAGCAAGCTTCAGCTTGGCCCCCGCGGACGATTCGAACCTCCGGACAGCGGAAGAAGCCTCGTCCTCCTCCGCTCTAACCATTCGCAGAGAAAGGCTCCAATCCTTCAATCCCGCGGCTTGCGCGCGTTCGATCAGTTCCTTCACAAGTCCGTCCGGAACGGTCAGCGCCATGCCCGCGCTGCCGAACTCGAACGTTCGCGAGGCATGCTCCTCCAGCAGACGCCCGGCCAGCCGAAACGTTTCCGCTCCCTCAGGCAGCGTCAGCTTAACGATCCCCTCCGGCTGTGCGGAGATCGACTCCCCGCGCACCGTCCAGACGCCTTCGGACACCTCGCCGCCAGAGCCAACGCCCAAGCTCCCTCCGGAGCTTCCACCGCCGCCTCCGCCGCCGGAGCTTCCCGGAACGATGGCGAGCATAACCGAAGCTTCCCCCCGCTCCGTCACGGCCTTCGCCCGGATCTGCCCCGTCCCGGTCGTCCTCGGGATTGCGAGCGCAGCGGCGAATTTGCCCTGCGCATCGGTCGTCGCCGTCGCCGAACTTCCCGCCGCCTGCACCGTTACGCTGACGCCGGCAATCGGCATTCCGTCTCCGCCGCCCTTGACCGTGCCGCTCAGTCGAACGCTCGAACCGGCCGCAACCGCCGATACAGGGGCATCCAACGTCACGACATGCCGGCCGTTCACCTGCTCCGGCGCGCCGACGGCCAGCATGCCGCTGACGCTGTCCCGCAGCACCTTGACCGGGGCCGCCCCCGGCACCGAATATTCGGCGTAAGAACGAACTGGATACAGGATGAGAGCATCGATGTCGGCCGGAACCCTCAGGTCCGGATTTTCCAGCTTCAGCTGAACCGTCCCGCCCGGAAGCTCAACCGTATCGATGCGCTGGATCTGAACGACATCGGCGACCGTGCCTTGCAGACTCGCCGTCACCGGAGCCCTATCGCCGAGACCGACCGACACTCTGGCTTCCGGATCGGCGATAAAGCTCAGCATCACGTCGTAAGTTCCGGCTTCGGGCTCCTCGATGTCGAAGGTCCTTGCTTGACCGGGAGGCATCCTCACGTAGCTGGACCCCGACAAATCGGTGTTGGAATAGCGGATTTCCGGCACGCTCATCCGGTACAGCTTCCCTTCCGTCACGACCGCGTAGCCTTCGTGGGGAGGGTTCTTCGAAGAGCTCGCCGCGAACATGATCTCCAGCTTCGTCGCCCCTTCGGGAATTTTCTCCACGGGCGTCGTGCGGACCGCTCCCGTTCCCGAGTACCAGGTGCGGGCATGGTACTTCATGTCGTTCGCGTCCGCCACCTTGACTCTGTCCCCGTTCGCCAGCACGGCGTACACCTCGGCTCTCAGGGACGTATCGAACTCGACCCGCGCGGCGAACTCCAGCTTCACCGCATCCCCCGGACGGAAGCTTGCGGCGTCTTCCCCGATCGACAGCTCCGTCCGCAGCGAGCCTCCGTCGAACAGCCTCACGTTGTTATGACCTGCTCCCTCCACGAACAAAGCGCGGCTTCCCGTCCATCCCGGGTAGATTTCCGTTCCCTCCCCGACGGCCAGAGCATCCTCGTACACCTTCGCTTCGTCCGTACCCGAATCCGCGTCCTGCTTCACCAGCGCTGCGTTCGGATCGTTCAGCAGGCCGAATGGGAACGACATCTCCTCGTCGGGCGGGGCCGCGCTCTGATAGAGCCCTTCCGCCTCTATCGTCTTCGCCCCGTTCCCGGCCGTCTGCCGCGCGAACAAGTACGGACGCGCGATCGGATTGTCCAGCACCCGGATCAGCGCGCGAATCGCCTCGTCCAGCGACTCCGCCCCGCTGTTGATGTTGACCTCGTCGGCGTGCAGGCCGTCGTACGCGTAGCCTTCCTCCTGGTTGAACATCGGGAAGCCGCGAACGTTGTTGCCGGTCCACCACGAAGCTGCGATGCCGGCCAGAACCGCGTACTTCTCCTTGCCCGTCACCTCGTGCAGAGCCAGCAGATTATCGACGTAGCTGGCCGTCCCGTACTGGATGAGCGGATACGGCTTCTTGTTCGGATGCATCGTCTCCGCGCGGCCGGAAATCAGCAGATCGCCGAGAAAGCTGTCCGCCGCATGCTCCGCCGCTTCGATCCAGGCGGCGTTGCCCGCGATTCGACCGGCATACGCCATCGCCCGCACCTGAATGCTGTTCCATTCGTCCCAGTTGTGGACGCCGGACACTCCGTCGTAATGATGCATGAACCCGCCGTATGGATAATCTCTGTAATCGCCCGTCTTGGCCTGCATAAGTCCCTCTGCGAGCTTGCGAACCGATTCGCGGATCGCGCTGCGGGTCGACTCGTCCTCGGCCGCCTTCCAATGCTCCGCAAGCGCATTGATCGCGGAAGAAGTCAGCCAGGTGTCGCCGAGCAGCAGCCACTTGGCGGTCCGCACGGCCCCGTTAACGGAGTATTGGCCATAGTGCGGGTCGGTCATCTCCTTCAACCGCTTCAAGCAGAGGGCCAGCCGGGCTTCGACTTTGGCCGCGAGAGCGGCATCCTCCTGCTTGAGCCGGGGAAGCGCGACCGCCATCGCCTCATAGGAACGCACCGCCCACCAACTGAAGCTTTTCCGGGAGGACGCACTGTCCTTCGGGCGAATCGTGCTGTCCGGATCCCGCACGACGAAGTTGTCGAAGTCTCCGTCCTCGTACTGCATCCACATGAGGAACTCCAGTCCCCGCTTGATTTTGCCGTAGCTGAGCTCATCGCCGTACTTGCCGTAGTGTTCGGCGAAGGCGATTACCGCCCGCGACACGTCGTCCACCGAGGCGAATCCCTCCTGCGGATCGCCGACCCAGTCGTAGCCTTTGGACAGATCGCTCCGGTCGACCGGCTCCGAGTACAAATGCGTCACCATCATCGGAATACCGTCGATCGTCACATCCTCGTTCATAAAGCGGAAATGCTTCAGATTCAAATAAAATTCGTCGGCGCGATGAAGCGCGAACTTGCGGAAGTAGGACGAATCCTTCTCCGTTAGCTGTCCGTCCGCATCGAAATCTCCCCGCGGGTCGAACTGTCCGCTCCCGACCCTCTCGGCCAGCCATTCCGCGTCGTCCTCGTCTACCGCCGAATCTCCGTTCAGATCATAGAGAGACGCCGCCGCCCGTTCCGCGGTCACCTTCAACCCTTTCAGGCGCACCGGAACGTTTGTCTCGTTGTGCAGCTCTATCCACAGCTCCGCGGCTCCGTTTCTGACGACGCCTTCGTTGCCTACGATTCGGCCTTGCGACGCGAACCATTTGCCGCGCGCCGTTCCGGAAATATCGTTCAGGTCGAGCAGCGTATTCTGCCCGTCGTTCACCCGCACGAACACGCCATCCTCGCGGTTGACCCCGTCCGGCACGAACAGCTCGGCCTGCACGCTCACCTTGTCCCCGGGCTGCGGCATCGCCGCCCCATTGCCGACCGGCAGCGCACGCCAAGCCGCGGCGTTCGGCTGCATGAACGCCGCAGTCCGGAAAGCCGTGCCATCCCCCTCCCAATTGCCGTCGAACGACGAGGAGAAATCCCCATTCGTCAGCGGATACGGCTTCGTCTCGCCGTCCTCGCCGACTCCCCAGACCTCCACCTTCGTCACTTCGATTTTGCCCGCCGTATCGTTGTGCAGCTCGATCCACAGCTTGTCCTGACCCGCCGGGATACGGCCTTCCAGGCTTTTCGCGGACGTCGTCAGCTCCACCGCCGTTCCTCTAGGGACGCCGGCCAGACTGTTGATCTCCGCAAGCTGTTCCCCGGCCACCAACCGGACAAGCACGTTGTCGTCGGTCGTTACGTCCGCATCCAGCGTAGCGTACACCTTGGCGTAGACCGCATCGTGCACGCTCGGGCCGTCGTCGGCGTTCGTCACGTCGATCGGCTGCCAGATGGCGGCGCCGGGCTGCAGTTCCAAATAGCGCACCGCCCGAATGGCGTCCGTCGTTCCCTGCGGGTTGTTGCTGTCCCACCCCGTCAGCCCTTGACCGAAATCTCCATTGTCGATCGCATAGACGACCTGAATCGTGTCCGCTCCGTTCGCCGCGACGGGCGGCGACCATCCGGACGTCCACAGCAGCAGCAAGGCAAGCGCGAGCGTTCCCCATTTTCTCATTGCTTTCCCGAACCCCCTCGTAGAAGATTAGAATACATAGTCCGCCAATCCCTCCGACAACGCATGCTCCATCCTCCTGCAACGTGAATCAATGCCATCATAACGGTCGGCCCGGAGCATCGGGTATTCTCGAAAACGACGATTCGTGGAATTCGGAAGGAGCGTTGTTTTCTGCAGCCTCCGCCTCCTCTCTTTCTGACATTGCCGTCGCTTTCTGCCATATACGAAGAGGGGCGTCCCGGTCTACTCTGGAACTGCGCTTCGGTATGCCGATTACGAACGATCGCGCAATCCATCCATTTTCGTTAAGGAGGTCTTTCCATTGCCATCAGGGGGAAAAAAACGTCTTTACCGCATGACCGCGCAACGCCTGCGCAACCAAACGATCGGCGCCGCTCTGGCGCTTGTCCTGCTGCTCGTCTCGGCCTGTTCGGGCGGCGGCTCGTCGGAGAGCAGCCCTTCCGCTTCTCCTTCGTCATCGCCTTCCGCCTCTCCGACTGCGGAGGCTTCGGAGTCGCCTTCCGCGCAGCCGTCCGCAGAGCCGGTCGAGCTCAAGGCTCTGTTTCCCGGAGATAAGCCGGTCGACTTCGAGCTCGTGCTGGAGGAAGTCAACAAGAAGCTGGTCGCCGACGGAATCGGCGCTGCGCTGAACATCCAATTTATCGGGTGGAACGACTACGGCAACGTCACGACGCTCAAAGCCTCGGCGGGCGAAGAATTCGACATGTTCCTGGACGCCCCGTGGCTGCACATCTCGCAGATGATCAGCAGCGGCTCCATTATCGAGCTCGACGGGCTCGTCGCCCAATCTCCCGAACTGCAGAGCTCGATCCCGCAGCAGATGTGGGAAGCGAACAAGTTTAACGGCAAAATTTACGGCATCCCTCTGGGCATCTCCCAGGGCAAAATCGGCGGCTTCCTGATCCGCAAAGACTTGCGCGAGAAATACGGCCTGTCCCCGATCAAGACGATCGACGAGCTGGAGCAATTCCTCTATCAGGTGAAGGCCCAGGACAAGAACATCATTCCGTTCGCCACCGACGGCCGCTACGCCGACGGTCTCGTCAATCTGTTCAACTCCGAGACGATCGGGGAGAACAAAGTGATGGAGATCGCCATGGACGTGTTCTACAACGGGACGAAGGACGGCAAAATCTATCCGATCTACGAGCGCCCCGGCTTCGAGGACAGCCTGAAGAAGCTGAACCGCTACTTCAAGGACGGCATCCTGGAGAAAAACCTCGCCCAGCAGGAAAACTCCACCGCCCTCTTCAACCAGGGCAAGGTCGCCGCCATTCAATACTCCGGAGACGGAGTGGAAGGGCTGAAATTCACCGACGCGCTGAAAGTGCCAGGAGTCGAGCTGGAAGTCGTCATCGTCAATCCCGAAGATCCGGTCTATTCGGACTTCAAGCAGTGGAACTTCCTGTGCGTGCCGGCCTCCTCCAAGCATCCCGACAAGGTGATGGCCGTCATGAACTGGCTGTCGATCAAGGAGAACCACGATCTGCTCGAATACGGCATCGAGGGCAAGCACTGGACGGCGGTCGGCGACGACAAGTACGCGGTCGTGGAAGGCAGCCAATATTCGTTCCCCGGCTACGTCATCACTTGGCGGCCGAACCTGGCCCGCACGCCGGACCATATGATTCCGGACGATCTGAAGTGGTTCAACTTCACGCGGGACGCCGACAACTTCCTGCTGTCGCCCTACGCCGGCTTCACGCCGAACACGGACCCGTTCAAAACCGAATTTGCGCAGCTCAGCCCGATCAAGGACGAAGTTCTGAAGCCGCTCGGGGCGGGCGTGCTCAGCGCGGAGAAAGGACTCAAGGAATTGAAGGACCGGTACGAGAAAGCGGGCAACGCCAAAATTTTGGCGGAGCTGCAGCGGCAATACGACGAGTTCAAAGCTCAATAAGCGAGAGGAGATACAAGGATACCGCATATGGATACACTCTCTCATCGGCCGCAATCGTGCATGCAATTGCTGGAGGAGTACGAGGCGAGTCGCTATGAAGGAACCTCCTTCAAGCTGCGGTTCGCGGAGGTGGGCGGGCGGGACGTCTACAACATTACCGCCCCCTTCAAGGCGGAAGGCGTTGACGTGATCGCCGGGCGGGTGGAAGCCCGCGACTCCGAGGACGCGGAGATCGTGTTCTTCGCCGAACGGGACGGCTGGTGGCGGCCGCTTCCCGGCGCTCCTTCGCTGCCTTATCAAGATCCGTTCGTCTGCTCCGTCGGCGGCGAATGGATCGTCGGCGGCGTGGAAGCCTGGGCGATCTCGGACGATCCGAACGGCTTCTCCTGCTGGCGGACGGTATTTTTCCGGGGAAAAACGTTGGGCGAGCTGCGGCATTTCGCCACCGGTCCCGATCTGATGAAGGACATCCGCTTGCTGGAGCTTCCGGACGGACGGATCGCGGTGTGCACGAGGCCGCAGGGCGCCGTCGGCGGATTGGGGCAGATCGGCTTCACGGTGCTCGATTCCCTGGAGCAGTTGACCGCTGAGCGGTTGGAGCAGGCGACGATATACGACGATCAGTTCATTCCGGAGGAGTGGGGCGGGGCGAACGAGCTGCACTTGCTGAGCAACGGGGATATCGGCGTACTCGGGCATATCGCCCGGTACGACGAAGCCGGCGATCGCCATTACTACCCGATGACGTTCGCCATCCGTCCCGACACCGGCGCCCGGACCGCGATGAAGATCATTGCTGTGCGCAGCGATTTCGAGCCCGGCTCCGCCAAGCGTCCCGACCTGACGGACATTCTGTTCAGCGGAGGCCTCAAGCGGCTTCCCGGCGGCCGGGCGGCTCTCTACGTCGGGGTCAGCGACGCGGAAGCGCACGTCATGCACCTGCCCGACCCCTTTCTCGAATACGAGCAAAGCTCCCGGGAGGAACTGTACATTGCCTGATCGAATAGGCCCGCTAGGTAAGCCCGCGAGACGGGCTTATCCGGCGGGCTTGCGGGGCGAGGGCTGCGACAAGCCCGCAGGACGGGCTTATCCGGCGGGCCTTCGCGGCGAGGGCTGAGGTAAGCCCGCAGGACGGGCTTATTCGGCGGGCCTGCGGGGTGGGGGCTGAGACAAGCCCGCAGGACGGGCTTATCCGGCGGGCCTTCGCGGCGAGGGCTGAGGTAAGCCCGCAGGACGGGCTTATTCGACGCACAAACAAAACCTTGCTACTTGGCAAGGTTTTGTTTGTGCCCCGGCGTCGGCGCCGGAGTCTGCTGATACGCCTTCCGATACTGATTCGGCGTCATGCCGTACTTTTTCTTGAACGCGACGTAGAAAGAGTTGATCGCGGGGAAGCCAATCTGCACCGAGATCTCCTCTACCGTCCGGTCGGTGTCGACGAGCTGCTCGACGACCCGCTCCAGACGCTTCTTCGCGATGTAATCGGCCAGAGGCTGACCCGTCTCCTCCTTGAACAACGACCGCAAATAGTTGATCGACATCTTCATCCGATCGGCCACCCACTTGGACGACAGATTCGGGTCCGCGAGCTGCAGATCGATCAGCGCGATCGCCTCCGCCACGATCTGCCCGTTGCGGCTCGCCTTGTGCG
>Ga0065721_10052225_pt1 | contig 12397 bp, 11 predicted proteins | sample Mesricmetagenome_FD_59108 | JGI IMG/M metagenome (GOLD analysis project Ga0065721, IMG submission 59108) | Mesophilic microbial community from rice straw/compost enrichment Sample: eDNA_1 v2 (version 2) | ecosystem: Engineered > Solid waste > Grass > Composting > Bioreactor | place: USA: Davis... | reverse complement strand
CCCCCAGCGGGGGTCGCGAAGCATGTCGACGGTCGGAGCCCACAGCGTAAGCCCGTTATGGGACGGATTGCGCGCGAAGAAGCCGCGAGCTTCGGTGCCGATCGCTTCCCCGACTTCGCGGAGAAGCTCCTCGTCCCAAGTGCAGGCAAGGCCGAACGGCTGCGGGAAGACGGTCGCCTCCCCGAGCCAGGCGATCCCGTGCGCGGCCTCCGTTCCGTGTTTGTATTTCGGCACGCCGAGCCGCGGCACCTCGTCTTGATATTGGCACATCAAATCGATCTTTTCTTCCAAGGTCAAGCGGCCGATCAGGTCCGAGACGCGCTCTTCCAGAGCCAAATCCGGATTTCGGAAAGGGTAATCGGAAACATTCACGAAAGTTCCTCCATTCGTTGCGATCGCGCATACGTCATCCGTAAATTCTACCATCGCGCGAAGCCGATCAATACCCGAAACATTCGACAAAAAATCAGTGGAACATCGGGAAAACGCTTGCATTGTCCGGTTCGCTGACCTATAACTAAAATTAAAAGGGGGAGGAGCGGTGAACCGGTACGCCAGAAGATTCAACGACATGAAGCTGCGCAACAAAATGGTCTGGTCCTATATGCTGTTCTTCATCCTGCCGTTCATGATCGTCGGCTTTTTCGTCGTGCAGGAATTCCGGCAGACCGCGCTGGAGCGGGCGACCGAGCAATCGGAACTCACCGTGGATCGGGTCAAAAGCCGCGTCCAAGAGATGTTGGGCGTGCCCGCGCTTCTGGCGAACCAACTCTCCATCGACACCGATCTGGAGGACGTGGCGACGACCCGTTACCAGGAAGTCTTCCAGGTCGTCGACGCCTATTGGAATTACAAGAAATTCAGAACCTTTCTCGATTTCAATTCGGAGGTTACCCGTTTCAAGGTATACGTGGACAATCCGACGCTGATCGACAACTGGGAGTTTACTCCCCTCAACGAGGAGACCCGAAATTCGTTCTGGTACAGCTCGGCGATCGACAAGACGGGGCGACTCGGCTGGTTTTATTTCAAGAGCGTCTCGCGCACGCCGGACAGCATGCTGAGTCTCGTCCGCAGCGTCTATTTTCCCGAGACCCGATCGGTCGGCTTGCTGCAGATCGACGTCAATACGAACGAGCTGAACGGGATCTTGCGGCAGGAAGAGCCGGAAATCGCTCTCACCGACGCGATGGGCTTCGTCGTGGCTTCCAATCTCGAGGGAATGGCCGGCAAGCCTTTAGCCGAATCGGAATGGGGAGAGGAGCTCTCGAGCCTGAAGGCCGGCAAGTACGAGATGTCCGTGGGCGGCGTCGTGTCCAAGGTGATCGTCGATAACGTCCGCCCGGAGAACAGCTACAACGAGGTCAGGATCGTGTCCGTATTTCCGATCGACAGCATCATGAAGGAAGCGAACCGGATCACCTCGCTCGGATTTCAAATTCTCGTCGTCGCCTTCCTGCTGGCGCTTGTCCTGATCTACTCGATCTGTACCGTTCTGACGAACCGTCTGCTGAAATTCAACAGGCAGATCAGCAAGGTGTCGATGGGGAATTTCAATACGGAGCTGGTCGTGGACGGGAACGACGAGATCGGGCAGATCAAGCGCCAATTCAACCAGATGGTCGGCAGCATCCGGGAGCTGATGGAGGAGGTGCAAGCCTCGTCCGAGGTTACCCGCAACATGGAGCGGAAGCAGAACGAAATCAAGCTGAAGATGCTCGCCAGCCAGATCAATCCGCATTTCCTGTTCAACGCGCTCGAATCGATCCGAATGAAGGCGCATCTGAACGGAGAGAAAGAAATCTCCAAAACGGTCAAAATGCTGGGCAAGCTCATGCGCAAAAATCTGGAACTGACCGGAAGAGAGATTCCGCTGCTCGAAGAATTCGATATCATCCGCTGTTACCTGGAGATTCAGAAGTTCCGCCACGAGGATCGAATCGCGTACGAGCTGCACCTGGATCCGGCCGCGGAGCAAGCGAAGGTTCTGCCTCTCCTGATCCAGCCGCTCGTCGAGAATTCGGTCGTTCACGGACTGGAGAAGGCGATCGGCGGAGGCTCCGTGACGGTCAAAGCTTGGTTGGAGAACGGCAGGGTGCACGTGGTCGTCGAAGACGACGGAATCGGCATGACGGAAGCGAAGCTGGAAGAAGTGCTTCGCTCGCTCACGGATCAGAACGCGGACCGGATCGGCTTGCACAACATCCAGCAGCGGCTGCTCATGACTTACGGGGAAGCCTCCGGTTTGCGGATGGAGAGCGAACCGAACAAGGGGACCCGGATGTCGTTCGATATTCCCGCGGAAGGAGTATAAGATAATGCACAGCGTTTTGATAGTGGACGACGAGCCGTTGATCCGGGAAGGGCTGCGGACGATCATCGATTGGGAGGAGCACGGCTTCCGCGTCGCGGACGTCGCCGCCGACGCGGAGGAAGCGCTTCGCAAAGTTCCTCTCGCGGAGCCCAGGCTGATGATCGTCGACATTCGCATGCCCGGGATGAACGGACTCGAGCTGTTGCGAACCGTTCAAGAGAGATACCGGCCTTGTCCGCGCTTTCTGATCTTGAGCGGGTTCGCCGATTTCGAATATGCCCGCACGGCGTTGCAATTGAAAGTCGACGGGTATTTGCTCAAGCCGATCGACGAGGACGAGCTCGTTCGCTATTTGGATCGGGTCAAGGGCGAGCTTGACGAGGAAAGCATGGAAGCCGCCGGCGCGAGGGACCGGGACGGCTTTATCCTGAGGCTGTTATCCGGGGAAGAGCCGGCGTCGGCCGGAACGAGCGAATGGGACTGGGCTTCCTACGAGATCGCCCTCGTCAGGCTCCAGAGCCGCGAAGAAATCGATGCCTCCGCGATCTCCGCTGCCAAGCGCCTGCTGACCGAACGCTTCGACGGCGCCGGCAAGGGAGCCGTGTTTTCCGCCGAGCCTTATCTCGGCGTGCTGCTGAAGGAGACCGCGAATTCCCGGTCCGCGCACCCGGAGGCTTATCGCCTGATCGCCGAGGCGTGCGGGGAATGCGGGCTCGATTTCGTCGCGGTCGCGGGGGGCGCCGTCCCGGACTTGGCGTCTTTGGGACGGTCCTTCGAACGGGCCCGCTCGCTGATGAAGCATCGCTTTCTGTACGAGCCGGGAATGCTGCATGCCGAAGAGCCGGAGCTGCCTGCCGGAGAAGAAGGCGATGCCGCATCCGAAGCCGAGGACGACAGGCTGTTCCTAGCCCTGGATGCCGCGAACCCGGAGGCCGCCGAGGCCGCCTTGCGCCGGATGGGCGCCGGATGGCTCGCGGCGGGGGTGTCGGAGCAAGACATCAAGGCGCGGTTCGTCTCTTGCATGTCGGCCGCGATCTCCAAGCTGTCGCAGAACCGGCCGGAGCTACGCGAACAGCTGCAGAAGTACAATGCGGAAGTCGCCGCGTTATACGGCGAATACCGGTACGAGCCCATGCTGCGGGGCCTGATCTCCGTTGTCGGGGAGATGACGGACAAGCTGCGCGGGCAAGACGCGGGACCGGATAAGCAGGTCCGGAAAATGATCGAGCTGATCCGGCGCAACAGCTCCGACAATCTGAAGCTGGAATCGCTCGCCGAAGCGCTGGGCTACAATAGCTCTTATCTGGGAAAGCTGTTCAAACAATCGACCGGAGAGAATTTCAATACCTACCTGGACAAAGTCAGGATCGAGAAGGCGAAGGAGTTGCTTCGGCAAGGCAAAAAGGTGTACCAGGTCGCCGAACAGGTCGGGTATACGAACGTCGATTATTTTCATGCCAAATTTCGCAAGTATGTCGGATCGTCTCCGATTTCTTTCCGGAAAAACCCGGGCTCGTCCGAGCCTTTCGAGTAAGGGCCGCGTCGGGGAATCATCCGACCGGAACAAGCCGTTCCCCGTTCCGTCCGAGGGGGCGGCTTTTTATATTCGCCGATGTCGCCGTGTCCATGTATTCGCTTTTTTTGGATATCCGATTTTCGCATGATTATTCGGCGAATTGTGCCCGTAGCGGAAAGAAGGCGTTTTCATTATCATAAATGCATACAGCAAGGAGGGGTTATCATGAAAGCGATACCGGAAAGCGGAGTCTCGCCCGCCGCGAAGCCGGAGGCGAAGCTGGGCAAGATTTTGAAGCGCGCTCTCCAGAACCGGTACTTGTATTTGATGTCGCTGCCGTTCGTCGCGTGGGCGTTCGTGTTTACTTACTACCCCTTGTGGGGCTGGATCATGGCATTCCAAAAGTACAGTCCCAGGCTCTCGGTTTGGGAACGGGAATGGGTCGGATTCGACAACTTCCGGATGCTCTTTCAGGACGAGACGTTTTACCTGGTCATGCGCAACACGCTCGCGATGAGCTTTATGTCTCTGATCGCGGCCTTCACGATTCCGATTATTTTCGCGCTATTGCTTAACGAAGTGAAGAATATGGCGTTCAAGAAGACGGTGCAAACGATTTCGTACTTGCCCCACTTCGTTTCCTGGGCGGTCGTTGCCGGCATCGTATCGAAAATGCTGTCCACCGACAACGGAGCGGTCAACGACTTCCTGATGTGGGCAGGCATTCTGGACGAGCCGGTTCAGTGGCTGGCTAAGGGCCAGTACTTCTGGGGCATCGTCACGCTGTCCGACGTCTGGAAGGAAACGGGCTGGAACGCGATCATCTACTTGGCGGCCATGGCCGGCATCGCGCCGGAGCTGTACGAGGCGGCCAAGGTCGACGGCGCGAGCCGCCTGAGGCAAATGTGGCATATTACCCTGCCGAGCATTCGTCCGACGATCATCATCCTGATGATTCTGTCGATCGGCAACTTGATCAATATCGGCTTCGAAAAGCAGTTCCTGCTCGGCAACAACCTCGTCGTCGATTACTCGAAGGTTCTCGATCTGTACGCGCTCGAATACGGCATCAAGATCAACCGGATTTCGTTCGCGACGGCGATCAACATCTTCAACTCGGTCGTGGCGGTCATCTTGCTCTTCACGGCGAACGGGCTGTTCAAGCGTTTCACCAAAGAAAGCGTCTTCTAAGGAGGGGATCCCATGTCAGCCAGCAGCATCCGCAGAGGCGCCCCCCGATCCGAAAGGGTCGTCGACGCGATCATCTATATCGTTCTTATTTTGGCGGCCATCATTACGCTCTATCCGTTTCTCAACGTGCTCGCGATTTCGCTGAACGATTCGACCGACAGCGTACGCGGCGGGATCACGATTCTCCCCCGCCAATTCACGCTGGAGAACTACAGAACGATCTTCACGTACGACACGCTTTCCACCGGCTTCAAAATCTCGTTGCTGCGCACGCTCGTCGGTTCTTTCCTCGGCTTGCTCAGCGCGTCTATGATCGCCTACACGCTGGCGCGGCGCGATTTCCAAGGCCGCAAGTTCGTATCGACGTACTTGGCCGTGACGATGTACGTGACGGCCGGATTGATCCCGTTCTATATTTTGATCAAAGATTTGAACATGATGAACACGTTCGCGGTGTACGTTCTTCCCGGCATCGTCAGCGCCTTTAACGTGTTCGTCGTCCGGTCGTTCATGGACGGCATTCCGTACGAAGTGCAGGAATCGGCGAAAATCGACGGAGCCAACGACTTCACCATCTACTGGCGGGTCGTCCTGCCGATGACGAAGCCCGCCCTCGCGACGATCGGCCTGTTCCTGGCGGTCGGCCAATGGAACGCTTGGTTCGACACCTACCTGTACAACGGTTCGAGCGAGCATCTGACGACGCTGCAGTACGAGCTCGTCAAAGTGCTCCAGAGCACGACGAACAACTCCGGAGACTACCGGACGATGCAGTTGACCGATGCGGCCAACAAAGTGTCGCCGGATTCGATCAAGATGGCGATCACGATTTTCGTCTCGGTTCCGATCTTGCTCGTCTATCCGTTCCTGCAACGTTATTTCGTGAAGGGCTTGACGCTCGGCTCGGTCAAAGGCTGACCGCTGCGCGGTCGCCTGACTTCCGGACGGCATTGTAAACGGTATCAACGGGCTCGCCCGTTATACGCATATAGAAATCCGATCTTCTACATTAATGAGGAGGGTACAACATGGCATCAAAGAGAAAATGGCCAAGCCTTGTGCTGAGCGCCGTGCTGCTGTCCAGCGTACTGGCTGCTTGCAGCGGCAAAAACGAAAACGGGGCATCCAGTCCGAGCGCTTCCCCGAGCGCTTCTCCGAGCGCCACGGAGTCCGCGGCCCCGTCCGAGGAAAATATTACTCCGCTTACGCTTAGCTTCTACAGCGAGGACGTCAATCCGAACTGGGCGAACGGCCAGGACGACATCGGCAAATTTCTGGCGGAGAAAACGGGCATCACGCTCGACGCGGAGTTCGCGGTCGGCGACGCCGTGCAAAAATCGGCGCTCATCGCGTCCAGCGGCGACTACCCGGACCTGATCAGCGCGAAAACGAGCATCAGCAAATTCGTCGACGCAGGCGCCGTTCTCGACTTGACGGACCTGATCAACGAGCACGCTCCGAACATCAAAAAAGTGTTCGAAGGCCAGATGAACCGTTTGAAATACAGCGAATCCGACCAGTCGATCTACGTCATTCCGTCCTATGACGGCATCGGCCAGAAGCATTTCGAAGCCGGAGGCGGCATGCAGCTGCAGCACCGCGTCGTCAAGGAGCTCGGCTATCCGCAGATCCGCACGGTTAAAGATTTTGAAAACGCGATCAAAGGCTATCTCGAAAAGCATCCGACGGACGAAAACGGCAACCCGAACATCGGTCTGTCGCTGATCGCGGAAGACTGGCGGATGTACATCGGCGTCACGAACCCGGCATTCTTGTCCACCGGCGGTTCCGACGACGGCGAATACTACGTCGATATCGACACGCATGAAGTCACGTATCACTTCCGTCGTCCGGTCGAGAAAGAATACTTCCGCTGGCTGAACCACATGAACGCGGAAGGGCTGCTCGACAAAGAGTCCTTCGTTCAGAAGTACGACCAGTACAAGGCGAAAATCGCGACGGGCCGCGTGCTAGGCTTGATCGACCAAAAATGGAGCTTCGACGACGGCCAAAAGGCGCTGAAAGCGGAAGGCAAATTCGACCAAGCTTACGGCCATTATCCGGTCACGCTGTCGGAAGAGTATAAGCATACGAATTTCTGGCCGACGGGCTTCACGAGCGGTTCCGGCGTCGCGATCTCGGTCGACAATCCGGATCCGGTACGCACGATCAAGTTCCTGGACTACTTGGCATCCGACGAAGGCCAAGTGCTCGTCAACTGGGGCATCGAGGGCAAGCATTACAACGTCGAAAACGGCAAGCGCGTCATTCCGGCCGAAGTCAACGATCGCAAAGTGAACGACGCCATCAACTTCCAGAAGGAATCCGGTATCGGCAGCTACAATCTGCTGAGCGCCAAGTATGGCGACGGCGTTCTCGACCCGACCGGCAACTACTACACGACGAGATTCCCGGAGCAGCTGGTCGCCGATTACAGCGACGTGGAGAAGGAAGTTCTCTCGGCCTACGGAGCGACGATCTGGAAGGATCTGTTCCCCAAGGAAGAAGAGTTCAAGACGAAACCGTGGGGCGCCCTGTGGAACATTCCGATTCCGAGCGAGAGCGAGCTCGTCGTACTCGAAGAGAAGCTCAAGAACATCACCTGGAAACGGATTCCGGAAGCGATTCTCGCCAAGCCTGATCAATTCGACGCCATTTGGGACAAATACTTGCAAGAGATCGAAGCGGCAGGCGTAGAGAAAGCCGAAGAGCTGCGTCAGGAACTGTTGAACCAACGCCTCGCTCTGTGGGGCAGCTGATTCGAAGAAATCATAAACACAACCGGATGAGCGGATTCCGTCCGCATCATCCGGTTGTTTTTATGGAGATCCCGCCGATTCCCGCACGCCATGCCGCGCGGAATACCGGATATTGACATTTGATGAATTCGGCCCTATACTGTGCTATATCTACAACAGTTAAATGAATTCAGCCTCGCTCGGAGAAAGATTTGACGGTTGGTTTGCGGACTTGATCGGTGTAGCGGCTCGGCGTTTGTCGCACACTAGAACCGGGAAATCCACGACCGGGTCCTATTCGAATATTCGAGCGGCTTTTGACGATTTTAACTGTGGAAAACTTTGCTCAGTTAATAAAACTCAAGTAGAATAAGGAGGAATTCCCATGTCAACCGCGAATGCCGTTCAAAATCCAAGCTATACCGACGTCGTTCTGGGCCGCCGGTCCGTCCGGCAATACGATCCGTCGTTCAAAATTACCAGGGAAGAGATGACCGAATTGCTGCAGGAGGCGCTGCGGGCTCCGTCGTCTTCCAACCTTCAGCCTTGGCGCTTCCTGGTTATCGATTCGCAGGAGTTGAAGGAGAAGCTTCTGCCGATCGCCAACAACCAGCAGCAGGTCGTCAGCGCTTCGGCCGTCATCGCCGTGCTCGGCGACGTCGAAAGCTACAAGCTGGCGGAAACGATCTATACCCGGGCGTTCGAGGCGGGTTACATGCCGGAAGCGACGAAGGACGCTTTTATCGCCAACTCGACGAAGCTGTACGGCAATCTGCCTCCCGAGATCGCCCGCAAAATCGTCTATATCGACGGCGGATTAATCTCCATGCAGTTGATGCTGTCCGCCAAAGCCAGAGGCTACGATACGGTGCCGATGGGCGGCTACGACGCGGCGAAGTTCAAGGAAGCTTTCGGTATCGGCGAGCGTTACGTCCCGATCATGCTGATCGCCATAGGCAAAGCCGCCCAACCGGGTCATCCTTCGGTTCGATTGACGGTGGACGAAGTCGTCCGTTGGAACGAGTTCGATTTTTAATCGCCCGCAGCCGCTAAAAAAGGATCTGTCCGGTTCGCTCCCGAGGGAGAACGGCAGATCCTTTCTAACCCTTCAAGTGCGAATGCCGGCCGAGTCCTTGGCGTCCTTGGCTTTCTCGGGCTTGGCGCGGTAATAGAACCAGCAATCGTTCAACAGACGAATTTGCCTGCGGTCCTTCTTCTGAAACGCGGACATTAACTGGTTGCAGAGCCATTGAGGCATCGACGATCGTCCTCCTCCCATCGCATGCTGTATAGCTAGCATATGGAAACGGGCGGATGGCCGTGCAGGTCCGAGCGCGAATGCTCGCTACAGCAGGTCCTCTTCTTCGTACCATTGTTCAAGCTGGGCTTGAAGCGCGCGGATTTCGGTGAGCAACGAGACAAGCGGATAAGAGCTTTCGCGAATCGAGGCGAAAGCACGTTCCAGTTCGTTCACGTAATCGAGTCCGCCGGCCGCCGACCGATGCTCGTCGAGCAGATCCAGGTCGCGGAATTCCGCGATCGCCCGGGGAAGGCTCGGAACGTTGTCGGCCGTCAGCTTGGCCAATTCTTTATGAAGCCGCAAATTCAGAGCGCTTAATTGATACGCGTGAGACGCGGGCATCTCGACGAAATCGAGCGCGCCGTTATCGTGTTGCAGCAATACGTAAGACATTTCAGGCATATGAAGCTTGTCTCCCCTCGGCCGATTCTACTTGACAGTGTAGCCCAACCCGAGGCTACAATTCAAGTAGTTCAAGCCGTTCCGGCGCGTTGTCGCGTACAGCAGCCCGGAGCCGAGATCAGGGAGGGAAAAGATGGACGATCGGGAACTTCAACGTTGGGTCGAGAGAGTGTCTCTTCAATATTTCGGCCGTCCGTTTCTTCATAAAGCCACGTTCAATTCCAGGCTTCGGTCTACCGGCGGGCGGTACTTTACGAAAAGCCACGATATCGAAATCAGCCCGCATCAACTCGAAGCCTACGGCGCCGAAGAGACGGAAGCGATCATCAAGCACGAGTTATGCCATTATCATCTGCATCTTCAGCGCCGGGGATTCCAGCACCGAGACGCGGATTTCAAACGGCTGCTCGCGGAGGTTGGCGCGACTAGGCATTGCCGGCCTCTTCCGGGCGGGACGAGACGGCTTCCGGTCAAGTACGTGCTCGTCTGCCAGGATTGCGGCATGAGTTACCCCCGGAAACGCCGCACGGACCCGCGCAAATACGCCTGCGGGCGCTGCAGGGGCAAGCTTAAGCTTTATCAGGCCCGCCCGCAGGAAGGCGCGCAGGCTGCGAAGCGGGCCTCGTCGGATTAGATCGGGGAATCGGCCGTTTCGGTCACGTGTTTGGCGGCGGCCGGAGCGGGCTTTCTCGGACGATGGCGGACGAACAGCGCGATGCCGAGAAAAGCGATCGCCATCATGAGAGCCCCTGCGCCGAGACTCGGAACCAGATGTTCGGCGAAGTCCTGGGGCGAGCGGACGTCGCCGCCCGATTGGAAGACGAGTCCGCCGATCGCGATCCCGAACACGCCGCCGAGCTCGCGAGTGGCATTGCCCATGCCGCTGGCTTCTCCCGCGGCATCTTCCGGAACGGACGAGATGAGGCCATGGGACAGCGGAGTGAAGCTAAGCCCCATTCCCGTTCCGGCAAGCATCATCGGTCCTAAAATGTAGACGAACGGAAAATCGAAGCCTTGAGCCTGAATGATCAAAGCGAACCAAGCCAGCGCCGCGCCTTGGAACAGCAATCCGGCAAGCAGCACGGTCCGGTTGCCGAGGCGGCTGATCGCGAGTCCCGCCAGCGGAGCGGCGATCATGGTCATGGTCGTCCAGGCCATCTCCCGGACGCCCGCCTGAAGCGGCGTCAGGCCCTGCGCTTGCTGCAGGAACAGCGTCAGCAGGAAGATGGCCCCGAATACGCCCGCGTTCATCCAGAAGCCGGCAAAGACGTAAAACGCATATTCCCGGCTCCGAAACAGATCGAAGCGAACGAACGGGTTGCGGCGCGTTTTTTCCCAGAAGTAGAACGCGGCAAGCAGCAGAGCCCCCGCGGCCAGAGAGCCGTAGACGATAGGCGCTCCCCAGCCTTCCGAATTCCCTCTTTCCAGGCCGAGGATCAAGCCGAACAATCCCGACGTGAGCATGGCAACGCCGAGCGGATCCAGCGGCTTGCGTACGCCGCGGGATTCTCCAAGCCACTTGAGGCCAAGCAGGAAGGCCAGAACGCCGACGGGAACGTTGACGTAAAAGATGGCCTGCCACGGGGCTCCTTCCATGATCAAGCCCCCCGCCAAAGGGCCGACGCTGAGGCCGAGTCCGGAGATTCCCGACCACAGGCCTATGGCGGCGGCTCTTTTGTCTACGGGAAACGCGTTGTTTACGAGCGTCAGACTGAGCGGAACGATCGCCGCGCCTCCGACGCCCTGAAGCGCTCTGGACAAGATCAGAGCGATCGACGTCTCGCTCATTCCCGACAGCAGCGAGCCGAGCGTGAAGACGACGACGCCGCCCAGGAACACCTTTTTGCGTCCGATGGAGTCCCCCAGGACGCTGAAAGGAATAAGCAGCACGGCAAATGCCAAAGTATAGGCGTTCATAAACCATTCGAGATCGGACATCGTCGCTCCGAGATCCTCTTGAATGGACGGAAGCGCGACGCCCAGCACCAGGTTATCGAGCATGGCCATAAACAGCGCGATGCAAGTGACGAACAGCAGACGGATTCGATCGGCGGTAAACATTCGGTTCTCTCCTTTTTATTTATTGATAAATAAATGAAAATGACGACGACTCCGGCTTTATTCGGAGTCGCACCAAGGGGACAGCTTCGGCATCTCCAACACCTCCGAGAGCGTCAGGATCAGCCCGCACGCGATGAATTGGCTGGCTTCCCGGTCGGACTGGGGAACATTCGCCGCCTCGAAACGAGCTTTAACCGCCTCGTAGATGAAGGAAAACCTCGTGCGGGCGAAATCCCGAACCGCCGCTTCCGGAGTCGTAAAGCATTGCATGAGCAGCAGCATTTCGTTGCGGTAGCTCTCGAGCAGGTCGTTAAAGGCGTCTCCCATCCGCTCGACCAATTTCTCGGGCGGGGCCTCCACGGCCGAGAAAGCCCGATACAACCGATCGTAAGCCCGCTCCAGGACGGCGATGTATAGCTGTTCCTTCGTTTTGAAAAAATGAAACACGTAAGGCTGGGTCACGCCGACTTCCTCGGCCACGAGCGCGGTCGTCGTTTTGTAGTAGCCTTGGGAGGCGAACAAGGCCGCGGCGCTGTCCATGATCTGGTCTTTACGATTAGCTGCGATTTCCTCCTTGGGGCTCACGGGGGCATCGTCTCCTTTTCGATAACGTCCATCGGCGGTCGAGGCTCCGGACTCGAGTTTGATTGATTTATTACTCAATAAATAACATAGAACAATAGGGGAGTCAACGTTTTTTCCAAAAAAAGACCGAATGATTTTTCCAATTGCGGATCGGCTAAAAAGGTTAAAAAAGATTGGGCGAAAAGCTTGACTTAACCCGCGGGTCATGATAAATTATTACTTGTCGCTTTTGAAACTTTCCCTGATAGCTCAGTCGGTAGAGCACTCGACTGTTAATCGAGTTGTCACAG
>Ga0065721_10008075_pt1 | contig 12404 bp, 13 predicted proteins | sample Mesricmetagenome_FD_59108 | JGI IMG/M metagenome (GOLD analysis project Ga0065721, IMG submission 59108) | Mesophilic microbial community from rice straw/compost enrichment Sample: eDNA_1 v2 (version 2) | ecosystem: Engineered > Solid waste > Grass > Composting > Bioreactor | place: USA: Davis... | reverse complement strand
CCGGGATCCTGTACTTCAATCAACAGAATTTCGAAAGGGCAATAGCCAATCTCGTACTTGGGCTCGAAGCTGCAAACTCCGCTCAGTCGGGAGACCTTCGCGCAAAAGCCAACGAGTTTCTGAGCTACTGTTACAAAGAGACGCGACAGTTCGAAAAAGCGCTTGAACATACGCAGGCGTACATGGAACTTGTGGAGTTTACTCGCCGCGAAAAAGCGCAAACCGAATTGGTGGAAGCGGAAAACCGGTATGAACTCGACAAAAAAGAACTTGAGATCCGCCATCTCGAAATCGAACAAGAACAGCGTGACCAGAAGCTTATCATGCAGAAGAAACTGCAGAACTTTCTTTTCACCATCATTGGCTTCGGTATCATCATCGTATCGCTGATCCTGTTCCTCTACCTCACTAAACGCAGAGCAACGATCTCGCTTGCTGCAGCTCACGCGCGCGTTGCACAGCAGAATGTGCAGCTGCAGGAACTCAATGCAACCAAGGATAAGTTCTTTTCAATCATAAGTCACGACCTCAAAGGACCGCTGAATTCGTTCACTTCATTCGCACGAATGCTTATCGAACATACCGAGCATCTCTCCAAAGAAGAGATTCAGATGCTGGCGCGCGAAATAGACAAAAACCTCAAGAACCTGTTCGCACTTCTGGAAAACCTGCTGGAGTGGTCGCGCTCACAAACGGGAAATATCGAATTCAAACCGGAGCCGTTTGATCTGCATGAACTACTGCAACAAAACCGTGATCTGCTGCAAACTCAGGCGGGGAATAAAGGTGTGACAATTGTTTATAAGAACAACGAATCCATCCCCATCCACGCGCATCGTCATTCGGTGAACACGGTGATCCGGAACCTGGTCTCAAATGCGATCAAGTTCACGCCCACGTCAGGCACGATCACCCTGTCCGCAAAGGTGGATCCGAAGGAAGTAATGGTAGCCGTTGCTGACACGGGTATAGGAATGGGGCCCGAGACGATAAAGAAACTCTTCCGCCTGGACACGAAGTACACAACCAATGGTACAGCGAACGAAAAAGGTACCGGCCTGGGACTAATCCTGTGCAAGGATTTCATAGAAAAGAATGGCGGTAAAATCGGCGTGCACAGCGAAGAGGGCAAGGGCTCTGTCTTCTATTTCACGCTTCCCCGAACAAGAATCCCTGCTCCAGAGCCAGAAACGGTTTTGACAGAAGCCGATTCGCAATAGATAATACTTTATGAAACGTGTGTTTGTGTGTCCTTGCATACTTGATGCAGGTGACGTATACTGCTGATAAATCGTCAGCGTTACCGGCTTACGATTCTGAATAGCACACATTACAAGTATTCACCTCATGCAGAAGCACATTGTCCTTCATCTCATGATTCTCGCACTATTTATCACAGCGTGCAACGGCGACGACGATAAAGAGGAAGGGACATCACTACCGGAAAACCTTCAGATTCAGACAGAAGTGAGCGCTACTGAAGCAGGAAAAGTTAACGTATCTGCAACAGCTGTAAATGCAAAATTTTTCACCGTTGACTTCGGCGAACCGGGAAGTACGACTACTTCCATCAACGGAACCGCCTCTTACACTTACACAAAATCCGGAACCTATACTATTGAGGTGAAAGCGCATGCCACATCAAATGAATTCATCTCAAAAACAACACAGGTTGAGGTAGTGATTCCGGAACCCCCAATAAGTGATGAAGGGTACACCACACCTGATAGTTATGATGGTTATACACTTGAATGGCAGGACGAGTTCGATGGAGAATCTGTTAATACTTCAAACTGGACATTTGAACTTGGAACAGGTTCGAACGGATGGGGCAACAATGAACTGCAGTTCTATCGCGCCGAGAACACTTCTGTAAAAGATGGCTATCTGATTATAACGGCGAAAAAGGAAAACTTCTCCGGACGCGAATACACGTCATCACGCATGGTAACGCGAGGCAAACAGGAATTTCAGTACGGAAGGGTGGATATTCGCGCCCTGTTGCCTAAAGGTCAGGGTGTATGGCCGGCGCTGTGGATGCTGGGCGCTAACCATCCTGAAGTTCCGTGGCCAGCATGCGGAGAAATAGACATTATGGAAAAGATTGGTGGAACTGGTAACGAGAATAAAGTGTATGGAACGCTACACTGGGATCACGAGGGCGCGCACGCATGTACGTGCGACAAGCCGGCATACACGCTTCCCGATGGCATCTTCAATGACAAGTTTCACGTTTTCACCATCACCTGGGATTCAGAGAACATCAAGTGGTACGTGGATGACGTGCTGTTCAACACTATTGATATCACCCCCGGGGGGCTGAGTGAATTCCACGAAAAGTTCTTTTTTATTTTTAACGTGGCTGTGGGCGGCGACTGGCCGGGGAGCCCTGACGCGTCGACCGTGTTCCCGCAAAGAATGATCGTCGATTATATCCGCGTTTTCAAGCCTCAGGAGTAAGAAGCTTAGCCACTTCGCTGAAGCTAGGCCTTTTCCACCACAAGTGCGATCGTTTCCTTTCCACCTTCGCGGGATGGTGAAACAACCAGCGGATCGGATACTATCTTGCCGGTGGACTCGTCGTCGCCACATACTATTGTGACGGTTTGCCCTTTCCCGTACTGAGATTCTTCTCCAGGTGAAACCGCAACCCTGAATTGTACCGTATTGCCATCCTTAAGGTCTTTAAAAAGCATTTGCTCCGACTCGGTGATGTTTATTGTTGCCATAATGTTGCCTTTTACGGATAATGTAAAAATCATATACCAGCGGCCATTGTTTCGATTTCTCGTTCCATATTTCTGATTGCTGATTGTTGCATTGCTGCGCGGTAAGCGTTCGAGGTGCCAGAACTTTTATTTCTACTTTTGACATAACCAGGTTTAAATTTGCCAATAGTGATCCTAATTTCATCCTCCGTTCATCCTCCGTTCATCCTCCGTTCATCCTCCGTTCATCCTCCGTTCATCCTCCGTTCTGGTTTTGATTTAAGGATGGACATGGAAACGGTTTCGTCTTATGGATTTCGAGCTGAAGTCAGGTCTGGGAGCCAGAATATATAGGGGTTGTGACTTGACATAAGGAAGAGCATTCTAGAGAAAACCACGCAGATGAAATATCTGATCTCGTTGACCTTGATCGTTACCTTTTTCTCTTGTAAAGAAAAACGCCACGAACTACCTCGTACCGCCGACGAAACTCCCGTTCAGTGTTTATAGTTGTCGATAGTTTGAATTCCGTCTTTTTTCCAGATAGCATTCGTGAGGCGTCTAATGAATACATCTTTTATATACCGTTGAATATTTCCGTCAGCGTTATAGCATACAACAAAACGGACGACAAACACTTCTTCAAGGTCACTGAAACAAAATCAGACTCCACTAAGATAAATGTTAAGTTGACAGAGGTCTCACTCGAGGATATCAGAAATGCGATACCTCGGGTGAGTGAAAACGTCCGCTAACAGCGGCCGACTCAGGTGATCACTTCGACTGGCGACTGTTAAATACCACCATGCACGTGGTCCCCTTACCCACCTCGCTTTGGATATCAAACGATGCGCCGTGCACATCTATAATACGCTGCGCCAGTGACAGTCCCAATCCTGCGCCTGGAATGTTGGCTGTATTGGACGCGCGAAACAGGGCTGACTTTACTTTAGAAAGATCTCCCGAGGGAATTCCGATTCCCCGGTCTGCTATCATTACCTGAACCTTTTCATTCACAATAGCCATAGACACATCGACATCCTCCGTGGAATACTTGAGTGCGTTGTCGAAGAGATTGCTAAATGCAATTTGCAGCAATTGCTTGTTCCCTGTGATCATCGTTTCCCGGTCTTCCGGAAGATTTACCTGCCTGCCTGGATACAATTTTCTCAGAGGATTCACCGAATCCCGCAGAAGGTTCGATACTGCAACGGCCTCCATGTTCGCATTGAGATACCCTTCTTCTAATCGCGCAAGCATCAAGAGTCCCTGAGTTATGGAGATGAGCCGTTCACCCTCGTCGACCACGACGTTCAGGGTGCGCTTGTATTCTTCTGCGCTCCGTTCCTTTACCAGTGCCAGCTCAGCTTCGCCCATTATTGCAGTGATAGGCGTTTTGAGCTCATGCGACGCGTGCTGAAGAAAACGTCGCTGTGCCACAAATGCACTCTCGATGCGGTCAAGCAGCGCGTTGAAGGTCTGGGCAAGTTCGTCCATTTCATCAGGACTTGTAGTGCGACTTTCGTGAAGCCGATGGCCGAGGTTATCCTTAGTGACCTGATTTACTTCGCGAACCACACGTTTTACCGGCTTGAGGGCATCGCTGGCAAAGTAGAGACCGGCAAGATAGGACAGCACAAGACTTACGATCCACCCTATGGCTACTGCTTCTTGAAGAATGTCGAGTTCGTGCTGCCCCGGTAAATCTTTATCCGACACAAAAACAAGGTACGTTTTACCTTCTACCGTGAACTTCCTGCCTGCAGTCGAATAACTTCCCTGCTCAGCGTCGAGCAGCTCGTGTGTTTTCAGATACTGCACCCAGGTCCTGGTGATTTCGAAGTCGCCGTCCTGGTAGAGCAGCTTTCCATCTTCTGAAAAGATAGACGTGGATGGGTTCACGAGCAGATTGGAACCTGGCGGAATCACATCGCGGACGTGCGGGGTGGCATAGTGCAACACTTCAAGGCTGGCCTGTTGACCCAGGCGTTCAAGGAAATCGGCGTGGACGAAACGGCGTGTTACCGTATAAGTGAAGATCAGTATCGCTCCCGTTAGCAGGGCGCTGACCAGTGTGAACCTAAGAGCAAGGCGCTGACCAATTCTCACGCGTTGGGCGTTTTCAGGATATAGCCAAATCCGGTTACTGTGTGAATCAGCTTTGTGCCGAAGGGCTTGTCTATCTTATTCCGGAGATAATTGATGTAGACGTCGATGAAGTTGGTGCCGGTCTCGAAATCGAGCCCCCATACCGCTTCGGCTATCTCACCCCGCGAGCGAACCTTTCCCTGATTGCGCGCAAGGTATTCAAGAAGGGCGTATTCACGCGCCGTGAGTTGAATCAGCCTCCCGTCGCGCTTTACCTCTTTACCTTCAAAATCAATCACCAGATCGGCAATCTTCACGTAGTCGAGCTTAACGGCCTGCCCATTGGCGTGGGCGTTCCCTCCGACGATTTTTTTCCTTCGGGTCAGGGCTTTGACCCGTGCATACAGTTCGTTGAAGCGGAACGGCTTCGACATGTAGTCATCAGCGCCGGCTTCGAGGCCCGTTACGATGTCGTCGCTCATGCCTAACGCTGTAAGCATCAATACAGGTGTGGTCTCATCCGTCTCCCGAATACGTTTGCAGACTTCAAGTCCGTTGATCCGGGGCAGGTTAATATCCAGGATAATCAGGTCGTAAGTTCCATTAGATGCGAGGCGCAGACCGATTTCCCCGTCAAACGCCGTTTCTACCTCATATCCCGCCTCCTCCAGCCCGCGTTTGAGGACCTCTGAAACTTTTACCTCGTCTTCTACAACCAGTATTTTCATTTTTTGAGCCGACAGGAGTAATGTTTAACAATGATAAAAAACAGTTTTTAATGGACCTCTAATTTTCTAATGATTTTCTAATCGCATTATAAGTACCCCTTAATAACGTGTAGGGGCGTTGTGGCGTAAACTTGTATAGTAAACAAAAGCAAGAATTATGAAAAAGATATTCGCAATAGCAGTACTGTTTGGGGCATTTTCACTGACGGCAAATGCCCAGCGCCAGACCAGCACATATCCGAGCTGGACATTATCAAAGGAAGTTCAGAAGTACCAGTTCCGTAACGTGCTGTACACGCCTGCAACCGTAACAACGGCAGGTGCAATTGTAACTTCAAAAGGAATTGCAAACCTTCAGGCTAACCGTACTCCACGTGCGACAGCACAGGTTGCAACCAAAGGAATCCCTTCTATCGCGATTTCGAAAGGTGTTGCAAAGAAGCAATACGAAAGCAAGCGATAAGATACTTTGCCAACTAAAAACNCGAGAGGGCTCCCGTTGGGAGCCCTCTTTTTATATCAGTCAGTCATAAAAACTTCGTAGAGGCAATTAACGCCGGAACCNACCATCTCAACGTCCACNAACTAATTGAATTTACTATCTCCAACGTAGTACGTGCCGTCAAAACGATACACTTCACTACCCTCCCTTATCATACGTCCATCCTGCACAACGGAATAAGTTACCTTTAAATCATACAGTCCATTAGTGGAAGTTTTCAGGATGTCAAATTTTTGCGTTTTCGAGGTTGAACGCTGTGTTTCTTCTTCCGATGCTACATAGTCGTCAATGGAAACCTCTTCAAGCTGCAGGCGGAACAATGAACGAAACCCCTTGCCTGTTGCCATAAAGATTTCCACCCATGACTCTTTGTGAAAATCAGGCGAACTCACTTCACCATCGGAAGTTATCATCAACACTGAGCAGTCTCTTTCAACCACAAGGGGCAGCTCGTCAACTTCAAGTCCTGTGGCATTGACACCATGCGATCCATCGAAGACTTCCTTTCCGGAAACGACTATTTTTCCAGAGGCATCGCGAGCGAGGAAGAAGAGGTCGTAATATTCTTCGTTCACGTCACCGCGAGTGCACAAAAGCAGCGTTCGCTCTTCACAGGATCCCCGTTCCGAGAAAAAGGCACCATGAATTAATTGTGCGCCGGTAACGATGTAATCCGGTCTGGAGTTATCACCGCTGATCAGAGAATCAGGAATATAAAAGGGCACTACCAGCTTTTCGAGTTCCAGTGTTTCGCCAAAAACAGTGACCGCCTTCTTGCCCAGGCCATCCTTAAAGGCAAATGACTGCGGCTCCTTCAACACGTTGAAATTCTGATCGTCAAAACTCACCGAGTCGTTTGATGATCCCGTCTCGCGGAAATCACACGAATCGAATAGGAATAAGGCAAGGGTTACCAGCCCCATCCAGCCTGCGATACGTACAACTGAAATTTTCATAACGGAACCCAAATGTATCCGGGTGCAAAATAAGTCAATTAGGGTATATCTAAGGTTGAGTAAAATCACAGCCAGGCGGTATTTTTAAACAAACAGCCTTGAAAAGTCCGAATCTCGCGGCCAGCCAGCCAGTGATTACTTCCAAATGGTACTTACTTCATTGAGACCACACGTATTTCAAATTTCTCTGCGCAACGGTCAGCCCATTCCAATTTTGTCAGCGATAAGCGCAGCAGGTTAATTTACCTGCAAATTGCCCATTAGCGAAAAAGCGTTTTTACCTTTACTAAGGTGTATACCTTACACGGGTAGGGACAGGATTCAACGATCCCCATATTCTCATAACTTAATTTTAAACTCAACGCCCATGATCCGATTTTTTTTGGTTTGTATGCTCGCGGCTCTCGTTACTGAACTGAGTGCCCAGCTTCCTGACAACGAAATGTTTGCCCTTTCACGGATGAAAAAGGGTATCCGCTCCAAACGAGTAAGCAGCTATGATACTACAGGTGGTAATAATGACCGGTTCGAGAAAATCAACCCGGGTGAACGACGTGTCTTGTTCGATGTAAAGGGACCTGGAATTGTCAATCACATCTGGATCACCATAGCGCCCGATCCTAAAGAACTTCTCCGTGACGATATTGTGATCCGCATGTTTTGGGATGGCAACACATCGCCGTCGGTTGAATCTCCGCTGGGGTCATTCTTCGGACAGGGCTGGAATGAATCCTACACTTACATGGCTCAGCCCCTGACAGCAGCACCAGCAGATGCAAAAGCGCTGGTCAGCTATTTTGTAATGCCCTTTCAAAACGGTGGCCGCATAGAAATTGAAAATCAGTCGGACAGGGCCATCGATGCGTTTTACTATTACGTGGACTACTACGAAGTAGACAAACTCCCTGCTGATATGGGGCGCTTTCATGCGTGGTTCAACCGCGAGCTGACGGAAACCACTACCGCTGAAGGGGAAAATGAATGGGGAACCCTCGGCAAAGAAGGCAAAAACAAGTCTGGCTCGTCGAACTATTTGTTTGCTGATATTAAGGGCAAAGGACAGTTTGTCGGGGTGAACTATTACATTCAGTGTCCGTCGCCAATATGGTATGGCGAAGGCGATGACATGATTTTCATCGATGGCGACAAAACGCCCACCTTAAGCGGAACCGGTACTGAAGACTACTTCAACACATCATGGTGCCCAAAGGAACCATTCCATCATCCCACCTTCGGCTATCCAAGGGTTAACACGTCAGACAAGTCGTGGGAGACCGGATGGATTGGACGTACCCACGTGTATCGTTTCCATATATCCGATCCGATCTACTTTGACAAATCGTTTCGTTTTACGATAGAACACGGACACAACAATGTACTTACGCTTGACCTCCGAAGTGTAGCGTATTGGTATCTCGCTCAGGCTACAGGTGTACCGGAAATCAAGCCAAAATCCGAACGCGAGGTAATGCATCAGATAAATCCTGTAGACATCCATAAATGGCGCGATGCATGGAGAAAATCAAAGGGCCACGAAACAACACTTTGGGGTAATGAATAGTCTCGGAAAAGGAATTGCAATTTTCCTCCTGTTTGTGTCCATTAAGACGCTTGGGCAGGAGGCTCCAACGTTATCACTGGACGAAGGGTTCAGGAATCCACCACTGTCGGCGCGACCAAAAGCTCTCTGGCCCTGGCCCAATGCGAACGTCGACTTTACACAGCTCACTTATGAAATGGAGGAAGCGGTCAGAAAAAGTATGGGCGGATTTGGCATCTGGGACCTCGGCGTATTGGTCGACCCCGATTCAGTTATCCCTGCAGGACCTGCCTTTCTCAGCGACGAGTCGGTTCAGGCAATAGCGTTCACGTTGCGGGAGGCAGATCGGCCTGGCCTTGAAATCGGGTTGATGTTCTCCAGCAGCTGGAACGCGGGTGGAAGTTGGGTAAAGGTCGAAGATGGCGCAATGGGCCTTTTCAGCCGCCCTTTCATATAATGGAAAACCTGAGCCCCCTCAACGCGTCCTCCGAAGAGAGGATACGATTCTTTTCGGGAGCGGTAACGTATCGGAACACGTTCACAGTCGAAACCCTGGACACCAGTCATCGAATGATCCTTGATCGTGGTGAAGTCCGCGAGATTGCGGATGTATTCATCCACGGCGTTCTCCTGGGTACGGCGTGGAGCCGCCCCTTTCGGATAGACATCACCAAAGCGGTACATACTGGAACAAACACGATTCAGATCGAAGTCGTTAACACAATTAACAATCGACTTGACGGCGACACGAAACTGCCCCCGGAATACCGGCGCACAAGCAGTAACGTGAAGAAGCTTCCGAATGCATGGCGTGAACCGTTTGCCGACGCTCCACTGCTAAAGAGTGGTCTGATCGGCCCGGTCAGGATTCACGTGGTTGAAAGACTTGCACAATAACTCAAAGCGTTGCCATATCGATCACAAAGCGATATCTTACGTCGCCTTTCATCATGCGTTCGTAGGCTTCGTTGACATACGAAATGGGAATTACCTCGACGTCGGATACGATGTTGTGTTCGCCACAGTAGTCGAGCATTTCCTGGGTTTCAGGAATTCCGCCGATCATCGACCCTCCGATACTGTGTCGGTTTGCAAGTAGGCTGAATACGCTTATCTCAACCGGCTTGGGAGGTGCGCCGACGCAAATAAGGGTACCGTTGGTTTTCAGCATCTTCAGTGAATTGTTGTAATCGTGCGGAGCGGAAACAGTATCAATAATAAAATCGAAGTATCCGCGGAGACTTTTTACGTCTTCCTTTGACGTCGTAAGTTTGAAATGGTGTGCTCCGAGTTTGCGGGCATCCGCCTCTTTTGAAGGCGAGGTGCTTAACATGGTTACCTCGGCACCAAATGCGGCCGCAAACTTCACTGCCATATGCCCCAGCCCGCCTAGTCCGGCGACACCAACTTTGTGACCCTTGCTTACTTTCCAGTGACGCAACGGCGACCATGTTGTAATCCCTGCACAAAGCAAAGGAGCGACTCCGTCGAGAGGGAGGTTTTCAGGCACGTGTAAAACAAAATCCTCGTGAACTACGATCTCTTTTGAATATCCACCATAGGTAGGCGTTTTGCCGTCGCGTTCGTAACTATTATAAGTACCTACAGATCCATTTGAACAGTATTGTTCAAGTCCATGGCGACAGTTTTCACATTCGCGACAAGAATCCACCAGACAACCTACTGCAGCAAGATCGCCGGGCTTGAACTTTGTTACACGTGGACCCACTTCAATCACGCGGCCTACGATTTCATGACCTGGAACCATGGGATAAATAGAGCCGCCCCATTCGTTGCGCACCTGATGAATATCCGAGTGACAGACACCACAATAAAGGATCTCAAAACGAACATCAGACTCTTTTGGAGTTCTTCGTTGTATGGTGAACAGATCAAGGGGAGCGGTGGCGTTTTGCGCCGCATAAGATTTCACGTCAGTCATTTTCCTTTGATTTAGCGTTGTCTTTTAGAATTGCGAGAATTTCACCAGCACGTTCGCGACGTCTTCGGTACAGCACAATAACATCGAAAACAATAGCACAAAAAGTTACCCAGATCAGTCCGCCGATGTAGCCGGCAATCACATCTGATGGAAAGTGCACACCCAGATAAACACGGCTGAGCCCGATAAGGAAAATCAGGCTTGCGAACACGAGTATCAGGATCACTTTCAGCACGTAATTCATTTTGTAGCGCGCGGTAAGAAAGATCAGAAACCCGTAAAACGCCATTGCACTCATGGCGTGACCGCTAGGATAGCTCAGCGAATGTACAACAACCAGATGATCAGCATCCGGGCGGGCACGATTAATTATTTGTTTCAGAACTACATTGGAGAGTGTTGCCAGCAGCAGCACAACACCGGTTTGAAAAATAAACTTCCAGCTTCTGCGGAGGACAATGAGCAACACAATGAAGACTGCAATTACCACAAAGTAGCCTGTTGAATCTCCAACATGTGTAATGAAGGTGAGAAACTGCGTCAGCCCTTCTTCGCGCCAACCCACAACTTCGGCGGTAACGGCGGCGTCAAACCCGGTAAGTTCGTCCTCAACCAATTGCTCCGTCAATCCCACAAATGCACCTAGTCCCAACACGAACATGATAACCGCCGCAGCTATCGTGATGTAATAAGGAAGGTCTTCTGATTTATAATGTAATTTCTTACGGAGGAAGTCCCGGATGAAATTTATTACAGCTTTAACAATTCCAGTCATTGAATGAGTTTCAAAAAAACAGTATACCAAAACCGCTGGGTGCCTTTTACTGTGAGAGGGATTTCAGTAAATCGGCTATCCTTCCCGCGACATCGGCTTTGCGGTTGCCTTTACGCAGTGACGGTTCTGCGCCTTCCGTTATTGTATCGGATTCCGGATTCATCAAATCAGATCGATGGACATGCATGAACCGGAATGATGAAAGAGCCTTCTCATATCGCCTCAATGTACGACATATCAGATGCTCCGGCAATCAGCATCGCATGTGCTGGCCAACTCTGATGGAAAAGTGAACCCTTTTCCTTACGCTCAAACTCACTCACCAGCTGCCATGTTCTAAGGCACAGGCTTAACGGTGTAGCATCCACCAATGAAAGGATGGTTGTGTCTGCTACTAATATTGCTCATATATCGCTTCGGCGGGCACGCCTCCGAATGCGGCAGACTGAGGTTCGGGTCGAGTACGAGAGGGAGGTCACAGCGGAGGCGGAACTAGTCGTGTAAGTACTGAGAGGTCGGTGTTATTTTCGTCAGGGATTCTGGCCACGTCGCCGCCGGCGGATAAAAATATACAGCAACAGCATCAGCAGCGGGATGCCGATATAAAACCAGACGCTTCCTGCGTCAGTGAAATCAACCGGATCACTTTGATGCGGAATATCCTGAGGAATCTGAAGGAACAAACCGGGTACATGAGTCGTCAGGACCATCATGGGGATGAGGATATTTATAAAAATCTTCATGGCGCGCTTTTTGGATAGAAAAACAAAAGGCTTCCGGTCACGTTTATCGACCGGTAGACAATAAAACGGGGTATTATTTTGATGCCATCGTTTTATTAGGATTTTGCCTATATTCGAAAAAACGGCTCTAAGATTTTTATGAAGACGGGATTGTCTTTTCTCCTGGCGTGTATCTCCACGCTTTCATACGCGCAGCAGGCTATTATTGAACCGGACAACCCGTCACCGAGAGTCGGCGACGTCATCAGCCTTAACATCATTCTCCTGAACAGCGCTTCTGAGGTTACGGTACCCGCCCCGGAAAAGACAACTGCTATTGGATCACTCAAGCTCACCAAAACACTTCTTGACACAGGAGCAGTAAATATCGGACCCTTCTCCTTTACTGTGAACAATCAGACGTATGAGGCACCAGTCATTTC
>Ga0065721_10005634_pt1 | contig 12404 bp, 13 predicted proteins | sample Mesricmetagenome_FD_59108 | JGI IMG/M metagenome (GOLD analysis project Ga0065721, IMG submission 59108) | Mesophilic microbial community from rice straw/compost enrichment Sample: eDNA_1 v2 (version 2) | ecosystem: Engineered > Solid waste > Grass > Composting > Bioreactor | place: USA: Davis... | reverse complement strand
TTCGGCGATGCTCCGTGGTGCTCGGCAGGCAACGCTGCAGACGCGATATGGCAAGGGCTTGCCGCCCCGCCCCGCGCTCCAATTTTAGTGCCATGACTTTATTCATGCGCGCAGTCAACGCAGCAAGCCGTTCTGACTGTTGCTCCAGTCGTCGGCGCGGCGACACCAACCCCGCGCGAGCCCTGTCCAGGCGAAGCGATGCACGCTCGATGAGCCGCCTTTGGCGATGAGTCAGGGCCTCGAACGCTACGGTCACGGCACGCAGGCACTCGATTCGCGGCGGGCAGCTCAGTTCGGCCGCCGCCGTAGGCGTAGGAGCACGCAAATCGGCCACGAAGTCCGCGATGGAGAAGTCGGTCTCATGACCCACTCCTGAGATCACTGGAATCGGACTGGCAGCAATGGCTCGGGCCAAAGCTTCATCGTTGAATGCCCAGAGGTCCTCCAAACTGCCCCCGCCGCGCACCAGCAGCAAGGTATCAACCTCCATTCGTCTTCCCGCCGTCTGTAGTGCCTGGATCAATGCCGGTGGCGCGTCAGCGCCCTGGACGGGCGCCGGATAGACGATAACCCCAACATGCGGGGCACGACGCGCCAGCGCCGTCAATACATCACGCAAGGCCGCTGCGGCGAGTGAGGTCACCACCCCAATTCGACGCGGATGAGCAGCAATTACACGTTTTCGAGCTGGATCGAACAGCCCTTCACTCTCGAGCTTCTGCTTAAGCCGGAGAAACGCCTCGTGAAGGTCGCCTAGGCCTGCACGGCGCATGCTGTCGACTTGCACCTGGTAGTCGCCCCGGGGTTCGTACAAGGTCACCGTGACGCGAAATTCGCAGCGCTCGCCCACGCGAGGGGTAAACCCGACAGCTTGGGCCCGCCCCCGGAACATGACAGCCCGCACGGCTGCACGTTCATCCTTGATCGAGAAATACCAATGGCCCGAGGCGGCTTCCGTGAAGTTTGAAATCTCGCCGCGAAGCCATATACGACTGAATGACGCTTCAAGCAGGCGGCCCACGCGACTATTGAGCTGGGACACCGTCATGACGGGTTCGGACCCGCCGTTTGGCGGTATTGGAGGCAGAAAAGAGGAAGTCATGGTGTAACACTGTCCACAGCTTTGGTCGATTTGTCAAAACGTCGAAATTTCGGGGCCTCACGAGGATCTGGTCAAGCTATTCCTTAAGTCATCCACATAAGACATTGATTTTATTGTGATTTTATAAAAACTACATATTGGCTGAAAAATGACCAATGAACCGCAAGCGCACGCGAATTGCGGGCATCCGCAATGTTGCCCACAGAATTATCCACAGAATCTGTGGATACTTTGCGGGAGCCCAGTATCCAAGCCATTCTCCTACCGCCAAATGGCTGAGGCCATGTCGGCGGGGGCTTTCACTGTAGAGCCCTCACCTCTTCCGCAGCGCGATTGTAGAATGCTGCATCATTCAACTACGGGGCGCCCGAACATGCTTGACCTGATTTATGCGGCCGGCTGGCCGGTATGGCTGCTTGTGGTCACGTCGGTAGTCGGGCTGGCAGTGATCATTGAACGTTCCATGTCATTGCGTAGCGGCAAGGTCCTTCCCGCCCGCTTGTCCAGCCAGGTGCTGGAAATCGTCCGGCAACGCAACGACGATGCAGATGCCATCGTGCGATTGGCAGGCTCGTCTCCATTGGGGCGCGTGCTTGCCGAGTTGCTGGTCCATCGAAATGACCCCGCCGCTGTCAGGCAGGCGGCCGCCGAAGATGCCGGCAAGGATGTTGCCCACCACCTCAACCGCTATTTGCCGGCTCTGGCGACGATCGCTGTTGTCGCCCCGCTCATGGGCCTATTCGGGACCGTCGTGGGAATGATCGAGATCTTTGGATCCTATACCCCCGCAGGCGGCGACCCTGCGCAGCTCGCGCGCGGGATATCCATCGCGCTCTACAACACCGCCTTCGGCATCATCATCGCCATCCCTGCGCTGATATTCCATCGCTATTTCCGCTCACGCGTCGATCATTTCCTTCACCGCATGGAACGCGAGGCGGGGGCACTGAACCGATTGCTCGACCGAGGAGCTGGCCAATGAACTTCCGGAAACTGCAGCCGGACGATGAGATTGAGATCAATCTGATCCCGTTGATTGATGTGCTGCTTGTCATCCTGATCTTCCTTGCGGCAACGACGTCCTTCCATCGATATCAGCAACTGAAACTTTCACTGCCGCGTGCGAACGCAGAAACGCTTCAGCAAGACGCCTTGCGTCTGTCGATCAATCATGAAGGTGTGTACGCCCTGCAAGGACAGCTCCTTGCCGGAACCAGAACCCAAGACATTGCCACGGCCCTGCGTCAAGTGTTCGCCGCCGAAGACACGGCACCGGAGGAACGCATCCTGGTAATCGAAGCTGATGCGCAAGCTTCGCATGCCTCGGTCATTCGGGCCATGGAGGCCGCGCGCGAGGCCGGGCTCGAACGCGTGCATTTTGCAACGCAAGCCCAACCATGAAGGCTCGTTTGGGACACGCACTTCACTCCGCATGGCAAAAGCGGGGGCTTTTCAGCGTGGTCATGCGTCCCTTTTCGTGGATTTACGCCGGCGTCGCGGCCCGGCGCAAATCCCGCATCCTGAACCGGCCAAACGGGGTCCATCATGATTCGTTGCCGGTCGTGGTGGTCGGCAATCTGTACGTTGGCGGAACAGGGAAGACGCCCGTCGTCATTGCGTTGGTGGAAGCCCTCAAGGAACGAGGATGGCGCCCCGGCGTGGTGAGTCGAGGCTATGGTTCCAAGCATTCCGACGCCCCACGTGTCGGCCACGGCGATCTGGACCCAGCGCAATTCGGGGACGAACCAGCACAGATCGCGGCCGAAACGCAGGTGCCCGTTGCCGTACATCCGGACCGCAAGGCGGCGCTGTCCCGTCTGCGGCGCCAATATCCAACGGTCAATGTCATCATCAGCGATGACGGACTGCAGCACGTGGCACTGGGGCGCGACCTGGAAATCATCGTACAGGACGCCCGCGGCGTCGGTAATGGTTTGGTCATCCCGGCCGGACCTTTGCGGGAGTCGCCAGACCGCCTCGAGAGTGCAGACTTCCTGATCAACAACCTCCAGCAAGGAGAGTGTGCATCCGGCCCCGCCGTCTCCGCCCCGCATGTCGTGACGATGACGATGTCTCCCCATACGGTGGAACATTTGGTCTCGGGCCAAACATTGAGCTGGGGGGAATGGTTATCCCTGCATGGCCGGGATCATTGCGCTGCGGCCGCCGCCATCGGGCGCCCCGAACGCTTCTTCAACATGTTGCGCAAGCATGGGCTTGACCTGCGCACGTGCCAAGCTTTGCCGGATCACTACGATTTTGCGACGTCTCCCTTTACGGCCGTCAAAGCACACTGCATCCTGATCACGCCCAAGGACGCGATCAAATGTCGCAAGTTCGCCGATGCCCGACTGTACTGCGTGCACCCACGTCCACATTTTTCGGATGCTGACTGGTTCGATCTCATCCACCGCATGCTGCGTGCCATTTCGGACCGCAAGCATGCAGCACTCCGTACGGAAGCATTAAACTCGGACCTTTGAGGCCGTGCCCGCCGCCAGGAATACTCATGGAAACACGATTGCTTGAAATCCTCGTCTGCCCGCAGTGCAAAGGTCCCCTTAAGCACGATCGCGAGCAGAATGAATTGATCTGTCGTATCGATCGACTGGCCTTCCCCATCCGCGATGGCATCCCTGTCATGCTGGAAGGCGAGGCACGCGAGATTGACGGCAACTCTACTGACACGGCAAGCGCCGAACCTCGCATATGAGCTTCATCGCCGTTGTGCCGGCGCGAATGGCTTCGACCCGGCTGCCAGACAAACCGCTGGTCGATATTTGCGGCAAGCCTATGGTTGTCCGCACGGCCCTACGCGCCCTTGCTTCCGGCGCAGCCCGGGTGCTCATCGCCACGGACGATACCCGCATCCAGGCTGCTGCCAGGGATCATGGCCTGGAAGCATTGCTCACGCGGCCCGACCATCCGAGCGGCACCGATCGCCTGGCCGAGGTGGCGGAACAACTTGACCTGGACGACAGCACGGTACTCGTAAATGTCCAAGGCGACGAACCATTGATCGACCCTTCGCTCGTCGACTCAGTGGCCACCCTACTGAATAATGACGCGCAGGCTGCAATGGCCACGTGCGCATGCCCCTTCACCGAGGCCCGGCATTTCTTCGATCCGAACGCCGTGAAGGTCGTCTGTGACGTGACGGGACATGCCCTGTATTTTTCGCGAGCGCCCATTCCATGGGCGCGTAATGCCTTCGCCGAAAGTCGGGATGTGCTCCCAGAAAAGCTGGGGGCGTTGCACCACATCGGCCTGTACGCATACCGCGTCGGCTTCTTGAAGCGATTCCGATCCTTGCCGCAAGGGCCGTTGGAACGCTGGGAATCGCTCGAACAACTCCGCGCCCTCGAAAATGGATTTGCCATTGCGGTTCATTTGACACCTTCCGCGCCTGCGCCGGGCGTCGATACACCTGAAGACCTGGAACGCGTGCGAGCAATTTGCGCGCACCAATCATGACGTTCCACGCGGGCGGCAGCGAGCTTCTGGAACGTCCGTTACTGCATTAGTTGTTGCATTGCGGCATAATCCAAAACCATCTATTCATCAGGAGGAATAAATGCGCTTGATTCTGCTAGGTCCACCCGGAGCGGGTAAAGGAACCCAAGCGGCGTACATCACCGAAAAGTTTGGAATCCCTCAAATCTCTACCGGCGATATGTTGCGCGCGGCCGTCAAGGCTCAAACCCCTCTTGGCATCGAAGCCAAGAAAATCATGGACGCGGGCAAGCTGGTGTCGGACGATATCATCATCGGCCTGGTACAAGATCGCCTGAAATCGCCGGACTGCGAAAAAGGCTACTTGTTCGATGGATTCCCGCGCACCATTCCTCAAGCCGACGCCCTCAAGTCTGCCGGCGTAAAACTGGATTTCGTCGTGGAGCTTGAAGTTCCCGAAGAAAGCATCATTGAGCGCATGAGTGGTCGGCGCGTGCACCCCGCGAGTGGGCGTTCCTACCACGTCAAGTTCAATCCCCCGAAAGTGGCCGATGTGGATGACGTTACGGGCGAACCATTGGTGCTGCGTGATGACGACCGTGAAGAAACCGTCCGCCACCGCCTGACCGTCTATCGCGATCAGACACGTCCTCTCGTTGACTACTACGAGAGCTGGGCCGCGTCCGGTGATACGGCGGCACCTCAATATCGCCGTATTTCCGGACTCGGTTCGGTCAACGAAATTCGCGATCGCATCCTGCAGGCGCTGTCAGCCTGAAGCGCCGGCTCTCAGTCATCAAAAACAATTAAAGAGGTAAAGATGGACATCAAGGACAAGGTATTCATCGTCACGGGCGGTGCTTCCGGTTTGGGAGCGGGCGCCGTACGCATGCTGGTTGGCCATGGCGGGAAAGTCGTCATTGCCGACGTTCAGGACGAACCTGGCCAGGCGCTTGCGCAAGAGCTCGGTCAAGTCTTCGTACACTGCGACGTCACGCAAGAAGCGGACGGCCAGGCTGCGGTGGATGCCGCCTTGAAACTTGGACCTCTCTTTGGTTTGGTGAACTGCGCAGGCATCGCTCCAGCTGCCCGCACCGTAGGCCGTAATGGCCCGCATCCGCTGGACATGTTCCAGAAGGTGATCAACATCAACCTAGTGGGCAGCTTCAACATGATCCGCCTTGCGGCAACGGCCATGAACAACAATGAGCCCGAGCCTACTGGCGAACGCGGTGTCCTGATCAATACCGCATCGGTCGCGGCGTTCGACGGGCAGATTGGTCAGGCCGCCTACTCGGCTTCGAAAGGTGGCATCGTGGGCATGACACTGCCGATCGCGCGCGACTTGGCCAAGAGCGGCATCCGCTGCGTAACGATTGCCCCCGGCATTTTTGGTACGCCTATGATGTTCGGCATGCCTCAGGAAGTGCAAGACTCGCTGGCCGCGAGCATTCCCTTCCCGTCGCGTCTTGGCCGTCCAGAAGACTATGCCAAGCTGGTCCACAGCATCATCACCAATGAAATGCTCAATGGCGAGACCATCCGTCTGGACGGCGCCATCCGCATGGCACCGAAGTAAACCGGTCAGCATCAGGTCTCCGTCATGGGTCTACTTCGGTCGGCGGCTACAGTCAGCAGCTTCACCTTGCTTTCCCGCATCACCGGGCTGATCCGTGATGTCCTCATCGCCCGGGCTTTCGGTGCCGGGCCTCTCACTGACGCGTTCTGGGTCGCCTTCCGGATTCCCAACCTGCTGAGGCGACTCTTTGCTGAAGGCGCATTCTCTCAAGCCTTCGTACCGCTCCTTGGCCAAGTACGCAGTACATCCGATGAGGCAGGCGTCCAGCAGCTCCTGGATCGAGTGGCCCTGCTGCTCACCCTCGCGGTGATACTCGTCACACTTCTGGGGATTGNCGGCGCTCCATGGGTCGTCAGCGCCATGGCCAGTGGCTTGACCTCGGGNGACCGCCATAACGANTTCGAAGCCGCCGTGTGGATGACGCGCATNATGTTCCCCTACATCGNATGCATGTCGTTGGTGGCGTTCGCTTCGGGTGTGCTCAATACCTGGAGCCGGTTCGCGATCCCTGCTTTCACGCCCATTCTGCTCAATCTGAGCATGATCGGCGCAAGTATCGGTCTTGTCGCATGGTTCGATACGCCCATCTACGCCCTGGCGGTGGGAGTGATGATTGGCGGCGTCCTGCAGCTGAGCGTGCAATGGATCGCCCTGGCGCGACTGGGCGTGTTGCCCAGACTCCACTTCGATGTGAAATCAAGTTGGAACGACGCCATCGTGAGGCGACTGCTCAAGCAGATGCTGCCGGCCATTGTCGGCGTATCGGTGGCCCAGATTTCATTGTTGATCAACACAAATATCGCCACCTGGTTGAAACCGGGTAGCGTGACATGGTTGTCATTCGCCGATCGACTCATGGAGTTCCCCACTGCGTTGCTCGGCGTCGCCCTCGGCACCGTTTTGTTGCCCAGCTTGTCTCGCGCGCATGCCCAGGGAGACACCCAGGCATATAACGCCCTGCTGAATTGGGGGCTGCGCCTGATTGTTCTCCTGGGCCTGCCAGCAGCTTTGGGGTTGGCCCTGCTCTCGGATGGGCTTGTAGCCACCTTGTTCAATTACGGCGCGTTCGCGGCCGACGATGTCGAACAGACGCAACTTGCCGTCATGGCCTATGCTGTCGGGCTGTTGGGCCTGCTGGCAATCAAGATCCTCGCACCCGCCTTCTACGCACGCCAAGATATACGCACGCCGGTGAAGATCGCCGCCATCTGCCTCATCGCTACCCAATTGCTCAATATCGCCCTCGTCCCCTCATTCGCACACGCGGGGCTCGCTTTGTCGATCGGGCTGGGTGCTACATTGAATGCAACCCTGCTCGGCACCATGCTTTACCGGCGCGGCATTTATCGGCCGGGCCCCGGGTGGGGGCGCTTCTTCATCCGGTCTTTGCCGGCGCAACTCGTCGCGGCAGTCATTCTGCTCTATGTCGACCAACATCTCGACTGGGTCGCCCTGGGTTCGCAACCGGGGATACGGATTATTTACCTGTTTGGCGTGCTTGCCTGCGTCGTGCTCGCCTACTTCGGAACGCTCGGAGTTTGCGGATTCAGGCCGGCCGACTTTACGCGGCGAAAGAAATAAACTAGAATGCCTGTCTTTGCCAATTAGACCTTCTTTAAAAGAACACGCAACATGGCCAATACTGCCCAAGCCCGCAAACGCGCTCGCCAATCGGTCGCGCGCAACAAGCACAACGCAAGTCTTCGCTCGATGATGCGCACCTCGATCAAGCGTGTGCGTCAGGCCATCGAAGCCGGCGATCAGGCTGCCGCCAACGAAGTTTTCCAAAAAGCCTCCAGCGTCATCGACCGCGTTGCCGACAAGAACATCATCCACAAGAACAAGGCCGCTCGCCACAAGAGCCGCCTGGCTGCCGCCATCAAGGCGCTCGCCTGATTACGTGTGATGGTTTGATCGGCAAAAGAATCCCGATCTGACTCGGGAAATAAAAATGGGGCGCTACGGCGCCCTATTTTTTTGGATTGCCCTTTGCAAATCTGGCCGACAATGGCGTTATGAACCCATCCACACTCATAGGCGTTGTCGCCGGCACCCTGCTGCTGGCCATCGTTCTCTTCTTCTCCGCCGAAGATCCTCTGCTGTTCGTCGACCTGCCCGGCCTGGGCATTGTATTGGTCGGTACCGCGGCAGCCACCTTCATCGCTTACCCCCTTCGGGAAGTAGTCCGCGTGTTCGGGCTGATCCGAAGTGTCGTGCGCAATGAGAAGCTCTACATCGACAAGGACCTGGAAGATCTCGTAGAGATTTCCAGAATTTGGGTGCAGGGTAATATCCGCGCCGTCGAAGAGGCGCTCGCCCGCGTCTCGAACCCCTTCCTGCGAAATGGCGTTCAGCTGGTGATCGACAACGTCCCGGAAGAAGACATCTTCGACTTGCTGCAATGGCGAATTGCTCGAATGAAGGCGAAGGAGCATGCCGAGGCCCAGCTCTTCCGCGTAATGGCGGGCTTTGCCCCGGCCTTCGGCATGCTTGGAACACTCGTGGGCCTGGTGAACCTGCTATTCCTCTTGGGCGATGGGGACATGACGGCGATTGGGCGGCAGATGGCACTGGCCCTCATGACGACGTTCTATGGCGTGCTGCTCGCAAACCTTGTCTTCAAGCCTGTGGCGGTCAAGCTCGAGCGCCGTACTGAACAACGGTTGGTGGCGCTCAACACGATCATGCAGGGCATCTCGATGATGAGCCAGAAACGCAGCCCCGCCATGATGCGTGAAACCCTGAACGCATTCGTCGCCGAGGTGCAGGACGAGATCATCGATCACAGCTCCGCCAAAGCCATGAAGGACGCTGAAAAGTCCAAGAAGAAACGCACTCGTCGTTCGGGCTTCGCGGGCAAGAAAACAGCGAGCACCCCGGCTGCGTCAACTTCCAGCGTCAATGTGTCGGACCGCAAGGGAGACGAGCGTCCATGAAGGATCCGCTCGACGACCTGACCCCTTCGCGCAATGTCGCGAAGCGCATGCTGGAGCTGGAGACCGACCTCCGGCACGCACGTACGCAGCTGAGGCGATATAACAAAAGCCCGGAAACGCTTGGCCGGTGGGGACTGGACACACCGGAACCCGCGCAGCAAGAAGAAGGCTGGTTCATGACTTATTTGGACATGATGACCTTGCTTCTGGTGGTCATGATCGTCATGCTGGCCTTCTCAGGCTCCTTGAGTGGCATCCTGCGTACATCGGGGCCCACCGACAGCGACGCCGTACTCGTGTCCGACGAGACACCCCACTCCAACGAAATCCGCAAAGATGGCGCAAGTGATCCCGCTGTAGTGTCCACGTCGAACGGCGGAGCGACCAGCCCTCCTAACGCTGTCTCCGACGTAGCCGACGCGGCCACTTCCCCTACCGAGAGAGCGAGGCCTTCCACCCTGCCGGCCAGTGCATCAAGTGTGGAGAATCCGCAAGGCCACACCGGTTTGATGGCGGCGGGCGGCCATGGATTGCTGCCGGGCGGCCTGGGCTTCCTTCCCGGAAAGAGCGCCCTGGGAGATACGGCCATCATACCCAATGAGGCAGGCGCAGCGACAAGCCATGGCGCCGCGCATCCATCGACTGTCATTGCCGCAGGAGTCCAAGTGGTCCCGTCTCTGGAAGACCTCTACCCCGGCTGGAGCGCCCAAGACCTTGCGGCCTCCTTTGTCGGCCCGCCCCGGCCCTCCGAAGCGGGGACAGCAAAGACCGATGGGATAGACGGGACCGTTACGATCGCGCCGGCATCGCCCGCGCGCTCCGAAGGAGAAAACCTTGCAGCGGGACTGGCACTCACTGAACTGGGCAGCGACGTCGAAGTGGTCGTGAATGAGCGCTCTGTCAGCTTCCGGGTAAACAGCGAGATCTTGTTCGATTCCAGCCAGGCAGATTTAAGCCGTCCAGGCTTGGCCGTACTGCGCCGCATCATGTTGGTGCTTGCCAAGACGGATCACGACATCACTGTAGAAGGCCACACGGATGCAGTTCCGGTACGCCGCAATGTGCGCTACCCTTCGAACTGGGAACTCTCCAGCTCGCGAGCAGGCAGCGTAGTGCGCTACCTGCAAGCCAACGGCATCGACAAAACGCGATTGAAGGCCATCGGTTACGCCGATGCCCGGCCTATCGCCGACAATCACACCCCAGAGGGCCGAGCCCGAAATCGCCGTGTCGAACTGATCATCGAAAAGCACCATTGAGTCGCAACCCAACGGAACCATTGCTGCTATTTCTGGAGCGCGTGCCCTCGCCTCTTGGTCGCATGCTCATTGCGACAGACGCCGAGAGCCGCGTACGGGTGCTCGATTGGGAAGAGCACGAAGCGAATATGTTGCGCCTGTTACGGCTGCACTACCCCAGGCGTCATACCGAGCTCATTCCAGCTCGGAGCACATCGATCGCCACACGTGCAATGCAGGCCTATTTCGAAGGTGAGCTGCTTGCAGTGGGATCGCTAGAGATTGCCACTGGCGGCACTGTCTTCCAACGCCGAGTATGGGATGCATTGCGGACCATCCCCCCAGGCCAAACCCTTAGTTACCGTGGACTGGCCGAACGCATCGGACAACCTGAGGCGACACGCGCAGTCGGAATGGCCAATGGAGCCAACCCAATCAGCGTAATCGTGCCTTGCCACCGCGTGATTGGTAGCAATGCTAGCCTGATTGGCTATGGCGGCGGCCTGTCGCGTAAGCAATGGCTGCTGGCACACGAGCGCGCGCAGGCGAGCCCAGGCAAGCAAGGCGACACATTGCCGTTGCCAGGTTTCTAAACAAAGTAGTGGGGAAAAGGCCGGAGACCCTCAGGGGTCCGGAGGACGTGCCTGGGGAGAAACCCAGCACAAGAGAGAAGAATGAATCAGGAGGAAGGGTTGATGGCTCGGGATTCCTGGGATGTCAGCGTTCGTTCTTCCGTTTGTAGATCGTTGTCCTGCGCAAAGCCACATACAAATTTCCAAGCCAAGGGTTCAAGGTCGCGCAAACGTTTATCAACGATCACACATCTGACGCCATCTAAATTCACAGGAACCACATAAGGTGAGTAACTGAGATGGCCGCCTTGGAAGCCCGCCGGCCTGAACTGAGACATTACACCGGCGAGGCGTTCAGCCCAATCGCTAGGGCGAAATCGTTGTCCGGCGTTGGTCGTGCCGCGAATAATTAACTGTTCCAGATGCTCTTGAGTCATGAAAAATCCCGGCCCTCTTGGGGCCTAAACAACTTCCCTTTCTCCTGCGCCTCCACCGCCGCTCATTGTATCCGATTCCGACCCCGGCCCTGCCGCTTCTCCCCCTTAATCCCCCTTTGCCGCCTTCTTGACGAACGGGTAAGATTGTCGTTTTAGAACAAGGCTGAATATGTCAGACGCTACGCAAAAGAACGCGATTCAAAACGCGCCGTTACGGCATTTCCTGCAGTTTCGTGACTTCTCGCGAGCAGAGATCGAGTATGTATTGGGGCGTGCCCGACTCATCAAAGACAAGTTCAAGCGCTATAAGCCGCACCACACGCTGCACGACCGTACTTTGGCAATGGTCTTCGAGAAGGCCAGCACCCGCACACGCGTGTCCTTCGAAGCCGGCATGTACCAGTTGGGCGGCTCTGTCATCCACTTGACGACCAACGATTCCCAACTGGGTCGGTCAGAACCGATCGAAGACACTGCACGCGTGGTGTCGCGCATGGTCGACCTGGTCATGATCCGCACGTTCGAACAGACGCGCCTGGAACGGTTCGCGTCTCACTCCCGCGTCCCCGTGATCAATGGCCTGACGAACGAATTCCACCCTTGCCAGATCCTCGCCGACATATTCACCTATATCGAATTGAAGGGTGACATACGCGGTAAGACCGTAGCCTGGATTGGTGACGCCAACAACATGGCCTATACGTGGCTTCAGGCCGCAGAACTGCTTGGCTTCAAGCTCCACGTCTCCGGCCCGAAGGGTTATCAGCTTGATCCCAAGCTTGCAGGCCAAGTCTCTGCCGATGTCCTTCGCGAATTCGACGATCCCATGGAAGCTGCGCGGGGCGCTCACCTTGTCACGACGGACGTCTGGACGAGCATGGGATTTGAAGCCGAAAACGAAGAGCGGCGTAAAGCCTTCAGTGACTGGTGTGTCGATGCCGAAATGATGGCCGTGGCCGACCCCGACGCCGTCTTCATGCATTGTCTGCCTGCCCACCGCGGTGAAGAGGTCACGGGCGACGTCATTGACGGCCCGCAAAGCGTGGTCTGGGACGAAGCAGAGAATCGCCTGCATGTACAGAAAGCG
>Ga0065721_10052221_pt1 | contig 12405 bp, 12 predicted proteins | sample Mesricmetagenome_FD_59108 | JGI IMG/M metagenome (GOLD analysis project Ga0065721, IMG submission 59108) | Mesophilic microbial community from rice straw/compost enrichment Sample: eDNA_1 v2 (version 2) | ecosystem: Engineered > Solid waste > Grass > Composting > Bioreactor | place: USA: Davis... | reverse complement strand
CCAGACAAATGCGCTACCAGGCTGCGCTACGCCCCGACTGCGCGGAGACATAGAGATTCAGGCGGGGTGGTGCAACCCTGATTTTGAGGGCGCGGAGAACGAAATGGCACCCAATGGGCTCTCGCGGGGGGTGGCACCAAAGTCCCACGGGAAATCCCCCGGGGCAGTTCCACGTTCACCTTCTGTCTCAGAAGCTGCTTGGCTTGGCGAAAACGCCAACGAATGACTGCTTTCGACCCATCCCGGCCATTCGGCACTTCACGCCGTTGATGTCCGCTTCTGGCCCAAACCGGCCATCGATTGACGGTGAAATGTGGGCCTCACCGCGCGCCATGCCCTATATCTGTTTGGGCGGGATTAGCAGAACGTGCGCGTCCGGCTGGTTGAAACGCTGATCATACCAATGGCGCCCTGAGGTGTGCACGACGCAACATCGGATTTCCGTAGACCGTCATTGCGAGGCATTTCTCTGGAACGAAGCCGAAACCGTCCTCCACAGCCTTGTTCGCTCTGAAGTTGGCTTCGGCGACAGTGGCGCCGGCCCGCCATTTCTCTAGAAATCCACTACTCTCATCCCTGCAGTGTTCGACCGCATCGTTCGCCCTGAATGTCGCCACTTCCGCGGTTATTTAGACCTGACTGTCAATCATGCCTTCGGCTGGGTGGGCCGGGCTTTTAGGCGCTATCGAGGACGGGTCGCAGACATGGACGGCCGATCGTTGACTTGTGCTACCCAACCACTCAAACGCGGCCGACCGTCCATGATATTCAACTCTGGATGCCGAAAATCCACCCAAGCGCTCGTACACCCAACGGCAATATCTAGCATGTCGATCTGGCCGGAAGGCGGTGGGGCAAGATTGTCCAAGGCGTCGGCCGCGCGCAGCACGCCGGCGAGTTGGGTGTCGATGAAGACCTGGTGATCGGGTCCACCCTCCCTCATCTTTTCCGTACGCGCCGCGACGCCACGGTCGAGCATAGCGATTGCGGTGCCGAACATGGCCAGGCGCTGCGGATCGGCGTGAAGGGGTGCGAAGAAGCGACCGTTTGCCAGGTGCTTGTCGAGATAGGCGCAGATGAGGCTCGACTCCGGTAGGACCGAGCCATTCGGCAGTTCCAGCGCGGGTACGCGCGAGGTCGGATTGACCGACCAATAGCCGCTCGCAGGATCGCGCGGATTGACCTCGACCTCCGCGACTTCGGATGCACGTCCGGTCTCTGCCAGAAGCACGCGAACCATGCGAACATAGGGCGAATTGAGCGAGATATAGAGCTTCATTTTGATCACTCGTCTGCGGTATGGCCGGAAGCGCTGGCGGGCACAAGAAATCGGCGTTCAATTTCGGTGGTATTTGTGACACCGCAGAGCTTCATAGTGCGCACCAATTCTTCCTGAAGAATGGCAACTGCACGCTCGGCTCCGGCGGCGCCTGCCCCGGCAAGGCCAAAGAGCGAGGCACGGCCGAGAAGCACCGCATTGGCGCCAAGGGCAAGGGCCTTGAACACGTCGCTGCCGCGGCGCACGCCGCCATCGACAAAGACTTCAGCTCGGTTGTTCACGGTTGCGACGATCTGCGGCAAGGCATCAACTGTTGCAATACCAGAGTCGAGCTGACGTCCGCCATGGTTTGAGACAACGATGGCATCGACACCCATGGCCACGAGACGCTCGGCATCTGCCGGGTGGACGACGCCCTTGACGATGAGCTTGCGGGACCAACGATCGCGAATGCGCGTCAGGTCATCCCAATTGAAGGAAGAGTCGTAGTTGCGTCCCACCGAGGAGGCGGCCGCATTCACATCCTTGGACGGCGTGAAATTCGTCAGGTTTCCGAAACTCGGAAAACCATAGCGCAGCGTCGTATAGACCCATTCCGGGTGCAGCGCGAAGTCGAGCACATTGCGCGGCGTGAACTTAAAGGGCACTGAGAAGTCGTTGCGATAGTCCCGCTCTCGATTGCCGCCCACAGGGAGGTCAACCGTGATGACAAGGGCCTCGTAATCGGCCGCATAGGCGCGACTGATGAGCTTGTCGGTAAAGTCGCGCTGCCGGAAAATGTAGGACTGGAACCACAGCCGGGTGCTGATCCGCTCGCGCAGATGCTCGATAGATACGGCAGACGTGGTCGAGAGCGCATAGGGAATGTCTGCAGCTTCGGCGGCCTTGGCGAGAGCAAGGTCGCCTCGCGGCCAGACGAAACCGGCGCCCCCCGTTGGGCCGATGGCGAAGGGCAACGCGCTCTGCCGGCCGAGAATATCAGTCTTAAGGTCGACGGTCGAAACATCGACCAGGACGCGCGGCACCAGGCGATATTTGCCATAGGCGCTCGAATTTTCGCGCAGCGTGACCTCGTCTTCCGCCCCCCCATCGATGAAATCAAAGATGGCGCGCGGCAGGCGGCGTTCCGCCAAAGCCCGCAAGCCCTTGATATTGCGAGCACGACCTGCCGCACGCCGGTGCCAGGAGAGACTGGCCGGCGGGGCAGCATTGTCCGAAGGGTTAGACATATTCTCTTACTTTAGCGACTGGCGTCCACCAGCGCGGTGGCAATGTTGGGGACAAAGATGAGCAGGAGGAGCAGGAGCATCAACGCGAAGTTGAACGGCCAGGTGCCGCGAAACGCCTCCCTTAGCTGGAGGTCCTTCATCGTGGATTTAACGACGAAGATGTTCATTCCGACCGGAGGTGTGGTGAGCCCGATCATGCAGACGATCGTGACAATGATGCCGAACCAGATGCCCGAATAACCTAGGCCGGTAACAATGGGATAAAACAGCGGCACGGTCAGCGCGATCATGGACAGCTCTTCCATGGCCATTCCAAGGACGACGTAGATCGCGCAGATCGCGAGGATTACCATGATCGGCGCCATGTTTGCGCCTTGGATCATGCTGACGAGATCGCCTGGCATCGAAGTCATGTTCACAAAATTAGTGAATATGTTGGCGCCGAGGAGGATCAGGAAGAGGCCCGCGGCCATCACCGCGCTCTGGACGAGAACATCAACAAGGTCATTCCACTTGAGGCCACCAAGGAAAATGGCGAAGAGCAGCGCGCCACCGGCACCAATGCCCGCGCCTTCAGTGGCGGTAAAGACACCGCCGAAGATGCCGCCAAGAATAAAGCCGAAGAGTAGGACAACGGGCCAAACGCGGCGGAGCGAAGTGATACGAGTGTTCCAGCCCTGGCGCTCGCCCTTGGGGCCTGCCGCGGGGTCGCGGAGGACGATGTAAAGAACCGCGCCGCACAGAAAGAGAATGGCAAGGATGCCCGGAACAATGCCGGCGATGAACATCTTGCCGATGCTCTCCTCGGTCATGATGCCGTAGATCACATAGATCAGCGAGGGCGGGATCAGAATGCCCAGCGTACCACCAGAAGCGATGGTGCCAGCGATCAGGCTCGGCTTGTAGCCGAACTTGCGCATGGAGGGTTCGGCGATTTGCGAGAAGGTCGCGGTCGTAGCGATGGCCGAGCCGCAGATGGCGCCAAAGCCGCCGCTTGCGACGATTGTGGACATGGCCAGACCACCGCGCCAGTGGCCGACAAAGGCGTAGGCAGCCTTGAACAGTTCTTCGGCGAGCTTTGCCCTTACGATGAGGTTGCCCATAAGGATGAAGAGCGGAATGACCGACAGGGAATAGGCGAGACCAGTTTCATAGGTCACCTGCCCAACCATGGCGAAGGACGCATTCAGGCTGACCATATAGGCGAAGCCGAAAAAGCCGGTGATGCCCATGGCGAGGGCCAGTGGCACCCGCATAAAGGCCAGTGCGAGAAACGCTGCAAAGCCGAAAAGAGTCTGGATCACGATATGGCCCCTGAGGCTCTTTCAACTTTGGCGGGCTGAACGAAAGCACGGATCACGAATGCCACTGTTGTTACTGCGAGGAGCACGCTGATCGAATAGGCGACGAGATCGAGCGGGATCTTGATTTGGATGGTCGTCTCGCCGGCGCGCGCGAGCTTCATGCCGCGCAACCACATCTGCTGACAAAGAACACCACAGGCGAGAGCGCCCGCAATGTTGGCAAAGAACGTCTGGAAAACCTTGAGCTTGCCCCCTGGGGCAGCGAAGAGATCGATGACTACGTGCTCGCTGCGCATGGTCACGAGCGGAAGCGCCGAGAAAATCAGGCCGGCAAGCAGGATTTCAGTCAGTTCCAGTCCACCAAAGACAGGGTGGTTGAAGAAGTAGCGCCCAATTACATCGACACAAGTCAGTGCCATGAGCGCAAAGAGCAGGATCGCCGTAACGTACCTGAACAACCCCGAAATCCACGGGGTCAGGCTCGCCGAGAGTCTCGCCAGCATTATTTCCTCCATATTTGGGGCGCAGCAGCCTGCGCCCCAAATCTAGACCGCTTAGTTGGCTGAAGCTTCGGCTTCGAGTTCTGCAACCGTTGTACGCAGAGCCTCGAGGACCGCCTCCCCATCAACACCAAGGGCCTTGGCATCTTCGAACCACTGCAGACGCAGGGGTTCGGTCAGCTCGGCCAACTCAGCAAGAAAGGCTTCGTCAGCGACGTGAACTGGAATCCCTGCTTCAGCAAGAACGCCCGGAGCCACTTCGTCAGCTTCGTCGAACTTGGCGCCAAGACGGCGGGCAAGAGCTTCACCGAGCAGCGGCTCAATCAGGGCGCGGTCGGCTTCCGGAATCGAGTTCCACTTGTCTTCGTTTGCGAACCAGCCAAAGGAGAGGTTGTACATGCCGCCCGGAACAAAGGTGGCGAACTTGGCCACTTCGTCCATGTTGTAGGGCACAACGCCGTCCTTGGCGAAGAACACCCCATCAGCAACGCCGGTCTGAAGAAGCTCATAAACTTCAGTAGCGGCCTTGAGGATCGGCACGACGCCAATCTGGCCCACGACGTCGTTAAGCACGCCGCCACCAACACGCATCTTTAGACCATTGAGGTCCGAGATGGTCTTGATTTCCTTGCGGATATTGAAGATCTGGCCAGGGCCGTGCACGTGGACGGCAAGCACTTTGACGCCTTCATGCTCGTTGGCTCCAGCCATCATGCTCTCGTAAACGCGCTGATAGGCAACCGACATATTCTCGGCAGAGTCGCCAAGCAGCGGGAATTCGACGGCCTTGGTCAGCACGAAGCGGCCTTCTGTATAGCCGTGCACTGTGTACCCGATATCCACAATGCCATCGGCAACCGCGTCGAAGGTCTGAGCGGGCGTGGCAACGGGCTTGGGCAGGATATTGCAGACGACGCGTCCTTCAGTGACCGCCTTGATGTCTTCGCAAAGGCCCGCGGCCTCTGTGGCCAGCGGATAGGTCGGGCCAGCCCAGTTATTGACGTTCAGCACCACTTGAGCATTGGCCGGAGCTGCCATCACTAGAGCCGTAAACAAAGTGGTTGCTGAGAGAGCAAACACGGAGAAATGCTTTTTCATCGACACGATTGGGTCCTCCCCTGGATGTTTGTTGTTTAAGTCAGTGTGCCCCCGGCCCTTCCTGGACCAGGTCATGAATCGGAATACCGTTCGGGTACTTTTCCGTCGTTTCTTCCGACACGCGGAAGTTCAGCAGCGCCCCCGGCGTCTTGGCCAGCACGATGGTGAAATGCGAACGCGGGTGGAGCGAGCGAACGATACAACCCTGCAACAGATGACCCATGTAGCTCTTGCCAGCATGCGTAATGGTTAGGTGGATATGCAGGTTAGGCTCGCCAGCGTTGTAGACGATCCCGCTCTTGGTCGAGGAATCGTAGGTGTCAATGGTGAGGCCAATGGTACCGACGCCCTGGGCTTCCATCATGCCGTCGAGCTCGAGGATGCCCGGCTGCGCATCGGCGCTGGTGGAATCGACCGGAAGGCTAAGACGAGCCTTCCGAAGGCCGCCGACGATGTTCAGTACAACGCCTGAGCGGATATTTTCTCGGCGGCAGATTTCCATAATTTCGTCGTACAGGTCAGCGTCCCGATCGAGCTGCGCCCAGATCACTTCACCCATCTGCGCCTTGGCGATAACGTCGACCATGTTTACTCCTTCGACCCATGCAGTGAGACGTTAGCGCTAACACCGCAGTTGACGTTTTCATCAGGTTAGCGCTAACATTCAGCCGCGTCGAAACGGCTGACGGGTATTTTGTTAACGCCGAGGCGACACCCTCGTCAAGATGTGAGCGATAACATCGTAGACCGAATTCCTACGCAGAAGACCTGCTGGCTGTGGGCGGACCGACAGAATCCCGGGATGATCGGACTTGACCATTGGTGGACCAAGGTTGGGAAACAGAAGAGAGGAACGCGTTTGAAACGGAGCAAGTCACCGGGCAAGGTTGCCAAGATGGCGGACGTGGCGGCGCTTGCCGGTGTCACGATCATGACCGTATCGCGCGCTCTGCATACACCGAGCGCAGTTTCGCCTGCGACCCTCGAGAAGGTCCAAGAAGCAATCCGTGAGACGGGCTTCGTGCCCAACTACGCGGCGCGCAGCCTTGTCTCCCAGCGTAGTCCGATTGTAGTTGCGCTCTTCCCCACCATGATGAATTCGGTGTTCTCCGGAACGATTGAAGAGCTCTCCCGCCAGTTTTCTGCGCAGGGCTACAGTCTGCTGCTCGGTGAAACGAGTTTTGACATCGACACCGAGGAGAAGCTGCTTTCCGGCTTCATGGGCTGGCGTCCAGCTGCGATCATTCTTACCGGCTCCCGGCACACCGAGGTGAGCCGCAAAATGCTCGAAAACAGCGGTGTTCCAGTGGTTGAACTCTGGAACCTGCCAAGAGATCCATTCGATCTGGCGGTCGGACTCTCCAACCATCAGGCAGCCTATGACATGACGCGTTCGCTGCACGAATGGGGCTATCGGCGCATAAGCTTCCTCAACCTCAACTATCCCAACAACGATCGTTCGGTGGACCGTAGCGCTGGTTATCGGCAGGCAATGACGGAGCTTGGACTTGAGGTCACCCCTGACATGGAAATTTCGGTGCCCTTCGGGCTCGAGCATGCAAGCGCCGCCGTCCAACAGCTACTCAAGATCACACCCAAGGTCGACGCGGTGTTCTGCTCCTCTGACTCTCTTGCCGTTGGCGTCATGATGGGCGCACTACGCGCCGGTCTCAGCATCCCAGGCGACCTGGCAATTGCCGGCTTTGGTAATGTGGAACTTGCCGCCACCGTCGTTCCCTCACTCACAACGGTCGACGTTCCCCGGGCTCAGATTGGCCGGGAATGTGCCCGGATCATCATGGAGAGGCTGCGCGGCGGCTATAGGGGGCCGCCTGTGGTCGACTGCGGGTATTCCATAGTCCGCCGCGAAAGCGCGTGACCTCTCCCAACTTCTCGTCCTCGGATTTAGGCTTATGAACGCAGTTGTCTCGACCCAGGTACCCGGCGTCTATCACCGCCGCATCGGTGATATTGTGGTGACTGCCCTGTCCGATGGTTTTTACGACACGCCCATGGCCGCTTATCGCGGCATCTCTGAAGAAGAAGCCGCGAAGCGATTCCGTGCACGTTTTCAGCAGGTGCCGCCCCGCGTGGCAATCAATGCCTTCCTAATTCAATCTGCCGGGCGAACGGCCGTAGTCGACACCGGAGCCGGCGACACTATGGGTCCGACCCTCGGCGTGCTCATGCAAACTCTAACGAGTGCGGGCGTTGCTGCTGACGACGTTGACACGGTCTTGCTGACGCACCTGCACCCCGACCATTCCAACGGTCTCATCGATGCTGAAGGGAAAACCGTTTTCGAGAAGGCGGAACTGGTGGTGAGCGAACACGACATGCGCTTTCGCCACGATGACGGCGCGCGTGCCCCGTTCGATGCTGCCTATCAGCTCAAATACTTCGACCGCCCGCGCCAGCAGGTTGCGCCTTATCGCAACCGCATCCGCGATGCGCATGGGGAGGTCTTTCCTGGCGTGACTGCCGTTCCGCTGCCGGGACACACCCCCGGACACACGGGCTACATAGTCTCATCCCAAGGCGAATCGCTGCTGATCTGGGGCGACATCTGCCACGCACCGGAACTGCAACTGCCAAACCCCGACGTGACGGTGATCTTTGACGTCACGCCCGAGCAGGCAATCGAGACTCGTCGCAAAACGCTCGATTGGGTCGCAACGGATCGTCTGCTGATAGCCGGGATGCACATGCCGTTTCCGGGCTTTCATCACATCGTGCGCGGCCGGGAGGGCTACGAAAGCCTGCCCGAATACTGGCAGTACTAAGGGAGAAACCATGCCAATCGCAGCTTTTTCCGTGAATGACGGCGCGATCCGCATCGGCAAGATTTTTGGCGACCAGATCGTCGACCTCGGTGAAGCCTCGCCGGGATTTCCGACCAGTATCAAGGCGTTTCTTGCGGGTGGCGAAGAAGCTCTTGAGCGGTTTCGCGCAGTGGCCGTTACTGACGCAACGGCCCTGCCCCTCGCTTCCGTTCACCTCCATGCGCCAGTGCCTAACCCGGAGAAATTCCTGGGCATTGGCCTCAACTACGCCGACCACGGTAAGGAAGGCGAGAGACTAGGGCTCGAGCTTCCGAAGCATCAGAAGTGGTTCAACAAGCAGGTGTCCTGCATCACCGGCCCCTATGACCCAGTCGAAAAGCCGACCGTCTCCGATCAAGTCGACTACGAGGTTGAGCTAGCCGTGGTCATCGGCAAGACCTGTCGCAATGTGCCGCGCGACGAAGCACGCAGCGTCATCGGCGGCTACATGGTTGCCAACGACGTTTCTGCCCGCGACTGGCAATTCCGCTCACCCACGGTAACACTGGGCAAATCGTTCGACACCCATGGCCCCACCGGTCCCTGGCTGACGCTCGATGAGGAAATAGACGATCCGCACAAGCTGACCCTGCGCACCTATGTGAACGGTGAGCTGCGCCAGAACGGCAATACCGGCAACCTGATCTTCGACATCTATGACCAGATCGCGCATCTCAGCCAAGTCATGACGCTCAAGCCTGGCGACATTCTCGCCACCGGCACGCCAGCCGGCGTCGGCGTTGCGCTCGATCCGCCCCAGTTTCTAAGGCCCGGCGATGTGGTGCGCCTCGAAATCGACGGGCTCGGCCATATCGAAAACACGGTGGTCGCGGCCTAACTCCGGCTCCGCTCGACACGTTGCACACATCGGAAATCCAGTAAGTGACTGAAGAATACGACTACATAATCGCTGGCGCGGGCTCTGCGGGTTCGGTTCTCGCGGATGAGCTATCCAAGAACGGGCAGCATCGCGTGCTGGTGCTGGAGGCCGGCGGCTACGATAACTGGGTATGGTTCAAGGTCCCCGTCGGATATCTCTTTGCCATCGGCAATTCTAGAGCGGACTGGCGCTTCCAGACCCAGCCCGAAGCCGGGCTAGGTGGGCGGAGCCTCAACTATCCGCGCGGTAAGGTGATCGGCGGCTCTTCTGCCATCAACGCCATGATCTATATGCGCGGCCAGGCAGCCGACTATGACAGCTGGCGCGATCAGGGCCTCAATGGCTGGGGCTGGGATGATGTCTTCCCAATCTTCAAGAAGCAGGAAGATTTCCACGCTGGCGCCTCTGAAAGTCATGGTGCGGGCGGGCCGCTACGAGTCGAGCCGCCGCGCGTGCGCTGGAAGGTGCTGGACGACTATCGTCGCGCAGCCGAAGAGGCCGGGATCGCTGCGATCGAAGATTTCAACAGGGGCGACAACGAAGGCAGCGCCTATTTCGACGTGACGCAAAAAGCGGGCACTCGGTTTTCTGCTGCGCGCGCCTTCCTCAAGCCGGCGTTGAAGCGCGGCAATATCAATCTCCAGACGCATTGCCATGTCGACAAGGTCATTCTTGAAGATGGTAGGGCACGCGAGATCACCTGGACGCAGAACAATGCACGACATTCAGCCCGTGCACGCCGGGAAATCATCCTCGCGGGCGGTGCCATCGGTTCCGTAGAAATTCTGCTTCGTTCGGGCATTGGTCCCGCGGCAGAAGTGCAGGCGCTAGGCATCCCAGTAGCCGCTGACCGGCCCGGCGTTGGCAAGAACCTTCAGGACCACTTGCAGCTGCGGATGATCTATAAGGTCTCTGGCGTTCGCACACTCAATGAAACCTATTGGAACCTCTTGCGCCGGGCCTGGATGGGCGTCGACTATGCGCTCTGGCGGCGCGGGCCACTGACAATGGCGCCCTCGCAGCTCGGCATTTTCACGCGTTCAGGCGAAGATGTCGAACGGGCAGATATCGAATTTCACGTCCAGCCGCTCTCGCTCGACAAGTTCGGTGAACCACTCCACCGCTTCCCCGCCATCACGACCAGCGTCTGCAATCTGCGCCCGACGAGCCGCGGCGAAGTGAAGATCACGTCTGTCGGGCTCGATGCCAAGCCACATATCCAACCCAACTACCTCTCAACCGAGGCAGATCGCGTCATTGCTGCACGCTCGCTGCGTATTGCACGTCGCATTGCACTGTCGCCGAGTTTCCAGCGCTATAAGCCCGAGGAATTTCTGCCCGGACCGAACGTGGGTGACGATGATGAATCCTTGGCGCTGGCGGCCGGCCAGATCGGCACCACCATCTTCCACCCAGTGGGTACGGCAAAGATGGGCCCGACAACCGACCCTATGGCCGTCGTAGACGAACGCCTGCGCGTTATTGGCGTGCCGGGCCTGCGGGTGGCCGACGCGTCTGTGATGCCAACCATCACCTCCGGCAACACCAATGCGCCGACCATGATGATCGCCGGCAAGGCGGCTGCCATGATCCTCGAAGATGCCAGTCGGGAAGGCTAGATGGCCGCGGAACGGGCCCATAAGGAGATAAAGGTGGACGACTGCGTGCGCATGTCGCGCAGGGCCCGTGCAGTCGTCCTAACCCTTGATCGCCCCAAAGGGCGCAATGCCCTGACACTTGGCATGGTGCGCAGCCTGCAAGTTGCGCTCGATCACGCGGTTGCGGACGCAGGAGTCGAGCGCATTGTTGTCCGCAGCGCCGCTCCAGGTACATTCAGCGCTGGGGGCGATATCCGCGCCGTACGAGAACTGGTTCTCGCTGGCTGCCTCGAGGTAGCGATGAAGTTCTTCAAAGAGGAATTCTCGCTCAACCATGCGATTGCGAGCTGCCCCAAGCCGATAGTGGCGCTGGTGGATGGCGTCTGCATGCCTTTGCGCTTCTGAAGTCCGCGGCAGGCCGAACACTTGCTGAATGTCTCAGCCTTGAGTTTGAAACAGGAGGCGAGTCATCCAGCACCCAGATTTAGCCGAACGGGTGCGCGCTGTTCTGGTCGACAGGACCACGAACCCAACTGGGCCCCTCTCCTAGAGATTGCGCCCTTCGAGGATGTGCCTGTCCCGCTGGACGATCTCGGTGAGAAACTCTGACACCACCGCAACGCGGCGCAGGTGCCGGATATTCTCGTGGAGCACGATCCAATAGGCACGCTCAATAGTGAGCTGCGGCAGGATCGGGGTGAGCCGGGGATCGCCGTGGGCCATGAAGGTATGCAGAATACCGATGCCGGCCCCGGCACGAACCGCTTCTGCCTGACCAATAGCTGACGAGATGGCAATTGTGGTTCGCCAATCTCGCGAAAACACGGCCGTATAGTCGAGTGACTGCGTATAGATCAGGTCCTCCACATAGCCGACGAGCCGATGGCCCACGAGATCGGCACCACTGGCTGGTGTACCGTGCTTTTCAAGATAGTCTGGGGATGCGTAGAGGCCGAGGCGATAATCTGTGAGCTTGCGGGCAACGAGCCGCCCTTCACGCGGCCGCTCCATGGTAACGGCAATATCTGCTTCGCGGCGCGACAGCGAAAACGCCCGAGGGACGGGCACCAGTTCCACCCGCAATTCGGGATGTCGCCCGGAAAGTTCTCCGAGGCGCGGCGCAAGGAATGTAACGCCGAACCCATCGGGCGCGCCAACACGGACCGACCCCTCGACAGCACTATCTGCTCCAGCGGTTTCGCGCGCGGCAAGGCTTGCGCTTTCCATGGCTTCGGCATGGGCAAGAAACCTTTCGCCCTGAACCGTCAATTCACTGCCATTCGGCCGACGCCGGAGGAGCGTGCTGCCAAGGTCCTGCTCAAGCGCCGATACGCGGCGGGCAACGGTCGCATGATTGAGGCCCAGCGCCTGCGCAGCGGCCAGGATCTGCCCCTTGCGGGCAACGGCGAGGAAGATGCGAACGTCGTCCCAGTTCACGGACTACACTCCATGCACAACGGTTAAGCAAAACAGGTCGTTGATGTGAAGAAATGTTATTGCCATTGGTGCTCCGCTATCAAGGAGAGAATTCATGCGGACAATTGGCCATTTCATCGACGGCGTCGAAACCACCGGCAAGAGCGAGAACTTTGCCGATGTCCATAATCCGGCAACCGGCGAGGTTCAGGCCCGAGTTGCTCTTGCTACCCAAGCCGATCTTCAAGCGGCTGTAGAGGCGGCCGCCCAAGCCCAGCC
>Ga0065721_10002984_pt1 | contig 12405 bp, 7 predicted proteins | sample Mesricmetagenome_FD_59108 | JGI IMG/M metagenome (GOLD analysis project Ga0065721, IMG submission 59108) | Mesophilic microbial community from rice straw/compost enrichment Sample: eDNA_1 v2 (version 2) | ecosystem: Engineered > Solid waste > Grass > Composting > Bioreactor | place: USA: Davis... | reverse complement strand
TTATTGAAACCACCGCAGATGATATGGGGTACTGTATCGATCTTGTAATGATTTTGAATAGCGGCACAAATTCCAACCGTGCCCGGGCGTTTTCGCGTAGAACGCTTCTCCAGTAATCCGCCTTCTTTCTTTTTGTAAACGTATTCCTCGCGGTGGTAGGTAACATCAATAAACGGAGGTTTGAACTCCATCAGCGGATCAATGTTATTGAACAGGTTCTTAATATTCTCCCCCTTCAATGGAGGAAGTATCTCAATAGTGAACAGGGTTTTTCCCTTCGCGTTCTTAATATGGTCCGTTACTTTCATTATTGTTTCAGCTTACACTACTTACCAGGTGACACGTCTCAAATATAATTTTTGTCCCTCAGTTTTAACGTTTGATATCAGACACATTCAATTAATAGGCCAGTACAGAGGCGAGCCATCGCTCTACTTCTTCCACCGGCATATTTTTCCGTCGGGCGTAATCNACCACCTGGTCCTTTTCGATTTTCCCGAGTCCGAAGTATCGGCATGCCGGGTTTGCCAGATAATACCCGCTTACGGAAGCTCCGGGGAACATCGCGAATGACTCTGTCAGTTCAATACCTGCATTCTTCGTATCGAGGATAGAAAACAGCGTCGCCTTTTCGGTATGATCGGGACATGCCGGGTATCCCGGCGCAGGTCGTATTCCAATATACTTCTCATCAATAAGATCTTCATTGGAAAGCTGTTCGTCAGGCGCATATCCCCAGTATTCCTTCCTTACTTTGTGATGCAAAAGTTCGGCAAACGCCTCTGCGAGTCTGTCGGCCAAGGCCTTAACCATGATTACTGCATAGTCGTTATGGTCTGCGCTGTACTTTTCGATCAACGGTTCAAGCCCGTGTCCCGCGGTGACGGCAAATAACCCGAAATGATCTTTGCCTTCATCTGGCGATACAAAATCTGCGAGACAGAAATTAGGCAGGTTTTGCGCCTTGCGGTTCTGCTGTCGCAGGAAGTGAACAGTAGCGAGTTCTTCGGACCGTGACTTGTCTTTATACAAGACCACGTCGTCGCCCCTGCTTACCGCGGGGTAGAAAGCCAGAACTGCATTTGCCTGGAGCAACTTATTTGCTACAATGTCGTCGAGAAACTTGTTGGCATCATCGAAGAGGCGTTTTGCTTCCTCTCCTACCACCTCGTCTTTAAATATATTGGGATAACGCCCCGCAAGCATCCATGTCTGGAAGAACGGCGTCCAGTCAATATACCCGCGAATCTCGTCCAGCGGATAGTTCAGAAGCTCCTTGCGACCTATAAATGCCGGTTCTGTATAAACTGTATTCGTCCAGTCGATTTGCACAGGATTTTTCCGCGCCTGTTCCAATGGAATAAGGTTCTTTCCCTGCTTGCGTCCTTCGTGGTCGGTTCTGAGCTTCTCATATTCGCCTTTGATCCTTTCGGTGAAAGTCTTCCGCGTTTCGGGACTGATAAGTTCGCTTACCACGGGTACAGAGCGGGATGCATCGAGCACGTGCACTACCGGACCATCGTATACAGGGTCAACCTTTACGGCAGTATGTATCTTCGATGTTGTTGCACCTCCGATCAGGAGTGGTAGGTCGAGTTTTTCACGCTGCATCTCCTTGGCAACGTGAACCATTTCGTCAAGGGAAGGCGTAATCAGACCACTCAGTCCGACTACGTCAACCTTTTCTTTCTTCGCTGCCTCAATGATCTTTTCAGTTGGAACCATTACACCGAGGTCGACGACCTCGTAGTTGTTGCACGCAAGAACGACCCCTACGATGTTCTTGCCTATATCGTGAACGTCACCCTTTACTGTTGCGAGCAATACCTTTGGTGGCTTTGCCTCTTCGAAAGCCGCGTTTGCAGCCCTTGCGGCATCGCGCTCCTGAATCAGAAATGGTTCAAGGTACGCAACTGATTTTTTCATCACGCGGGCACTTTTCACCACCTGGGGAAGGAACATCTTCCCTGCTCCGAAAAGATCACCGACTACATTCATACCGGCCATCAAAGGTCCTTCAATNACATGGAGAGGTCGCCCATATTTCTGGCGGGCTTCCTCAGTATCCTGATCNATAAAGTCGATGATGCCTTTAACAAGCGCATGCGAGAGCCTNTCTTCAACGGTGCCTTTGCGCCACTCGTCGTCCTGTTCCTTTTTCTTTACCGAGCCTTTGAANGTCTCAGCAAACTCCAGCAGGCGTTCCGTTGCATCGTCACGGCGGTTGAGCAGTACATCTTCCACCCTTTCGAGGAGTTCCTTGTCGATCTCGTCGTAAACTTCAAGCATCGTCGGGTTCACGATGCCCATATCCATACCGTGGCGGATAGCATGATAAAGAAACGCGGCGTGCATGGCTTCGCGAACCTTCTGATTTCCGCGGAAGGAAAACGANACGTTGCTGACGCCTCCGCTCACGTGAGCGTGTGGGAGGTTTTTCCGAATCCANTCAGCTGCCCTGAAGAAATCAAGCGCGTAGTTGCGATGTTCTTCAATGCCTGTAGCTACCGGAAAAATATTCGGATCAAAGATGATGTCCTGCGGCGGAAACTTAACCACGTTAACCAGCAGATCATAGGCGCGCTTGCAGATGGATATTCGACGTTCAAACGTGTCGGCCTGACCGGCTTCATCAAAAGCCATCACCACCACCGCTGCACCGTAGCGCCTCACAAGTTTCGCCTGACGCAGAAATTCTTCTTCTCCACCCTTGAGACTTATCGAGTTTACGATACCCTTTCCCTGAAGACATTTAAGACCTGCTTCAATGACTTCCCATTTGGATGAATCGATCATCACCGGTATACGTGCTATCTCCGGTTCTGAAGCCATCAGATTGAGGTATCTCACCATGGCAGCTTTCGAATCGAGCATCCCCTCGTCCATGTTGACGTCGATGACCTGGGCACCTCCCCGTACCTGATCCAATGCAACTTCAAGCGCTTCTTCAAACTTGTCTTCCTTGATAAGCTTCAGGAATCGCGCCGAACCGGTAACATTGGTGCGTTCACCTATGTTTACAAAGTTTGATGCGGGAGAGATCGTAACGGCTTCGAGGCCGCTCAGCTGCAAGTATCTACTCATGTGTAACTGGTATCTGTCTGGGATTATATTTTTTTGCCAGATCGGCAATAACGCGTATATGGTCTGGCGTTGTGCCGCAGCATCCGCCGACGATGTTTACTAAACCTTCGCGCAGGTATTCTTCCACGAGTGCGGCCATCTCTTCCGGAGTCTGATCATAGTGACCAAAAGCATTCGGCAGGCCTGCATTGGGATAGGCGCTCACAAAGAACGGAGCGTTTTCATTGAGCACCTGGAGATACGGGCGAAGCATGTCTGCGCCGAGTGCGCAGTTTAAACCAATACTCAACAGCGGGACATGCGACACTGACACGAGAAAGGCTTCGGTAGTCTGACCCGACAGCGTACGACCACTGGCGTCAGTGATGGTTCCGCTGACCATAATGGGAACTTCGACATTCCGTTCTTCAAAGATTTCCTGAATCGCGAACAGCGCAGCCTTGGTGTTCAGTGTGTCCGTTATGGTTTCGAGCAGCAGGACATGTGCGCCACCGTCAAGCAAAGCGGAAGCCTGTTGTTTATAGGCCACAGTCAGCTCATCGAAAGTAATCGCGCGATATCCGGGATTGTTCACATCCGGAGAGAGCGAAGCCACTTTGTTGGTTGGCCCCATAGCACCGGCGACAAAGCGTGGCCTGGACGGGTCCTTATGTGTAAATTCATCAGCAACCTTCCTGGCAACCTTTGCTGACTCATAGTTGATGTCGTACACAGCGTCTTCCAGATGGTAATCTGCCTGCGCAATGGTCGTAGCACTGAACGTATTGGTTTCAATAATATCAGCACCAGCCTGAAGGTACTCGCGATGTATGGCTTCAATTATATCGGGACGTGTAATCGAGAGGATATCGTTGTTGCCCTTCAGGGGATAGGGATGATCTTTGAAACGCTCCCCCTTGAAGTCTTTTTCTTCAAGTTTGTAACGTTGTATCATCGTACCCATGGCGCCGTCGAGCACCATAATACGCTGTTTCAGAATTTCGTGGATGTTCATGCTCTTCTTTGTTATGCCTGTATCCAGAAGAGCCCGCAAGAGGTGGGTTGCCTATCTTCTCTGCCCGGAGGCAGAAGGGATTTAGCACAACATCCGCCGTTGGCGTGATAGGATGCTAAGACGTCATCGGGCCCATTCCCTCGGTCTTTCTGGATAAGCGCTGCAAATAAAGTGAATAGAAGTCAAAAAAACCAATCTGATGATGAGTGACATCAAATATTGGAAGCGGTCTGCCATAAAAGATTGTTCAATCAGCCGCGATGCGTGGCTTGTCGAGCCTGTAACCGATGCGTATGCCCAGCAAGGGTGTCACTGCAATACGATCTTTTTCATTGGGAATGGGACCCCAACCATCGATATCGTCTATAAGGGTTGAGGTTTGCGGAAGGGTATAATCGATATTCCTGAGACCAAAACCTGTATTGAGGTCGAGCAGAACACGATTGAAAACTATGGTCATTCCACCTTTCAGACCAAACCCAAATTCGCGGTACCTTCCTGGCAAAATGTACTGCCTTTCAAAGGGGAACTGACAATCGCGATCGAAGCATTCGCGCTGGATCGTCCTCCTGTCAAACTTAACCTGGTTGAAGTAGAACTCCGTGGCACCATACCAGAGTATGCGACCATTTCGACTTATCGAATAATAGTAGCGAGGCTCAAGCTTGAGCTTCATACCGCGTTTATTGAGGAAACGTTCATTTTGATCATGAAGGCCAACAACTACTCCTCCTTCGGCAAAAACCGAAAAATGCCTGTACACATTTGCCTCGTAACCTAATTGAACCGAAGGATAGAAATTGAGGAGGTGCAACGGACTAGCCTTGACGACGTGTCCGGGAATTGCATTCAACAGGGGCATATTCCGTTCCTGACTTAAGCCAGGAACGGATGACAAGACAACTAAGACAAAAATAATGTATCTCAAAGCTGATCGCGTTCTACAGGTATTTTGCTCAGGAATTTCAGAAACTCCCCGTCGTGGGGATAGGCAAATTGAAATATCCCATCCTCGCCGGTCACGGTTATTTTATACGGCGTCGCGATTACGTCGAAAGCAAAGAAGTCATTTCTGGATGTCAGTTGTTTGATATTTGTTTCATCCGAAATATCAAAGACCTTCAGGCCCGCCTCGCCTTCACAAAGGAAGAGGTAGTCACCATTCACCGCGAGGCCATGCGGCGAGGTCATGGGATAGTTGGAAATCAACCTGGGATTGTAGGGGTCGCTGATGTCTAAAATCTCAAGGGCATTTATGCCACGGTTGCAGATGCTCCCTGCGCGGAGCGTGACGTAGGCACGGGTTCCCTGTACGACGACAGGATCACACGACGCAATATGTGAATAGCGAAACACAAACTCAGGCGTTGCGGGCTCCGCGATGGAATATATATACATTGCGTCATTTGCCCCCAGGTAAAGATATTCTCCCCGCGCAAAGATAGTTTCGAGACCCAACCCCACCGCAACCTCACCTACCTTTGTGAACGAATCTCCATTGATGCTGAAAACTTCTATCGTCTTGTTGTTAGCGACATACAGGTGCTGATCCTGAATCGCGAATCTCGCCATTGATCCTCCCTGCCCTGCCGCNACATCTGACGAGGAATTTTCACAGCCTCCNATNATTAACAGCAGCAATGCGAATACGAATAAGCNCCGGATTTCAGTAAGCATAACAGTCAAAAACTTTNCCTTCAGCATATTTCCAGTTTACAACAACTCCCCTGGAAGGATCAACACANTCAAATTTGGAATTTCGTGGAGGCGGAACTCCCAGATCCCAGTTTTGCAGGGGAAGCGTTCCCCGGACAGCAGGAGCGTTTAAATCATTGATTGCAATGGCGACAATATTTCCTGCATGATCGGCATACAGCACACTATCGCGAACAGCCACTTCGGAATTACCAAGTATGTTCAGGAAACCNAGCGCAATCGGTTGAACTGCATCTTCNTTGTCGAATACATGGATGCCTTCATTCTTTTCGTTCACAAAAAGGAGGTTCCCATAGGAAAAGATCTTGCCTGGATTTCGAACTAATCTCGGCGGGCCGAAGGTGATCTGTTTAGCTTCGGATGAAGCGTAAACCGGGATGTATCCCTGCGTGGGCGTTTCGTCCCATCTGTCGACAGGTTCACCCCAACAACCTGAAATACAGAGCGTCAAGAATAGCAGATATACGAGATCTTTGCAGGAAACGGTCATAACCCTTCGGTTAAATCGTGATGAGTTTTAAATAAAGGCCTAATCGTTGTATGTTTGGACTGTAAAAAGAAAACCGATTTGAAGTTCGCTGCCGTCGATATTGGCTCAAATGCCATCCGGTTTCAGGTTTCGACTGTCCTCCCGACAGATGAGACACGGCCTTTGTTCAAAAAGTTGGAATACATCCGTTTTCCTCTCCGCCTTGGACACGACGTTTTTTCGTCCGGACGTATCAGCCCGAAGAGTCAGGAAAAATTCAAAAAGCTGATGCGGGCGTACAAGTTGCTTATTGAACTGTATGAGATCGATGACTACATGTTCTGTGCAACCTCGGCAATGCGCGAATCCGAAAACGGAAGTGAACTCGCCAATCAGGTATTTGAGGAACTGGGCGTGACCATAGAAATCATCGACGGAAACCGCGAAGCCGAGATGATCAACAAGGCAATTAGTTCTTATCTCACCGATCGCGCCTACATACACATCGACGTGGGCGGAGGTAGCACCGAACTCAACGTCTACTACGGAGGAAAAAAAATCAAAACACGCTCATTCAAAATTGGTTCTGTGCGTGTTCTGGAGCGCAACGATTCCCCCGTGATTTGGGCTGATATGGAGAACTGGATTCGCGAGAACGTAAAGAAATCATTTGGGAAGATTACAGCCGTGGGAACAGGCGGTAACATCAGCAAAATCTTCGAGCTGGCCCGTCTTAAGCCAGGCAGGACCATGCCATTGGAGAAAATCATTGACCTGCGCGAAATGATATCACAGTACTCTATCGAAGAGCGTATCTACAAGTTGCAAATGAACCCTGACCGCGCAGATGTCATTATTCCTGCCACTGACATTTACCGAAAAGTTATGGAGTGGAGCAACGCCCAGCGTATTCTGGTTCCCGAAGTGGGGTTGAAAGATGGCATCATGTTAATGCTCTATGAAAAAGCTATTTCTCAACGAAAGATAGAGTTCCCTGTTCCATCAGCATCTTCCTGACCGATCTGCTGAACGCCCCGCCTCCCGACACCTCTCCTACCCCGACAATAGAACCCGCTTACGTATCCCGCCATGCCTATACGCTGAAAGCTAAATTTCGGCGTAAACCTTACAAGGCAACACCTGGCGATGAGTTGCCATAATGCAAGTTGGAAAACAGACCTGTCGCAATGTTTCGATTCCTGATCATGTAGGTTAACCGATAATTTGCACCAAAAATTATCGTCGATTAAGTCCTATTTTTGGTTAAACCATATCGTAATACTCACATAAACGGTATTACGTAATTTTTTGAATGAGTCTAGCCATTACCTGACGCATGAAGCGTAAGCATTTTTTCGGTTTGCTCCTGTTGTTCAGCCAGTCATTGTGGGCACAGGATCAAACTAACTTTACGCAATTCTATCTAAACCCCTACCTGATAAACCCTTCATTTGCAGGAAGTGATGGGAGGGCTGGATTCACTGTGACCTATCGGAAGCAATGGGCTACCCTCGAAGACGGACCTGAGATTGCCAATGTTTCCTTCCATACTCCTGTCACCAAAAGGGTAAGCCTGGGGCTTTCAGCCACCAACGACAAACGCGGTCTTCTCGATAACTCCGGAATGTTGCTGACTTTAGGTTACAATATTCCCATTGCGACGAATTCTTCCGTCAGATTCGGAATCTCAGGCGGAATCTCATCCAACACCGTTGATTTTGACCGACTTCAGAACTTTAATGACCCTGCTTTGGCAAACCTCCTGCAAAGTAACATTACCGTTTTGGGAAATGCCGGGTTATCGTTCCACCTGAACACATTCCACGGAGGAATATCCCTCCCGGTGATATTTGCGCCATCTTACATCAGTAAGGATGCATTCACAATTAGCGAAATCAGGCCATTTGAGTCGCTGATATTTCATTTTAGCAATCGCTTCTATTTCAATAATGACAAAAACATCTTCGAACCTTACTTCATATATCGCATAGCTTCGAACCTTCCGCAGCAATATGAAGTAGCCGGAATCATACATTTGAACCACGTTGTATGGGTTGGCGCTTCACTGAAACAGGACTACGGCCTTTCGGCCCTGGGTGGAATCAAACTGAATAACACCCTTGCCATTGGAGCCAGCTATGGTTTGAAAACCACAGGTGAAAATGAACTAAACAGCCCAACGTATGAACTAACGCTCGGGCTACTGCTCGGAAAGCAGAGAAAGAAAGAAGTACCACGCTACAGTTTCGTTGACACGGAAAAAGAGAAAATCAAGAAACCCACCCATAAATCAGCCAGTGAACTTATCGCCGAGAAGCGGAGGAATGACGAACTGGCCCGGAAGAAGCAGCTGGAGGAACTCGCAAAGAAGAAACAGGAAGAGGAACGCTTGAAGAAGGAACAGGAAGCTCTCGCCAGAAAACAGAGGGAAGAAGAACTGCGCAAGCAAGAGGAGGCAAAAGCACAGCAGGAGCAACAGCGCAGCGAAGAACAGAAGCAACAGCAGGTAGCGGATAACCAAGCTCTTGCGCGTCAGCAGGCAGAGGCTGAACGTCAGGCGCTCCTCAAACAACAGGAAGACGAAGCACGCAGACAACGCGAAGAACAGGCAAGGCTGCAGCGGGAAGCTCTTGAAAAGCAACAACGCGAAGAGGAAGCAAGAAGACAACGTGAACGGGAGACGCCGAAACAACCTGAGCCAACGGAAGTGGCGATGCAGGAAGATCCGGTTTACAACTCGACCGTCCGCGAAGACAGCGTCGTAATTAAACACAAGCCGCGTTTCGGGCATATCGATTCCTCGATGGAGGTGATAAAGATCGAAGTAACGGAACACAACGAAGAGGATGAACTGGAGCGCCTGAGCCGACTAAAGCTACATGCTGCAAATCCAGGCGAACATCACGATGGTGAAAGCTATCCGAACGCTGAACGCCACGAGTACGCCAAGCGCGGCCACCACAAGAACGAACTCGATGTTGCCGACTATGTCGTAACCGGAATGTTTGCTTCCGAAGGCAATGCGCGCACTTTCGCCGACGGACTGAAAAAACTCGGATTTAAAGCGAAACATGCCTATTCGTCGGACAAGAAGGTATGGTACGTTTACCTCGTACGATCCGGCGATATTAATACTGCAAGACTGGAACGGGATAAGTATCGAAAAATGAAAATATTCCGCGATGCATGGCTCTTAACTGTCCATCCCTAAAACGAACATGAAAGGATTACACATCTTACGCCTTTTACTTTTGTTGGTTGCGAGCAATGTGTTCGGTCAGGTGCCTGTTATATCCAACATCAGCAAGAAGAATCATTACCCAAAAGGTACCATCCTGATTACCGGAAATGGGTTCAGTGCAACACCCTCTAACCTTCGTGTTCTTTTTGGTCATGTCGAAGGGCACATAATCTCCAGCACTGATTTCTCGATCGAAATCGAAGTTCCCGCGGCAGCCAGGTTCTCCAACATAGAAGTCATCAATACCACTTCGCGCCGAATGACGAAATCTAAAGACAAATTCCTGCCGACTTTCTACGGTAATGGATTCACTGTCGCCGACTTCTCAAGTTCAACGTCATTCACATCACCTCAGGAACTGCGCGACATATGCAGCTGCGATCTCAACTCAGACGGTAAGCCGGACTTGGTAATGAGTAAATTCTCGGCAGCGTCTGACATAATGATCATGATGAACACGACGGATCCTGCAACGCCGGATGTGGTCACTTTCACCAAGGAATTACACTCTGTCGGATTCTCGACTGACCACATCACCTGCAGCGATGTCGACGGCGACGGTCGACCAGACCTTATCCTGACGAAAGGCGGATCCACCAACCGGAATGCAGTATTCTTGATGCTTAACAAAAGCACCGCAACCTCCATCATCTTGAATGCTCCATTTACGCTGTCACTTGATGCCGGCCATGTCGCCACACAGGCGAATATCAGAGATCTAAATGGCGACGGACGGCCTGAACTCATTGTCACGAATACGACCACGAATGTTATTTATATTTTTCAAAATGATCCCTCCAAACCATTGGGTGCCAATCCATTTCTTTCTCCGCCAATCAAGCTAGCCGTAACCGGAGCAGGCAATACCTATGGACTGGATGTTCAGGATATGGACGGCGATGGCTTACCCGACATTGTCGTGAGTCCTATTTCATCGTCGGATCATTTCATCATGTTAAATAAGTCATCCGCAACCATAGCGTTTGCTGACGCCCAAAAGATTACCGTTCCCGGTGAGCTGAGAAACATCACCACGGCTGACCTTAACAATGATGGAAAACACGATTTAATATCCACCAGCACCAATACGAACCGCGCGCTTGTGGTAATGAATAACAGTACCCCCGGTAACTTGCAGTTCAGTGCACCTATTACACTGACAACCGATAATGGACCATGGGGAGTAAGTGTAAGCGATATCGATGGGGACACCTATCCTGATATAATGGTATCGCATCAGCTTACTGCCACGGTGAACGTATTTCTTCACGACGGCAACAACGCAAATCCTTCCTTCACCCGCCACGTAATACCAACATCACGTCCTGCCAGAAACCTGGTGACGGGTGATCTGAATGGCGACGGCAAACCCGACATCGCTTTAGCAACCCACACCGTTGGAACCTATTCTGTCGACATCCTGAGAAACACGATATGCCATAAGCCTCTATTGCTGAACGAGACACCCTTGTACGTTTGTAACAATCCCGTCACCCTGGAGACGATACCGGCACTCAATGTCACTTATGAATGGAAGCGTGATGGTGTCAGCGTCCAGTCAGGGCTATCNCGCACGTNTGCTGCGAATACCGGTGGCACATACACAGTGTCGGCCTCTACTATAAGTCCTGTTGGNGAATGCACCAACGTCACCTCCGAAAGCATCACTGTACTGGGAAGCACTGGTTCGGTGCCGGAAAATCCCGTGCTTACTGTAAATTCTCCCGTGTGTTCAGGAACAGACGTAAACTTGTCTACTTCCGCCACCGCAGGAGCAACTTATAAATGGAGTGGACCCAACGGATGGTCTGCCACAACATCATTACCAAATCACACCATTCCGAATGCAGGTTCCGCGCAGGCCGGAGGTTATACCGTACAGGTTATTGTAGGAGAATGCAAAAGCAATGAGTCCGCTCCCAAAGTTATTGATGTGGTGGCATCAAACGAAATTACCATCACGAGCACAAGCCCGACGAATAGCGCATGTCAACCAAACCCGGTAAAGCTTACCGCTACCTTTGTCAGTGGATTCACTTATGAATGGAAAAAAGACAATGGCGCATATGGACCGGCATCCGCAACGAATACTTTCGACGCATATGATAACGGTTCCTATTACGTTCGCGTATTCAACAGTGCTTTGGGATGTCCGGCACGCGAAGTGGGCCCTATCAACGTTGCTACGCTGCAGGTTCCCGTTGCGAGCTTTACTATCGGTGAACCCCGATGTGCCAACGCCCCCATCCAGTTTACGAGCACGTCGACTGTAGACCCTGCAAGTGTCGGGAACGGCGCCATTGCGCCGGCGGTGTACAGCTGGACTTTCGGCGACGGTAAAACCGGCAGTGGCCCAACAGCGACAAATACGTACTCCTCGGGCGGGACAACGTATAACGTTACGCTCACAGTGAGTTACCAGGGCGTGGCCGGATGTACAAATAGCACAACGCTTCCGGTAACAATAACCAACGCATCACTTCCAACCATAACATCAAGTCCGCCTAAGATATGTCCCGGAGAGACGGCAACGCTGTCAGTATCTTCCGGATTCAGTTCAGTTACCTGGGAACACGGCGTAAGCGGAACAACGATCGATATTTCACAACCNGGTACCTATACGGCCAATGCAACCGATGCCAACGGATGNATCATTCCACGAAGTATTACCGTTGCGTCGAATGATGTTCCCGAAATTACGGTCACAGCAGNGTCTACCGTCATNCCATCAGGACAGTCAACTCAGCTGAATGCAACGGGGGCTCACGTATTTGAATGGTCTCCGGCGGAGTCTTTGAACGCCACCAATGTACCGGATCCCATCGCGTCCCCGCTCACGACAACGACCTATAAAGTGATAGGCTCTTTCATCGGAGGATGCTCATCACAGGCAGAAATTAC
>Ga0065721_10052222_pt1 | contig 12406 bp, 8 predicted proteins | sample Mesricmetagenome_FD_59108 | JGI IMG/M metagenome (GOLD analysis project Ga0065721, IMG submission 59108) | Mesophilic microbial community from rice straw/compost enrichment Sample: eDNA_1 v2 (version 2) | ecosystem: Engineered > Solid waste > Grass > Composting > Bioreactor | place: USA: Davis... | reverse complement strand
AATTGCTGCACGGCTTCCGGTAACACATCGAGCGGGAACATGTGTCCGCTGGCGATGTATTCAAAGGCGTAGAGAATGAAGACGAAGGTGGAAATTTCCATCAGCCAGAACGCCAGCATCGCCATCGTGTACGACAGGAAAAATTGCAACATCGCAGTCAGGACAACCGACAGAAGAAAAAATCCGAACGTCGTGAAGTCGGCAGGAAAAATGAAATAGTTGTGCAGGCAAAGCACAACGACGGTGATGGGAATGGCGGCAACGCTGAGATAGGTCGCGCGACCGGATAAAAACAGGCAGAAACGAAACCACAGGTAGTCCACCGGTTTCATGAGAAATTGGCTGATGTTGCCGTCTTTGATGTCGGCTGCGATTTGCCAATCGTCTTCATTCACTGCCGTGAGCGCATCCACGATGGTGACGATCAGATAATAAGTCGTCATTTCCATCACCGTGAAAGTGGCCACTTCTGCGCCCGTTCCTTTATCTGCGTAGATGGTTCGCCACAGCAACAGCATTGCGGTAAGCGGAATGAAGCCGAAAAGCGTGCGCGCGAGGAAATTGAATCGGTAGGTCAGATTGTTCTGCACTCCGATGCCAATGACATGCCAGTATTTTCTCATGTCGCGAACGTTTGGTCAGGTTAGGCGCCGACCACAACGGTGGAAATAACGATTTACGAAGGTGACTGCGAAACGCGGGCGTCGCTTTTTGCGAAATCATTCAACATCTGCGTCACGGCAGTTTGAACTCCGATGACCAGAGCGTTGACGCGCACGTCGAGCGGAAAGTCGGACGGCGATTCAAGAGTGTAAGACAATCGCGTTTTGTTTTGTAGCAACCAGAATGATTCAGCCCAAAGCGGTCGAGTATTGAGATCGATGCCGGGCCGAATGATGCCGTCCTGAGCTTCGCGTCCTTCAATGATGGGCGATTGATCAATCGGACAAACTTTGGCGACTGCGGCAATGATGGATTCCGCGAGTGACGGGCGACCTTCGGGGTTGAGTTCGTAAAGATAGAATCCGTGCGACTCCCAGTCTTCATGCAAACACAGGCAAAGATCGAAATCGGATTGGCGTTGTAGCCAGTGAACGTGTGCTTTGATTTCAGTTGATTGCGGATCACGATAATCGCGGTTGAGATCGATTCCTTGCGGGTTTTCACGTTTATTCAGCGTGAACCCGATGGGATTCAAGCACGGCAACAACAAGATTTCAGCTTGGTCCGGCCAATGAAAGTCTCGCATCAAGCGTAACGCAGCAAGTGGCCCGGCGGGTTCATCGCCGTGAATTCCGGTGCTGATATAGATGCGCGGAGCGCGGCTCTCTGAAGCGGAAATCGACGGTGACTTGCGAAGTGCGAACCAAGTCTGGTCCGCGTCGCGATGAAAAATTTCGGAGCGCCATCTGCGTTGTTGTGCCTCGCGCGTAATTTCGTGGAGCACATCGGCGATGCCGATGGTTTCACCGAAATAACCATTGCGGTTTTTTCCGAGTCGTTTTGGAACTTCAGTGAACCCGTTCATGAACTGCATTCTGCAATTAATTCGATCAATCTTATCGAATGAAAGCAGTTGGCAAATTTATTTTAGCCACCGATGGCAGTTAATACTTTTTGGACGAGTGATTCAGGGACTTTTTGTCCCCAGACGACGTTGCCGATTTTGTTTGCGAGGACGAATTTGATTTCGCCACCGCTGACTTTTTTATCGAGTCTCATCGCGGCAAAAAGTTTTGTCCGTTGAGTGGACGAGAGTTTTACCGAAGTCGGTAAACCAGCCCGCTTGAACAGTGATGTGATTCGTTCAACGTCGCGTTGCGGCAGGCCGATCAGCTCGTGGGAAAGTTGCGCGGCGGCGATTTGACCAATTGAAATGGCTTCGCCATGCAGATACTTGCCGTAACTGGAAATGGCTTCGAGGCCGTGACCGATGGTGTGACCGAAATTCAGAATCGCGCGTAGTCCGCTTTCGGTTTCGTCCTGTCCAACGACATCTGCTTTGATTTCACAGCAACGCGCAACGACATCGCTGAGCGTTCGGCGGTCGCGCCGCAAGAGCTTCGGCATGTCGCGTTCCAACCGGCGAAACAGAGCGGCATCATAGATGATTCCGTATTTGATGACTTCTGCGAGGCCAGCACGAAATTCGCGCGCGGGCAGCGTGTCAAAGGTCGCAAGGTCACAAAGAACGAGCTTCGGTTGATAAAACGCGCCGACGAGATTTTTGCCGGCGGGTAGGTTCACGCCGGTTTTTCCGCCGACGGAACTGTCCACCTGTGCGAGCAACGTGGTCGGCACTTGCACAAATGGAATGCCTCGTAAATAGGTAGCTGCGACAAATCCCGCGAGATCGCCTACTACACCACCGCCAAGTGCGACGATAAACGATCGACGTTCCAATCGATGCGCGGCAAGATGCTGATAACAGGTCTCGACCGATTTTATACTTTTCGCTTTTTCGCCAGCGGGCACAACGATGCGATGAACTTCAAAACCGGCGTTGACGAGAGAAGTGGTGGCAAGCGCAGCGTAGTGAGGGGCAACTTTGGAATCGGTGATTATGGCGCAGCTCGCGCCTAAACCGAGTTTTCGACATTGTTTTCCCAATTGCCTGATTGCGCCGGAGTTAATCTGGATATCGTAACTTCGGCTTCCGAGAGAAACGGTGACAATTCGCACGGAGGCCAGCATAGAGAAGGGTATGAACTGCTGTCAAAGCAGCGCTGGTATCGAGTTGAAAGCAGGCGTGAAAGCCCGGGGTACGCCTTGTAAGGTCGGTATAAGTACGGGTGGAAAATGATACCTAAAACGGCCAGAAAAGGCTTGATTCATCCTTATTTCGGCGCATAGTCGCAACAACCAAATTTCCACTAAAAGGGAAACCCGAAGGAAACTTTAGTATGAAGAAAAATTTTTTATTGGCGGTGGTTGCCGTTGGATTCGTAGCGTGCAATAGCGCGTTAGACGCGCTGGCGACTGACTCAAGCATTACGCTGAAAGATAATAACACCGAGGTCACATTCAGTTTCCAGGATAAGTTCGGGATGAAAAACTGGTACGTCGATGGGGTGAGTCAATTGTATCGGCAGCAGTTTTACTATCGTATCGGCAGTACTGATTACGAACGCCCAATTGATTCACTGAATTTGTGGAATATTACCCAGACGTCGGACAATTCTTTGAGTCTGGTATATGGCAAGCGGGGACTGAAGATTGAGGTCAGCTATCTCTTGTCAGGCGGGGTTGAGGGAAGCGGTTATTCTACCATTAGTGAACAGATTAAAATCTCGAATCTTTCACGCCGTAGTATCGACTTTCATTTTTTCCAGTTTGTTGATTTTGATTTAGCAGGAGAGTATCTTGGTGACGAGTTGTTGTTGATTCAGAACGAAGATGGACTGTTTACGGGAGCGTATCAACGCAAGGGGAATTCTTATTTTGGTGAGGAACTGCTATCTCCCGGAGCTAATCGGGCGCAAGCCGATGAAGTTTACCCAACTTGGCCGCTATTTGACAGCTTGGTAGATTCCCAACCGACAACGTTGAACAATAGTGCCGGGCCGATTTCAGGTGATCCAGCGTGGGCATTTCAGTGGGATCAATGCATTGATGCAAAAGGCTCTTTTGAGATCTCCATTGTCAAGACTGTTTACCCCATTCCGGTACCAGAGCCATCTGTCTTTGCGATCGTCTCGTTGGTTGGAGTAGTGGTAGCGGCTCGCAAACGTATCAAGAGCTGAACAGTATTTATAGGCCTGTTGGCCCATAGATTTCGACTGAAAATGGGGCTCGCGTGCGACGCGAGCCCCATTTGTTTTCAATCGTTCGAGGTTTTAACATGCTTACTGTTAACTGCCTTTTGTTCGTTTTGTAGAAAGTGGTGAGGTGTCCGAGGTTGGGTTTTTGAAGGCGAAAACGGAGTTGGCCATGCGCTGACTTATGTGAAGCCTCAGTGAAAAAACTTCCGAGGTTAGTCTAAAGTTGTCTCTTTCCAAATTGAGCGAGTGGCTTTGCATCGTTGCATTCTTCAACGAGGGTGTTGATGGAAGTGCTCCACCAAGATCAAAAGCTTTATGGCGTTGCCTGATTGAATGGAGGGAATTTCCGTGTTATTCCGGCGCAACCAATTTTGATTGGCGGACAAGCGGACAATCTTTTTTCAGTTGAGTGGGACGCCTGGCCCGGCTTGCAGTATCAGGTTCAGATGCGAAAGGGTTCGCTTCAATCGCAATGGGAGAATGTGGGGGATGCGATGATTGCACCCAGCAATACGATGAAATTTTCTGAGATGATTTCAGCTGACGCCCGATTTTACCGGGTTGAAAGGCTCACCGCGCCGTGATGAATTAAATGTGTCGTAGTGGCGTTCGGCTGCGCTGCGATTGGCTTGTCAATCTAATCTTCTGTATTAACGCCACCAAAAGTAGTGAAAGATTTCACAAAGAGTCTTGCGATATTCTTTGTCAATGAGTAATCATTTTTTGTCGCTGCGGTGCAAGCCTCGTTAAACGGTGTTGCCGCAGGAAGTTTCCCAGGATTGCCAATCGCCGGTGAAATGCGCGTTAAGCGCCTGAATTGAGCGGATTGGCTTTTGTATTCACGGTTGGACCGGACGGACTGAAAGCGATTTGCAATGTCAGCCATTTTTCCGAAGTGGACCAATAAGCTGCCGCTGATGATTATTGTCGGCGGCCTGTTGACAGCAGGAGCTGTCACTGCGGGCGTGTGGTATTACGTCACGCCGAAATATTTTCGAGTCGGTTACCAGCCGATTCAGCCCGTGGCATTTTCCCATGCCACCCATGCGGGGCAATTAGGCATTGATTGCCGTTATTGCCACAGCATGGTTGAGGAATCCTGGTTCTCAAATATTCCCTCTGCGTCCACCTGTATGAATTGCCACAATCAGGTGTTGAAGGACGACCCGCGGTTGGCGTTGGTGCGCGAGAGTGCGGCAACGGGCAAGCCGATTCCGTGGGTGCAGATTCATCGCGTGCCGGACTTCGTTTATTTCAATCACTCCGTGCACGTGAATCGCGGCATCAGCTGTGTCGAGTGTCACGGACGCATTGATCAGATGGAGGAAGTTTATCACGCCAAGCCGCTGAGCATGTCGTTCTGTCTGGATTGCCATAACAACCCGGCGGCGAAAGTGCGGCCGGCGGATAAAATCACCGATCTCGGTTGGACGCCGAGTGAAGACCCGATGGTTGCCGCGCAGAAGCAGCAGGCCTTCGGCAAAAAGTTTGTTCATGATTTCCGTGTCGAAGCGTTGAATAACTGCTCGGCCTGTCACCGATGAAAACCATTCCCCCTACGGATACCACGCCGAACACGGGCCGTTATTACTGGCGCGGCCTGGAGCAACTGGCGGAAACGCCGGAATTCAAACAATTTCTCGAACGCGAATTTCCTGAAAACGCGGGTGATTTTTCCGATCCCGTTTCGCGCCGCCACTTCGTGAAAATCATGTCGGCGTCGTTCGCGTTTGCCGGCATCGGTCTTGGTGCGACCGGTTGTCGTCGGCCTGAAGATAAACTGATGCCGTTCGGCAAAGCGCCGGAGAAATATGTTCACGGCACAGCGCAATCTTACGCGACGGCGATGTTGCGACGAGGCGGGGCGATTCCGCTGGTCGCGAAATCGTACGAAGGTCGTCCGATCAAGCTCGAAGGCAATCCGCTGTTCCCGGACGGCAATGGTGGTTCGGATCGTTTTGTGCAGGCGGCGATTCTGGATTTGTATGATCCGGATCGCGCGATGCGCTTTAAGAAGAGCGGCACGGCGGTCAGTGCGAGTGAGGCATTTGATTTCCTCAGTGGCGTAGCAAACAAGTTCGCGGCGAACCAGGGCGCGGGGCTCGCGTTTCTGGGCGAGCGGACGAGTTCAGCGTCGCGTCGCCGATTGCATCAGGAGATTGCGCGCAAATTGCCGCAGGCGAAGTGGTATCTCTACGACGCGATTGATGCCGACATTCATACTCGCGCGGCGACGAAGGCTTTTGGTCGATCGGTGAAGCCGATTTTCCGCTGTGATGTTGCGGATACGATTCTTTCGCTCGATTGCGATTTTATCGGTGAAGAAGAAGATGCGGCGAACAACATTCGTCGTTTCACGAGCCGTCGGAAGATTGAAACGCCGAAAGACCAAATGAACCGGCTCTACGCCGTTGAATCGCTGTTCACGCTGACCGGCATGAACGCGGATCATCGGTTGCGCGTGAGTTCGAGTGCGGTGTTGCAGGTGGCGGCAGCGATCGCGGCGGAATTGGGTGTCAATGTCGGTACGCTGGCCTCCAGCGGTGGAGCATCATTGGACCAGAAGTGGATTTCTGAGTGCGCAAAGGATTTGCGCGCGAGCGGTGGAAAAGCCCTCGTCGTTGCCGGATTCCGTCAGCCGTTGGCGGTACATCTCCTCGTTGCCGCAATCAACGAGAAGTTGGGCGCGATTGGAAAGACAGTCGAATTAATCGAAGCGCCGGAGCCGATTTCTGCGGATCTCGCGCAGTTGGCGGCTTCGCTGAACAAAGGCGAAGTGGACACGTTGGTGATCGTGGATGCCAATCCGGTTTACAACGCGCCAGCGGATTTGAATTGGACTGCGACGCAACGCAAGGCGAAGACGGTGATTCGTCTTGGCTATTACGAAGACGAAACGGGTGCGGCGGCAGACTGGCATTTTCCGAAAGCGCATTTCCTCGAATCGTGGAACGATGGGCGCACCAGCGACGGAACGCTTGTGCCGGTGCAACCGTTGATTGCGCCGTTGTTCGATGGCCTAACGGATTTGGAATTCCTCGCTCGGGTGGCCGGATTGAGTGAAATCAATCCGTATAAAATTGTTCAAGCGACATTTGCTGCTGTTACGGGCGATCGTTCGGAAGCTGGTTGGAATCGCTTCCTGCACGATGGTTTCGCTCGCGGCACGGGCGCACGTAAAGCTTCAGTCAGTTGGTCTTCTGGATCACTTCGCGAAGCTTTGGCTGCGGCGACCAGCGCTCCGGCGAGCAAAGATAATCTCGAAGTCGTTTTGTTCCGCGACTTGAAGTTGGATGACGGTCGTAATGCCAACAACGGTTGGTTGCAGGAATTGCCTGATCCGATTACGAAGCTCGTCTGGGATAACGCCATTCTCGTGAGCCGAAAAACAGCGCGCGAATTGGGCGTGCAGAACAACGATGTTGTTGAGATTTCGGTCGGCGACAAAAAGGTGATTGGTCCGATCTGGACGCAGCCAGGCATGGCGGATTATACGCTCGGCATTGCGTTGGGTTATGGTCGCACCAAGACCGGTCGAGTTGGGATCGGTACCGGTTTTGACGCGTATCCGTTGTTCAACACCAAGACCGGTTATGTAGTGACGGGTGCGAAGGTTGCGAAGCTGGCGGGTAAAAAATATCCGTTGTCCTGCACTCAAACGCACTGGAGCATGGAAGGTCGCTCAATTGTGCGCGAAGCCAATCTTGAGCAGTTCAAGTCGCATCCGGACTTTGCGACGCGAATGAACGCGCCGGTGCCGCCGAATCCGGATCCTAACGATCCGCATTGGCCGAAGCCGATTTATCCGAACCCGCTCGATAATCCGAAGTATCGCTCGTCGATGCATCAGTGGGGTATGGCGATCGATCTCAACAGTTGTGTCGGTTGCGGAACCTGCGTGGTGGCGTGTCAGGCGGAAAACAATATTCCGATCGTCGGTAAAGACCTCGTTGCGCGCGGCCGCGAAATGCACTGGATGCGGATTGACCGTTATTATTCCGCCGATCCGAAGAAGCGCACTTGGGGCTTGTCCACCAAAACGGAGACGTTTAAGCGGGACGAAGAGCAGCAGTTTGACGAGTGGATTGACGATGTGCAGGCAGTGAACCAGCCGATGCTGTGTCAACATTGCGAAGCTGCGCCGTGCGAAAGTGTTTGTCCGGTCAATGCGACCGTTCACGACCATGAAGGTTTGAACGTGATGGTGTACAACCGCTGTGTTGGTACGCGTTACTGTTCGAACAACTGTCCGTATAAGGTTCGCCGCTATAATTATCTCGATTACAACAAGCGCCCGTTGAAAGAACTCAAAGGGCCGTTCTACACGCCGCCGTTCCTGCACTCGACCGATGGGGAATGGGATCTGAAGCGTTGGTGGCGCGACCATGAGTCCGGCATGAGAACGCAGGACGAATGGGATTTGATCAAGATGCTCAAGAATCCGGACGTCACCGTGCGTATGCGCGGCGTCATGGAAAAATGCACGTTCTGCGTGCAGCGCATTGAGTCGGCGAAGATCGCGCAGAAGGTCAAAGCCGGCGAATCGGGCGACGTCGTCGTTCCTGATGGCACGATCAAGACCGCGTGCGAACAGGCCTGTCCGGCCGGAGCGATCGTGTTCGGAAACGTGGCTGATCCGGAAAGCCGGGTGTCGAAGCTTAAAGCGCAGCAGCGGAATTATTCGGTGCTCGATTTTCTGGAGACCAAACCGCGGACGACTTATCTGGCGAGAGTGCGGAATCCGAATCCCGCCATGCCGGATTACACGGAAGCGCCGTTCACGTTCGAAGAATTTGCGAAGAACAATGGAGACCCATTTGCACACCATGGCGGTGATCAGACCGGCAAGGCTGAATCGACCACCGGGAAAGGAGGGCACTAATGTCTGAGGTTGCGACACAGATAAAAGTGCCGCCAGTTCCGGCCGGACTGGAGCGGGAGCCGCTGGTTAACAACAACCGTAGCTTCGGCTGGATTTCCGATCGCGTCAGTCTCATCACCGAAGGCAAAACGCCGAAGTGGTGGTGGGCGGCGTTTGTGCCGAGCATCATTCTACTGGGATTGCTCGGTGCGATGTTGTTCTACCAGATTAACACGGGCGTCGGTGTGTGGGGTAACCATCACCCGACGATGTGGGGCTGGGACATTATCAACTTCGTGTGGTGGATCGGTATTGGCCACGCGGGCACGTTGATTTCAGCGATTCTCTTTCTCTTGCGCCAACGCTGGCGCACGGCGGTGAATCGCGCGGCGGAAGCGATGACCATTTTCGCGGTGATGTGCGCAGGTATTTATCCTGCAATGCACGTCGGTCGCGTGTGGTTTGACTGGTGGTTGTTTCCGATTCCTACGTATCAAGGACTCTGGCCGCAATTCCGGTCGCCGCTGATGTGGGACGTATTCGCCGTCTCGACGTATTTCACCGTGTCGCTGTTGTTCTGGTACGTCGGTCTGATTCCTGACCTGGCGATGATGCGCGATCGGGCCAAAACCAAAATCAAACAATTCTTCTATGGATTGTTTGCGTTGGGTTGGACCGGTTCGAATCGTCACTGGAGCAACTACGAAAAAGCCTATTTGATTCTCGCCGGTCTTTCGACGCCGCTGGTGCTTTCGGTGCACTCAATCGTGTCGTTGGACTTCGCGGTGTCGCAGTTGCCCGGTTGGCACACGACGATTTTCCCGCCGTACTTCGTTGCTGGCGCGGTGTTCTCCGGATTCGGCATGGTGCTGACGCTGTTGATTCCATTGCGCAGCATGTGCCATCTCGAAGACATCATCACGATGCGGCACATTGACGTGATGTGCAAAGTGACGTTGGCGACAGGCTGTATCGTCAGCTACGCCTACATCATGGAGTTCATCATCGCGTGGTACAGCGGTTCGGCGATGGAGAAATTCCACTTCATGAATCGCGCGCTCGGCCCGATGTGGTGGGGCTGGGTGATGATGATGGGGTGCAACATGGTTGTGCCGCAGTTGTTCTGGTTTAAGAAAATCCGCCGGAATCTGGTGGTTGTATTCATCCTCTCGATCTTTGTGAATATCGGTATGTGGTTCGAACGCTTCGTGATTGTCGTCGTCGGCCTGTATCGCGAATTCCTGCCTTCGAGCTGGGATTATTACAAGCCGACGTGGGTGGACATCTGCACCTATCTCGGCACGTTCGGATTATTTTTCACACTGTTCCTCTTGTTCATGCGCTTCCTGCCCATGATCGCGGTGTCAGAAGTCAAAGGCGTCACGCCGCAGGCTGATCCGCATCATCCGGCGGCGGGTGGAAATGGAGGGCATCACTGATGAGTGCCAACGCAAAACCTTACGGCTTGATTGCCGAGTTTGATACGACGACGTCCGTCCTGCACGCGGCCGAAAAAGTTCGCGACGCAGGTTTCCGCAAGTGGGATGTTTTCATGCCATTCCCGATTCACGGAATGGACAAAGCCATGGGCCTGAAAAATTCCAAGGTCGGTTGGTTTTCATTCCTCGGCGGTGTGACCGGTTACGCGACTGGAATGCTGATGATCTGGTGGATGAACGCGGTGGATTATCAGATCATCGTTGGGGGTAAGCCGATGTTCAGTCCGCACGGCGCGTTCCCACCGTCGTATGAACTGACGATTCTGTTCGGCGCATTCGGCGCGATCGGCGGCATGTTGTTTTTGAACCGCCTGCCGAAGCTGCATCATCCGTTGCTGAAGCACAAACGCTTCGCTTTGGCGACGCATGACAAATTCTTTGTGGTGATCGAGACGGCTGATCCGAAATATTCTGAAACTGAAACCCGCAAGTTGCTCGAAGCCGCCGGCAGCAAGCGCATCGAACTGGTGGAGGAATAATGCGCTACTTTCTTTTAGTATTCGGTCTGGTGGTCGTGGCGGTGGTGCTCATTGCCGGCAAACGCGGCGATCTCTCGCGCAATCGACCGATTCAAATCATTCCCGACATGAAGCGGCAGGCCAAGTTGCGTCCGCAGGAAGCGAACAGCTTCTTCGCAAACGGCGTCAGCTCGCAATTGCCGCAGCCCGGGACCATTGCCCAGGAGAAGCCGCTCGTCGTTGCAGGCCAGGAAGTTTTCTCCTTCGACGATCATCCGGTGAACACGGGCCGTGTCACGGGTTCGACTAACTTCGTTGAAGTGAATCCGTTCCCGGTTACCGAGTCGCTGCTCACGCGCGGTCAACGGCAGTTCAATATCTATTGCGCGCCGTGCCACGGACAGACCGGCGAAGGTAATGGTATCACAAAGAAAATTGGAGCGATGGGCGTTGTGGCGAATCTGCACGATCAGCGCATCGTAGAACTCACCGATGGTGAAGTGTTTCACGTCATCAGTTACGGCAAAGGTGTGATGCAGCCGTATGCTGCGCAGATTTCGGTGTCAGACCGCTGGGCCATCACGGCGTATCTCCGCGCGTTGCAGTTGAGTCACCTCGGCAGCGTGGACGATTTATCAGCCGAAACCCGCGCGAACCTCAAGTAAGCGTATGAGTCAACCAGACGATTTTTCCAATCAGGATCCGCAGGCGCGACCGATCGACCTTTCGAAGGTGCGTAATCTGCCGGTGCAAATGGTGATCGGCGGCGCGCTGATCGGTTTGCTGGGCTTGGCCCTCAGTTTCAAGAGTGGCGGCACGCAATTTCTCGTCGCGTATCTTGTGGCGTTCATGTTCACGCTGAGCCTCGGCGCAGGCGCGTTGTTCCTCGTGATGGTGCATCACCTGTTCGATGCCGGCTGGTCGGTGCCGATTCGCCGCTTCTGCGAACATCTCGCCTGCTCGGCGTTTACGCTGTTGCCATTCCTGTTCATCCCCATCGCGATTGGCGCGCCCAAAATCTACCCGTGGATGCAGATGTTGGCGAAGCATCAGGAGGATCATGCGCTGCACGCCAAGTGGCCGCTGTTGACGAATCCGGGCTTTTACATCACTGCGGTGATCTGTTTCGCCGTCTGGGCGTTCCTGGCGTATCGACTGCGCTATTGGTCGCTGAAACAGGACGAAACCGGTGCGGCCGAATGCACCTATAAAATGCGCGTGTTGTCGTGCGTGGGCATTTTCCTTTACGCGTTCTCGCTGACGCTTGGCGCGATCATGTGGATGAAGACACTGCAACATCAGTGGTTCTCCACGATGTATGGTGTGCATTACTTCGCGGGCAGCGTGTGGCTCACGTTGGCGACGGTGTACGTCATCACGATGGTGTTGGATCGGCTGAAAATCCTGAGCGACGTGTTGCATGAACATCAGTATTATTTTCTCGGCACGTTGATGTTTGCGTTTACGGTGTTCTACGCCTACGTGACGTTCTCGCAATACTTCATCATCTGGAACGCCAACATGCCGGAAGAGACGTTCTATTACGTCATTCGCGAGAAGGGCACGTGGTTCTGGGTGAGCATGGTCATCATCTTCGGCCATTTCTTCCTGCCGTTCCTCGCGCTGTTGCGCATTGATGTGAAGAGCAACTTCGCGTTAATGGTGCCGATTGCGGTGTGGACGTGGCTCATGCACTTCGTGGACATGACCTGGAATGTGATGCCGGAACATTTCAAGAGCGGTTTCCCGTTTGGCTGGGCGATTATCGCGCTCGGATTGGTGGCGTTCATGGTGGGAATTCTGGCGATTCTGTTCCTGAAGAATTTC